>Ga0302187_10004845_pt1 | contig 10697 bp, 10 predicted proteins | sample II_Bog_E1_3_FD_202120 | JGI IMG/M metagenome (GOLD analysis project Ga0302187, IMG submission 202120) | Peat permafrost microbial communities from Stordalen Mire near Abisko, Sweden - II_Bog_E1_3 | ecosystem: Environmental > Terrestrial > Soil > Wetlands > Peat | place: Sweden: Abisko...
CAATATAACAGGCGTCTCCTTGCCTCCGCGCCAGTGCCAGCCCCACCACCCCTGCGTCGCCAAAGCGGTCGCGCACGCGCACCACCACAGCCTGCCCGCCCGCTGCCGCGGCAAACTCCGCAACATCCGCCGCCGAGCGGCGCCGCGTCGTCAGGTTGAACTGGTTCGTCTTCGCCAGCAACTGCACCGCCCGCGCCAGCGGAGCATCCAGCGCGCTCTGGAAGCTGCACACAATTGCCAGCGAAGCCAGAAACTCATCGCGACTGCCCATGCTGCTTGCCAGCTCGGCCCGCCGCGCCTGCGCCCTGTATTCCTCCGCGCGATGCAGATCGTCGCCGGTCACCACAGCCGCATCGAAAAACGGCTGCTCCGACAAAACCTCAACCAGCCTCCACGGCTCCGCAGCCGGCGCCTCCACTACAACCACCTCCGGCAACTGCTGCCGCACCGCCTCGCACTCCACCGCGTTGTCATCGACAAAGACAAAAGAATCCAGCCCGAGGGACAGTTCCCTTGCAAGCTCTCGAATCGAGTCCGCCTTCTCGTTCCAATTGATCTTCAGCGCGACAAAGCTCTCCAGGTTCAGCGCCAGATCGGCCGCGCGTACATTGAAAGCCTCGCGAACATCGTCCTCATTATTCTTGGAGACGATCGCCAGCAGAATTCCCCTCGAAGATAACTGCTTCAAATATTTCTGATATTCAAGGTAGTAATTCCCCGGAAACGCGCTCCCCGTAGCAATCCCCTCCGGCCCGTCTTCTCCCAGCACTCCGCCCCATAGCGTGTTATCCAGGTCCGTGCAAAGCACTTTGCGTGGCGCGCGGTACATCGTCGCGAACGTCCGCACCAGCCCGCGCGCGTAATCCCGGAACGAATCCGCCGCCACAGCCAGCCGCGAAGCAAAAAACATCCGCGCATCGCGCCACCGCGCCCGTCCGTGGCGTGCGGCAAGCCGATCCACATCGAAGAACACGCAGTCGGAAATCGTCCCACACAGCGCAGCCAGCCGTTGATTCAGCCCTTGCACTGCTTTCGTCAGGCTATGCGGCAGGTTCGCCTCTCCCACGTCGCCCAGCGAGGTGCAGTCCGGAACCACAAGCCCCTGAAGCAATATCCGCGCCGTGCCTCCCGCGCGATAGCTCCTCAGCAGTTGCGCCATCCGCCCCACGCACTCCTCGATCTCCCGCTCAACCTCCGCGCCGATCCCGTCCGCGCACATCTCCGGCAACCGGCCCGCAATCTCCTCCATATCGAGAAGTATCAGCACTAAGTCCGGCTTGAATTTCTCCAGCGAGCTATCGGAATTAAGTAACTCATCCGCATAGGATCCATAACCACCCACTTCTAGGTCGAGAACATAGTTCGCCAGCACAGCCTCCACCGCCAGCGCTGGCAGCATCGGCTCAACTGTCACCGACCGCACCACATAGGTCTTCAGCCGTCGCGCACCCAGTTGCTCCCGCAGCGCGTCTGCAACTCCAGCGAATGCAGTAGCGCAGAACATAACATCCGCCGGCTTACTCGAAGCCGCCAGCAATCTCCGCGCCCCCGCCACGGTTGCCGCGGCATCCCGCCTGGCCGCGGCGTCCTTTATCTCGCGCCGCAGCTCCTGCCGCTCCGTGTCACTCTGCATCTTGAGTCCCCGCGCCCGCCGCCGTCTCCGGCGCGCGCATCACAATCCGTCCCGGAACGCCCATCACCGTCGCCCCCGCCGGAACATTGCCGATCACCAATGTATTGGCTGCGATCTTCGCCCCATCGCCCACCTTGATCTTCCCCGCCAGCGTCGCTCCCGTCCCGATATACACGTCGTCGCCCAGCACCGGCGAGCCCTCGCGTCCCATCCCCGACGCGCCGATCGTCACCCGATGCGCCAGGTCGCATCTCCGTCCCAGCACCGCCCCGGGATTGATGTGGACTCCGCCAATGTGCCCGATATAAAGTCCCCCCCCGATCGTCGCCTGCGCGTCGATGCACATCTCCATCACCACCTCGCACCATTTGTTCGCCGCGTACGAAACCACCTTCAGCGGCCAGCGCACCAGCGCCATCGGCCTCTTTAGCTCGAGCCAGTTCCCCAGCCGGTAGCAGGCAATCGCCCACACCGCCGGCTCCATCCACAGCTCCCGCCCGTGGTATCCCTTGGCCCGGTATCGCGCAATGTCCTCGCCAAACGCACCCATGTCCCGTCCCTTGTCTCCAGCCGAATCTCCAGCCTAACCCCTCGCCCCGGCTCTGCTACGACTATAACGGCAATCGCATTTTGTTTGACATGCCACCTTTGTTTGTCATCCCCTCCATGAGTCGTCATTTCCCCATGAGTCGTCATTCTGGCGCAGCCAGAATCTCCGTATTTGCTCTTATGCTTGTCATTCCGCAGGGTAGCGGAATCTGCTTTTGCATTGTCCTTGCTTCGCCGCGCGCCCCAACCCGCCGTCATCCCGACCCACCTATAAATTCCGTCATCCCGACCGGAGCGAAGCGCACTGTAGAGGGCCCCCCGCATTTCGCCCTTGCTGTTGTCTGTCTTCCCACCACTACCCCAAAACCCTGTCAAGAAAAATCTAGTAACTAACTCCATCCAAATGAGATAAACTGACAAACTCGTTTCCCCAACCTGCTACAATTAAATAGGGGCCTTCTATCTATATGTTCTGTCGGCGGAGCGTTCTATGCTCAGTCGGCGGAGCGCAACATCGCCGATTCAGACTAAGTCAATTATTATGAAGACTTTAATATTTTTTCGCACACAAACGAGAACGCGCGGTACCGGCGCAACCGAAACCAGCCGGATCTTCGCCTTAAATACGTCTCACGCGCTAAGCACGAGCTTAACTTTCATTTTTTGAATACTTTACGCTATTTGCACGGGGGGGGGTACCAGCTACAACATCAGCAGCAGTCGGGCCTCGACCATTCGCAGATCGTCCTCCGTATCGACGCCGATGGTGTCGAACTCGGTGGCTTCGACGTAGATGGCGAGCCCGTTCTCCAGAAAGCGGAGTTGCTCCAGGCGCTCGGCGCGTTCCAGCCCGCTCGGGGGCAGCGTGGGGAAGAGGTTGAGCGCGCGCTTGCGATAGGCGTAGAGCCCGATGTGCTTCCAGTACTGCGGCACGGGGTCGGCGGCGTCGCGGTGGAAGGGAATTGCGGCGCGGGAGAAGTAGAGCGCGCGTCCGTCGGTGTCGGTGACCACTTTGACGGCGTTGGGATTGGCGATGTTCTCTTCCGTGCAGCGGACCTTGAGAGTAGACACATCGACCTCGGCCTGCGCGAAGGGCCGCAGCAGCGCAAGGATGTGTTCCGGGCGCAGCAGCGGCTCGTCGCCCTGGATGTTGACGTAGACATCCGCGTCGTGGAGCTGCGCGACGGCGTGGATGCGGTCGGTGCCACTGGCGAGATTCGCTGCGGTCAGTTCGACAGCGCATCCTATCCGCCGGCAGAACTCCGCAACCTCCTCCGAGTCAGTCGCAACCAGCACTCGGTCGAGTTGAGGACACGCTCGCGCGGCCTCCACCACCCAGGCCAGCAGCGGCCGTCCCGCCACTTCGCGCAGCACCTTGCGCGGCAGGCGCGTGGAGGCGAGGCGAGCGGGAATGACGCCGAGCGTGCGCAGGGGAGGGTTCATCATGTGGTGTGGCAAGCGATGCAGCGTGAGCCATGCGACCGGATAAGCATGGCTCGCGGCTTCACTCGCTGTGCCGTTTCAAGTATCATAGCTAAGTTGTGCTTTGGAGTCCTGTGGGCTGGGGTTCGAGCACGCTTCCTGCCAGTTGCAACCACGATGGCGGGGCGAGTTGGTCCATCTTTTACCGGGTTGGCCCATCTACATTTTTCAGAATTGGTTCATTTTTTTACTTGGCGGTGTAGCTCAGGTGGTTAGAGCGACGGACTCATAACCCGTAGGTCAGTGGTTCGACTCCACTCACCGCCACCAATCAAATCAGCAATATACGCTGGCGTGGCTGTTGCTCGCCTATTCGGTGGCAGTGGCTAGCGCATGGCGGATATGCGCGATCTCCTGGGAATCGAAGCGTGAGTTCGTTACCGCCTGCACATTGGCCCGAATGTGTTCGACTCGCATCATCGCAGGCACCACCACATGGATTCCGCTGTCGCGCAGAATCACATTCAGCACCACATCGGCGAATGTCTGGTCGTCCAGCGCAGCCAGCTTCTCGCGCAGGACTGGTTCCAACTCCTGCTTCCCGGCCAATCTGCTCAGAATCTGCCGGCACCGCTGCACTCGTGCAACACCGCCATACGGATGGTTCGCCACCAACATATACTTTCCCACGCTCCGCTGCACAAAACCCACGGCAGACATATCGAAGACATTGCAGGGAAACTGCATTGCACGCAGAGGCTTCGTCCGCCGTCTGATTGCTAGCTCGACAACATCCGGCTCCGCGGAAAGCCCTGCGATCTTTACCTTGCCCGCCTCGACCAGCTTGCCCATCGCCTCCAGCAAGTCATCCTGTTCGAGCACGCTGGCCGGCGCTCCGTGCAGAAACAAAATATCCACGCAATCGGTCCGGAGCTTACGCAGGCTTTGCTCAATGCTCAGTTGCAGTACCGGAATAGTGAACCGGTTGGGGCTGAACTGACTCGCTGCTCTCTTCTGGAACATGGAATGCGCTGACGGGGCCGCCAGCAAAATCCTGCGCGCCACCGTACTTGCCATGCGCCTCCAGCCCGATTGGCGCGCCGCCAATATCCCGAATTTAGTGGCGATGACGGCCTGCTCGCGGCGCCCCGCAAGAAACTCGCCCATCAGCGTCTCCGACTCGCCGTATCCGTACGAGCGAGCCGTGTCGAAAAACCGGATGCCCTCGTCCCACGCAGCAGCCAACGCACGGAGTGACTCGCTTCTTCCCGACCTACCTAAAATCGCCGAACAACCAAATCCAACTTGTGGCGCCCTTAGACCGGTGTCTCCGAGTTCTAAATACTGCATCTCGTCCCCTCGAACTATGTGGCACCGCCATTATTCCGGCTGAGCTATCCCTGCTTTTCCGCGTGCAGATGATTGGCCAGCCGAATGCTGAACGCCACCGCCAGCAGTGTAGAGTTTGCCTGCCCCGACGTTGGAAACACGCTCGACGACGCCACAAAAAGATTTTCGACTCCATGCACTTTCAAGTTCGCATCAACAACGCTTTGCTTGGCATCTGTTCCCATCCGTGTGCTGCCAACCTGATGATACCCATCCGATGCCTGCGAGTAGACCTGTTCCCGCAACTGGTTCGGGCCGTACAGATATTGCAGTTGTCCAATCCCGTTTGCCTGCAATGCCTTCTCCAACAGTTCATGCGAGTCGATCACGCTTTGCACATCCTGATCTGTGAAGCGCAAATCAATCACTGCTCGCGGAACACCGAAGGCATCGCACTCGCCGCACAGAGTGATGCGACTTTCTGGATTCGGAACCTGCTCCGCATGGTAGTGCAGCGCATACTTGCCACCCCGATTGCGAACCAGGAATCCTGGTTTTTTCGGCTTCTTGATAAACCGGTCGCGCAAAATACTGTAGATGTCCTTTGCCCCACGCGGCGCGCCCAGAATAGCGTTTCGCAGATGTGCTGCCAGAGGATAGGGCCGAGGGCCGGTATGCGCCAGCCGGATCGCCTCAGGCAACAGCCGCCGGCCCGTAGGTGGAAATGCCAGCGCCAGAAATACCGCGGAAAGCACGCCGCTCCCATGGTTCGGATCGTAAAACGACGGATTGTCGGGCCAGAATGCAGTGTTCAACACCCCATGCCGCATCTGCGCATCCGCCGTCAGCATGAATCGTCTTCGATGGTAGGCGCCGCTCTCATCCAGCTTGAAATCCAGATCGTCGATCGAGTCCGGATTATTCAACACAATGCTCGCAATCGTTCCCGAGATGTGGCCCATATAGTACCGGCCCAAGGGGCCATCCATTCCACCAAAGGCATCGGGCCAATGCTGCTGTGTGAACAGCAGAAGCCGCGTGGATTCGACGCCTCCCATTGCCAGCACAATCCGCCGCGCCTTTACGGTGCGCGCTCCTTCCGGCGTGCTTACGGCCAGGCTCTCTACGCGCTGCCCATCGGCACTCAGGTTCAGCCCCGTCACCGTACTCTTCAAGCTCAGCCTGATGCGCTCTGATCTCAGAAGATGATCGCGATGTTCCAGAATCGTCTTCGACTCTCGAGCCCAGCGCTCTACACAATTTAGCGTCAACCCACCGGTCAGCATCTGTTTATACGGGACGGAAAAGGTGTCATTGCCGCAGAGCAGATATTCGGCTGCCCTCGCATACCAGGGATGAATCTCATCATGACCGATGGGCCAGCAAGCATCCGCCACAAAGTCCCGCTGCATCCAGTCAATATCGTCGAAGGGCACACACCGACCACCCCAGGTCCACGATGTACCACCCAATGCTCTACAAACCGCAATTTCCATTGCAGCGTGCCGATTGGGATCCACGATCTGGGCCCGCGAAGACTCGGCCGTCGCGGGATCGACTTTGCGTCCTCCCGACTCAAGCACTAACACTTCATCCCCGAAGCGTTCGAACTCCATTGCCAGGGCCATGCCAACCGGTCCGGTGCCTACAATACACAGGTCCCATATCCTGTCATTGGAGAGAATTCGTTCGATCATGTTGCTCCTGAGCCTTTCCTTTAACACAGCCGGCAAGGCACCTGAGACGCTGAAAGCATTGACGCCCCGCGCTGCCCGGTCTACACACGGTGCGACCGTCACCGAGTTGCAAACAGATGCGACGCATCCACCCACCTCGTTCTAAAACCCTTATCTTCCAGGAGTTGTTGAATGTGGTTTGGCGCCGTCAATCTGCCGCGCTTCTCCAGCTTTAGAAAATGAACCTCAACCATGATGCCGCGCAGCACGGGTGACGCCAGCATCCCCCCCATCCCCTCCAGTACCTCTTCCTCGTACCCTTCCACGTCCACCTTGACCACATTCGGAATCTTCCCCAGGCGGTTGCATATCGTATCCCCGCGACAGACCACGACGGGAATGGAACCCACCATGCCGTTCAATCTATCAGCTTCGGTCTCAATGTGATTCTCCACTGACATGGTTCCGAAAACCAGTCGTCCCGTGGTGTCGGCTTCCCCCAGCGCAATGTTCTCCACCCGTAGCCACTGGCAATCCGGCAGCCGCTCGCGGATACGCTCACAGCCCTCCGCCCACGGCTCAAACGCAACCACAAAGCCATCCTCGCCCACCCACTGGCAGAACTGTTCGCTATACAGGCCGACGTTCGCCCCAACATCCCACACCACATCCCCGGGTTTCACCGCACCGGTCAACACCGCCAGAACGCGTCGCTCATACGGGCTGGCAGGTCTCAGGCGATTGATCAACCCGATAACACCGATCTTTCGGGCGAACGAACGTACTTTGATAATCCATAAATTCATGGAGCATCTTCGGTGGCCGGCTCGTCGAGCAGGCTTGCGGCGCGGGTCACGTTGTCCACCCCGAAGACCACGATCTCCTGCATCGATCCCTGCTCCAATCCGCAGTAGGAGTAGTCGATGTTGATCTTGCCAGCGCCCAGCCGCGAGGCAACGCGGCCCAGCTCGCCGGGCCGGTGCGCGACCCGCACAATAGCGACCTCCGTCTCCTCGAAGATCATGCTCAGGCCGCCCAGCACCGCGCGGGCGCCGGCCACATCGTCTACCAGGAACCGGGTCAGGCTCTCGCCCTCCTCGACATAGGATTGAAAGGCCAGGATGTTGACGCCGCGCTCCGCCAGAGCGACGAAGCACCTCCCCAGCGCGCCCGGCTTGTCCTCAATGGTTACCGTAAACTCCTTGCCCTTCGGCATGTGGCTTGACTCCCTTCGATCTCCAGAACGCGACCAATAGCGACGCGGTCTTTATCATACTGTTCCAGCGGCGCAACTCTCAATGGCAAGGCATCTCTGCGTTATCGAGTCGATTGATCGGTATGAGTTGGCGGATTGTCCGGTTTGGAGCAGGTCTCCGCGAAGGCCTCGTCGGGCGAGGCCGCCGGCCAGCCAATCATCACCAGGAACACATCCAGCACGAAGAGCGAGATGGCGATATCGTTGAAGATTGTCGCCTGACGGGGGTTTGGCCAGAACTGGTTGGCCGACCAGAAGAGAAAGGCGGCGGCCAGCAGGATCGCCTTGATCCATTCCCTGAGCGAAGGTCGATGCATGACTTGGTAGAGGAGGTAGGCAAGCGCAATCAGAGCAAGCGGGACTGCCTCGACGAAGCCATGCGTGCTGGCAGGAAGAAGCGCCGGAAAGGCGTCGCACGCCAGCAGCACCGCAACGCAGACCATCGTGACGACCCCCAGTAGGACTGGGACCGCTCTGTGGTTTGGATCGATACGGGTGTACATGGAATCAAGCGTATCGTAAAACCGCCAAGGCATGGCCATGCCTGTAGAGGCTCGATTCGCGGCGAATGCGCAGCCGGTATATGATTTGGCTATCGGGTTGCCTTCCGGATGCGTCTAATCCAGACAGGCCGCCAGAGAAGACCGGGGTTTGTGAACGAGACCGGCCCCGTGGAGATGCTGCGAAATATGCCTAAGATTCCGAAGATTCTGCTGCTCGCGGTGTCGGTTGCCCTGGTGCTGACGGTTTTTCTGGGGGTGAACTCCAACGGCGTGAGCGCTGCTGCGGCGGGGCAGGATGGCGCCTATCGCCAGATCAATGTGTACAGCGAGGTGCTGCGCCACATCCAGACGGACTATGTAACGGACCCCAACATACCGGCGGTGACCAATGGCGCGTTGCGCGGGCTGCTGGAGTCGCTGGACGCGGATTCCAGCTACCTGTCGCCGGCGGACTACAAGGCTTATAAGGCGGACCAGGGCGGCAAGGCACAGGCGGGGATCAACGTCTCCAAGCGCTATGGCTACGCCACCGTGGTGTCGGTGGTGCCGGGCGGGCCGGCGGACAAGGCCGGCCTGGTGGATGGCGACATCCTGGAGGCGATCGAAGGCCAGGACACGCGCGACATCTCGCTGGCCATGATCCGGCTGATGCTGGAGGGAGCGCCGGGTAGCACCTTGACGGTTGGCGTGGTGCGCTCCAACAGGAGCGAGCCGGACAAGATTTCCATGACGCGCAGTCTGCAGGCGCCGCCTCCGGTCGGGGAGTCGCTGTATGAGAACGCGTCGATCCTCTACCTGAAGCCGGAGATTCTGGACCGCGACCACGTCTCGGAGGTGGAGACCAAGCTGAAGGGGATGCAGAAGGCAGGCAACAAGAAGGTGCTGCTGGACCTGCGCGATGCTGCGGCGGGCGATATGGCGGAGGCGGTTCGGCTGGCCAACTTTCTGCTGAAGAGCGGGACCATCGCGACGCTGGAGGGACAGAAGTTCCCCAAACAGGTGTTTACGGCTGATCCGGCCAAGACGATCCAGGCGACAGCGCCCGTGGTTGTGCTGGTGAACCGCGGGACTGCGGGGCCGGCGGAGCTGGTGGCCGCCGCGCTCGAAGACAACAAGCGCGCCGACGTGGTGGGCGAGCGGACCTTCGGCGAAGGCACTCAGCAGAAGACCTTCGATCTGCCGGATGGCGCGGCGCTGATCCTGTCGGTGGCCAAGTACGAGTCGCCCGACGGCAAGAAGCTGCAGGACGACGGCGTGACCCCGAATGTTCTGGTGGCCTCCGGGCTGGACGAAGGCGCGAACGTGGACGAAGAGGAGGCACCGCAGGCCGCTGCCCCAGCGCCCGTGGTGAAGAAGCCCGGCGCGCAGGTGGATGAGCCGCTGACCAAGGCGCTCGACCTTCTCAAGGGCAAGACGGCTTAGGCAATTTACGGCCACGCGTGAGAGCAGGGGGGTACCCCCCCCTCTTTTGCGTGCTTACTAACGTCTTTGGAACCAAAGAGATGTGAGTTTGCGCCTGCAACGATTAGATTCCAGGCTACTTATAGCTATCAATAAGAAAATAAATGGTTTCCTCCGGACTTCGGCTTCGGGCATGAAAAACCCCGGCACGCTGCCGGGGTTTCCCTTGTTTTCTCTACTACTTCTATTTTACAGGATGGAGCATAACTACTATGCCAACTATTTTTTCTGGTTATGTTGCTGATATTGCGTGGGTTGATAGAGATATGGAGGGTTGAGGGTCTTGACACGCTGTTTTTGGCCGGAAAACGGGGAAATTATTTTCAGGACCTGCGATTGCCCACGAGGAAAGGCCGAAGTGGCGTATCGGGAGACGCGGTTTGTGACGGGCTCGTGGGACTAGCCGATGTCGGACTCTTCGGCGGCGCGCCATGCGTCCCTTCCGACGATGCGGCGGGTGATGGTCTTGTCCATCTTCATGCCTTCGTGCCAGAGGCCCAACTTGCGGTAGTGTTCTTTGGTCATCTCCCAGCCGGCCGCGACCCGCTCGTTGGGCGTCCGGCTGGCCCAGTACTCCACTCTCTCCTGCTCGCTGAGAGCTTCGACTTCCTGAAGGGTCTTTAGTCTCTCTTGCATTCGGATGGCCTCGTCTGATTTTACCGCGAAGGGAGCGGTCCAGCTTCGCTGGATTCCCACTCATCGCGTGAGACAGAGGCGCGATGAATGGGGCACCCAAAATCCCACCCTTCGCAAAAGCGCGAAGGATGGGGCACCCGGCACCCGGCTATTGCTTCGTAGCCACAAAAGTTCCAGCATCGCTGTTGTAATAGCAACCCGCACCGCGCGTTAGCGTGTAGTTTCCTTGCATA
>Ga0302187_10004846_pt1 | contig 10696 bp, 11 predicted proteins | sample II_Bog_E1_3_FD_202120 | JGI IMG/M metagenome (GOLD analysis project Ga0302187, IMG submission 202120) | Peat permafrost microbial communities from Stordalen Mire near Abisko, Sweden - II_Bog_E1_3 | ecosystem: Environmental > Terrestrial > Soil > Wetlands > Peat | place: Sweden: Abisko...
CTGCCCCCTTAACGGCGACTGTCTGACCTTGACTCCGGCCAGCAACGGCACCGACGGCTTTTTCGCCGCCGTGATGGAGCGGGTGGCTGCGGCTGAGGATGAGGTGGTGGTGGAAGCCTAGAGCAACCTGCGTCAAATGTGACGAAGGTTGCGACCAGCCGCCATTGAGGCGGCGGAGGCCGCGCTAAGGCTGAGGGACTTAAGTGATGCAGATTTCTGTATTACGGTCTTAAAGAACCCGTCTGGCCTTGAGGGCGGCGCCGATGGTGCCGTCGTCCAGGTAATCCAGCTCGCCCCCCACCGGCAGGCCCAGGGCCAGGGTGGAAATGGTGATGCCGACGTTTTTCAGGCGGTCATTCAGGTAGTGGGCGGTGGTTTGGCCGTCCACGGTGGCGCCGATGGCCAGGATGATTTCCTTGGCTGGTCCGGCCTTGGCGCGGGCCACCAATGTATCGACGTTCAAGTCGCCCGGGCCGACTCCGTCCAGGGCCGAGAGAACCCCACCCAGCACATGATAGCGGCCCCGATAAAGGCCGGAACGTTCCAACGCCCATAGGCTGGAGACGTCTTCCACCACGCAGATGGTGGCATCGTCGCGGCGCGTATCCGTGCAAAGCGAGCAGGGGTCCGAGCTGTCGAGATTGCCGCAGACCGAACATGTGCGGACATGTTCCTGGGCGGCGCTTAAGGCCGCGACCAGAGGGTCCAGCAGGGTCTCGCGGCGCTTGAGCATGTAAAGTGCCGCCCGTCTGGCCGAGCGCGGCCCCAACCCGGGCAGCCGTGCAAGCAGTTGCACCAGTCGCTCGATCTCGGGGCCGGCTATGGTCATCGTCGGCTTAAAGAGTCACAGCCGCGCAAGCGGCGGCGGCCAAGGCTGCGGATGCAGCCGCCCGGCGAGGGAGAATGAGGCGAGTCACGGTCGTGGCTCGCCGCTATCAGAACGGCATCTTGAAGCCGGCGGGCAGGTTCAGGCCGCCGGTCAGCTTCTGCATTTCGTCGGCCATGGTGGCCTCGACCTTGCCCTTGGCGTCGTTGAAGGCGGCGACGATCAGGTCTTCCAGCACTTCGATGTCGTTGGGGTCGACCAGGGACGGGTCGATCTTCAGCTTGCGCATTTCGCCCTTGCCGTTGACCAGCACCTGAACCATGCCGCCGCCCGAGGCGCCGGAGACTTCCATCAGTTCCATCTTGCCCTGCATCTCAGCCATTTTGGACTGCATCTGCTGGGCCTGCTTCATCAGGTTGCCAAGGTTCTTCATTCGTCCTCTCCAGTGGCGGCTTCGGAATCGCCGGTGTCGGTGGTTACGGGGGTGACGCCGTCTTCTTCGGTCTCGTCGGCAAGATCGCGGACGGCCTCGATGCTGGCGCCGGGGAAGGCGGTCAGGATGGCCTGCACCAGGGGATGGGCGGCGGCGTCCTGCTTACGTTTGATCTCGGCTTCGATCTGCTGCTGGCGCAGGGTCGGTTCGCCCTGTTCGCGCGAGACGCTGACCAGCCAGGGCCGGCCGGTCCATGCGCCCAAAAGCTTGCTGACCTTCTGGGCCAGATCCTTCGAGGTGCCGTCGGCGGGACGGAATTCGATCAGGCCGGGCTCGTAGCGCACCAGATGGACGCTGCTTTTCAGCTCGGCGGCCAACACGGCTTCGCGCTTTTCCATGAACAGCTCGGCCAGCTCGGCGAAACTGCCGGGCAATCCCTGGGCGGCCAGGGCGTTGCCGGGGGCGTTTGCTGCCTGGGGCAGACCGGGCGAGAGCATCATGGTCGGGCCGGAGGGCGCGCCATTGACGGTGGCCTGGGCCAGCGCCTGGGTATAGCCGCCGGCAGGAGCTCCAGCCGGTAAGCCGCCACCACCGCCACCGCCACCCGAGGGCGGCGGATTGTTGCGCAAGGACTCGATGGCCTCGGCGGGCGAGGGCAGATCGGCGGCATAGGCCAGACGCACCAGCACCATCTCGGCGGCCTGCAGCGGCGAGGGGGCAGTGCGGACTTCGCCCAGACCCTTCAGCAGCATCTGCCAGACGCGGGTCAGGGTGGCCATGGACAGGGTCTTGGCCATCTCGCCGCCCTTGACCCGCTCGGTCTCGGAGACGGCGGCGCTGGCGGCGGACTCCGGGGCCAGCTTCAGACGGGTCAGCCAGTGGGTCAGCTCCAGCATATCCTGGATGATCACCACCGGATCGGCGCCGACGGCATATTGGTCGGTCATCATCTTGAGGGCGGAGGTGATGTCGCCCTTCATGACGGCGTCGAACAGATCGAATACGCGGGCGCGGTCGGCCAAGCCCAGCATGTCGCGGACCTGCTCTTCCGATACGGTTCCGGCGCCATGGGCGATGGCTTGGTCCAGCAGCGACAGGCCGTCACGCACGGAGCCATCGGCGGCGCGACAGATCAGCGCCATGGCCGAGGGCTCGATCTGGGCGTTTTCTTTTTCGGCGATGGCCGAGAAATGCTTCTCCAGCACCTCCATCTCGACGCGGCGCAGGTCGAAACGCTGGCAGCGGGACAGGACGGTGACGGGGATCTTGCGGATTTCCGTGGTGGCGAAGATGAACTTCACATGCTCGGGCGGTTCCTCCAGCGTCTTCAACAGGGCATTGAAGGCAGCGGTGGACAGCATGTGCACTTCGTCGATGATATAGACTTTGAAGCGGGCCGAGGTCGGGCGATAGCGCACGCCGTCGATGATCTCGCGGATGTCGTTGACGCCGGTGCGGCTGGCGGCATCCATCTCCATAACGTCCACATGGCGGTCTTCGGCGATGGCGCGGCAATGGTCGCAGACGCCGCAAGGCTCAGTCGTCGGCCCGCCGGTGCCGTCGGGGCCGATGCAGTTCAGGGCGCGGGCGATGATGCGGGCGGTGGTGGTCTTGCCGACGCCGCGCACGCCGGTCAGCACGAAGGCATGAGCCAGTCGGCCGGTCTGGATGGCGTTGGTCAGGGTGCGGACAAGGGCTTCCTGTCCGATCAGGCCGGCAAAGTCGGTAGGGCGGTATTTGCGGGCCAGAACCCGATAGGGAGCGGCAGCTGGCGCTTCGGTCATGTCGCCCACAAGAAGAAGGAGAGGTGAGAGACTGGCTGCGACCCGAATCGAAATTCGTTACGGCTGCTTCCTTCCGGACCTGACCGGGTTGGCGACGGACTCGTCCGCTACCAGCCTCTCGCTTGGGAATATCGTGGGCAGGGAGGCAAAAGGCAAGTGCTTTCCGACTCTGCAGACGCAGGAGGTTCTCACCGGAGGCCGCAAGGCGGCTGACTAGAGCAATTCGCGACCTAACTGAATCGCAGGGGATTCACAAGCGAGGCCAATCGTGATTCACTTCCTTTAGGAGGAGACACACGATGACTCGACCTTTATCCGTAGATCTGCGCGACCGTGTTGCGCGGTATATACTGGCAGGCCATTCGCGACGGCGAGCGGCCCAGGTGTTCAATATCTCGGTGAGCTCGGCTGTGCGTTATGTGGCGCAATATCTGTCGAGCGGGACGGTGGCGCCAAAGCGGCAAGGCGGTGATCGGCGCAGTAAATTGGGCGATCACCGGGCCTATGTGCTGCTGCGTGTCAAGCAGGTTCCGGATATCTCCCTGGCCGATCTGACCAAGGAATTGGCCGAGCGGGGCGTTCAAATCCATCTTTCCAACCTTGCCCGGTTTCTGCGAGCACAGGGGCTGACCTATAAAAAAAACTTTGGTCGCTTCCGAACAGATGAGGCCGGATGTCCGCTTGCTGCGCGAGGAATGGATTGAGGGCCGCCAACCCGTGATGCGGCGTGAGGCCCATCGTCTGGTGTTTCTCGACGAGACCGGAACCAATACCAAAATGACCCGTCTGCGGGGCCGCTCACCCAAAGGGACGCGGCTGAAAGCCTCTGTGCCCTTCGGACATTGGAAGACGGAGACATTCATCGCCGGGCTACGTCATGATGGCCTAGTGGCGCCCTTTGTCATCAATTGCCCGATGAACCGGAAGATGTTCGAGGCCTATATCGAGACCCAACTGGCCCCAACCCTGGAACCGGGCGACGTCGTGATTCTCGACAATCTCTCAGCTCACAAAAGTCCTCGGGCTGAACAGATCATCCGAGACCGTGGTGCCTTCATGCTGTTCCTGCCACCGTACTCCCCCGACCTCAATCCCATCGAAATGGCTTTCTCAAAGCTCAAGGCTCACCTTAGAAAAAAGGCGGCCAGGACCATTCAGGACCTGTGGGACGCCATCGGCCAAATCTGCGAGCTCTACGAACCCGAAGAGTGCAGGAACTTCTTCAAGGCGGCTGGATATGAACCAGTTTGATCGCGAATTGCTCTAGCCCGTTGAGGGCGCCGGAGCTTTAGCGGAGGAAAGCCAAGGAGCCGGAACGGCGACGCCCGGCGCTTGAGGGACATATGGAGGCCGCAAGGCGGCTGACTAGCCCGTTGAGGGCGCCGGAGCTTTAGCGGAGGAAAGCCAAGGAGCCGGAACGGCGACGCCCGGCGCTTGAGGGACATATGGAGGCCGCAAGGCGGCTGACTAGCCCGTTGAGGGCGCCGGAGCTTTAGCGGAGTAAAGCCAAGGAGCCGGAACGGCGACGCCCGGCGCTTGAGGGACTTACGCCCAGCCGAATGGCTGGGCGGTATTTAGTGCGCGTCGGCTCCGCCGGCTCCGGCCTGGACCTTGCGCAGCAAGGGCATCAGGCACAAAGCGAACAGGAACACAGACGACATCAGCAGCAGTACGTCCTGGAAGGTCAGGGTCAGGGCCTGCAACTCCAGCCGCTGGGAGATCATGGCTCGGGCGGCGGCTTCGGCGTTGGTGGCGAACTGGCCGTCGAAGCGGTCGGTCAGGGCCTCGAACTGCTCGGTGACGACGGAGCGAGCAGTGGTGATGCTCTCGGCCAGACGCAGTTCGTGCAGCTTCATGCGGTCGATGATCACGGTGTTGATCAGGGCCAGACCGATGGCTCCGCCCAGATTGCGCATCAGATTATAAAGGCCGCTGGCGTTCTGCACCTCTTCCGGCGGCAGCATGCCCAGGGCCAATTGGTTGATGGGCATGAAGCAGAGCATCAGAGCGCTGCCGCGCACGGCTTGGGGCAGGAACATGTCCCAATAGCCCCAGTCCGAGGTCAGACCGCTGTTCATATAAAGTCCGCCGCCGAAGCAGGCCAGGCCGATGCCCAGCATCAGGCGGGGGTCCATCTTTTTGATCATGATGCCGGCCACGGGGGCTGACAGGAACTGGAACAGGCCGGTCACCATCATGGTGAGGCCGATCTCCAGGGAATCGTAGTGCTTCACCTCGCCCAGATAGAGCGGCACCACATAGACCGAGCCATAAAGCCCGATGCCGAGGACGAAGCTGAACATGCAGCCCAGCATAAAGTTGCGATTGCGAAAGGCCCGTAAATCCACCACCGGATGGCTGGCGGTCAGCTCCCGCACCAGCATGGCGACGAAGCAGAAGCCCGAGACCACGGCGTTGAGGGTGATGGCGTCATCCTCGAACCAGTCGTTGCGGGGGCCTTCCTCCAGCATATATTCCAGGCAGCCCAGGAAGCCGGCGACGAACAGGATGCCCCAGACGTCGAAGCCCTTCAGCATTTCCCATTTCGGTGCGGTCTTCTTGACGAACAGATAGACCATCACCGAGACGATGACGCCCGGCACCACATTAATCAGGAACAGCCAGTGCCAGGTCAGGCTTTGGGTCAGCCAGCCGCCCAGGGTCGGGCCGATGGTGGGGGCCATGGTGGCGGTCAGGCCGATCAGTACCGAGACGCCCGGCTGCTGCTTCGGCGGAAACAGCATGAAGCTGGTGGCGAAGACGGTGGGGATCATGGCGCCGCCAAGGAAGCCCTGAAGTGCCCGGAAGACGATCATGGAATTGATGTCCCAGGCAAAGGCGCAGGCCGCGCTCATCACCGTGAAGGTGATGCAAGACGCCAGGAACAGGGTGCGCACCGACAAAAGCCGGGTCAGCCAGCCCGACAGCGGGATCATAATGACCTCGGCGATCAGGTAGGAGGTTTGGACCCAGGCCACCTCGTCCGAGCCGGCGCTGATGCCGGCCTGGATTTCCGACAGCGAGCTGGAAACGATCTGAATATCAAGGATGGCCATGAACATGCCGACCACCATCGACATGAAGCCTATCCAGTCTCGTCCGGAAACCACCCTATCCGCGGGGTGCTTGGGGGTGGAGGAGGCGGCCTCCGGACGAGCTTCGATATCGGAGGACATTTAGGGAGCCTTGGCGGCGGCCTTGGGGAAAACCCCAATGCCGTTGTCATTGGAACCCATGGTGTCCACCGTCACGACGGCACTCATCCCAGGAAGCAGCTTTCCTTCCAGGGAGTGGCCGGGATCCACGATGATCTTGACGGGAATGCGCTGCACCACCTTGGTGAAATTGCCGGTGGCATTGTCGGGGGGCAGCAGGCTGAACTTGGCGCCGCTGGCCGGGGACAGGCTGTCCACATGGCCATGCAGGGTCTCGCCCGAGAAACTGTCGATGCTGATATTGACCGGCTGGCCGGGCTGCATATGGCCGATCTGGGTTTCCTTGAAATTAGCCTCGACCCAGACCTGATCCAGCGGCACCACCGACAGCAGGGGCGAACCGGCGCGGACGAACTGGCCCAGCTGGACGCCGCGATTGCCAACCACGCCATCGACCGGGGCGGTGATGATGGTGTGTTCCAGGTCCAGCTCGGCGGTAGCCAGCTGGGCGCGGGCTTCCTCAAGCTGGGCCATGTCCATGGCCCGCTCGCTGGCTAAAACCGTCACCTGACGGCGGGCGGCGTCGGAATTGGCTTGCGCTGCCTTCATGGCGGCGCCGGCTTTCTGGCTGTCGGCCTGATGGGTGTCGAGAATCTGGTGGCTGACGAAGTCTTCGCGGACCAGGGCCCGGCTGCGCTCCAGATCGGCATGGGAGCGAGTGACCTCGGCCGAGGCGCTGCCGATCTGAGCGTCGGTGGCGGCGATGGTGGAATGCTGCAGATCCAGGCGGGCGTCCAGGTTACCAAGGGCGGCCTCGTGGGCCTGGACCTGGGCCTTCATTTCTTCGACCTTGGCCTTATAGTCGCGGTCGTCGATGCGCACCAAAACATCGCCCTTGTGGACGGCCTGATTGTCGCTGATCTCGACCGTGGCGACGTGACCGGACACCTTCGGCGAGATCGAGGTGATGTCGCTATGCAGATAGGCATCGTCGGTGGACTGGTGGAACCGCCACGAGGTCGCCCACTCGTAGGCGCAGACAGACAGCCCAAGGCCAGCCGTCGTGCCGATAATTACGAGTAAGTTACGCTTGTTCATGGCATTATTCCGGTAATCGATGTTGAAAAACTGAACTGAACGGTTTAGTACATAGCCCTTCGGATCAAAGAGGTCAAGGATGTCTCGTCCCAAAAAGAATCTTTGCTGCGGCGATAAGCCCGCGCTATCCAAGCAGGACGCCGTCCTGGCCGCAGCCCAAGAGGTCTTCCTTGAGGCCGGCTATGCCGCCGCCAGCATGGATGCCGTGGCTTCTAGGGCCAATGTGTCGAAGGCGACCATTTATGCCCACTTCGACAACAAGCGGGCTTTGTTCGAAGCCATGATCGCCAGCCGCTGCGAAGCGGCTTTCAAGGGCTTGCAGGTTTCCGCCTCATATAGCGACGCCCATCAGGCGCTTTATGAGCTGGGCGTGCACTTCATCCGCCTGATCATGGACCCCGAGGCCGTGGCCTTGCATCGGGTCATCCTGGGCGAGAGCCCGCGATTGCCGGAAGTCGGCGAGGCCTTTTACACCGTCGGACCCACCCGCGCCCGCCAGCGCCTGATGGAACTCTATCGGGATCTGACCAGCCGCGGTCTGCTGTCCATGCCGGAAGAGGACATGCCGCTGATGACCAGTCTGTTTGTCGGCATGCTGAAGTCTGACATGCATATGCGGGCCATTCTGGGCCAGCCGGCGGACCCGAACATCACTATCGAGCAGATTGCCGAAGGGGCTGCCAGCCTGATCATCGCCCGCTATGGCGTGACGCCTTGATCTATCGCCCCGCCGCCTTCGCCGAGGATGACCGCGCAGCTCTTGAAGCCTTCATCCAGGCCCATCCCTTCGCCACGGTGATCACTGCCGCCGGGGCAGAGCCTTGGGTCAGCCATGTTCCCTTGCGCCTGGAGGGTGAACGCCTGCTGGGCCATCTGGCGCGCGGCAATGGTCACGTCAAGGCGCTGGAGACGGCTCCGACCCTGGCGATCTTTCATGGCCCGCACGCCTATGTCTCGCCCCGCTGGTACGAGACCAAGCCCATGGTGCCGACCTGGAATTACGCCGTGGTCCATGCCTTCGGACCGTCCCGGCTGCTGTCGGATGCCGATACCGCTGGCCTGATGGAGCGGCTGTCGGGCGATTATGAAACGGCGGATTGGGCTTACGCCGATCTGCCCGAGGACTATCGCGCCAAAATGCAATTGGGCATCGTCGGCTTCGAGATCGTCATCCAGCGGCTGGAGGGCAAGTTCAAGCTGTCACAGAACCGGACCGAGGTCGATCAGGCCCACGTCGTCGCCGCACTTTCCGAAGGCTCGCCCGAGGATCAGGCCGTCGCCGCCCTTATGACAACCCCTAAGACAACAGCGTCGTAAAGGCAATCGCCGCCCGGCTGGGCGTGCGTTCCCGATGCCACAGCAACGAGAACCGCCGCCCCGGCAGAGCGCAGGCGGCGGCTTGCAGCAGACCGGCCTTGATGGCCGTGCCCACCACCAGCATGGACAGCACCGAGGCTCCGGCCCCGGCTTCGACGGCGGCCCGTACCGATTCGTTGCTGGGCAGTTCCAGCATCTGCGAGACATGGCTCAGGTTCAGGCCACGGGTTGCCAATAAGGCCTCGGTCGCCGCCCTTGTTCCCGATCCCGGCTCACGAAAGATCCAGGGCAGGCGGCGCAGTTCGTCGGCGCCTAAGGCCAGGTCCGCGGCCCAGACATGTTCGCCGCCCACTACCAGCACCAGCCGGTCTTCGGCCACCGGGCGGCTGTCCAGCAGCGGTTGGTTGACTTCGCCTTCGACGAAGCCCAGCTCCGCCTCTCCCGCCGCCACCGCCGCCGCCACTTGGGTGGTGTTGCCGATGGACAGGCTCACCTCTATGCCGGGATGGCTCTGGCGGAAGCGATAGAGCAGGGGCGGCAGCCAATAGCCCGCCGTGGTCTGACTGGCCATCACCGTCAGATGTCCCCGCCTCAGACCGGCGAAATCCTCCAGGGTTTCCTCGGCATGACGGGCGGCGCGCAGCACATGGCGGGCCTCGGCCAGGAAGGCTTCCCCCTCAGGTGTCAATTCGACGCGACGTCCCACCCGATGAAACAGCCGCACGGCGGTGCGTTCCTCTAAGGCGGCGATGGCCGAGCTGACGGCGGATTGGGTCAGGCCCAAAGCCTCGGCGGCGCGGGTGAAATGCAGGCGCTCGGCCACGGCGGTGAAGATGCGCAGCTGCTCCAGAGTCATCGATCGATTTTCCTTATGGAAATGAGAGAAACAATGCGTTGGACTGATGATAGCCGGAAAGAGCAGTTTGGGGCCATCGTCTTTCAGCGAAAGTTCAGACCATGGATGCCGCCATCGCCCTTCCCCAGCCCACTGCCGCCAGCCGCCTTCTCGGCCTGATGCCTGGCGTGGCGCTGTCCGCCGGGCTGGCCTTCGCGGCCATCGCCATCCGCAGGCTGCCGGGCCTTGGTCATCTCAGCCCGGCCATGATTGCCATCCTGCTGGGCATGGTCCTGCGTCGGATCATCGGTCTGCGCCCCAATGTGAAGACCGGTCTCGGCTTTACCATGCGCACCCTGCTGCGTTTGGCGGTGGTGCTGCTGGGCCTGCAGGTGACCTTCGCCCAGATCATCGGGATGGGGTTGACGCCTTTGCTGGCGGTGGCGGCTGGGCTGCTGGTCTGCTTTTTCGGCACTGTCTGGCTGGGGGCGCGTTTAGGGGTCGATCCCAAGCTGGCCCGGCTGATCGCTACCGGCACCTCGATCTGTGGCGCTTCGGCCATCGTCGCCGCCAACAGCGTGACCCGTGGCAAGGATGAGGAGGTGGGCTATGCTCTGGCCGCCATCACCCTGCTGGGGATCGTCGCCATGCTGACGGAGCCTGCGGCCAGCCTGCTGCTGCATATGGCCCCCGGTCGGGCCGGAGTGTGGCTGGGTGCCTCGCTCCATGATGTGGCCCAGGTCGTGGCTGCCGCAAGCCAGTTGGGCGACGAGGCCACCCGCAATGCCACCATCGCCAAGATGGTCCGCATCCTGATGCTGGCCCCCATGGTCCTGGGGATGGCCGCCTATGAGCATCATCGTCATAAGGGCCAGAAGAACAGCGACGAGCCCCATGCCAAGATCCCCATGCCCTGGTTCGTCTTGGGCTTCCTGGCTCTGGCTGGCCTGAACAGCGGCGGCATGATCCCGGTCGAGGTGATCCGCATCACCGGCCTGACGGCGGGTATCATGCTGGCGGCGGCGGTGGGAGCCATGGGCTTCGCCATGGACCTGCGTGCTCTGCACCGCAAAGGCCTGCGCCCGCTGATCCTGGCGGTGGCCAGCTGGTTGCTGATCGCTGGGGTGAGCTTAGGGCTGACCTATCTCAGCTAACGAAGTCTTCCAGGCCATAGCCCTGGATGAACAGCAGGGCGGTCAGATCATTGTGATCGACCCTGGCCTGAGCCTCCGCCGCGACGATGGGCTT
>Ga0302187_10004847_pt1 | contig 10695 bp, 8 predicted proteins | sample II_Bog_E1_3_FD_202120 | JGI IMG/M metagenome (GOLD analysis project Ga0302187, IMG submission 202120) | Peat permafrost microbial communities from Stordalen Mire near Abisko, Sweden - II_Bog_E1_3 | ecosystem: Environmental > Terrestrial > Soil > Wetlands > Peat | place: Sweden: Abisko, Stordalen...
GCCGGAATTTTGCGATCGAGCGCTCCTGGGAAAACAGCGCAAGACAGTTCATCGGCAATCTGACGGCGTTGCAGCCAAGCCGCTCGCTGCAACCTGCCCGCCGCCTGGCGGGCAGAAGCGCCGTGCGCGGCTGACGGCACCGAGCACGACAGGCTCATCAGGATCAACCACGGGTCTGTTTCAGCAACTGAACCAGGCCGCCAACAACGAGCAAGAGTGACAAATGACCAACATCGCAAAACTCGCCGGCGCAGCGCAACCCGACTTCGACCGCGAGACGGTCGAACAGGCCTATGACCGCTGGGCGCCGGTTTACGACCTGGTGTTTGGCGGCGTGTTCAGCAAAGGCCGCAAGGCGGCGATTCAGGCCACCGGCAACATCGGCGGCCGCGTGCTCGAGGTCGGCGTCGGCACCGGCATCTCGTTGCCGCAATACCCGCCGCATGTCCGCATCTTCGGTACCGACATTTCGGAAGCGATGCTGCGCAAGGCCAGGCAACGGGTCGCCGAGCTCGGCCTGAAGAATGTCGAGGGTCTCGCGGTGATGGACGCGGAGAAGCTCGAATTTCCCGACGATTCGTTCGACGTGGTGATGGCCCAATATGTCGTGACGGCGGTGCCGAATCCGGAGGTGGCGCTGGACGAGTTCGCCCGCGTGCTGCGGCCTGGCGGCGAGCTGATCATCCTGACGCGGGTCAGCGCCGACGCCGGAATGCGCCGTTTCATCGAGCAGCGGTTGCAGCCGGTGGTGCGTCCGCTCGGTTTCCGAACCGCCGAGTTCGCCTGGTCGCGCTATGCCAAATGGCTGGCCGGCGCGCATGGCATGGAATTGGTCGAGCGCCGCCTGATACCCCCGCTCGGCCATTTCTCGCTGGTCCGCATCCGAAAAGCCGAGATGGCGGCTGCCGCCTGACGTCATGTGACATGTTGATGATGTCATATGACGTACATCGAATCCCAGTAAAACGAATCGACCTATTTTGGGGGAAGACAATGATCAAGAACTTCCGAGAGCAATTGCGGGTGCAGCGCTGGGACGATCATCGCTACTATCATCACAGCCGGATCAACCAGAGCCTGCATTTTGTCAGCGCGGTCAGCTTCATGGTCGGCTATGCCCTGATGTTTTTCGATCCGGTAGCATCCGCGCTGATCGGCTGGCTGGTCTCGATGACCTCGCGCCAGGCCGGACATTTCTTCTTCGAGCCGCGCGGCTACGACCACATCAACGACACCACCCACGAGTACAAGGAAGAGATCAAGGTCGGCTACAATCTGCGCCGCAAGGTGGTGCTGATGTCGATCTGGGCGGCCTCGCCGCTGGTGCTCTACTTCGATCCGACGCTGTTCGGCATGTTCGATCCTTGGATTTCGCCGGCCGATTTCATGCGGCAGGTCGCCAAGATCTGGCTGGCGGTGGGCGTCGGCGGCCTGATGTTCCGCACCATCCAGCTGTTTTTCATCCGCGACGTCGAGACCGGCCTGGTCTGGATGACCAAGATCCTGACCGATCCTTTCAACGACTTCAAACTCTATCACCGGGCGCCGCTGTATCTGCTGCGCGGCGAGCTGATCGACCCCGGCCTCGACATCATCGAGCACGGCCTCGAAGAGCAGCACGCCTGAAACGCGTCATCCGGATCAGTCCAGCATTGATGATGCCCGGGCAGCGGTGCGAAGTTCGCGCCGGATCTCCCGGGCATCGATATTCTTGCGATCTGGCGTCTGGAAAGACAGCGATGGCAGTCCGCCGAAGCCTTGGCGAGGGCGATGCAGGGCCGGCCTCAGCGCGAGAAGGCGCCGGCGATCATCTCCTTGAGGATCTGCCGGCGGATGCGCTTGTCGGTGAGCGAAGCCGAATGCCACCACCAGCCGTCCTGCTTCATCTTCGCCGCAGCGGCGACGAAGCGCGCGGTCACCTCGGCGAAATCGGCGTCGCCGTAGTTCAGGCTGAAGATCAGCCGCCCGGTGCCGACCCAGCTCAACGCGATCCCCTCGGCGCGCAGATAGTACTGCAGCATCCAGTTGTAGCGCGACGGTGTGGTGTATTGCACCATCCAGATCGAGGACAGGTTGGAGACCCGGACCGGCAGGTCGTTCGCGCTCATGGTGTCGTTGAAGTGCCGCGCCCGGCCGTTCCACACTTCGTCGAGGCCATCATAGATGGACCGGAAGTTGGGACTGGCGAGCCGGCTGAGGAATTCATCCATCGCCGTCATGACGTAAGGGTGCGAATTGAAGGTGCCGCGGGCAAAGCATATGTCGGCGGGCCGGTCGTCGCGATAGCGGCGCATCAACGGCCTGCGCCCGCAGACCACGCCGATCGGCAGGCCTCCGGCCAGGCTCTTGCCGTAGGTGACCATGTCGGCGCGCACGCCGAAATATTGCTGGGCGCCGCCGGCGGCGAGCCGGAAGCCGACGAACACCTCGTCGAGGATCAGCACGATGCCGCGCTCGCTGCAGACCTCGCGCAGCGCCTTCAGCCACGCGCCATAGGCGGCGCGATCGAATTTTCCGGCGCGCGAACTGTCGACCAGCGAGGAATCGCCGGGCGCGCCGGCGTTGGGATGCAGCGCCTGCAACGGATTGACCAGCACGCAGGCGATGTCGCGACGGGTCCTGAGCACATCGAGCGTGCGCTGCGACATCTCGGCCAGCGTGTAGGTTTCGTGCGGCGACACCGGGTTGCCGACGCCGGGCTGCACGTCGCCCCACCAGCCGTGATAGGCGCCTGCGAAGCGGACCAGATGCGAGCGGCCGGTGTGGTAGCGCGCAAGCCGCACCGCCTGCATCACCGCCTCGGTGCCCGACATGTGGAACGAGACCTCGTCGAGGCCGGATATTTCACACAGCCGCCGGACATTGTCGGCGACGGCCGGATGATAGGCGCCGAGCACCGGCCCGAGCGCATGCGCGCGCTTCTCGCCGATCTCGATGCACTCCTTGTAGAAGTCGTTGCCGAAGATGTTGACGCCGTAGGAGCCGGTCAGGTCGTAGAACACGTTGCCGTCGAGATCGGTCAGCGTGACGCCCGCCGCGGACTGCATGAAGCTGCCGGCGCCGAGATTGTCGCGCACCAGGCGGCTGTAAGGGAACGGCACCCGGTAGGCCTGGGTGAATTGCAGGTCGGAGATGCGGCTGGCCGCCTCCGACGTCATCTGCCGGCTTCGGGCGAAGCGCTCCCGGTAGAGTGCGGCGAGCCGGAAGAAACCCTCCTGGCGGCGGCCAGCGACTTCCGGCGGGGCGCCGTCGGAACAAAAGAAACGCCTGATGTCGAATTCGTAAAACGGGATGAGCCGCGCGACCCGGCGCGACATCTTGGAATGTCCGGTCAACGAGCGGTGCTTGGCGCGCGACAGCGCCCACCTGGCCCGCAATTTGGGAGCGACGGCGGCCGTGCAGATAATCGCGGCGCCGGAGAGAATCAGAAAAGGCGAATCCATGCCGTCAAGTAAAACAGTCCTGCTGACAGAATCATGACAATGCGAGGCCTCATCGCCGTCCTGTCGCAACAGGAAGACCTGAATTTTCTCCTGACCAACCGGATTCCGCGGGCCGCGCTGACCCGGTTCATGGGCTGGTTCAGCAAGATCGAGCAGCCGCTGATCCGCGACCTCTCGATCGCCTGCTGGCGGCTGTTTTCCGATCTCGACCTGTCCGAGGCGCGCAAGTCGAGCTTTGCCAGCCTGCATGACTGCTTCACCCGCGAACTCAAGCCCGGCCTGCGTCCGCCCGACCCCGATCCGGCGGTCGTGGTCAGTCCCTGCGACGCCATCATCGGCGCATTCGGTGCCATCGCCGACACCGAGCTGTTTCAGGTCAAGGGCGCACCCTATTCGCTGCTCGATCTGCTCGGCGATCCCGCTCTGGTCGACGACCACCGCAACGGACGCTTCATCACGCTGCGGCTGACCTCGAGCATGTATCACCGCTTTCATGCGCCGTGCGACGGCCTGATCGAGCAGGTCAGTTTCATCAGCGGCGATACCTGGAACGTCAACCCGATCGCGCTGAAGCGAATCGAGAAGCTGTTCTGCAAGAACGAGCGCGCGGTGATTCGAACGCGGCTGGCGCGCGGCGAGGTCCTGACCCTGGTGCCGGTCGCCGCCATCCTGGTGGCCAGCATCCGGCTGCATTTTCTCGATCTCATGCTCAATGCGGCGACACCGGGGCCGGCGGTGTTCGCTTGCGGCGTCCGGGTCCGCAAGGGGGACGAACTCGGCTGGTTCGAACACGGCTCGACCATCATCGTGCTGGCGCCCGATGATTTCGAGTTCTGCGACAATGTGGTGGAATCGGCGCGGATCCTTGCCGGCCAGCCCTTGATGCGGAAAAAATCCGCAGCGGCCGCTCCGGCCTGTCCGGTTGCGTGAAAACTCCCGATGCCAATCTCGATTTGCGGTCGCGCGGCATTATATAACGGCGGTCGAAAGCTGATTCGAAATTGCAAAGCCGAGGCGTGGGATGGCGCGGGTGCCGGTGCTGGCGGCGGGGGGTATCGTGCTGCGGCGGGAAGCGACGCCGCTGATCGCGGTGGTGCGGCTGCGCAAGCGCAACGAATGGGCGCTTCCCAAGGGCAAGCTCGATGACGGCGAAACGCCGCGCCAGGCCGCCGAGCGCGAGGTGCGGGAGGAGACCGGGCATGACGTGTCGGTGCACGAGTTTCTGGGGACGCTGGTCTATGAGTTCGGCGGCCGCTCCAAGGTCGTGCATTATTGGCGCATGCAGACCAGCGGCGGGCCGTCATACGCGCTGATGGACGATATAAGGGCCGTCGACTGGCTGCCGCTGGAGGCCGCCGTCGAGCGCCTGTCGCGCAGCCATGAGCAGGCGTTCCTTGCCAATGTCGGCCCGATGGCGCTGGAGGCAGCGGCGCTCGCCGAGCAGGAGCAGCGGCCCAAGGCCCGGCCGTCCGCCGTCGACAAGCGCCGCAGTCGGAGGCTCGCCACGCCGCAGGCTTCGCCGCCATTGCCGGAACCGGAGGCGCCGCCATCCGGATTGTCATCGGCCGAGATCGCGCCGGATCAGCGCCCCACGATCGCAAGCGAGGTCGATGACGCTGAAACGTGGCTCGGTGCGCTGGATTTCGGGACTGCGGCGGTATCGGCGTCGGCCGACGCCGCTGCGCCGGAAGCGGCGCCTCAACCCCACGATCAGCCGGCGATGACAATTGCTGTCGGCCGCAGAAATCTGATGCAGCGGATGCGCGACTGGCTGCGGCGCGCCGCCTGATCGCGCCAGGCTTTTTTTCCAACAGCGAGCTGGGTTCGTCCCGCCCCCGAGAAAGGAGGGGACGAGCACCGTTTCAGGCGTCCGAGCCTAGCGTTTTTGCTTGGGCGGCGGCTTCTGCTTTGGCGCCGCCGGCCGACGTTGCGGGGCCGGCCTGTTCGGCGGTCCGGGCCGCTGCACGCCCGGCGCATTGGTTTGCCGCTGCAAGCCCGGCGGTTGTGCCGGCCGGTTCGGCAGTGCCGGCTGCGGGCCCTGCCGCTGCGGCAAACCATTCTGCCGCTCGTTCTGCCGCTGCAGGCCGGGCTGCCGCGCCGGATTGGTGGCGGGATTGTTGCGGGTCGGATTGGCCTGGCGCAAGGCGCGCTGCTGGCTGACGATCTGGCGGCCGATGCTCTGCGCGGCATGGACCTGGCGCACGATGCCCTGGTCGCGCAGCGCCTGCTGCGGCGTAATCATCAGCGGTACCGCGCCAAAGCGCCCGCCGGCGCCGGGCCGGATGGCAAAGCCGCTGGCGCCCTGGGTCAGGGCGCCGAGCCGGCTGCCGTCGCGGCCCTGGATCTCGATTCGCCCGACCCTGCCGTCGGGGTCGGGATAGAGCTTGATCGCCACGTTGGCACCGGCGGCGGATGCCCCTTGCGGCACCTCGACGAGGCCGGTGGTGCCGCGAATGCCCAGCGTCGCGGTCGGCGTCGATATTTTCATGTCGCCGGTCTTGGCGACCGCGGCGGCCACGAAGGCCACCGTGCCCTTGGCGACATCGAACAGCGCGCCGTTCTGGTTGCCGCCGTCCTCATAGACATAATAGTCGACGGTGATCCGGGCGTTGGCGGTAAGACTGAAGGTGGTGGCGTCGTTGAAGGTGACGCCGAGCGAGGAATTCGCCGAGGTCTGCAGCACGTCGTTCTGGAAGATGTCGTCTTGCAGCTTGAGCGGCGTGGCCGCGTTGTTGCGGGTGACGGTGGCGCTGCCGGTCAGCGTCGCCACGTTGCCGATGGGTTCGTCGGCGGCAGGCTGCGCCGGTGAGGGTGTGGCCGCCGGCGCGGGCGGCGACGCGGGCTGGGCCTGCGCCATCTGCATCAGGCCTGACATCGCCGCCAAGTTCGCCGGCGGTTGGCCCACTTGCATCGGCGATGGCTTGGCCAGGACATTTGCGGTGCCGGCGAGCATGAAGCAGCCCATGAGCCAGACCGCGAACGAAAACCGATGCCTTGTCACGATGGGGTCCCGGCAGGAATGAGGGCAGCAATAGAGCTGGCGGCGGCAGTTTCGCGATTGAGAGCCTTGCCGGCTGAATGCCAGATGAATGTGGACGGGTTGAGACCCCCGCGGGAAACCCGCGAGGGCCGGTTCACCGGGTGAGGCCGTGTTGCTAGCTGACGCGGCTCCAGGTCTGACCGCCGCAGAACAGCCCGCCAAAGGCGCAGCCCTGGACCCGCATCGCATTCGGACCCTTCATCGCGATCGTCGAATCGTAATTTCTGCCGCTGTCCGGATCGTGAATCTGGCCGAACCACTTGGCATCCGACGGCCTCATGTTGATCAAAATTTTCTCGCCGGTCTTGACGGCATATCCGCAGAGGTTCGGCCCGCACTGTTCGACGCGAACGGCGCCCTTGTTTTCTTCGGTGGCCCATATCCCGAGCGGCGTCGTCGGCGCCTGAGCCGGCGCTGCGGCCACCACGGCCGTTTTCGGCGAGGGAACTTCCGTGACCGGCGCTACCGGCACAACATCGGCATGGGCGGTCGCCGGAGCGCTGCCGACCGCGGCAATGGCAGGCTGCGACGCGGTTGCGGCCGGGCTGGCCGGCGCCGGAATGGAATCCCGCACGGGCGCGCTGTTGTCAGCGACATCGTCCCGCACGGGCGCGCTGTTGTCAGCGACATCGTCATTGTCGTTGAGCGATTTCAGGCCCTTGATGCCGAAACCGGAGCCGGAAAGACCCGGGGCCGAGATCTTGATGCATGACAGCTGGTCGCAATGCTTCGGCGCCTCGATGTGGATCCGGTGTCCCTCGATCTCGAAGGAAATCGAATTGCCGGCATGCGCTGCCGTGGTGGCCATCAGCAGCGCGGCGAGAACGTAAAGTTTTTTCACGAGAGCCTCCTGAGCGGGTCGGTGGTGAACCTGCCCGTGAAGCTACGTCGGGCAAGGCACCGTTTCCGTGATGCGCGTCACAGGGCGGAAGACGGTGCATGCCCGCGCGCATCAAAGCCTGCAATCTTGCGGCGGACATCTTTGCTGCCTCGGCGGGAGCCAATATTACCGCAAATGCGGCCGCCACCGTGCTGCAAGGTTCAGCCGTCCATTTGGTTAAGTGTGGATGCGTGCGCCCGGTTCAGATGCGCTTGTGGCGATTCTACAAAGGGGATCGACATTCGATCCGACGGCTTGAGCCCTCGGGAAAGTTCGATTGGCCGCCCCTCCTTTGTCGTCAACGGCGCGGCCCAGGCCCATGACGCCGCGCTGACCACCGCCGCGGCCGAAATCAATGGCTGAACGGCTTTTCGCTCGCTGCGACTTTTGAGGGCGAGTTCTCCGACGTGACGCGGTCCTATGCCGGCAAGGGTGTGGCGCGATATTCGTGGCAGGGCGATTCCGTTGGCAGTGGCACGCCGTTTCAACCCACGGTTGGTTATTTTCGTCTGGCCGACGAACAGAGATTCACGCAGTCACGGTGGCATGTCTGAAATGTGTCGATTTTGTTGCGAATGCCGGCAGACGACCAACCGCGATTCCGTTCTTTGGACGTGAATCTCGGCGAGGTCGAGTCGATGTTAGGCCGTCCGAAACGCCGCCTCGTGTTTTTGCGCTTTACAAGTATCGGTCGCGGGGCTACTCTAAATTGCAAATTTTTTTAGACGTTTCGAATTTTCTTACGCTTACGCTTTCGATTTCGCGAAAAACTGCGTTTTAATTTCGCGGAAAGCAGAACCTTCAAGATAGGCTTTTGGCTCGAATTAGGAGCATGGCGTGTCGGTTTTGCCCGGAGGGTCAGCTCTCGATTTCGGCAGCGTTTCGGCGCGAACGCGAGAATTTACAGCGCCCGAGCACGTGCTCATAGAAACGCGCCATGATGCCGGTTCACGGGGCAAGAACATTTTTGCAGATAAAACTGCGATGTTTGGGAAGTCTCCGCAGGGCAGAACGCCACCCAAGCCCAACCCAGGTCAAGACATCAACGCCTACGCCAATGTAGGAAGTTTTCGGCGATTGAACTCCGGAACGGAGCGACGCGACTCGGACCCGGCTCGATTGTCTATCGAAACGTAAAACGACGCTGACCCGCTACCTTACGCAACCCTCGCAACGAACAGGGGAGAAGGGCTATGGACGATACATCAGCAACCGTTGGGACGAGTTCCGCAAAAGGTGGCAAACCAAAACGCGGAAAAGACCAGCTTCCGTGGAGCGACGAGGTCTGGGAATCCGTCGATCAGGCCGTCCATGATGAAATCATGCGTTCGCGGATGGCGTCGAAATTTTTGCCGCAAGTCTATGTCCACAAAAAGAAAGTCAATGTCGATTCGGACGCTGTCGTTCTTCCGACAAGCCCGACCGACCAGGCACTCAGCGTCGACGAGACGCAGACAACGCGGATTCAGGAATATTGGATTCAGTTCAAATTGTCGCCCGCGCAAATGGAGGCGGAAGGAAGCTACGACGCGGAACTGACCAATCCGGTCGCTTCAGCAACCGCTCAGCCATCAGCCGGGAACGGACATGACGCAGCCAGCAACGGACATGACAAGGCCGCAAGCCGGCATGGCGCCATGAGCCGTCCACACCGCGCCAGTACATGCGTGTCGCTGGCTCAATACAGCGCCACCATTCTTGCCCAGGCTGAAGACGCCGTGATCTTCAGTGGCCTGAATGCGCTACAGCATCACCCGCTGTTTGCCAGCGGTCTGGTTACATATCTGGATCCAACGCTTCCCGGCAGTCTCGACGCCGGCCTGCTCAATATCACCTCCGATGGGCAACAAACCCCGAAGAACACGATAAACTTGCCCAGCAACCAGGTGGTCCTGGTCCATCCGGCGGCGATCGGTCCTGTAGGTACGGTGCCGATGTACCGGGAAAACAGCCTTAACGCGCTGGCTCAAGCCGTTTCGATACTGCAGTCGCTGGGGCATTACGAAGGCTACTCGGCAACCTTCAATACCGTTCCCTATGCGGATCTTTTCCAGGCGTTGCCGACCACGCTGATCGAACCGGTGATGCCGGCCAGCTCCCTGATGAAGTCCGGAATTTTTGGGACGGGTGTTTTGCCTCCGTTCGTCCCACTTACACTGGGTTCCCCCGGTACCGCTCCAACGGCTATTTTACCTCAGGGCGCCACACCGTCGACCATCACTGTTGGAAGCACCAAGATAACATTGCAGCCACAAACAGGTTTGCCGAGCGTAACTCCAGTATCCGGCGGGACCAACTACGTAACAACACAAGGCAGCGCCCAACTGCCGTTGCCTTTCGCGCCTGCTCTTTTTCCGGAAGGAGGTCCAGCAGGGCCAGCCGCAGGGGCCACAGTCCTTTACACGGGAGTCGTGGTGGGGCTGACGGGAAACACGATGGATCTGGTGCGGGGCCAGATGGACGATGGGCTCGACGTTTCGGTGACGTTCAACCAGAAGGATCAAAACGAGCAATATCGCTTCCGGGCCGTTCAGCGCCTCGCCTTGCGACTGAAGGACCCAACCGCAGTTGTTCTCCTGCTATTCCTGGATTGCTAGATGAACGAAGTCGGGACAGCGTCCGGCCTGGGACCGGGCGCCATCGCTGGATCGGTTTGGCGGGAAAGTCCCGCTGCCGGATAGCTTTCGCATCACAACTCGTCCGTAGGCTATTTGCCAGTGGAAGGACGGCCATGCGCTACGACGAACATGGTATCGCCCTTTGGTACGGGACACCCGATGCGCCAGCATACGAAGGCGATGTCCGTGCATCGTCTTCCGGAAGGCTTACCGGCGTTCGAATGACGATAGCCTTGAGCCCGATCGGTTCGCGATACGGGGTGGAAGTGCGCTACCGCATTAACGGTGCCGGATGTCCGGCCCTCTCCGCATCGCATGCCGGCTCCGACAATCGGAAGAATATCCAATTCTTCAAGGCCGCTCTCCCGGATTTTCGCGTCGGGGATGTGGTTGAATATGTTGCAGTGGCAAAATGGCCAAATGGACAGGTGCCCGCCGAAAGTGAGGCAGCCAAGTATCCGTCGTCCTTCAAGGTAGTCGCGGCGGGCACAAATTCAGCTGCCAAGCCCGCGCACGATGATGCGAGCGCGGGCGCGCATTCCAATTCCGGAAACCAGCCATCGTCCAATTCCCGATCCGAAACTTCCAACCCGGCGAGCGGCGGAACGATGCCGAAGGCGCAGCTTCTTGCGTTGGACCGGCTCGCCGGTTCAACAGTTGCGCAACTTCAGAAGGCGGATCCGACGCTCGGCAAATATGTCGCCGACAAGATGG
>Ga0302187_10004858_pt1 | contig 10687 bp, 6 predicted proteins | sample II_Bog_E1_3_FD_202120 | JGI IMG/M metagenome (GOLD analysis project Ga0302187, IMG submission 202120) | Peat permafrost microbial communities from Stordalen Mire near Abisko, Sweden - II_Bog_E1_3 | ecosystem: Environmental > Terrestrial > Soil > Wetlands > Peat | place: Sweden: Abisko, Stordalen...
GCCATCACGCGCCTTCAGTTCGGGAGCCAGCTCCTCGCAGTCCTCCAGCGTAATGGGAACGGAGCCATTGGCTTCATCGGTGATGAGCAGATGATTCTCTGTAAGGAAGCGGGTGAAGAGCAGCCGGTGCCAGTGCTCGTACGCCGCCAATTCCATGAGGTGGTGAATGCCCTGGATGCCAGTACGTTCATCGCGTTTGTCGCCCAGCGCCCGACCACGGGCGCGGAGACGATTGCGCAGAAGACGCTGTTCAACGCTCATGTGAATCCGGTATTCCCTCTCATGGACAGCGAGATTCTCCAACGCTGCCTTGCAAGCCGACTCCGCCAGGACGCGAGCCTCAGCAGTGGTATTTTCAAGCAGCTTGCGGTTGGCTTTCGATAGAGATGTCGGCATAGTGGTTCAAGTCCTCAGAGAATCACGGGGCCGTCTTTCAGGGCGGCTTCAATGGCGGTCTTCGATTTGCTCAACCATGCGTCAAGTTCCGCTTGGTCGTGAATAGTGGCGGCGGAAAGCGCGACTCGCTTGGCCTTCGGTTCCGCTTCGATGATGGCTGCGGCGTGCGCCTTGTCGAATTGGGCAGGCAAAGCATCGGTCTGCGCGTGCCAGGTGGCCAGGGGACAAGACTGGAGCGCGGAGAGGAGTTGTTCATCCGAGGCAACAATTGGGGCCGTTCTCTCGACCGCTCCAGCATTGGAGAGCAGACCGCGACGTTTCTCCTCAGGGATCTTTTGCCATGCCGCCTGGCCTGCAACCCGCGCCGTCTGCGTTACGAACCCATCTCCATGCGTCTTGTGCGCCTGGGCAAGTTTCGTCCGCAGCTCGTTGGACACAGCTTTAAGAATGTTGGAGACCGGATCGGGATTATCCAGCAGCGAACGATTGGCGCGGATCGAAGTGAGGGTGGCCAACCATTCGGCTTGTTCGGGTAGACCGGCAGCTTGTACCACGAGCTTTTCGGTCAGATTAAACGCCGGGAGCCGTTTGGCTATTTCCTTGCCAGTAGCCTGCCACGTCTTGATCTTCGCCAGCAAGGTATCCCGCTGATCGTGCAGTTCCATGAGCAGGTCATTGCCGGAGTGAGATTCCAGGGCAATCATCTCCGGCGCGGCGGGGGCCATGGGTGCAGGTGCTTCCCCGCCCGCCTGTGCGGCAACCGCTTTGGCGTGTTCGATGAAGCGAACTGCATCGGCAGGTTCATTGCCGGGAGTGAACTTGGCGAGGCCGGCCTCCTGGAAGAGTTTACGGATGGCAAGTTTCTGGACTGCGGCAAGAACAGGGCTCTCGGTGCGGAACGTGGCTTGACCGAGTTTCTTGAGGTCAACCTCGGTCAACAGAAGTGGAGTACCACTGATCCGGGCACTGAGATGATTGCTGGCGAGCAGTGTTGTCAAGACGGCGTCAATTCCATCCTGCGGCCAGCCATAGGGCGAAGCGTTGAACTTTTTGCGAACATCCAAGCCTGTCTTCCCAGAGCCAATGAAGCCTATGATCGCTGCGGCTACCGGGTGGGTCTGAGGGTCACCTGCGAATCCCACTTGATCCAACGCGCTCGGTGATCCCTCCTTTGCCTTCTTCAAAACTTGGGGCCACTTTGCGGAGTCGCCGTCGCTGAACTTGGGGTACAGCCGATTGAGAACCTGTTTGGCGGCATCTTCGACTCCGACCCTGAGCACAATGAGTGTCTGCTCCTGACCACCGGACAGGAAAAGGCACGCGCCCTTAATAATCTCGTCGATGAAGTCCTTGACGCTCTCTTCCTGGCCGTAGTGCTTCGTCACCATCGATTGACGGCACTCCTTTCCCTCCTGTGATGATGGAATGCCTTTGAAGTTGAGCGTTTCCTGGGCAGCCTGAGCGGAGGCGATAGCGTTCTTCAATCCGTCGCCAGGCAGCTTCGGAAGAAACAAGTGGAGAGTTGGGTCATCGGTGCTGAGCTTTTGGATGTCCGCGAGCACAGAGGCTTGAGTCGATGAGAAACCATCGCGCACCCAGAGCGTGATGCCGTCGGCCTGCTCGGGCTTTACTTCGCCATAATGAACGGTGACCTTGCGACGCTCTTTGGCGTCGCCTTGCAGAACGGAAAGACTACCACCAAGTGCATCATTGAGTGCCTTGGTAAGAAGCTGAGAGCGCAGGGATGCAATTAGCGGTTCATCGTTGACCGCGGCAGCCCGCCGTTTGCGGAACTCCGCTTCCCAAGCAGCTCCTTCGGTGGTTTGCAGACGGTATTCGGTGTCCACCTTCATGAGAACACCGTCCTGCTCCAAAGCATTAAGCAGGACGGGGAGTTGCTGACGGAGCGCCGTGCTCCCAGTTACCAGATTTTCACTAAGCAAGTCGGCCATGTGTTCCGGCTCTGCGCGGACCCCAAGATCAGTGCCCTGTTCCCGAGGAAGTTTGTTAATCAAGAACACAAGAGCACAGATCCGACTTCGCAACACGCCATCCGGCTTGGTTTTCTGCTGTTCAATGATTTCCTGGAAACGCTTCTGCATCTCTCCTGAGGTAACAAGGTCGTTGGCAATCTGGTCGTAGAGGAAGTCGCCTGGCACGACAGCTCCGAGTTCGGCATTGGCGCAAGCGCAGCAGGCTTCGTGAACGACGCGGAGTTGGGTCCGCATCTGGGCATTTGTGCCAGTCGAGTCCACTGAATGCAGAACCTTTTCCCAAAATCGGCGACGCACAGGCAGCAACGGGAAATCCGGAACATAGGCCAGATCGTCATCCGATTGTGTTGCGAGCTTAGTTGCCTTGAGTTGGCGAGTGATTTCGCCTTCGTTTTTGGCAACCAACAGTTTGATGTCGGGCTTCTTGTTGTCACGCTTCTGCAAGACAACCGTGCGCACCACTTTCTCAACATCGTTGTCTTTCAGATGAATCTTCACGCTGAAGCGGCCCATCAGACGTTGGAGATTCGGAGCATCGTTCAGGGCGCTTTGGCCGGTTCCAATGACCATCAAGCGTCCATCCATTTTCTTGCTCAGTGCCTCGGTAACTTCCTGGACATCAAGGGCGATCTGAGCATCCTGACCGATGAATTGCTGAATTTCGTCGAGCACAACCAGGGTGCATGGAAGTTTGGCATTACCCGCAATCGCTTCGCGAATGGTGTCGAGCATTTCATCCGTGCTGACATCATCCTGATGGGGAGGATAATCGGCCCGGAGCAGCGCCCCCACCTGTGAAGGGTCCTTCAGGTGGTCGTAGCATTGGATGTATGCTTTCGCCACTGCGCCGGACGCGTATAGGCGCCCGAGTTCCTGGTCGAATTTCTTGCCCTGGCCTTCAATGGCCTTCTTGAAGGCTTCGAACTTGCCATCCCGCTTCAGGTGCATCACGAATTTGGCATGTGGATAAGTGGAAGGCAAACCAACCGACTTGAAGATTATGCTCATGACCCGCAGGCGCACACTGCCCGCCCCTGCTTTGAGGGTACCGCCCGCCATGTGCAGCCCATCGTGCCGCTTCCCAAGCGTCGAGATCTCCGCGAGAAGGTCGGTGATTTCTGCCGGCAGGTGGGCTATGGAACGTGCTGTTGCTCCGTCCGGGAACTGAAAGTCAATCCAAAGGTAGCGCAGGACCTTGGCGAGGTGAGATTTTCCACTCCCATAGAAACCGCTTATCCAAGCTGCTTTCTGCTCGGGGCTAGCGAAGCTGTCGCGATACGCCTGAAGAATAAGCCGCATACCGTTGAGGTATTCACCCTCGCAAACGAATGAATCCAACTCAAATCTGAGCGTATCCAGATCGTCAATGTTGTTGCTGGAGACGCCTTCGTTTACAAGTCTCCAAGTCAGCGGGTCTTTAAGGAATACTTCTCTGGTTTTCATGTCCTGAGGTTTTCCAATTCGTTCATCTTTCGGAAAGGATTGGGACTGCCAAATAGTTCCAACCTGTGCGGGCGTCAAGGAAGCGATAAATATTGCCTTCTTTTTCACCGGGGAAAAAGACGAGAAGGTGTCCTGGAAAGTCCTTCAACATGCCTTCGATCAACTCGGAAACGTGCAGAAAGTCATAGAGGTTCATCAGGCCGGTCAAAGCAAACACGGTGCGCTCCGGCGCTCTGGCGCGAGCGACCTCATGATTGAAAAACTCTGTGAGGACATCTCTCCATTCGTTCTTGGCATACAGGTCAATGTCGCCGGGATTCTTGAACCAGTCGGCCCGCTCTTCCTCATCGACGGAAGCAATCCACGTGGACAGTTTGCCTTTCAGGTCGATTCGGACCCAAGGATGACCGGCCGCTTTGGTCAACATCTCGAATTCGTCGATTCGGTTGATCAGCCTTCTCTCCTCCCCGGCGGGGTACACAGCAAACCAGACACGCTGGGGCGCGGCCAGCCCAGGGCGCAACGGCATTTGGATGTGGCTTCGGTAGTTTTCGATCAGTTGATCAATGCGATTCATTGAGTAGTCCCAATTCTGCCGGGGTTAGAAGATTGGAGAAATCGAACTCCACGATTCCCGCAGCATTCTTTAGCGAAAGCAGCCCTTTCGCGGATGCCAGCCGAAGCGCGGTTAAGAGTTGGGATCGGTTCGAGGCGACGAGAGACGCAAATGCTGAGTCCAGAAGCTGTTCGGCGCGAAGACCTGTTAGGTAGCCGACGAACATAGCATAAGCTGCTGAACTCGGACTTGGCTGAGGAACTTGCCTGCTTTTCTTTGTTTTGCCAGCAAGAAGCCCGCCAAATGTCCAGGTAGTATTCACGTTCTGAGCCATTGATTTCTTCATCGCAGGGCTAAAGCGGCCTGGGAAGCCACTTTCCAAATGCTCCTCCATGGAGGCTCTTTCAAGGGCCTCCCCTAGCTGCAGCGAGCGGATCAACTCGAAGCTGTGGCGCAGTTGTGCATCGCGTGCGTACGCACATACTAGACAGAGCTGGGGTAACGAATCCAAGTCCGAATGTCCCAACTGCCAAAGAACACGGAACAACACTTTGGAGGGGTCCAAGCCGTATAGCTCGGTCAGATGGCGAAGGCTCTTCTCTCGACTCCCCTGTGTGGGCTTCTCCAGGACATTCTCATCGACGATAGCCTTGGTAAAATCGCTCCTCGCAGAAGCGAAGGGCATTGAACGAACGAGAATCCGCATCTCCAGAAACATCATCGAGCGAGCAGAGTGACCGCCGACGCTGGCATTCGAAAAGCCGAAAGAGTTGACCTGTTTGAGCACGCTCAAACCCATATCCGAGCTAGATTGGACCGAGCGGCACGGCAGTAAAGACACCTCTTACCGAACCAGGTCCCCCTTCTTCTGGAATCGTTGCTGGGACGACCCAACCGGACTAAGCTCTGTCGTCTTGACTCTCCATTATGCACGATTGAGATGCCAGCAAATCGGTACGGGCCAGCCTGGAGCAACGCCTATCCAGCACGTTTGGGCCTATGTGGTAAGCCCATGTCGCACAAGCGCTTAGCGCCAATTAAATAGACAAATTTGTTAGATTAATCTCCGTTCCATGCGGATCGTTGTTTGCATTTGCAAGAAAAACATGGTATTTTTTCTTGCAGAATGTACGGGAGTTATATGCGCCAAACAATTGAAAATAAGGCCACATACAGAATCCGTGGAACGGGAGGAGGATGGGCATTTTCTCCGCGTGACTTTTTGGACCTCGGAGGCCGCCCCACTGTCGATTCCGCGCTCCACCGGCTGGAGCAGCGGGGCGAGATTCGCCGGGTCATCCGCGGCATCTACGACTACCCGCGCTTCAGCAAGCTCCTCGATCAGAACTTGAGTCCCGATATTGACCAGGTTGCGCGGGCTTTGGCGCGTAAATTCCGTTGGCGAATTCAGCCCAGCGGAGCCACCGCTCTGAATTTCCTCGGGCTCTCTAACCAGGTTCCCGCCCGCGCTGTCTACCTGTCGGATGGGCCAGACAGGGCTTACCAGGTCGGTAATATGGCTCTGGTTTTCGAGCATACGGCCCTGAAGGAATCAGGGGTTAAGCTCAAGGAGAGCGGTCTGATCGTTCAGGCGCTCAAGTCGCTCGGCCAGGAGCGGATCACTCCCGAGGTCATTTCGAAGATTCGGACATGGTTGCCGGAATCGCTGCGCGCCAAGGTGCTGGCAGACACCAAAACAGCGACGGGTTGGGTCTACAGCGTTATCCAGCAAATCACTCAACAGGAGCCTCATGGATAGGATCGCCACCGGACCGGGCGCTGACAGGCGGGATCTATTCAGCGAGACGGCAACCCGGCTCGGAATGAATCCCGCCATTGTCGAAAAGGACTTCTGGGTCTGCTGGATTCTCAAGCACCTCTTTGCGGAACCCAACCTCAAGGACCAGATGGTTTTCAAAGGCGGCACCAGTCTTTCCAAGGTCTTCGGGCTGATTGACAGATTTTCGGAAGACATTGACCTGATCCTGGACTGGCGTCTTCTTGGCTACGGCCAGAATGAGGGGAACGATCCCTACCAGGCCATCCAATCGAAGACAAAGCAGAGCCGTTACAACCAGGAGATGAATGCGAAGGCCGCTGAGTACATCAGGGGGACGCTGCTCGGTCAACTGAGCCAGCTCTTCGCAGCGGTTTCTGGTATTGCCGCCAATATCGACGAGGACGATCCCCATACAGTGAACGTGATCTATCCGGCGGCGTTTTCGGCTGAATACATCCGTCCCGCAGTCCGGCTGGAGATTGGGCCGCTTGCGTCCTGGATACCGTCCAGCGCCCACACCATTCAGGCGTATGCCGCTCAATCATTTCCGGGCGCCTTCAACGATCCAGTTTGTGAGGTCGTCGCCATCGATGCAGAGAGAACCTTCTGGGAAAAGGCCACGATCCTTCATCAGGAGGCTCATCGCCCTGGAACAATTCCAGTCCGATACTCGCGCCATTACTACGATCTGTTCAAGTTGTCAGGAAGCCCGGTCAAGCAGGCCGCACTTTCCGATCTGGACTTGCTGAAATCGGTGGTCGAATTCAAGGAGCGGTTCTACTACTCTTCCTGGGCGCACTACGATATGGCGAAGCCGGGTTCTTTCCGATTGAGTCCGCCTCCGAGTCAGATTGCAACACTGGAACGCGATTATCGCGCAATGCGCGACATGTTCTATCGGGAGCCCCCTGAATTCACCGCTATTCTCGCGGGAATGGAGGCATTGGAACTAGATATCAATACGCCGGCGCTGTCGGCATAAATAATCTGCACCTGCGGGTTGATGGGTAGTTGTGTCCTAATAGGTGCGGGAGTGATCGAGCAATGGTTCGTGTGCTACATACCGGGGACTGGCATATAGGGCAGACACTGCGCGGTTATTCGCGCGAGTACGAGCAGGCCCAAGTATTCGACCAGTTGATTGGAATTATCGCTGAACGGGAAATCGATGTGCTGATCGTGGCGGGCGATATTTTTGACAGCCAGAATCCATCGGGCGAGGCACAGAGGCTGTTCTACGAGACGATTGAACGGCTGCATCGTGCGCGACCATCAATGAAGACGGTGATCGTTGCTGGAAACCACGATGCCGCAGGTCGGTTGGAAGCGCCACATCCGTTGCTTGCACGCTTCAACGTGCGGGTAGTCGGGAATGTGCGGCGGCGCGACGGCAGGATCGACGCCGAGCGGCACCACATCGTACTCGCCGACGAGCATAAAGAGATCCTTCTTCACATACTCGCCGTCTCGTATCCCACCGCGACCTGCCTGCCTGCTCTCACGAGGCTGGAAGACGAGGCTGGATCGCCTGTTGTGAGGGCTGTGAAGGAGTTGTACGACGAGTTGTATGAGAGCATCCGACCCAAACTCCAGGGTGTACCGCTGATCGTCACCGGCCACCTTCATGTGATGGGCGCTATTCAGTCCGAAGGCGCTGAACGGCGAATTCTCGTGGGCGGCCAGCACGCAGTCCCACATGATGTCTTTCCTGATGAGGCGAGCTATGTGGCGCTTGGCCATTTGCACAAAGCGCAACGCGTGGGCCGCGATACAGTGCGATACAGTGGATCGCTTATCCCGCTTTCGGCCACTGAGCAGCCCTACAAGCACAGCGTGACGCTGCTCTCAATCGATAGTTCTGGAATAACGATGGAGCACATTCCGATAGAACGGCCTCTGCCATTCTTGCGTCTCCCAGCTACGGGGGAGATACGGCTCACCGATTTGCGCGACCATTTGGCACAGCTTGGGCTAGCGAGTGACCTTGAACCTCATCTTCGGCCTTTCGTGCAGGTACGCCTGGCACGTGAGGGACTTCTTTCTGGCTATCGAGAGGAACTGGATCGCATTGCGGACGGCTTTCCTGTGCGCATCGTTGAGGCGCGGGTAGAACCGCTTCCTGGAGTTGCGGCCCAATTGGACACGGCGGCAGATGCCTTTACTCATCTTGCCGAGCGCGATCCCGAAGAGATGTTCAAGCTGGCGTTTGCAAAGAGATTCAACGCTGAACCGACGGTGGATCACCTCGACGTATTCCATCGCGTACAGGCGGAGGTCTAAGCGGATGAGAATTCTTGCGATTCGCGGAGAGAACCTCGCAAGCCTTGCGCGTCCGTTTGAGTTGGACCTTACGGCGGAACCACTCGCCGGGGCCGGACTTTTCGCCATCACAGGCGAGACGGGCTCAGGTAAATCCACTATCCTTGATGCTCTCTGTCTTGCGCTGTATGGAGAGTATCCGCGCGTTGCGGTGGGCAGACAAGAGAAAGTCCCAGACCCGAGCGGCAAAGAACTGTCGATCAGCGATGGTCGAGCAATCCTACGACGCGGAGCCGCATCAGGCTTTGCCGAGGTAGACTTTATCGGACAAGACGGCATCGGCTATCGTGCGCGGTGGGCTGTCGCGCGCGCTCGGGGTAAGGCAAATGGACGGCTTCAAGACCCGCAGCGATCACTGAAACGATTAGACGATGATAGTGCCGTCGCCGAGGGTATCACGTCGGTTTTGAAGGAGGTAGAGGCGCGAACCGACCTGACCTTCGAGCAGTTTCGCCGGACGGTTCTACTTGCCCAAGGAGATTTCGACCTTTTTCTATTAGCAGACGAGCGTGATCGCGCAGAACTGCTTGAAAAAGTAACGGGGACAGAAATATATGGTTCTATCTCCGCACTCGTGCGGCAAGGAACAGAGCAACTGCGCCGTGAAGTAGATGCGCTAGACCAGAAGCGTCTTGACATCGGGATGCTTGTCGCTGACGCACGGCTCGCACTCGAAAAAGCTCAAGAGTCGCTTACGCTGACCATCAAGGAGCAAGAAGCAGGGCGTACGAGGCTCTCTGAAGAGTTGGAAAAGCGGCGGATCATCACTGCGGCACGGGAGAGTCTGCAACTCGCAGAAGAGCAGCTTGCCAAGGCTCAACAACAGAAGAACGAGGCCAACGAAGATTTTACGGTATTGGCTGAACTGGATTCTGTCGAACCTTTACGTGGTCAATATCTTCTATCGGAGGAGACCGCTAAAGCATTGCCTGGAGCTGTGCAGAAGGTCATAGATACGGAACGCGAACAGACTCTCGCGGCAGGCGTAGCGCAGGCTGCCCAGAATTTGCTGGCAAACGCAGAAGAAGATTCGCGTCAGGCCGAAGCCGTATTCAAGACTTTTGGGCCCGTTTGGACGGAAGCCGAGCGTCTAGATGCACTCATCGTCTCCGCTCAAGCTGAAGCAGAATCGAGTAAGCGAGCTGCGAAACAAGCTGAGTCTACGGCCAAAACACAGAAAGATCTACTCGACGGTTTGGAAGGTAAGTTAGATAAAGCAACCGGAGAGCAAGAGCGGGCCACTCAACAACTGGAGAGACTGAGCGGAAATGCGCCATTGGCAGAGCGACTGGATGACGTGCTCGCACTGCTCCAGCGGCATGAAGAGCAAGTGCTCTCTCGCAGCGCAGCGGTACAGGACACCGCGACAGCGAGGACGGCGGTGGACAATCTACAGGCGGATGTAACCAAAGCAGAGAGCGCGATCCAGACCGCCAACCTGTTGCGCACAGAATTGGGACTACAGTGGGATGCACTTCGCAATGAACTGAACGATCTGAATGAGGGCGGACTCCAGAGTCTTGAGGCTGGCCTCACGCAACTGGTATCCGATTTGCGCGAGGCTTATCGTCTTGAAGAACGAGCGGCAATAGCTTCCAACAATCTAGCAGAGGCTGAACGTAAGCATTCAGAGGCGGTGGCGGATCAAGAACAGGCGCGTGTCAACCTAGACGCTGCGAAGGTCCAGATGGATCGGGACATTGCCTCTCGTGCCCAGCTTGTGCCACTCGATGAACTTGCTCAGCAGAGCGTGACCGAGCAGGCTGCACACCTGCGTAGCTTTTTATTGCCAGGCGAGGCTTGTCCAGTCTGTGGCGCCGCCGAGCATCCATACCTTGAGGTTACCGATGCGGAGCGTCCATCAGGCGCACTTGAGACATTGGCAGAGTCGCTGCGAAGCCAACGGCAAGCGCTCGACGCCACCATCGCGCTCGCGGTCAACCTCATTACGGAAGAGAGTGGGCGACAAGCAGCGGCAGCGGCTCGTCTCAGCGAGGCCGCCCGGAACATAGGTACTTCCCGCCTAGAGCTTGCTGGAGCAGTCGAAGGGTTTACTGAACTTCGTCCGGCAATTGCTACGGGAATCGTTACCTTCGAACTGGTAAATCCTTTGCCATCGGTATTGGAAGCCAAGGCGAAAGAAGAGCTGGAAACACTCGGACGTGAAGCAGCATCAGCATTGAATCAAGCCAAAAGTTC
>Ga0302187_10004864_pt1 | contig 10679 bp, 9 predicted proteins | sample II_Bog_E1_3_FD_202120 | JGI IMG/M metagenome (GOLD analysis project Ga0302187, IMG submission 202120) | Peat permafrost microbial communities from Stordalen Mire near Abisko, Sweden - II_Bog_E1_3 | ecosystem: Environmental > Terrestrial > Soil > Wetlands > Peat | place: Sweden: Abisko, Stordalen...
GGTGGCGTTGGTGTCGGGGGCCGCGAGCGGCATCGGCGCCGCCGTGGCCGAGCGACTGACCGGAGAGGGCGCCACGGTGGTGCGGGGCGACATCGCCGAGGTCCAGGGAGGCGTCCACCTCGACGTGACCGACGCCGACTCGTGTGCCGCCGCCGTGGCCCACACCCTCGAGTCCTTCGGCCGGCTCGACATCCTGGCCAACGTGGCCGGGGTGGGAGGGGCCGCCGCCATCGTCGACGTCGACCCCGACGAGTGGCGCCGGGTCATCGACATCAACCTGACCGGCACGTTCCTGCTGTCCCAGGCGGGGGTGCCCGCCCTGCTCGAGTCGAAGGGGTGCATCGTCAACATGGGCTCGGTGGCGGGGCTGCGGGCCACGCCCTACAACGCCGCCTACTGCGCCTCCAAGGGGGGTGTGGTCATGCTGACCAGGTCGATGGCCATCGAGCTCGCCAAAGCCGGCGTCCGGGTGAACGCGGTCTGCCCGGCATCGGTCGACACGCCGTTCCTGCGGAATTTCGTCATCCCCGAGGGGGCCGACCTGTCGCTGTTCGCCCGGGCCGCCTCCCCCATGGGCCGGATCATCGAGACCGGTGAGGTGGCCGCCGCGGTCGCCTACCTGGCCTCGGACGACGCCCGGACCATCAGTGGGACGACGCTGGTGATCGACGGGGCCGCTACGGCCTGACGTCGGCCAGCGACACGGTCGCCGTGTCCCGGCCCGACCGCAGTACCCGGCCCGGACGCTCCCCGGTCGGCGTCCCGTCGGTGACCACCTCGACGCCCCCGACGATCACGTGGTCCACCCCCACCGACCCGGCCACCAGGCGCTCGCCCCCGCCGGGCAGGTCGTGGACCAGCTCGGCCGGGCCGCTGGCCACCGTGGATGGGTCGAAGACCACCAGGTCGGCGTGCCAGCCGGGCGCGATGCGGCCCCGGTCACGCAGGCCGTAGTGGCGGGCGGGACGGTCGGTCATCATCTCGACCGCCTCCTCCACGCTCAACAGCTCCCGCTCCCGCACGACCTCGCCGAGCACCCGGGTCGGGTAGTTGGCGTGGCACATCAGGTCGAGATGGGCCCCGGCGTCCGAGCCCCCGAGGATCACCCGGGGGTCCTTCCACACCTCCACCCGGGCCGCCCACCCCTCGTCGGTCCGCCCCAGGCTGGGGGTGAGCGACGGGAGGACGACATAGAGGGTGAGGTCGTCGGGCAGGACCACGTCGATCAGCACGTCGATGACGTCGGTGCCCCGGGCCCCGGAGATCTCGCCGAGGGACCGACCCACCCACTCCGACGTGGGGTCGGCCACCTCCATCATGGAGAAGTCGGTCAGCACGCCGATGGCCCGGCTCGCCACCTTCTCCGCCCCGGCCCGGAGGGTCGCCCGCGTGTCCGGGTCGGCGGCGGCCGCCCTCCGGCCGTCGGCATCGAGCGCGATCACGTCGCGCCACCCGGGCAGGCCGGGCAGGATCGTGTTGGAGCGCATGCGCATCATGTCGGGCAGGGCGAGGGCGACCACGTGGGCGCCCTTGGCCGCGGCCACGTCGGACGCCCGCAGCTGCTGCTCCCAGATCTCCTCGCTGGCCAGGCTGCCCAGCAGGTTCCAGTTGAGCGGCCGGTCGGCGGCCAGCGACATGTCGGCCATCAGCTCCACCCGGTCCTCCGGTATCGGGCCGATCGTCGGGATGAACTCGAGCGTCGTCCCCTCGTGGCCGCGCAGGGCGCCGGCCAGCGCCACGAATTCGGGGAACGAGGCGCTACTCGACGGCACGGGTCGGTGGTCCCCGTCGAGATGACCTTCACCCAACGAGGACGAGAGCCCGAGCGCACCGCCCTCGAGGGACTCCTCCACCAGGGCGACCATGGCGTCGAGCTGGTCGGGCGAGGCCTCGTCCCACGTGGCCCGGTCACCCATCACCACGCGGCGCACGGTCGAGTGCCCGACCAGGAACCCGGCGTTGACCGACAGTCCGGTGTCGACCCGGTCGAGGTAGTCGGCGAACGTCCCCCACGACCACGGTCCGCCCCCGAGCAGGGCGTCGGCGGGGATCCCCTCGACCACCGCCATCATGGCCTGGATGTAGTCGGCGTCACCGGGCCCGAGGGGGGCGATGGAGAACCCGCAGTTCCCACCGATGACGGTGGTCACCCCGTGCTGGACCGAGGGACTGGCCGTCGTGTCCCACAAGAGCTGGGCGTCGTAGTGGGTGTGGATGTCGATGAACCCGGGGCTGACCACCCTGCCGGTGGCGTCGATCTCGCGCTCGCCGGCATCGGCCACGACCCCGACCTCCACGATCCGACCGTCGTCGACGGCCACGTCGGCGACCCGGGCCGGCCGCCCGGTGCCGTCGACGACACGACCTCCCCGGATGACCAGGTCGTGCACGTCAGTCCCCGGCCAGCAGGTCGGCGACGGCCGACTCGACCACGGTCCCCTCGAAGAAGCGGGGATTGGTTCCCGTGTAGAACCGGGCCGGGTTGGTGAAGACGAACTGGCGGAACGCCACCTTGTCGATCCAGCCGTTGTCGACCATCTCGTAGGCCTCCTCCAGCACCTCGGACACGTCGGGCAGGTCCCAGTGGGAGATGTCGGAGCCGAGCATGACCTTGAGCTCGGAGCCGAAGGGGTTGATGGCGGTGTTGAAGGCCAGCGACGTCATCGGGTCGTCCGCCTCACAGCCGAACCAGAACCGGTCACCGAAGAGGGCCTTGATGTCCTCGACCTTCTCGATCCCGCACGCCGCCCACTCGTCCAGCATGTCCTCGGGCTCGGACGGGCGGCGGGTCACGGCGGAGGGGAGGCGCCGGGCATCGGGGGCGAAGCGACCGAACATCTCGAGGATCACGTCCCGGTCGATCAGCGCCGGGTCGAGGTTGGCCCGGAGCGCGTGCAGGTTGCGCTTCTCCCAATGGCCCACGATGTCGTTGTAGAGGGCGGCGGCCCACGCCACCCCGCCCTCCAGGAAGGCGAAGTTCATGTCCGGGAAGCGCCGGGTGACCCCACCGAGGAAGAGGGACTTGGCCAGGGCCTGCTGGCCCTCGGCCAGCATCGACAGATGGTTGGACACGTAGCTGGTCGGCGACCGGTAGGGGGTCATGCCGATGAAGCCGGAGTGGAAGGCGATCGACACCCCGAGCTCCTGGGCCCGGGCCCACACCGGGTCGTAGTCGTAGGCCGAGTCGAGTCCGAACTGGTCGAGCCAGAAGGCGTGGCGGGAGAGCTCGGGGTCGGCGTCGGCCAGCGCGGCGAACGGGCGCTGCACGTAGCCGGCGCAGAGGACGGCCTTGAAACCGAGGGTGCCCACCGCGTAGTCCAGTTCGGCGATGGCCTCCTCGGGCGTGTGCATGGGGATGGCCGCCACCGGGGTGAGCCGGTCCGAGAGCGGCGCGAACGTCTCGGCGTTGGAACGGTTGAGCGCCCGGCAGGCCCCCCGGCGGAAGGCCTCGTCGGCGGCGTGGAGGAAGACGAGGCCGAGACTCGGGTAGACGACGCCGAAGTCGATGCCGATCTCGTCGAGGCGCTCGTGGAGCAGGGCGGGGAACAGGGCGGTGGCCAGGTCGATGGTCTGCCTCGACGGAGCGCTCCACCAGGGCCCCCGCGGGGTCCGGGTGATGGCCCGCTGCTCGGGCGTCTGGTCGTGCCACGGGATATCGCTCCCCCCGTAGGGCGGGACGAGTCGTCGCAGGGCCGGGTCCTCGAGGGAGATCCCCTCCTGTTCGAGGTAGGGGGCGAGCGTCGGCAGGTGCTCCGCCATGTGACCGTCGCTGTCGATGACGGGGTGGTCGAGGGCCTCATGGACTTCTGCGGAAGATGCCATGGGGTCAAGTTAGTCCTGGGTCCCCGGCGTCTGCCGGACGAATGGCGCCTCCCGGTGCCGGACCCCCCGCCCCGGCACTCCCCACACCCGTCACCTACGGTTGGGGCGCGGGGTCGGAACTACCTCCGACATCGATCGAGTGACGTGCGGCATCTCCTGGACCGAGGAGGCATCGGATGGCGAGGACGGAACCCGTGGTGGACTGGACGACGGACTTCGACGTCCTCGACGACGAGTACGTCCGCGACCCGTTCCCGCGCTGGGACGAACTCCGGAGCCGGTGCCCGATCGCCCGTACGGACCGGAGGGGGCGGGCCTGGCTTCCGACGACCTATGCGGACGTGACCGCCCTGGCCAAGGACGTCGAGCACTTCAGCTCGTCCAACACCACCGTCATCGACTCGGCCGAGGAGGACGAGAGTCCGATCCTCACCTACGGACTCCCCCCGATCACGGCGGATCCACCGCTCCACACCTGGACCCGCCGGCTGCTCCTCCCCTGGTTCTCCCATGCCCGGGTGGCGACGTACGAACCGATGACCCGTGCGCTGTGCGGATCGTTGATCGACGCCCACCTGGAATCCGGCCGGGCGGACGCCGCGGTCGACTACGCCCAGCAGATTCCCGTGCGGGTGATCGGGGCGATCCTCGGGATCCCCGAAGAACTCGCCGACACCTTCACCGGGTGGGTGCGTGACGTGCTGGAGTTCGCCGACGACCCCCGACGGGTCGAGCGGGGCATGTTCGGCATCGGCTACTACCTGTGGGACCGGATCAACGAGCGGCGGGACGTCGAGGGCGACGACCTCCTCACCTACCTGCTCCGCTCCGAGGTCGAGGGTGCGCCGGTCGACGACATGGTGATCCTCGGCATGGCCATCCTCACGATGATCGCCGGCATCGACACCACGTGGAGTGCCATCGGCTCGTCCCTCTGGCACCTGGCGACCCACGACGACGACCGTCAGCGACTCGTCGCCGAACCGGAGCTCATGGACACGGCGGTCGAGGAGTTGTTGCGCGCCTATGCGCCGGTGACGATGGCCCGGGCCGTCACGACCGACGTCGAGTTCCACGGCTGCCCGATGCAGCAGGGCGACAAGGTGCTCATGAATTTTCCGGCGGCCAACCGCGATCCCTCCGTCTTCGACCACGCCGACGAGGTCCACCTCGACCGGCTGGAGAACCGGCACGTCGCCTTCGGGTCGGGCATCCACCGGTGTGCGGGGTCCAACCTGGCGAGGATGGAACTCCGCGTGGCGATCGAGGAGTGGCTCGAGCGGGTGCCGGTCTTCCACCTGGCCGACGACGCCGAGGTGCGGTGGGCGGGAGGACAGGTACGGGGGCCTCGCACACTGGACGTGGTGTTCGCCTGACGGGTCCGTCCGTCGGCGGCACCGACCGGTTCAGTCGGCCCCCCGCTCCTCCAGCTGGTCGGGCGGTGCCTTGGAGAAGTCCGAGAGATGCGGGGTGGCGTCGACCAGTGCCTCACAGGCCCGCACGATGTCCGGATCGCCGTCCCGCTCGTGGGTGTCGAGGTACTCGCGGGCTTCGCCCACGGTCCTGGGTCGCCAGCCGTCGTCCGTATCCGCCATGGGATCGACCCTATCGGGCATCGGCTTCGGGAGTTCGCCCGGGGCGGCCCGGGCATCGGTCGAGCGGTGCCCCGCCCCTACCGGCGGTGCGCCATGCGTGCCGCCGCCCGCGGCGGGCAGGTCGAGGGCGGCGGCACGGCTGATGGTCGCCTCGCTAGCCGGCGCAGACGGACGCTCCCGAGGTCGACACGGTCACGTCGACTCCCCCGAGGGGTGCAGAGAGCGAGCCCGTGCCACCTGCGGAGACCGGCGCTGCTCCGAGCGGACTCGCCGGGAGGGCAGGGGTGGAGACGCACGTGGTGGCCGTGCCACCACCGGTGGGCACGAGGGCGGCCACGGGCAACGACGGCACGCCGGGGATGGTCGGTACGGCAGGGAGTCCGGCGGGCGGACTCACCGGGAGGGAGGGGACCGACGGCGCCGAGGGCGGAATCGGGAGTGAGGTGCCACCCGCCGTCGGAAGCCCGGCGGCGGGAAGAGCGGCCGTGGGGACGAGCGAGGTCACGCCCGTGACGCCACTCGTGCGGCCGGGGACCGGAGGCAGGGCGCCGGTCGACGTCGCCGACGCGCTGACCGAGGCACCGTTACCGTGGGCGGTCACCTGTCCGGTGACGGGACGGACCGAGGTCAGAGCCGCGGTGAGGGCGGAGACCGACGGGGGAAAGTCGGGGAGTCCCGGCGTGCCGGACGGGAACCCCGACGGGAGGGTCGGGACGATCCCGCTCGCCGAGGCCACACCGCCGGTGGCGCCGCCGAGCCCGGCCAGGGCCACACCGCCGAGTGCGCACACGGCGACACCGGCACCGACGACCGCCATGCGGCGTCGCAGCGACCAGGTGCCGGGCTCCTGGCCGGTCATGGCCCGGTTGGCGCTACCGGGCGCCCCGGTAATCGGACTGGTCTTCTGGTTTCTCATGGCTGACTCCTTCGTCCCGTGGACTGCTCCACGTCGTGGTGCAACCGACTCGACCACGGGTGGGCGTCGGAAAGTGCCGTACTCCTCGACCCAGGTCCCATCGCGGTGTCCCCAGCTGCTCGTCGACCGACGTTCGGACCGACTGCAGGTAGAACGGAAAGGACCGACCGATCTTGCGGTCGGATCGAGAATCGCCTCCGTGCAGGAGTTTCGCGACCAGTGGGTAGGGTAGGGGTGGGCCAGAGAGGCAGGCGTGTGGGGGAACGCACGCCGCCGAGGGGGAAGTCACCATGACCATCGTCACGGATGATGTCGATCTCGAACGGGACCGGCACCTGGTCGAGCAGTGCCAGGCAGGCCGTGGGGAAGCGTTCGCCGAGCTGTATGCGATCTACCACGATCGCCTCGTGCGACACTGCGCCCGCCGTCTCGGCAGCCACGCCGACGCCGAAGACGTCGCGCAGGAGGCGTTCGTCCGGGCCTGGCGGGCCATCGGGCACTTCGAGGGTCGACGCCGCTTCTACCCGTGGCTCCACGTGATCGCGTCGAACGCCTGCACGGACGTGCTGCGGCGGGAGCGTCCGACCGCACCGCTCTCGGAGCTCGTCGGCGCCGCCGCGTCCGACGATGCGCCGGGGATCGAAGAGGTGTTCTCCGCGTCGATCGACGCCACCGTCGCCGGCGAGGCGATGCAGCTGCTCAACGAGCGACACCGACGCGTGCTCTACCTCCGCGAGGCGCTCGAATGGTCCGTCCAGGACATCGCCGCCCACGAGGGACTCGAGCCCAACGCCGTCGACTCCCTACTCTGGCGCGCCCGGGCATCGCTGCGACAGAAGTTCCAGCACCTGTCCGAGGGGGTGGCCGCCCTGTTCGCCACGGGCACCACGGGGTTCTTCACCCTCCGCCACCGGATGGTCCGTCTCGCCCACACCCTCCACGAGCCCGGAAGGGTGTCACTGCCGGCGCGGGCCGCGGTGGCGGCGGTCATCTTCCTCGGCGCCGGGGCGGCAACAGCTCCGCTGCTGTCGTCTCCGGGGACCCACCCGGAGCCGATCGTGACGGTCCACACCGGCACGGGGACGGAGGCTGCGGTCACCAACCGATCTGCAACCACCACTCCTCGGACCACGCACGCCCCGCCCGCCCCGTCGACCCCGGCCGCGGCCGCGGCCGGGGTCAGCCCGGCGTCGGCGGTTCGGAACGCTCCGTTCCGTGTCGGGTCTTCGGCGGTGCCCCCGGCTACGGCCTCACCGGCGGGGCCGGTCACCGCTCCGTCGCCCGGCGCCGCCCGGACCGCCGCTGACCCGGGCACTCCGCTGGCGCCCACGAACGTCGTCTCCACGGTGACCGGCGCCACCCAGAAGATCGTGGGGACGGTGTCCGGGGTCACCGCAACCGTCGCGAACGCAGCCGGCGGAACCGTCCAGACCACGGTGACCGACCCCGTGCTGGCTCCGGTAATCCGTCCCGTCAGCCGGACCGTGACGGGCCTCGGGATCCCCCTGCCGTAGGTCGGCCGTCCCAGGACGGCACGGGCCCGGGAGGCCGGATCCGATCCGGCGTCAGCGACGATGCAGGAATTGTCGGATTCCACCGCAAGATCGGCCGTGATCGTTCGTTCCCCAGGTGATGAGAACACGGACACCACACGCTCGGGCTGCGTACGCATCGCATCCACACGGTCGACGCCGGCCCATCCTGGTCTGCCTCGTCGTCGGACTCGGGGCCCTCGGGTTGTCGCTGGTGGCCACGAATGCCGGGCCGTCACCGTCGGAGGCCTCGGCGCCGGGCATCCCTCCGCGCCCCTCGGCTCCCCCCGTGGGCCGATCCGCTGTTCCCACTCACACGAGCCCCACGGAACCGGGGACCGAGGTCCTGGCAGGGCCTCTGGACTGGGGCGATCCCGCCATCGTCACCTCGGGGACCACCTACTACCTGTACTCGTCCCAGCCCCTGCCCTGGGTGAACGTGCCGGTCGAGACCGGAAACGGAGGTGGCACCTGGGGGCCGGTGGAGGACGCCCTACCGGTGCTGCCGGCCTGGGCGCAGTCCGGGGCGACCTGGTCACCCGAGGTCCATCGGTTCGGGACCCGGTGGGTGCTGTACTTCGCCGCCCAGATCCGGGGCACGGATCCGGCGGTCCACTGCATCGGAGATGCGATCGCCGACTCCCCCACGGGTCCGTTCCTGGCGGCGGCCACCCCGTTCGTCTGTCAGCTGTCGTTGGGCGGGTCGATCGACCCCCGGGTCTACGTGTCCCCGTCCGGGTCGCCCACGCTCGTGTGGAAGTCGGACAACAATTCCGACCCGGCGAAGTACGGCCACCCGACCATCTGGACCCAGAACCTGAGTGCGGACGGCCTCGGTCTCCTGGGGTCGCCGACCCCGATCTTCGCTCCGGACCGGGCCTGGCAGGACTCGCTGGTGGAGGCACCCGACCTGGTGACGGTCGAGGGACGGACGTGGCTCTTCTACTCGGCCGGTGCCGGGTACTGGACCTCCGACTACGCCATCGGCGTGGCGAGCTGTGCCGGTCCGCTCGGTCCGTGCGCGGACACCGGCGACACACCGCTCGTCGCCAGCAGCGCCCGGGACGCCGGCCCCGGCGAGGAGTCGGTCTTCAGCCGCGGAGGGCACTACTGGCTGGTGTTCAACCCGTCCTGCTCGATCGACGGGTCGAGCGCCCGACCCGTGGCCATCGATGCCCTCGTCTTCGGGAAGACCGGCCCGGCGATCGCGTCGTGACCCCCGATCCGGGTGATCGGTCGACGGACCGGCCCCGGTAGAGTAGTTGTCCAGACAACTTTTCGACGAGGAGCACCTGTGACCACTGTCAACGAGATCGACGTACCGGCCCTCCAGAGGCTCGATGACGCCGGTCGGGCCACCCTCTTCACCCATGCCCGCACAGCCAACACCTTTGCGGACACTCCGGTCAGCGATGACGAGCTCGCCGACATCTGGGAGCTGGCCAAGTGGGCCCCTACCGCCGCCAACACCCAGCCCCTGCGCGTCCTCTACGTGCGCCCCGGTCCGGCCCGTGAGCGTCTGGTCGAGCACATGTCCGACGGCAACAAGGCCAAGACGGCCACCGCACCGGCCGTGGCCGTCCTCGCCGTGGACACCCAGTTCCACGAGTTCATCCCCGAGGTCCTGCCGTTCCGCCCCGAGCTGAAGGACGTCTTCGAGGAGAACGAGGAGATGCGGTCGACCACCGGCCGTTTCAACGCCAACCTGCAGGCCGGCTACTTCATCCTCTCGGTCCGGGCCCACGGTCTCGCCGCCGGCCCCATGGCCGGATTCGACGCCGCCGGCATGGACGCCGAGTTCTTTCCCGACGGCCGGTGGAAGTCCATCCTCGTCGTCAACATCGGCCACCCCGGTGTCGAGCCGTGGTTCGACCGGCTCCCCCGCCTCGGCCACGAGGACACCATCCGCTTCGAGTGACGGCCCACGCGGCCCGGAACCCGCCCGCTACTCTCCGGGGGTGCCCCTATCCCCCGAGGCCGGCCGGGTGCTCGGGTGCCTGGTCGAGAAGCAGCTCACCACGCCCCAGCAGTACCCGCTGACCCTGAACGCCCTCGTCGCCGCGACCAACCAGGCCACCAACCGCGACCCGGTGGTCACGCTCACCGACGACGCCGTGCTGGCGGCCCTGGACGAGCTCCGGAGCCTCCACCTCGTCCGCGTCGTCCTTCCCTCCCACGGGCGCTCGGTGAAGCGCTACCGCCACGTGCTCGACGAGGTGTGGGGTCTCGACGCCCCCCGCTACGCCCTCGTGGCCACCCTGCTCCTCCGTGGACCCCAGACGGTGGGCGAACTGCGGGCCCGCTCCGAGCGGATGGTCGACTTCCCCTCGGTCAGCGACGTCCAGGACCAGCTCACCGTCCTGGCCGAGCACTCCGAGGGCCTGGCCACACTGCTGCCCCGCCGGCCCGGCCAGAAGGAGGACCGCTGGCAGCAGACCGTCGCCGCCCCCTGGGGCACCGAACGGGTGGTCACGGAGTTCGACGGAGAGGAGCCTGGCGGATCGCCCGACACCGCCGCTCCGGAGACCTCCCCCGTCCCACCCTCGGGGCCGTCGCCGTCGCCGTCGCCGTCGTCTTCGTCCCCGGGCGAGGTCGACGTGTTGCGGTCCGAGGTGGAAGCCCTGCGGCGCGAGGTGGCCGTCCTACGTGACGAGCTCGCCGAACTGCGCCACGGCCTCGGCGACTGACGGCTCAGCTGAGCTGCACGGTCAGCTGAGCCGCACAGTCAGGACGACTGCACGGTCAGGTCGACTGCACGATCAGGTCGACTGCACAGCTACAGGATCTCCGAGATCATCGTCTCGGAATCGGCGT
>Ga0302187_10004877_pt1 | contig 10668 bp, 7 predicted proteins | sample II_Bog_E1_3_FD_202120 | JGI IMG/M metagenome (GOLD analysis project Ga0302187, IMG submission 202120) | Peat permafrost microbial communities from Stordalen Mire near Abisko, Sweden - II_Bog_E1_3 | ecosystem: Environmental > Terrestrial > Soil > Wetlands > Peat | place: Sweden: Abisko, Stordalen...
AGTTCCACAAACTTGTTCGCCATGCCCAGCTTCAGCATCTCTATCCTCCCCGGCGTGTTCTCGGCATTATTGGCGTCTCGGCATAAAGAATGCGATTCGTCCGTCAGCCCTTGGAAAGAAAAACTGGATGTTCATTGGGCATCCCGAAGCCGGGGAACGCAGTGCGGTGATTTACACATTGCTGGGCAGTTGCCGTCGGCACGGAGTCAACCCCTTTGATTATCTGAAAGATTTGTTCACTCGTTTGCCAGCAGCCAAGATCACCCAGATCAGAGAGTTCACGCCGGCGGCGTGGGCAAAGGCGCATTGAGCGAACCGGCCAATTGTTCTGCATCGCGCCCTCAGATTTCCAGATTGAGCACCCCCTGACGATTTTAGCATTGACTCAATGAATCGGAAGGTGGATTCTTCTTTATCATCAGTTAGAGGTGTTAAATCAATTCACGTTGCTTATGAAAAAAACGCTTCCATCGGCGGTATTTGTGGTCTTGGCTCTCACCTTCGGTTCCATAGTCACCGCCGTCCACGCCCAAGGCACGGCCTTCACCTATCAGGGCCGGCTGAACGCCAGCGGCGCGGTGGCGAATGGCAGCTTTGACATTGCTTTCACGCTCTACACCACGAATGTAACCGGCAGCGCCATCGCCGGGCCGGTCACCAACTCCGCCGTAGCGGTGACCAACGGCTTGTTCACCACGACGGTGGATTTTGGCAATGCCTACACCGGCACGAGCAACTGGCTGGCGATTGCCGTGAGCACCAACGCCGCGAATGCGTTCACCACGCTCGCCCCGCGCCAGCAGCTCACGCCTGTGCCGTATGCCATCACCGCCGCCAATATCAGCGGCACGGTTCTGGCGTCCAGCATCAGCGGCGCAGTGGCCAACGGCAATTTGCCGACGAGTCCCACCGTGAGCGGCACGGTCACCGCCGGTGCCTTTGCCGGCAACGGTGCAAGTGTGACGAACGTTAACGCGGCGATGTTGAATGGATTGAACGCGACGAATTTCTGGCAGCTTGGCGGAAACAACGTGGCATCAGGCCAGTTTCTCGGCAGCACAAACAATCAACCGCTCGAATTGCACGTTAATGCGCAGCGCGCCCTCCGGCTGGAATATGCGACTAATCTGAATGGTTATGCGGTCAACGTCATCGGCGGATTGAGCCAGAACTACGTGACCAACGGCGCGGGTGCGGCGACCATCGGCGGCGGCGGTGTCGTTATCAGTGGAATAGCCATTTCAAACAGTGTCATTAACTTTTATGGCACCGTCAGTGGTGGGGCGGGTAATATTGCCGGATTTGCCTCCGTGGTCGGCGGTGGCACTTATAATACCAGCCTGGGCCAGGACACCACGGTAGGCGGCGGTGTCAACAATTATGCTTCCGGCTACGGTGGTTTTATTGGTGGTGGTGGTTACGATGGCAATTTGGTTGATGTCGGCAACACTAATTTTGGCAATGCCGCCGCGATTGTCGGTGGCATGGCCAATTTGATCGTGAGTGGTGCAGATTATTCGTTTGTCGGTGGCGGCATCGGCAATACCATGAATGCCGACCATTCGATGATTGGCGGCGGCAAAAACAATACTGCGCTCAACAGCTATGCCACCATCCCTGGTGGTTCAGGCAACGAGGCTGGCAAATATAGTTTCGCCGCTGGCCAGCAGGCGCAGGCTTTGTATACGGGGGACTTTGTCTGGGCGGATTCCCAGAATGCGGCCTTTGCTTCATCCTCCGACAATCAGTTTCTCATCCGTGCCTCTGGCAATGTGGGTATCAACACGACCTATCCAGGAGCCACCCTCCACGTGGCCAACGGCTCGTCAGGCGTTTCCACCCCGAACAGTGGGTCCGTCGGTGCGTTTGAAAGTTCCGGCAGTTGCTATGTTAATCTTCTGACACCGTCCGCCAACGAGAGCGGCATCCTGTTTGGCAATGGCTATGGCACCGCCGATGGGGGCATTCTTTATAACAGCGGCAGCATCACGCGCGGTTTGCAATTTCGGACCGGCGGCAATGCCACTCGCATGGTCATCACCAGCGGCGGCAACGTGGGCATCGGCAACACTGCGCCGGGTTACCTGCTCGTGGTCGGCAATGCCGGCAGTCCCGCTTATTGCAACGGCGGCAACTGGGTCAATGCTTCGGACCGGAACATGAAACAGAATTTTGCCTCGGTGCCGGCGGCGGAAGTGCTGGCCAAGGTAGTGGCGTTGCCCGTGCAAAGCTGGGATTACAAGGCGCAGCCGGGCGAGAAGCACATCGGACCGATGGCACAGGATTTTCACGCGGCGTTCGGCTTGAACGGCGCGGATGACACGCACATCTCCACCGTGGACGAAGGCGGCGTGGCGCTCGCCGCCATTCAAGGGTTGAACCAGAAGCTGGAGGAACAGAAGGCCGAGAACGCGGAGCTGAAAGCGAGGTTGGAGAAGCTAGAGCAGTTGTTTTTTGAAAAGAAATAACTCGTTATGAAAAAACTATTCGTCGTCTTGAGTGCGCTGTTGCCATCAATCGGCTTCACCCAAAGCTACACCGTGGACTGGTATAAGTTCGCTGGCGGCGGCGGCACGAGCTCGAACGGCAGTTATTCCGTCAGCGGAACCATCGGCCAGCCCGACGCGAGCGGCGCGATGGCCGGCGGCAATTATTCTGTGACCGGCGGCTTCTGGGCACTCATCAACGTAGTGCAGACGCCCGGCGCCCCGACGCTTTACGTCAGCCATAGCGGCAACACGGTGACGGTCTATTGGCAGAACGTCACCGGCTGGAGTTTGATCCAGAGCGGCAATCTGGCCACGCCGGTAGGCAGTTGGTCCGCTAGCGCCGGCGTCACGCCGGGCGTCACGAATTCGCTCACCCTCACGAATCCGACTGGCAACGTGTTCTTCCGCCTGTCCAATCCCTGAACTGCGGAAACAAATTATTGTCAACCGAATCCTGACGTCGTTGGTCAGACGGATACGGACGGACGGCACTTTTGGCGTTGCGCGCAGTCAGTATTCCGTTTTATCGTCTTCTTGACCAGCGTGAGGATAGCTTTCGGTCGGCAGTTCTCCCGCTAAAAAAGCGTCTAGGTCAGCGGGGGAGATATGGCTATGGGCGGGCGGCACAGACACCTCGATTTTATTGCCAAACACTTTTTTGGCCTCGATCTTCTTGTTTTTAATGAGCCAGGCCACTGCTTTGCGTACCTTGGCTAGCGACAGACCGGATCCGTCAGCCAGTTTCTGATAATTGAGCAGAAGCTTGTCGCCTGTTTTCAGCAAATTTATAATTGCAGCATAAACGACGCTGGCTTCAAGATTCTTCTTGGCAACCTCCGGATTGAAATACACCTTAGCTCCGTCCATCATGTCTTTCCCAGTACAGGCTTCACGCATATCACTGGAAGGACTGAACCAGCATTTGTGGTAGTGCCTGCCTTCCCCCTTCTTCTTAATAATGTGGCCGTCCTTGACCAGCTTGTTGAGTTTCCTGTCCAGCCCAGCCCGCGAGATGTAGGGCAGCTTGGCGTGGATCCAGTCCGTTTTCAACCACACCGGCTTTTTGTCGTTTTTGAGGAACCTGTAGTTGATGAATTCCACAATCAAAGCACTCAGAAAATCACCCGTAACAGCCACCACTCTCCTGTGAATGGAGATATTTGCCTGGCCTGACCCTAATTTTTCAGCGTTTTTCATGGAATCACACCGTTGACCCAATAAATCTACAGAATTGGCGCTGCAAGGGTCAAACAATTACCAGACATTGAAGAAAATCCCCGGTGGAAATTAGGGTTTGTCCATCGTTCAGGAAAGTGGATGAGACCATGGTAAGACCCATGTAGATGTCATGGTGCAGGAAAGTGGATGTCATCGTTCGCAAAAGTGGATGTCATGGTGCGGGAAAGTGGACGTCTTAGATACTATTAGAATCACCTTTAGAATACCCTGTTAGAATCCCCTCTTAGAATAAGGTAGACGGTCGCTTCGCTCCCGTCTCCATCATTTTTTCAATTAGGAAAGGCAGTGAAACCGGCAATCATTTTCGCTCATGTCGTAGAATGGCAGCAATCACGTCAGGTTCAATTATGGAAGGTTTCATGGGCAGTTGTGAGGTTGAGTTCTCATATCGTGGTTGATGCTCGCAAATCCAAAGTGTGTTGCTCTGTGCTAAACTGAATTAATTCTCACGCATGAAATCGCCCTCGGTCTGATTGAGCAAGAAATGAGGTGAGGCAAAACTATGGATAGCAGTGGTGAAAGTGCTATGTATAAGAATGCCGCACCGTATCTATAAGAAACAGAGACGAAACACATTCACATACCGGCTCGAAGTCCCATATTCAGCCCAGACACAATATCAAGAATTGCTGGTTCGTGGAGTTTCACAGTGATAAAACAGCCAAAGCCATCGTTCAAAGAGCCAAAACCATTCTCGCCGTTGTTAAGAATTCGTCCTTTTACCGGTTTTTTGCGGATATTTTTTCTGCTAGCCATATCGGTTTTTTTAGTAGCAACGAGGTGAGGATGATTCAATTTCGGCTCATGAACACGTCTGGGGAAATGAGCTGACCCGTCCGACCCATCCGAGGCAGGTGTCAGGTAAACTGTCAGGTAAATTCCCGTTTTTGCCCTTTTGAAACCTCTTGCAACAAAAAATATCGCGGTTATATTAAATCTGAAAATCGCAGGAAAGCGTCGATTTTATTGGTGATTTTAAGTGGTTGTCCGACATGGATTCGAACCATGACTAAAGCCTCCAAAGAGCTCTGTGCTACCATTACACCATCGGACAGGCGTGGCGAAAAACTGACGGCTTAACTTACCAAGCCCAGTTGCACCGCACAAGTTTAGAAACCGCTCACACAATTTCGACCGGACATTTCGGCAGCGCGTCGAGGAATGCCTGGCCGTATTGCTTCGTCATAATCCGGTTGTCCAGCACCACAATGATGCCGGTATCCGTCTTCGTGCGGATCAACCGCCCGACGCCCTGCCGGAATTTCAAAATCGCCTCCGGCAAAGAAAATTCGCCAAACGAATTTCCGCCGCGCGCCTCAATCGCCTCCAGCCGAGCCTCGATCAGCGGATGATCCGGCACCGCGAACGGCAGCCGCGTGATGATGACGTTGCTCAAAGCCGCGCCCGGCACGTCCACACCCTGCCAGAAACTATCCGTGCCGAACAGCACCGAGTCCACGTCGTCCTTGAATTTTTCCAGCATCGTTGAACGTGGCGTGCCGGTGCCTTGCACAAATAATTCCAGCTTCAATTTGTCGAAAAACGGCCGCATCCGGTCGGCAACTTCCTGCATGAGCTTGTAGCTGGTGAACAGCACAAACGCCTTGCCATGCGTCTGCCGGATAAAATGTTCCACCCAATGTATCAGCGCATCCGCGTAACCGGCCTCGCGCGGATCGGGCATTTTTTTGACGGTGAACAATTTCATTTGCCGCTCGTAATCGAACGGCGTGCCGACTTGCAGCATCGTCGCCGATTCGCAGCCGATGCGTTTGGAAAAATAATTTAAGCCGGCTTGCGATTTTGTATTTGTCGCCAGCGTCGCGCTCGTCATCACCACGCTCGTATCGCTTTCGAACAGCCGCAGCCGCAGAAACTCCGCCACATCCACCGGCGCGGCGTTCAGCGAAAGATTCCGCTGTGTTTTGCCGCTACGCTCCACCCAGTAAACGTGTTCGTCCGCCTGCTGGCTCAAAAATTCCGCGACCTCCACCTTCAATTCGCCGAGCCGCCGGTTGCACTCGATCAGCTCCTGACCGATGTCCTTGTCGTCGCTCAATTTCAGCAGCTCGCTCACGGCTTCGCGTAATCGCTGGATCGGCAACGTCACATTATCTTTTACCAGCTCCGCGCGGCGGATACGCAATTCCGTCCACGCGCGTTTGCGGGCGCCTTCGCCACCAAACTTGGGTTTGGCCGCCGCCGAAATTTCCTCGCACGCCGATTCCACATTCTCAAAAAACTTGTCCGACTCGCTCAAGATTTCGGCGACGAGTTTCACCGCTTTGCCCTGGCGCAAGGTGGCGAGCAGACCTTTTTCCGTGCGCGGATTCCACAATCGGTTCAGCGAATAGCGCACCTGGCCGCTCGACACGCTCAAGCCGATGTGCCGCGATGCCACGCTTTCCATAGTGTGCGCCTCGTCGAAAATGACGAAATCATTCTTGAACAGAATTCCGCCTTCCATCTCCTCATCCACGCCGCCGAGCAGCGTGAAAAACAGCGTGTGATTCAAAATCACCACGTCGGCGGAAAGAATTCGGTTCCGCACGCGCTGAAAAAAACAGATATCGTGGTCACGCGCAAAATCCGACTGGTGACCGCAAGTCTTTGGTGAGCACAGCCCGCGCTCGGAGCAGACCTGCGCCCAGACTTTCTGATCCGGCTCGATGGAAAAATCCGACAGGCTGCCGTCCTTCGTTGTCTTCGACCACTCGTAGATACGCTGCAATTCCTCGGCCTCGGACGACGTGAACAAATTGCCGCTTTGCTGCATCGCCTTTTGCAGCCGGCGCGTGCAGAGATAGTTCGCGCGGCCTTTCAGCATCGCGTAACTGAACTTCACCGGTTCCGGCAGCGAGCCCAAAACCGCCGCCAACATTGGCAAATCTTTTTCCGTGAGCTGTTCCTGCAGATTGATCGTGTGCGTCGAGACGATGGCCTTTTTCTTTTGCGCAACAGCGAAAAGAATTGCGGGAATCAAATATGCCAAACTTTTTCCAACGCCGGTGCCGGCTTCGACCGCGAGGTGTTCGCGGTTCTGCAACGCCCGCGCGACCGCCACCGCCATCTCCTGCTGCTGTGGGCGGAATTCAAAATTGCTCGCCTTGGACAGAATACCACTCGGCGAAAAAATCTCTTTCACTTGGGCGACTAAGTCCACGCCCGTCGGCTGGATTTCAGAAAGTGAAATCATTTCAGCGGCGCGCTGCTCAAAACGATTCCCAGCGTCGTGGTTTCGCCCGGGGCGAGGGAGATTTTATTCTGCTTCACGTTGCCGGATTCGACACAGACCATGATCTGGTGCTCGGCCGGGTCGAAGTCGTCCGGCAATTTTTGCGTGGTCCACGGGTTCCAGACGACGGTGGAACGGGAATTTAATTTCTCGACGGAGATGGTGCGCTTGAGCTTTTCATCGCGAATTTCCACCGTGCTGGTCGAGTCGGCGTAAACGCGGTTCGTCTCCTTCGCGATGCGCAACACGGGGTCGTTTTCCATCTTCTGCGTGCCGGTGTCGCCGCCGGCAAAATCATTGAATGGCGCGTCGCGCAGCCCGGTCAGTGAAACCGCGCTGATGTCGCCGACGTAAAAATAGGAGTGCAGGCAGTTTTCAATCTCCAGCGTCTGGCCGGCGGATTCGTTTTTAGCGGAAAGCCCCACCATGAGTTTGTCGGCCACGCGAACCACCAGATCCGTGCGCAGCCCGGACCATTCCGGCGGCAGGGAAGTTTTCGGCAGGTGCAGGCGCAGCGTCACCGCCCCGTCCGGCGTGACGGATGTCTCCGCCAGTTCCCAAGGGAGGGCGCGCACAAAGCCGTGGGACGGTCCGCCGGCGCGATTCCCAAACCACGGATAGCAGATCGGAATGCCGCCGCGGATTGGTTTGCCCGGTGCGAAATGACTTTTTGCGCTCATGAACAGCAACGGCGGTTCGCCGAATTTTTGGAAGTGCGTGACATGGGCGCCGTTCAGATAGATTTCCGCCGTGCTCCAGGGCGTCTGAATCTTCACGAACGGCAGACCGCCGTGGCCGGTGGCAATTTCCACGCGGTCGGGAATTTCCAGATGCTGGAACCGTTCAGGATTAAGATTGGTTTCCATAATTTATTTTGCGGGCAGTTAAGCGCCCATCTTCGTGAACTTGAATATATTTTCGGAAAAGGAAAGTTCCCGCCGGTGTCACGAGAGCCATGCAGCCGATGGCGAACCACATGATTTCCGGGTTACGCACGCCTTCCGCCGGACAGAATTTCGCGAGCAGCCAGCCGGACGTGCCGCCGACAAAAAATTTTGCCAGAAAATACGGCAGCATCGAAAGCGCCATGTAAGACGCCTCTTGTCCTTTGGGCGCGATGGCGGCGGCGTATTCGTAAAGGCGCGGTGACCATAGCGCTTCGCCCACCGACAGCAGCACAATGAAAAAGAAAATGGAAATGTAGAGCGGATTCACCGGGCCAACCACACCGAGCCATTGATGGCCGATTAAATTTCCCAGCCAGCCGTCCGCGAGCGGCTTGAACCAAACCGCCGGCAGCGCGAGAAAAAACACCGACAGTGAGGAAATCAAACTGCCAACCGTGACCATGCGATAGGCGGTGATTTTTTGCGTGAGCACGCCGCAAATCGGAACGAACACGAGAATCAAAACTTCGTTCAACATCCCGCTCAACTGGCCGATGGGCGCGCCGTCACCGAGTTCGCGGATGCCGTATTTCGGGAATGTGTAAAAGACGTGGTAAAAAATCATTCGCACGCCGACTACCAACGTCATAAAAACTAAAAAACGATAAAACGCCGGTTGCCGCCAGAGGTCGGAAAAAATGTGGACGGTTTTTTTCGTCGTCTCGCGGCAACTGGTCAGCAGCGCGGAAAGCCATGAAATTGATTTCGCCCGCGCCGCCGGTTTTTCCGCGATGACCACGCCGGTTTCCGTCATCTCCACGCCGTCGCGCAAAAAAAACCAGACCACCAGCAGCCCCGGCACGGTGAAGACGACGCCGAGCAAAATCAGCACGCGATAACTGCTCAAGTCCGTGCCGAAAACCGGCAGCAACCAGTGGCCGTGTTCGCCCAGGCCGTTCGCGCCGCGCACGCGGTCGAAGATGCCGTCGCCGATGGCGTAACCCAGATTCATCAGCGCGTAATACAGCGAGAACGCCACCGACCGTTGCGCCGCGTTGGAATATTTTTTCACCGCCGCGACCATTACCGGAACCATGAGCGCGATGCCAATCGCCTGCAAATACAGGCCGAACGGCAGCACGATCCATTTTTCAACCGTCATTGCCATCACACTTCGTGACACGAGGCAGACGCAAAATCCGAGCAGAAAAGTCCGGCGGATGCCGAGTGCGTCGATCAGCGAGCCCATCATCACCGTGATGAGCGTCATGATGGCCGACCACGTCGCGATCATCGCACCGGCCTTCACGTCGTTGAAGCCGAGGTCGGACGAAAGCCACAGCGGCAGCACGCCCGCCGCGCCGACTTTGTAGGCGAGATTTTCGAGGATGTAGGCGAGGTAAATGATCCACAACTCGCGCGGCGCACTCCGCAGCACGAGAAATTTCTGGAGAAAATTCTTTAGCTTGGAATCGGTGGTGTCAGCGGTGAGCGGCATCAATTCGGAGAAAAATAATTCCTGCCACCGCGCCCGGCGAGGTTTTTGTTCGCGTATTTCGCGTGGTTCGCGGTGAAGCTGAACCGCGAAATACGCCAACCACGCGAACGGAAGCGCCGTCAGGCGCGGCATATTTGTAGAACCACCGGCAAAAAATGTTTCCAGCTCCGTCAGGTGCGGAATATGCCGCCCCGACGGGGCTGGGGAAATTTTGATGGAACTGTTTCTATAAAGATTCCGCTCCTACGGAGCTGTGGCAGCGGTTGACGCGTGATCTGTGGTTTGATCTACTCTGGCGGATCAACCAACTGGGAAAAATATGCTGGTAACAAATAAAAAACGCTTCATTCAAGTCCCTTTCGATTCGGAAGAGGAAATTGAAAATGTCGTTGTGGAAAATGCCACGGACATATTTGGCGCGAGCTCTCTCTACTTTCCAAAGACGCTGATTAAGACATCAGACGGAACGGGAACAATCCCCGATGGTTTTGCCATAGATTTGGCTGAACGCCGGTGGTTCATCGTAGAAGCCGAAACATCCAAGCACAGTGTTTGGGGTCACATTGCGCCCCAAGTTGCAAAGCAGATTGTCGCCGCGACACAGCCGTCAACGAAGAGAATATTGGTGGATTTAGCGGTTAAACGCGCTCAACAAAATTCCGAAGTTGGTGATTTATTTGCTGAAGCAAACATTCATCAGATGGATATTCGAAAGGTTTTGGATGAAATCATTTCCAAAAAGCCAATCATTGGGATGCCCATTGATGCAGTCTCAAAAGATTTGGAAGAATGGGCAAACACTCTAAATGTAAAAGTGCGGCTATGGCTGGTGCGGAAATACGCAGAGTTTGGCAATCCTAAATCGGTTCTCTACGAAATTCCAGATGACGCAAGACCAGTGCTTTCGACGATGGAAGATGAATCGGAATCCAAGGCAGCAGTTGCTCAATACGATGTTTCCATCAGCGACTTAATTTCTGCGGGGCTGATTAAAGCGGGAGAAAAACTCACGATGAAATATGGTCCGAAGAGCGGGGAGAAAAAGATTTTTGAAGGCACAGTTGGAGAAGATGGCAGCATTTCAGTTTTAGGTCGGACATTCCCCTCATCAAGCTACGCGGCGGTTTATGTTATTCAGAGCACGGGCAGCAAGCGAAAGACCGTCAACGGATGGACAAGCTGGAAAAACAGCGGCGGTTTATGGCTTGCTGAATTAAGGGAAAAATTCTTGAAGAAGCGGAAATAGCTTCACCCGAACAAATCCAACTCCGGCGGCGGCGCGAGTTTTTTTAATTTCTCACGGTCTTGCTGGCGGCGCGG
>Ga0302187_10004882_pt1 | contig 10662 bp, 9 predicted proteins | sample II_Bog_E1_3_FD_202120 | JGI IMG/M metagenome (GOLD analysis project Ga0302187, IMG submission 202120) | Peat permafrost microbial communities from Stordalen Mire near Abisko, Sweden - II_Bog_E1_3 | ecosystem: Environmental > Terrestrial > Soil > Wetlands > Peat | place: Sweden: Abisko, Stordalen...
CTCCTTGGCTGTAGGTGCCTCTAGTGACGAGGCCTGTGAACATGACCGTCTGTGAGGTTTTGGAGACAACAATCTTCTGCTGAAGGGACTGAGCTGGGAGATAGACATCGTCTCCAGACTGGCTTGCCGTGAGTGTTGTTGTCCCCGCTCCCGTGCTCACCAAGTAATCCCCATGTCCTGATGGGTCATTGGTGTTGAGATTGACTGAGGAGACATTGGTGTTGGCACTGGTGATGGTGATGGGTAATCCCGAAGAGGCAGTGGCTAAGGAGTAAATCTTGAACTGGCTGCCATAAGGTTTTGGGGCAATTGCAGGAAACTTGATGGTCTGCACCAGCTTGCCCAGGGTTCCTTTTCGGATGGTGTCGTTATTCATGTCGGCCACATAGATGTTTCCCTGGTCATCGAGAGCAACCCCCGAAAGATTGAAAAACCGGGCCTTCGCCCCAAGACCATCCGCGTGTCCCTTCACCTTTGGGGTTCCGCCCACGGTCGTAACCAGACCGTTGGTCCCGATGCGCCGGATCGTTTCATTTCCACCATCGGAAACATAGAGATTGCCATTGGCATCGCTCGTGATTTCCCAAGGGGAGTTGAAGCTCGCCAGACTGCTGCTCGGATAATTACTCGCAAGCGAGAGATTGCGGATGCCGTCGTTGCTTCCCGCAAGTTGTGGATTCCCGGCATAGGTGGAAACGACCCCGTTCGTATCAATCTTTCGGATGGTGTTGTTCAAACTATCAACCACGTAAAGGTTCCCCTCCGCATCACGAGTCATACCCTCCGGATAGTGAAAGGTTGCGTTGGTACCAACCCCGTCAGCGGAGCCCGTAACGCCAACTTTCCCAGCGAACGTGCTCACAACACCATTGGTATCAATTTTCCGAATGGTGCAATTTTGACTGTCGACCACGAAGAGGTTCCCACTGCCGTCGATGGTGATGCCCTCAGGGTCATTGAACAGGGCATTAGTGCCCACTCCGTCCGTACTACCGTAGACGTTGTATTGTCCGGCAATAGTGGTCACGACTCCATTGGTATCGATCTTGCGGACAACGCACTGCTGATCAGTCACAAAAAGGTTGCCATTCGAATCGATGCCCAACTGGGCCGGTTGCTCGAAAGCGGCAGTCAATGCTGGCCCGTCATTGGTTCCGTAAACATCCCCCTGTCCGGCAAAAGTCCGGACCACTCCCGTAGGATCGATTTTGCGGATGTCGCTATTGCCGCGATCGGCGATGTAGAGATTTCCCGCACCATCTACTACGATTCCCTCAGGTTGAGAAAACCAGGCATTCGTGCCAGTGACTCCATCGCTTCCGTCAGACCATCCGTTTGTTCCAACGTCACCCGCAATGGTGGAAAAAGTGAAGATCGGCAGGTTCGAGGTACCAGCCTGAAGTTGGGAGGCACCCGAGAGGGTAAGGATTGCGAGGAGGAGTGGGAGTGGGTTGTTTTTCATGGTGTGGAAGATACGCGCAACATGAAAACATTTTTACATAAATTCTACTAGTAGAATTTATGAGCCGATTGTCCGTGTATTCCATAGTGATGTCAGGACGCATATCACCCGGAGGCAAGCGCAAGAATGTTTTCGGCGTGCAGTTGAGGGCCATGCGAAAGGCGAGGGGACTCAAGGCAGTAGATGTGGTGGCGCGTCTCGGCGTCTTGGGCTGGGACGTTCCGCCTTCCTCATACGCACAAATCGAATCAGGCCAGAGGATACTAGGGGATTACGAACTCTTGCTGATCCTGCATGTCTTGGATGCAACACTTCCCGATCTCAAAATTCCACGAGTTGGCAGGAAGAGGTAAATCGGCATTCCGATTGCAAACAATCCAGAGTTAAAAACTCCTACAGAAAGGTTCCGCTATTCAACGAGGGAAGACTCCAGAGCCGACACTATCTACGCCTCAAACCGATTCTTACTTCAAATCGCCGATGGAAATAGAAATTGTGAATGGATAGTTCTTATCCATAATAGCTCTCGGTTTTTCCAGATATGGCTTTGAAGCCAAGTCCCTATTAATCCTAAAATGCCCATCACTGATTCCCTAACGCTGCGTAAATCCTCTAAAATTGCCGCCAAGATCGAACGGCTTGTAGAAAAGCTGCATGCCCTTGTTGGCGATACCTTGGAACTGCCTGTCGATACATACGTCTCACCTGTTGAGATATTCAAGGTACGACGCCCCCGTGGACGGCCTCCCGGCTCAGGACGTAAGAACAGTGATGGCACGCCTTCGAAAATAGCGGGTATTCCTCGACCAGCTTCTCCATCAGGTCCTCTTGCTCCTGCAGTTGTGAAAGTTTTGCAGCGCTACGGACGGGCTATGAAGGTTCAGGAAATCCTCATTGGCTTGGAACATGACAACTACATCTGGACTGCCAAGAATCCAAAACAGACCCTGTATGTACGGATCGGTAAGCTGGCAGGCGTCGGGAAGGCCGGCGAGGGGCTGTACATTGCCGAGTCGCTGGAAACCCCACCCGTGGGTATCCTCCCTGAGATCATTGTTCCTCCTCCGGCACCCGAGAATCAGTGGTAGGAGAAGATTCTGAGTCACTGGGCCACCCGCCCATTCAAAAGGTGAGCAAGGGCTAATTCTTCGTAACTGGCAAATAAAAGAACGGGGAAGTCCATTACAAAAGCGGTATGGGATTTCACTTCTCGTTTACTTGCGCTTGATAGCGGCCATGTTTTCTGAGCATCTTCTCGCCCATGTCCGAATCTTTTGAAAATGGTGATAGAAAAGTACTTTCCCCTTTTTCCGAAAGCGACACCGTCATTTCCAGAAAACGCGGTAAGAGTAATGCTCTGATCATTTGGGGGAGCGTCGTGGCTCTCCTGATTATCCTTGGGGGAGCGGCACTTCTTTACGCTCACCTCACCGATCCCCTTAGAACCCTGGAAGCTTTTCCCGTGAGCAAATATTTGGAGAACTACCGCTCACTTCAAGGGGCGCAATTCAAGGGAGACCTCACCGTTGAAAACGATCTGGGGTTTCAGGATGGAGTGGGGCGCCTCATGGTCTTCTCTTCCAAGGAAAGCCCGCAGCCCTTCGTTGTCATGATTCCGTCGAATCTGGCCGGCACCTATTTCACCAAAGGACAGCACTATCTGGCTGCCTTGGAAGTCAAAGAAGGAGGACTCATTTATGCAAATTCCTGCAAAAAAAATTAGCACAGCACTGCTGTGCGGACTGACAGCCCTTTTCGGGCAGATCACCGCACATGCCCAGAACAGCCCATCGGCTCCTGCGCCAGCAGCACCTCCAGCAGCTCCGGCTCAGCCAGCAGCGGCCAGTCCGACAGGAGCACCAGCAGCACCGACATCTGATACCGCCTCTTCACTGGATTATCTCTATAATCACAAACCTGCGGATGGTTCAGCGGCAAAAGAGGCTGCCGATCAAAACCAGCGTGCGGAAACGAAGGGTATTGCCGCAGATGCCGTGGGGAATCAAGGGGATGAAGACCCAAAGTTCAAGGCCGAATTCGATCGCTATCTTGGAATGCCGGAAGTCTCGAAAGCGGACTTGGACGCCTATCAAGCAGAATTCAAAAATATTTCTGACCTCTTGGATGCAGGAAAGACAGTCGATGCATGGAAGGGGTTGAGTATTCTCGCGCAGTATCAAACCATTGATGCAGGAATTTCGAAGGAACTTGCCAATCGCATCGGAGCTGTCTGGATGACAGGAAAAACATCTCTGCGGCTAGATCAGTTATCCGATGAACTTAAAGAGGACATCAAGAGGTCTTCGTGGAACGCCGATCTGATGTCCGTGAAGATCAGAGAGAATGATATGGACTTTCAGTCTAGGAAAGTCGGACGTACCAGAGGCAGACAGCAACCTGCACAGCCGGGAGGACAGCCAAATACTACCGACGGCATGGCGCCTCTGCCTGATACCGGCCAGATCCAGGGAAAACTTCAGCTCACGGAAGAATACGTCACGGCCATGGAAGCCAAGGCAAAGATCAAGGTTAACGAGCTGAAGCAGCAGAAAATTTTCGACGATGCCAAGAAGGATTACGCCACCTATATCACCACGCTGTTTGCGAGTGGGCGATTCACCCATGTGGTGCTTGCGGCAAGTTTTTATCAGAAAGTTTTTGACGAGGGGGAGTACCCCGCTGACATGGGCAATCAGGTGAATCAGGCATTAGAAACTGCCCGTGATGTATCAAGTGCCGTTGATGTTTTTCGTTACAAAGCGGATCGCAAGGAGCTTGAAGGAGCCACGGCGAGCCTGAAAGAGGCGTTTGCGAAAAGCGAACTCAACCCCGCTGTACTTGGATTGGAACGTCCCTTGAAGGAAAAAGTGGCTGAGTACCGTGAGAATCTCAGCAAACTCCAAAATCTGATCGAATCGAGGGATTTTTCTGGAGTGGATACACTCCTTGCGAACTTAAATAACTCAGCAACGGATTTCGACTCAAGCAAGGCCAAGGCCATCGTAAATTCCGTCAAACTCGACAGTCAGTTGCGCCTTGGACAGGCCAAGCTTGCTGCGCAGCAGGGAGATCAGAAGACGGCCATGGAGGATTTTCAGTCTGCAGCGGAGGCATGGCCAGGCAATCCTGATCTTCAAGACAAAGCGACCATCTTTTTTAACACCCAGGATGTCAAAACCCAGTCCACGACAGAGTTTGACCGGTTGGTTCAGGAGCAGAATTACCGCGAAATTTTCGACAAGCAGCTAGCCTTTGCCCCAGCTATCCACGGTGATCCAAAGCGTGAGGATCAACTTAAAGACGCATTGCTTAAAATCAAGGATGCCGAAGTAGCCGTTGAGAAGGCGAATACGCTCATGATGAACGGGGATTCATTTGGTGCCTGGGAAACCATTGAACTGGAATCCAAGGAACTACCCGACGACAAGAAGATCAATAAAATGCTGGCTGACCTTTCTGGGCGTAGCGCCGAGTTTGTTTCAGCCATCAACAAGGCTCGTGATGCCGAAGGGCGGAATGAACTGGGCTTCAGTCTGACATGGTATGTCAATGCCCAAAGGCAGTATCCCGCTAGCCAGATTGCCAACGAAGCCATTGATCGACTGAGCAAAAAAATGCTCTCCTCCAAGTCCTAGCTAGGTGCAGGAGTCCCGATGCCTGCTTCTATCAGCGTTCGTAATCTAAGGGTTTCAGTTCGGGATAAACGAAAGCAGAAGGTTCTGCTTTCCAATATCAATTTTGAAATCGCTGAGGGGAAATTCATTGCGGTCATCGGTTCTTCTGGATGCGGCAAAAGCACCCTTGTTAAATGCCTCGCTGGGTTGATTACCCCGAGTTCCGGAAGTCTTCAATTTGCAGGGCGTAGCGTCGATGATCTCAATGGGCATCTTCCCTTGGCTGTGGGCTACCTGCCACAGTTTGGTGCTTTTCATGAGCTGCTGACGGTCGGGGAAAATCTCGATGTGGCCGCATCTCTGAGACTTCCCAAAAAAGTAACTCCGGAACGGAAGAAGGTATGGACTGATCATATCGTGGAGTTCGCTCGGATTGAGGAGCTTCTGCCCCAAGAGTACAAAACCCTTTCCGGGGGACAGATGCGCCGGATGGCTTTGGCCGAGGCGTTGATTGGTGACCCTGCATTTCTTTTGCTGGATGAGTTGACCAGCGGGCTCGATGCTTTTTCCGATCAGGAAATGATGGCCTGGCTGCGCTCCCTGGCTCATACCATGTCCAAAACCGTGGTGTTGGTGACGCACGCCACGAGTCACTTGGATTATTGCGACGCCATCCTCTTCCTGCATCAGGGACGACTCATTCATTACGGAGATTACCAGTCCCTGCTGGACAATCATGGCGTCGGCTCCATTGAGGAGTTGTTTGGCATCTACCAGACACAGGATCTAGATCTTTCAGGCTTTGACGCCCCTTGGGAGCATTCTGAGACTGCCCAAGAATCCGGCACCATCAAATCACTGCCACCTCCGACAGGATGGTCTCAGTTTGTTCCATTGCTGGTACGGCAGGCTCAACTCTTCGTAAGAGATAAGGGGCAGATTGGCCTTCATATTGCCCTCATTCTGACCTTCCCGGTTCTGGTGGCTGTTTTTGCCATGCATGGCCTCCCGCAGGTCCGCAATCAGACATTGGAACTCCAAACCAATATTCTCAGAACCCTTCAAGATCAGCTTTTCTACCTGAGAGAGTCGTTCAAAGCCGCGTCGCTCATTTCGGGATTGGCCATGTTTCAGGTAGTACTCCTCACGCTGATCGGGGCCAATAATGGGGCGCGTGAAATCGCCAAGGAACGGAACATCCTGGCCAAAGAATTGCGGACTGGCCTTTCACCCACCGCGTATTTGATCGTGAAGTTCATTCAGATAGTGGGACTTTGCGTCATTCAGGCATTCTGGATGGCCTTATTTGTGAAGACGATCTGTGGGTTTCCGGGAGAATTATTGGATCAGTTTGGCATTCTTTTCATGACGACATTGGCCATGAGTACGACGTGTCTGGCCATTTCTGCTGCGTCTCCCTCGCCCGAGAGAGCATCGTTGCTTGCGATCTATTTGGTAGGATTTCAGCTTCCTCTCTCGGGAGCGGCACTGGCGCTTCCCAATTGGCTAAGCACCCTTTGTCGCCCCTTCATTGCTGCCTATTGGGGATGGAGTGGATATTTGCAGACCTTCCATGACACCCGCTATTTCGATATTGTTCGGCAGGCAACCAACACATGGATAGCTCCTTACTGGCTTGGAATGGGAGTGCTTGGTGTTCATGTGGTTATTTCTTTTATTGCGGCAGTATTTCTGGCCGATGGAGTCAAGAAAAAAGGGATGGGTTGAAATTTTAAGAAAAATAAGAAAAACGCGTGACAGCATAATTAGAAGGAGTTTAAGTTTCGTGGCGATGAAGAAAATACCGCTTAGAAAATATCTTATAATTTTGGCGGTATTGTTTGTGACATTGGGAGTGATAGGTAAAGCGAGAGCGGACTCGGGGTCGGATTCGAAGTGCGATGCACAGGATCCAGGCAATCCTCCGGGACAGTTTGAGTAGACCTTCCTCTTCAGGTCAAATTTTCTTCCCCCCTCCCTCATGATAAAGTTACTCATGATTGCTGCCCTGCTTGGAACGAGCATACTGGCAGAGAGTGCATGGGCGCGACCTGTTGATCTATCGGCGCCAACGACGGAGCTTGGAGCTGCCGGATCCAAAGGGTATCTGGAAATCTGGAAAGAAGTGGAAGGGGTGGGATTTCAACTGGGAAAGAGCTACCTGCCCTTGAGGTACAAATTTACCAGTGACCCGAGTGTGAGAGGCATCCTGGGGCCAGGGTTTTACATGCCGATGTTTGAAGCTCGGAGCCTACTCATACGAGATAAAGTGATGAGGGCGAGCCTTCCCTGCGGCAAAGTGATCTATTTTTGGCAGGATCCTGTTGATCCCAACAAATTTCAGAGTGTGGACAAAGAATGGACCGGAGTCATTACGGGTAAACAGTTTACAGTAAGTCGGGATGATGGATGGACCATCGTCTATGACGGAGGTCGGCTGAGCTCCATTACCACCGACGATCATCATGTATTTACCTGGATCTATAGCGGATCCATACCCGTGGCAGTAAACAAAGATGGGTCTTCCGTCATTACCGTAGAGCCCGGAGTAGACGGTGGGATAAAAGCGATCGACTTTGGGGGGAAGAGCTACCAAGCGAATTACGGGCAGCGCCCGATGATGCAAATCATTAACGGAGTGCCGATTATACAACAACTGGCATCGGAACTGACAGGCTTCAAGAATCCTGATGGAAAAGGGGCCACCTTCACCTTTGAGCTGACCCCCCAGCGGGCACCGACCCTGACCCTCAATGACAATGGGCAGGAAACCACCTATATTTGGAATCCTACTAGCAACTACCTTGTAAATGAAGATGGGCCAGGGGGCAAGTGGACGTACTCAGTTGGCAGAGTGAACCAAGAATTTGGAATACCGCCACTTTCCAGAAAGAACAGTGATGGAAAGACCGAGGGTGTAGAAGTAGATAACAAGGCGGGGATCTATACCAGGGTGGGTACGGATGGGGTAAAGACAGTAACGCAGGTCTTTGAAACACCTGGACCACTTTATCTGAAGGTAAGGAACATTGAACAAATATCCGGAAAAGTCACCACAACGATCATGAGGGCTTCCTATGATGAAGCGGGGAGGATGATCAGAAAAATTGATGGTAACGGTAACCTGACAATTTTTACCTACGATAAGAGTGGAACACTTTTGAGTCAGTCACACAGTCTGACTAAGGAAAAGATGGCTCTGCTGGCCGCCAAGGAAAAATCGCTGATTCAGAGTATCGCGACGGCTCCTACGTTGCTTGGAAAGCAGCAGGCAACAACTCAGCTTGGCTTCTTCTATATCCATGAAATGAGAGATCTGAAAAAAGCTTCGGCCGTAGCTGCACAACTGAGCCACGATAGCGCTTACATGATACGTATCCAGATGATTGAAACGGATGAAACACTTTCTCGACCTCAGAAAGCAGAAGAATGTAAGGCACTCTTAAAAGAGTATCCAAGATGTGAGCGTCAATTAAATTTCTTGATTAATGCGTATTTAACAACCTGAAAGCAAAAAATGAATAAACTTATACTTATTAGCATGGCGGTATTAGCGCTATCACCTAAACTCCATGCGGGAATAGTAACTGTAACAACAGATCCTGCTTCTACCTATTGGACAACTATTAACGCACAAAATATTACAATAACAAATCAGTGTGTTCCAGTTAGTGCGTATGATGCTATGGGGGACGGAGTGACATTTACTGAATCCGATACCCATGGTAGCGGGAGCATAACAGAAGTGAACTGGACTTTTGCTAATGCAGAAGTTGAACAGTCAAGTGACTCCCCGACCACCATTCGATTCTTAGATAGCGCGGAAGGAGTTTCAAGTGCCTGCACCGTGGGTGTTACTCATCTCATCACAAATGGTATATCGTGTGCACAAGCCTCGAATTCAGTTCTTACCTTTCCTGTAAATGTGATTCAGCCAGCACTCTCATTTAACACAGCGTCCTGGTCTACCGACAATAGTTTGATTCCTTCCGCGCAATTTAACAACGGCAAAGCTTATCCTGGAAATATTTATTTTGAAACATTTTCTAATGATAGCAATTGTGTTATACCATATGAATATGATTACACGATGACTCCTGATAATTCAGGAGCAGACACTAACAAAATGAATATAATAGAGATTGATACGAATGACAATGCAGTTTATTATGATAGTCACACCGGATTGCCATATACTAAAGTTATGACTCCGGACGCGGAAGGTAATTATGTGACAAATATTTACACTCTAGACCATCAAACTTTTCAAACAGTAAATCTTGGAACATCTCCCCCAAGCCCTAAAGCATATGGTATCGATGCTCCTGGAATTCGAGCTATTCACGCAGCGTATGAAAGCAAGATGGCACATATTGCTAACACTTCCACTTATCCAACCACATATTTTAGTGCGTCGAGCGTCGTAATAACTATGTCTTTAATTTCATATCCTACATACAACGATGCCACTGGAGAACATTTAGATCCTACTACGGCTACCACTCATACATTTATCTATACTTTACAAGCTGGCCCCAATGGGACTGGTCCCTTTAGTTGGTCTACAACTAGCTACTAATAATTAAATAATGAAAATTAAATTTATAGCATTACTGCTTGTCGCGGGAATTAGTCTCGTCTGCGAACTCAAATGTGAAGCTCAAGATGCAACGAGCATCACATCTGATCCTGCGATTATAGCAGCTATCGACACATTAAAAACAAATAAAATTCTACCTTCTTATACTGTACAGAATAGTTTTGGAGCGACAAGTGCCGATCAATATAAACAATACCTAAATATTTATAATGCTCAACTTAGAGCTATTAATATTCTCCGTGAGGCAAAAATACAAGGGACTGCCTCAACTCTTCTGCCTTATCTTAATTATTGTACGTCCGGATTTGAGGGGTCTCTTATGCATGCCGATTTTGGAGCTTGGGGACAGAAAACTAATATAACTTTGCGTATATGGCCTGCGCTAGGTGCACTAGTCGAAATCCCTGGCTCCGGGCAAGTGCTTGCAAGCTATGCACTCGATAAAGAGAACCCTGTAAAGTATAGACTTGAAGCATTGGCCGCTTTAAAATATGTGGATATACAGAAATTTAGAGAGACTGCTGATATAATGTCCAATGAGTTTCCTAAAGAAGACTTTATAGGCACATATATTCGAAACACTCAATCTGAAGACCAAAGATATCTGGGCACATATTTGTTAGATGACCATATAAAATGAAACTCATGGGCTTTATTTAATTTATATTTTTTCGCTTTAACGAATTGTAATCTTTAGTATCCAATTTAGTAATGAGCGGCGACCTTCTAGGTGTTGACTGGAGGCTCATCTACCCAAGCCTGCATACCTCATTACTCTACTGAGTCTCTTCACCACCCTACTGCCCTGTTTCAGAACGTGATTTTTTTGCGCCCCCGTCGTTTTTCGCAGAAATTGGCATTTTTCTGAGACTCGACCAAGGGGAAATATGAAGGAATCGCTACTCCTCGTCATGGCCTTGCTCTCCTCAGCCTGTGCCAATCCTGTGGAGGAGTTCCATCTCGCCCCTGCACCCAACATGGAAAGG
>Ga0302187_10004884_pt1 | contig 10661 bp, 10 predicted proteins | sample II_Bog_E1_3_FD_202120 | JGI IMG/M metagenome (GOLD analysis project Ga0302187, IMG submission 202120) | Peat permafrost microbial communities from Stordalen Mire near Abisko, Sweden - II_Bog_E1_3 | ecosystem: Environmental > Terrestrial > Soil > Wetlands > Peat | place: Sweden: Abisko...
ATTGTAGGCAGGGATAGCCTCCACCATGACCGGCTGCTTCGGCAGCAGTCCGAAGAGTTCGGGCAGCTTCGGCTGCATCTGGTCGATGTACTTCTTGAAGTCGGCGACGATCTGTTCTTCGCTCTTCGGCTGCCACTTGGGATCGCTGTTGATCGCGATGCGCCACTCGTCGAGCGTCTTGTAGCCCTGCTTGTGGGCCAGCGCTTCCATCTCCGCGGTAATGCGGGCGACTTCCTTCAGGCCGAGCTCGTGGATCTCGCTCGCTGTCAGATCAGTGGTGGTCATCACCTTGACGGCCAGCGCATAGCGCGCCTTGCCCTGCGGCAGGCTCTCGATGGAAAGCTGCGTGCGACCGTGGGCAGCGTAGTCGTCGCGCAGGAACGCGGCGAACTTCCTGTACGCCGGGAGCACATCCTTCTCGACCGCATCGTTGATCTCCGCGGTAAGGCGCAGCTTGTCGGCATCCGAAAAGCTGGCCGGGAACTTCTTCTCCGGCATAAGGAACGGATCGGCCGCGACGACGCCATCGGCCTGCGCGGGGAACTTCTCCGCGATGAACTTCACCGGCACGAGGCCGTCCTTCTCGCCAGCCTTCAGGATCTCGATGGTCTGGTCGAGAGCGCGGGGAATCTGCTTCAGCCGCGAGATGTAGTCCTCGTAGTGCTTCACCGAGTCAAGCGGCACCTGCACGGGCAGCTCGGCCAGCGAGGTGTGGATGCCGCCCTGCATGTTCAGCGGCATCTCGTATTCCTTCAGCGCGAAGTTCTCGTCGGCACGGACAAACCCGCGCTCGAAGAGCTGGTGATTCAGGAGGTCGTCGGCGGTCATGCCTTGCGGGGAGATGGCGCGAATCCGGGCGAGGTACTCGTCGCTCTCCTTGTGTTCGGCCAGGATGTGAGCCAGGGAGAAGTCGCCCAGCTGGTCGTTCTGGCTGGTATCGCCCAAGCTGGTGGCCATCATCGGGTTGCTCTTCAGCCGGTTCTTGTAGACCTCATCGAAGAGCGCGTTCTGAGCCTTCACACGCTCGGCCACCGGGCTCTGCTGGGCGACAGCCCCCAGCGCGCAGGCCGAAGCCGCCGCCAACACCAAAAGATTTCGCATGGCGAAAGCGTATCAGAACGGAGCTTGAACCATCCCCACGGGGGCCGCTCCTGCGGCGGAAGGGCCTATCCTGAAACGTGACAAACGTCCCCGTTTCCCTCGCGGGTCCTCGCGTAAAATCAGTGCATCCTCCGGGTACTTCCCGAGTCGCGTGGAGTCTTTCTGATCAATTCGCTTCAAGCGCTCGCCCTGTTTCTCGCCTCGCAACGAGGCCTGAGCCATTACTGGAAGACCCACTACGCGGACCACACGTTCCGCAACGTGTACCGCTGGAACGCGTTCGACATCTCACTGCTCATCCCGTACTTCATCGTGATGATCATCCTCGCGTTCTACGGCATCCATCGGTACCAGCTAGTGTGGCTGTACTACCGGAACCGCCGCAACGCGGCGCGATCGGCTGAGCCGCCCGCGAAGTTTGAAGAGGGCCAGCTGCCCTTCGTCACGATTCAACTGCCGATCTACAACGAGCAGTTCGTCATCGACCGCCTCATCGACGCCTGCTGCCGCATGGATTATCCGCGCGACCGGTTCGAGATCCAGCTGCTGGACGATTCCACCGACGAGACCACCGAAGTCGCCGCAGCCATCGTACAGCGCTACGCTACGGGCGGCGTCGTAACGGCCGAGCACCCGGAGCCACTGGCACCGCAGCCCGTGCTCTATCTGCACCGGACGAATCGCTACGGCTACAAGGCCGGAGCTCTCGAAGAGGGCCTCAAGTCCTCGCGCGGCGAGCTGGTAGCCATCTTCGACGCCGACTTCGTCCCCCCCGTCGATTGGCTTCATAAGGTCGTGCATCACTTCGCCGAACCCGGCGTCGGCATGGTGCAGACCCGCTGGACGCACCTGAACCGCAACTACAGCTTCCTCACCCAGGTCGAAGCCATCCTCCTCGACGGCCACTTCGTGCTGGAGCATGGCGGCCGCTCGCGCGCAGGCGTCTTCTTCAACTTCAACGGCACTGCAGGCATGTGGCGGCGGCAGGCGATCGACGAAGCCGGCGGCTGGGAGCACGACACCCTGACCGAGGACACCGACCTCAGCTATCGTGCGCAGCTCAAGGGCTGGAAGTTCAAGTACCTCCAGGACGTCGAGTGCCCCGCCGAACTGCCCATCGAGATGACCGCCTTCAAGACCCAGCAGGCGCGCTGGGCCAAGGGCCTCATCCAGGTCGCGAAGAAGTCGCTGCCCACCATCCTTCACTCCGACATCGACTGGCACCAGAAGCTCGAAGCCTGGTACCACCTCACGGCCAACATCAGCTATCCGCTGATGATCATCCTCAGCGTACTCCTCATGCCTGCCATGATCATCCGCAGCTGGCAGGGGCCGATCCAGATGCTGCTGATCGACCTGCCGCTGTTCCTCGCGTCAACCGCGTCGGTCTCCACGTTCTACCTCGTCAGCCAGAAGGAACTCTTCCCGCGCACCTGGTGGAAGACCTTCCTCTATGTCCCGTTCCTGATGGGCCTCGGAGTGGGTCTCACCATCACCAACACCAAGGCCGTGATGGAAGCGCTCTTCGGCGTGCAGACTGCGTTTGCCCGCACGCCGAAGTATGCCGTGCAGAAGAAGGGCGAGCGGTCGCAGGCGAAGAAGTATCGCAAACGCCTCGGCATCATTCCGTGGATCGAGCTGGCCATCGGCTGCTACTTCGCGGGCACCGTGTACTACGCCATCTCCACTGAGAACTACTTCACCGTGCCGTTCCTGCTGCTGTTCGTGCTGGGGTACTGGTACACGGGCTTCCTCAGCATCTTCCAGGGCCTCTTCGAGAAACGCGAAGGCCGTGGCGAGCTGCACGAGAAGCCTTATCCCGTCGGCATCTAGCGCAGCGAGAGCAAGACATGGAACTATTGTTCGACGACGCCGCCCCCGGTGCGGCACAACTTCGTCTGCTCGAAGATGATGACCGAGAGACACCCGCGCGGTTTCTTCTGCTTGTAGTGAAGGACTTTGCAGAGTTAGAACGGCTGCCGCAGGTCTCGCCGCACTTTGCGCTGACCATTGCGCTGGATTGCGCGCACGTGCCGAACGCGGAGGTCTTGCGAGTCGCCTCGCTGCTGTTGGCTCGCGGGCTGGCCTACACCTGCTGCTGGGGTGCGGGCTGCAAGGCAATCCACGATGCCTTCGAGTTGGCGCATCGCGGCCCCGGGATGCCGGAGCCTCCTCCCGATGCTGATGCTCCGCGCACGACTTGGCATGCGCAACGGCCGCTCGAGAAGGCGCTGTACTACTTCCACTACTGCGCGAACCCGGCGCCCAGCTACCGCGCAAATTGCAGGGACTACATTGTCGCTACAACGGCACGGTATGCGCCGCGGGTGCGGTACTACTTCAGCTGAAATCCCCGCCGCGCCCGCTCCAGACGCAGAAAAGCCCGCCGGCTGGCGGGCTTTCCTGCATTCGCGATCTCCCAAGTGCGCTTAGAAGCGCAGGCCGAACTTGATCGGGAAATACGTGGTGTGCAGCGAGTTGGCCGGGAAGTAATTGTTTCCGGTGTAGGTGGTGTAGTTGGCGTCGGTAACACCCGACTTGACGCTGTTGTCGACAAATACGTAGCGGGCTTCGGCGTACAGCATCTGGTTGGAGAAGCGCGAGAACTTGTACGTGACGCCGAAGCCGCCATCGAAGCCTGGCGCGTTCGAGGTGTAGTGATCAATCACCGCATTGCCGGAGTACTGGTAGCAGTAGCCGGAGTAGTCGCAGTAGGTCTGGGTGGAGGGGAGCGTGAAGTTGCTGACCTTGTGATAGAAGCCCGCACCACCGGTGATGTAGGCGCCAATGCCCTCGCCCGAGCGAAGAACGAAGATCGGCTGCACGCTGAGGCTCATGACATGAGCGTTGCCATCGAGGCCGTAGCTGCTGTTATCGGTGCTCCCGGTGTTCGTGTAGAGGTAATCGCTGATGCTGTAGCCCGTCATGCCGAACTTGTCGTAATCGAACTCGAGGTTGACGCCGAGCTTCCGGCTGAACATACGTCCGCCGCCAGCCTGGAGACCCCAGCTGTCAGTGAAGTTCTTGCTCGTGTCCTGCACGGGGATCGCGATGCCGCCGCCCACGTAGAAGTCCCACTTAGGCGAGCCATCGGCGTTGGTGTTGGACCCGCGGTAGCGCGGACGGCCATAGCTCTGGCGGCCGCCATACTGCATCGCGTTGCCGAAGAGGTTCAGATGCAGCGCGTTGGAGGCGATCTGCGTGGTGGCTCCAGAGGCTGCAGCGTCCGGTGCCGTCGTGGTGGCATCGTCCGCGCTCATGCTGGACGAAAACTGCGGCGTTGCGACCACCGCAGGGCTCGTGGCGGTGGAGGTCTGTGCCCCCATGACGGCCACACTCGCCCCGAGAAGGGCGGTCAGCGCCACCGAGCGGCGCACGAATTCGGATACTGCAATGCTCTTTGACATCTTCGAAGAACTCCTTGACGGATTGAGCACTGGCGCTCGGCGAGGTGAACCCCACCGGCGTTCATTTGTTGCGGTCTGGCGACCAGGCCTCCAGCGCATAGGCCGCAACAATGCTCGAACCGTATGACAGTAGGACGTGGAAAGTGGCCGGGCGGATGCAACGCCCGGCGGGGGACATTTCTATCTTCCGACGGAACGCAGCCCTGCGCGAGCCATCTCCTGATCCCCGTACACTGAAAGTGACCCTATGCCGACCGAACCACCGCCCCCACCGCTCCCCACACCGTCGGCAGAGCTGATCGCCGAGATCAGCGAGAATCTCGCAGCCCTGCGAAAGCGCATCGCTGCCGCCTGCGACCGGGCCCGGCGGTGTCCCTCCACGGTGGAACTGATGGCCGTGAGCAAAGTGCACCCCGCAGAGGCGTTGGTCGCGGCCTTCCAGGCCGGGCAGCGCATCTTTGGAGAGAATCGCGTGCAGGAGTTTGCTGCCAAACGCGAGGCGCTGGCGGCCTATTACAACGGCCCCGCAGAAGACGCGGACGGCAAGCCCACGCGGCCGATCATGCACCTCATCGGGCCGCTCCAAAGCAACAAGACCACGAAGGCGGCCGAGCTCTTCGACGCCGTGGATTCGCTGGACTCCTTGAAGATCGCCCAGCGGCTGAACAGCACCGCTGCGGCCCTCGGCAAGGTGATTCCCGTGCTGATCGAGGTGAAGCTTTCGCATGAGGAGAGCAAACACGGGGTAGCTCCGGAGGAACTCGCTTCCCTGCTGGCCGCCCTTGCTCCGCTCGAAAACCTACGGATAGCCGGTCTGATGACGGTCCCTCCGCTGGACGAAGCTCCTGAAGCCGCGCGGCCCTACTTCCGCCAGTTGCGAGAGCTTCGCGACGCACATGCTAAGCAATATCCGTCACTTACGGAGCTTTCGATGGGCATGTCGGGCGATTTCGAGGTGGCCATCGAAGAGGGTTCGACCTGCGTGCGCATCGGTACGGCCATCTTCGGGCGCCGGACTATCCCGCCTGCCGAACCGGGCCGATAGGGAGGGTGCGTCCTCGGTGACAAAGATCACCGAAGAAGGTCGCATCCCGCGTTTTAGAATAAGAGACACGATGAGCGAGACCGCAACAGCTACAGCACCCGCACCGGCCGCTTCCGGCCACACCTCCAAGTACACCCGCAACGCGCCGTACACCTCGCGCGTGCTGGTCAACCAGCGACTCACCGGCCCCGAGAGCGAGAAAGAGACCATCCACATTGAGATGGAGCTCGAGGACGGCATGCATTACACGCCGGGCGATGCCGTAGGCATCATCCCGACGAATCGCATCGACGCCGTAGAAGGCGTGCTGAAGGCGCTGAACTATACCGGCTCCGAGCGCGTGCTCGACCACTACAAGAACGAGATATCCTTCGAGGAAGCGCTGACGCGGCACCTCGCGATCGGCAAGCTCGCTCGCGGCGCGGTCAATCAGTACGCGAAGCTTTGCGGAGACAACGTCCCCGCCGGCCTTAAGGATCTGCTTGGCGCGGACAACAAGGCCAAGGCTGAGGAATACACCTGGGGCCGCGAGTTCGTCGACCTCATCACCGAGTTTCCCGGCATTATCACTGCACCGCAGCAGCTCTTCAACGTGCTGCAGCGCCTCACGCCGCGCATGTACTCCATTGCATCGAGCATCGCGATGCACCCCAACCAGGTGCACACGGTCATCCGCGTGATCCGCTACAACACGCACGGCGCAGAGCGTCAGGGTGTGTGCTCCGGCAACATGGCGGAGCGCGCTCCGGTAGGCGGCACCATGCCCGTCTTCCTGCACGAGAACAACTCCTTCCGCCTGCCCGAAAACACCGACGCTCCGGTCATCATGATCGGACCCGGCACGGGCATCGCGCCGTTCCGCGCCTTCCTTGAAGAGCGCGCAGTCACGGGCCAGAAGGGTAAGAACTGGGTCATCTTCGGCGAGCAGCGCTCGGTCTCGGACTTCCTCTACAAGGATGAGTTCGAAGCCTGGCAGGCCAGCGGCGTCCTCAACAACTTCCAGACCGCCTTCTCCCGCGATCAGCAGAAGAAGGTCTACGTGCAGGACCGCATGACGGAGAACGCCGCCGAGCTCTACAAGTGGCTCGAAGAAGGTGCCTACTTCTACGTGTGCGGAGATGCCAGCCGCATGGCCAAGGACGTCGAGACCGCTCTGCTCGATGCCATCGCCAAGGGCCAGGACAGCACGCCCGAAGCCGCGCAGGAATACCTCACCGCGATGAAGAAGGCCAAGCGCTACCAGCGCGACGTCTACTAACTGGCGCTTCGGCGAACGGCATGTCACCCCTTCAGGGGTGACATGCAACGCCGCAGACAATCAAGGGCAGAGTCCTCAGACTCTGCCCTTATCATTTTGTGGGAGGCACGATGACCTTCGACAAGCGGCTTCGCGATGGCGTCCGCAACGGTGCCATCACGCTGAGTGTGCGCTTCTGGATTCGCCCACGAGTGATCGTCGGCAATCGCTACAAGATGGACGAAGGTGAGATCGAGGTCGACTCCATCGAGCCCATCGGCATGCCAGACATCACGCCGCAGTTAGCCCTGGCCTCCGGCTTCCTGGGTGTGCTCGATCTGCTGAAGACCGCGAAGCACGGCAAGGGCGAGAACATCTACCTGGTGCGGTTTCACTATGTGCCGAGAGGGGCGAGTGAATCGTGAAAAAGGCAGAGTCCCAGGACCCCGCCTTTGCCTTTGTTCACTACTCGCTATTCACTATTCACTAAAAATCACACGCGATGCGTATCCGGGCGCCAGGCGACGACAGCTTCCTTGATCTGCTTGCGGGTCAGCTTCTCGCGTACGGCGCGGCGGGCGAGGTCAGGCAGCTCGGCGTTCGAAGCGAAGCGCAGGCCGATGTACTGGTCGATGGTGAGCGAGTCGAGTTCGACCAGCTCCCCCGGTGAGACCAGCGCCGCCAGCCGCATCTTCTCTTCCACGCGAATCACGCGGTCCTGCACGAGGAGTGCATACATGCGCGTCTTGAGTGCCAGGATGAGTAGCAGGATCGAGACGGCGATCCACCAGATGCCGACCCAGCCGTATTCCGCATAGTGGCGGCCAAAGAACATGCCGGTGACGATGATGTTGGCGAGAAGACCAATCGTCACGAGGCCGTGGAAGAGCGGATCGAAGCGTCCGTGATTCTTGAGAGATTGCGGTTCAGCCATGGGAGTACCTCAGGGGGATTGCTAGAAATGTGTTGGGATCCCGCTGTCAGCATACGTGAAGGCGTTCACAGTGCCACGTGATTTAGGCTGAGTATCGAATGGCGATCAAGCGAATCGGTGTGCATGTTGGGACTTCGGGCGGTGTGTGGACGGCGGTGCAGCGCGCCGTGGACGCAGGCGCAAACACGTTTCAGATCTTCTCCTCCAGCCCGCGCACGTGGAAGGCGCCGGAGGTAAAGCCGGCCGACGCAGAGAAGCTGCGCGCGATGCGTGCGGAGCACGACGTGAACCCGATGGTGATCCACGCCAGCTACCTCATCAATCTCTGCTCGCAGACGGAGAGCGTGCGCGAGAACTCCATCATCGGCTTTCGCGGCGAGGTGGAGCGGGCACTCGCGCTGGGCGCGGAGTTCCTCGTGCTGCACCCTGGCAGCTGGAAGGGCCTGACGCGCGATGAGGGGCTGCGGCTCGCAGCGCAGTCGATCGAACGCGCGATGGAAGGCATGGCCTTCGAGGGCCACAACTTTCAGCTGCTCATAGAGAACTCAGCGGGTGCGGAGTTCTCCCTCGGTGGCAGCTTCGAGCAGGTTGCCGAGCTCGTCGAGCAGCTCAAGCCCTGCATGCCCGTCGCCGTCTGCCTCGACACCTGCCACTGCCACGTCGCAGGCTATGACCTCGTCAGCGACGAAGGCTATGCCGAGACGATGCAGAACATCGCCGACACCATCGGCTTCAGCGCGGTGAGGGTGTGGCACTGCAACGACGCGAAGGCGCCCATGGGTTCGAAGCTCGATCGGCATGAGCACATCGGCGAAGGCACGATGGGCGCGGCGACCTTTCGCCGCCTGTTGCACGATAAGCGCTTCGAGCACGCTGCCTTCATCGCAGAGACACCCGTCGATGAACCCGGCGACGAGATGCGCAACGTGATGGCGCTGCGAGCACTCAGCGCAGGCTGACGAGCGGCTCGATCAGATCTGAGAACACGCCAGCGGGCTGAGGTAGAGATTGGAGATGTTGCTCACGATCTCGGGATCGGTGTTGCCCGGCTTGTGCGAGAGCTCGTGCCACTCAGGGTCGGCGGAGAACGCCGCCCAGTGCGCGGTCAACTCGGCAACATCCGCGAAGGTGAGCATGTAGGTCAGGTTCGGCATGTGCGGGCCTACCAGCGTGTCGGCGAAGAAGACCGGCGTGAGCCCGGTGCGCTGAAAGATCGTGATCTCCGCGTCGTTGAACATCTTCACCTTGTGCTCATGCCCGGCCTGCATCGGGCTCTCGTAGGTGCGGAGCTGGAAGATGCGCTTGCCTTTCTTCGGCGCAACCAGCTTCGGCCACGCCGCAAAGGCTCCGAGCAAGGTTCGCTCTTCGCGCACAAACGGGGGCGCCGTAGCCGGAGCGGTGAGGAAAGCCGCAGCGGCCTTGAGGTACTCCGCGTCCTTCGCCAGCAGATCGTCGAGCAGGACAAGCGTCTCGACCGAGGACGCTGGCAGCAGCACATAGTAGGTCGGCGTCTCCGGCCCGATGTCTAGCTTGAACGCACCGACCGGGCCGATCTTGAGCCGGTTCAACGCCGGGATCAGCGCCTTCTCGAGGTACTCCTGCATCAACGCAAGCTTCGGCCCGGTGCGCAGGGTGTAGGTGCGGAGCTGATAGAACTCCCGGGACGCTGGGGTCGTCTCTGCACCAGCCGCCTGAGAAGCGAGCCCCGCCCCCACGGTTCCCAGTGCCGACTTCATAAACGCTCGCCTCTCCAAAGCTTCCTCCTACGGTGCCCGCCGCGACTGCCGACGGCGATCCTAGTCGGCTTCAGCATACAGCGCCCACGCGCTGGCAAGATCCTGCACGACGTGGCCGAGCGACTTGTACACCGTGATCTGCTCAGCAGACTCGCGGCCGGGCACCTTGCCCGACAACACTTCGCCGATCTCCGCGACGATGTGATCGTCTCCGATGAGCCCCGCAGCCTTGGCGCGAAGAAACTCCGCGCCCTGCGCGAGCACACCCTCGCGGCTGTCCGCGATGAAGCGCGAACGGACGACGAGATCGTTGTCGACCTCAACAGGCCCCGCATGGCTGGAGCCGACGACGTTGACGTGCGTGCCGGGTCGCAGCCATTCGCCCAGCAGGATGGGCTCACTCGCCGAAGTCACCGTGCACACGATGTCAGCCTCGGCAACAGCCTCCCGCGGTGATGCAGCAGTGCTCACGGGCACATCCACCATCACTCGCAGCTTCTCAACAAATGCCTCCGCACGTTGGGGCGAGCGGCCCCACACCGTGATGGACTCCAGCTCCCGCACCTTGCCGATGGCGAGCGCGTGGGTCATCGCCTGCTCTCCATAACCAAGAAGCGCAAGATGCCGTGCCTCGCTGCGCGCGAGGGTATCCGTGGCGACAGCGCTGGCAGCCGCCGTGCGGATCGCCGTCACTTCGCCCGCATGGACAACGCAGATGGGAGCACCTGTCTCCGGCTCGAAGAGCAGGATGAGCCCCTGGTGCGACTGGATGCCCTTCGCGAAGTTGCCATGGAAGACGCTGATGAGCTTGGCGCCAAAAGGAGCATGGGCGCCCAGCGCGCCGGGCATCACACCAAAGAGGCGACCCTCCGACAGCGGAAGGATGGAGCGCAGCAGCTGCTTCGTCTCGCCTGCAGAGAACTTGATCATCGCTTCGCGCACGATTGGGATGCAGCGCTCGTACGTCAGCCGGCGGGCGACCTCGTCGCGGTCGATGAATCGCATGAAACGTCTCCTGTGCTGCCCTGATACGCACGGCGCAAAAAATCCTGAAGCGTGGCCGAATCCGACTTCATCTTATAGGTGCCGAAAATGGCTGAGCCGGATTGGTAAGCACGGCTCGCTGCAGGATCCACTCCGATTCCGCAGTTCAGTCAGCCCTGGTTCATCCCAGAGCCTAGACCCACGGCGACAGTGGCAG
>Ga0302187_10004893_pt1 | contig 10645 bp, 2 predicted proteins | sample II_Bog_E1_3_FD_202120 | JGI IMG/M metagenome (GOLD analysis project Ga0302187, IMG submission 202120) | Peat permafrost microbial communities from Stordalen Mire near Abisko, Sweden - II_Bog_E1_3 | ecosystem: Environmental > Terrestrial > Soil > Wetlands > Peat | place: Sweden: Abisko, Stordalen...
CCTTATCAGGACGTTCCGGAGGCTGCGCGAGTCTCACAGTTCTGTGTGATGTAGGCTACATGCTCGCAAGACCCAACTCCGGCGCCAGCAGATCCGCCACAGTCTCCCGCCGCAAGGTTTGGTCAACGGTTACGGCTTTTGCAAAATGAGCACAGCCCGCTCCCCATCTTGTAAAAACTCCGCGATTCGAATTGCCTGTCCGCGAATTAGGCTCTCTGCCATCGCGGCCGGATAGTTGCATCGGCGCAGCCAAATTACTTTAGGTAGCACTTCCGCAGTGCGCGGCATCCTCGCGGCTTCGCTCAAGAAGAAATAGTCCGGGATTTTCGACTACGCAGCTCTGCCGAAAACTCACCGTCCATTGCAGTTCGCTACAATCAAGCCATGAAAAAATCTATGGTGGCTGCGTTGAGTCTCATCGTATTCGTATTTTTCGCATTAGGGGCACTGAAGGCGCAAAACGAATCAAGCGCGCCTGTATCGGAGCCGAAGTACATCAATAGCTTTTACGCAGTGGATGCCAACGGAACGTTGGTCGAATTGGAGCGTGAGACTGTCACCTTCCACTCAAAGGTGCGAGTGCTCCCCGGCTACGCATCAGTCAAGATGACCACTGAGTTTAAGCCGGGACGTTCGCCCGTGCGCCTGGCTGCTACTGCGCAGTTCATCGTTCGTGGACGTGCTCCCATTGATCCGTTGTCGAGGTTTGAATTGCGTGCGTTGAAAGGTTCAAAGGATCACCGTGAATTCGTGATGACCCAAGCCCACGGCTCAATTCTCGGTGGTTCGGCAACGTCAAACCCAGAGGAGGGAGCGGTAGCGATTCGATTCGAGGAATACGGAGCCAATTCTTACCGCATCACCACGGACAAACCGCTCGCGCCTGGTGAGTACGCGCTGGCAATGCGCGGATTCGTTTCCGAACTCTACTGTTTTGGAGTAGACCGATGAAACTCATTGCTCCGCTGTTCGCATTTTTCTGCTTGTTTTCCCTTCCAAGCCCAAACACGGAAAATTGCTAGGCTGGGCCGGTCGGCTGGGCGAAACATGGAGGTCTGCTGGATTGGCCGTCGCCGTCTCGCGTGGAGCCTACGACGCGCAACTGTTCACAGACAGCCGTGAGAAGCTCGGCTCGGCGCTCGGCCATGATGTCTCGCACACAAGCGCTCATATGCCCGACCGGAAGCCGCCGCAGCGTGAGCTTGCAGAGGCACCCAAGCAGGAGAAGAGCCAGGACTTGGACGTTGGATTGAGCCTCTGAGCCTGCCCATTGGTGCAATTCACGCCTCTATCGGCTCTTGAAGTGCCAAGCACTGCCCAAAAGAGAAGGTGTGCGATGATGGGAAAGCGGCAAAATTTACACATAAACTTACACAGTTCACATTTCGGCAAGCGTAACTCTTTATTTATTAGCTACTTGCAAAGAGACACAGCGGACTTAAAATCCGCAGACCTTAACCGGTCGTGGGGGTTCAAGTCCCCCTCCGGGCACCATCTAACATATAAATAAATCATCGAGATACAAGTATATAGGCCTCCCGGCTTCGAGAGGCCCTGGCGTCAAATAAGATCTGGTGCATGTTGGTTTCCCCGTTGGTTCCTAAGAGGTCTTCGAACTGCGAGATTCCCGCTTCGCCTTCACCGATCCAGTTCTCCCAAGCAGTTCAACGACCGCGGAATCTGAGAATCACACCGCAGAAAATGCCGACCTTACGCGACCCCTAACGGGATGCGAGCAGCCCGGAGAATCTGAGCGACAGGGCCTATTGTTGTTGTCCGATTACCGGTGAGTTCATCCGATTATTACTGAGATTCTTCTCGACAAACCGAATAGGACATCGGATCATCGTTGCATCAGTCTTGGCTTGATCCCAACAGCTCCAAACCGCCCCCCCCCCATGTTGGCGAACAAGAGGCGTAGAGCAAGTCGTGCCTCACAGAGATCCTTTCGCGGCACGAGGGAGTGTTCGATCATCTTGATGTATTCTTCTTGTGGCTTTCGGCAGCGGTCTGCCATTTTCCTGCTTGGGTTTGTTGTAGCTATACTCGGTGGCTGGACTACAAGCCACGCGCAGCAATCACTCCAGGCGCTTCACAGCCATGTGCCGGCTGCGGTTGCCAGCGGGCAGGCGGTGCCGGTGGGTTCGATAGCTCCGGACCAGAGCATGAGCTTCTCCATTGTTCTGCCGCTCCACAATCCAAGCGGACTGACCAGCCTGTTGAGCCAGCTTTACGATCCATCCAGTCCGAACTATCGCCATTTTCTCAGCGTGCAACAGTTCACTGACCAGTTTGGTCCGACGGTCGAGGACTACCAGGCCGTCGTTGCGTTTGCCCAGGCTCAGGGTCTTACGGTGACAGACACGCCGGCGAATCGGCTCATCGTGCCCGTCACCGGATCCGTAGCGCAAATCAACCAGGCCTTCAACGTGACCATGAGGGTCTATCAGCACCCTACGGAAAGCCGCACGTTTTATTCGCCGGACCGGGAGCCTTCGCTCAATCTGGGTACGCGCGTAGCCCACATTACCGGACTGAACAACTTCTCGCTCCCCCAGCCAAGGCTGAAGCAACAGACGGCCAGCGGACAAGCCATTGCCAACGTGCTGGGCTCCGGCCCCGGCGGATCGTATCTTGGCAGCGACATGCGCGCAGCCTACTACGGCGCCACCACTCTAACCGGCACCGGACAGGCAGTTGGGATTCTGGAGTTCGGCGGCTACAGCCTCAGCGATGTGAATGCAACCTTCAGCGGTACCGGGCAAACCTACAGCGTCCCCATCAACAACGTGCTGCTGGATGGCGCTACCGGGGCGGCCGCAGGGGACGATGCCGAACAGGTGCTCGACATCGTGCAGGCAATCGGCATGGCTCCAGGTTTGAGCCAGGTCCGCGTGTATATCGGTTCCACAACCGTGCTGGACGATGCAAGCATATTCAACTCGATGGCGACGGAGAATATCGCCAGGCAGATCAGCGTGTCGTGGGGCTGGGTTCCGGACGATCCTTCGGTAGACGATGTTTTCTTTCAGGAGTTTGCAGCACAGGGGCAAACTGTCTTCGTCGCTTCCGGGGACGATGGAGCCTTCGACGCGGCCATCAGTCCATATTTCTATCCATCGGAAGACGCCTATATTACCGCGGTCGGCGCCACCCACTTGACCACCACCGGCGCGGGTGGCGCATGGGTTTCGGAGACGGCCTGGAACTCCCAGCGAGCTGGCAGCGGGGGCGGCATCAGCCCCGACGGAATCTCCATCCCCAGCTGGCAACTTGGAATGGCGAATCTGTCCAACGGAGGCTCGTCTACCCTGCGCAACGAGCCTGACATCGCCATGGAAGGCGACTTCGATAACTACGTCTGCTCCCTTGAGTATGGATGCGGAGGAGGCTGGGCCGGCACCAGTTTTGCGGCCCCGCGCTGGGCCGGTTTCATGGCCCTGGTGAATCAGCAGGCGGTCGAGGCGGGCACAGCTCCCGCCGGCGGCGTGGGATCGATCAACCCGCAGATCTACGCGATTGGAACGGGCTCCAACTACTCCAGCGACCTGCACGATATCACGGTTGGAGATAACGATACCGCCGGTCAGCCAGTGTGGTTCAACGCGGTTACGGGCTACGACCTGGTCACCGGATGGGGAAGCGCAAACGGGCAGAATCTCATCGACGCTCTCGCGGGACCGCAAGTGGCGGGCTTCTGGCTCGCCAGTTCCTCCAGCAATGTGTCGGTCCCCCAGGGCGCCTCCAGTTCCACCACCATTACGGTGACAGACGCGGGCGGGTTCACGGGCAACGTAAGTCTGGCCGTGAGCTCCACGCTGCCGACTGGCGTAACCGCATCGTGGGGAACCAATCCAACCAGTGGTACAAGCGTTCTCACCTTGACCGCAACCGGCTCCGCCCCGGCCGCATCGGTCACAATGACCATCACGGGCACGTCAGGCAGTATGACCGTATCCACCAACGTTACGGTCAGCGTCCATCCACCGAGCTTCATGCTTTCGGATGCGCCCGGCGTCCTCTCGATCAACCAGGGCGCGTCCGGCACGACGAAGGTTACGGTGACGCCCCAGTATGGGTTCAGCGGCAACGTCAGTCTCGCCGTCACGTCCGCGCTGCCCACCGGAGTGACCGCATCGTGGAGCACCAATCCCACCAGCGGATCCAGCGTGCTGACCCTGACTGCGAGCAGTTCCGCTCCGGCCGCAAAAGTTGGCCTCACCATCACTGGCACCTCCGGCTCCCTGACCGCCAGCACTACCCTCAACCTGACGGTGTACGCGCCGACTTTCACCCTCTCAGCGAGTAGCCAGAACATCGGCCTGGGCACCTCCGGCACGTCGTATGTCTACATTTACCCGGTCGATGGTTTTACCGGCAGCGTGAATCTTGCCGTGACTGGGCTACCCGCCGGCGTAACCGCATCCTTCTCCCCGAACCCGACCAGCGGGAGCAGCACACTCACGCTGACGGCGAGCAGTACCGCCGCTACCGGGACCTCGACGCTGACGGTTACCGGCACCTCCGGCTCGCTGACCGAAACTACGACCCTCACCCTGGGAGTGTTTGGGCCGAGCTTTGCGCTGTCAACGGGTACAGCATTCATTGGCCAGGGAACCTCTGGCACAGCCTTCGTCTATGTGACCCCGCAATATGGATTCAACGGCAGCGTCAATCTTGCCGTCAGCGGTTTGCCTGCCGGCGTCACTGCATCCTTCTCTCCCAACCCGACCACCGGAAACACCACGCTCACACTGACCGCCAGCAGCACAGCCACTCTCGGAACTTCGGCGCTCACTGTGACTGGCACCTCCGGCTCTCTGACTGCAAGCACGACTCTCACTCTCGGTGTCTACGCACCGAGCTTCACGCTTTCGGCGGGCGGTGTATCGGTCGGCCAGGGTAGCTCGGGCACCTCGTACGTCTACATGTACCCCGAGTATGGATTCACAGGCAGCGTGAATCTCGCCGTCACTGGCCTGCCCAGCGGGGTGACCGCGTCTTTCACCCCCAATCCAACCGTCGGCAGCGCCGTGATGACGCTGACCGCGAGCAGCACCGCAGCTCTCGGAACCCAGACGCTGATCATTACCGGCACTTCCGGAACACTTACCCACACCACCAAGACCACGGTCGGAGTCTATGCGCCGACCTTCACACTCTCGGCCTACGGTTTGAACGTTGGCCTGGGCAGCTCCGGCTCAACGTCTGTCAGCGTGTACTCCCAATACGGATTCAACGGCAGTGTGAATCTTGCAGTCACTGGCCTGCCCAGCGGCGTGACTGCTTCTCTCTCCCCGAACCCGACAACCGAAACCAGCGTGCTGACGTTGACCGCCAGCAGTACAGCCACTCCCGGGACCGCGACGCTGACGATTACTGGCACCTCAGGCTCGCTGACCGCAAGCACTACCCTCACTCTCGGTGTCTACGCACCGAGCTTCACGCTTTCGGCGGGCGTTGCATCGGTCGGCCAGGGCAGCTCCGCCACAGGGTCCGTTTCCGTGAACCCGCAATATGGATTCACCGGCAGTGTAAATCTCGCCGCCACCGGCCTGCCCAGCGGAGTCTCTGCATCCTTCTCCCCGAACCCTACCAACGGGAGCAGCACACTCACGCTGACGGCGAGTAGTACAGCCACACCCGGACAATACACCGCGACCGTCACTGGCACCTCCGGCTCGCTGACCGTCAGTACTGTCATCAACGTGACCGTTGCGGTGCCCAGCTTCACCCTCTCAACGGGCAGTGTAACGGTTGGCCAGGGAAGCTCCGGCACCTCCGACCTTTATGTGTTTGCTCAAAATGGATTCGCCGGCAACGTGAACCTGGCCGTGACCGGCCTGCCCAGCGGCGTCACTGCATCCTTCTCCACGAACCCGACTACGTACTCCAGTACGCTTACGCTGACGGCCAGCAGTACAGTTCCGGTCGGCCAGTACACCGCGACCATTACCGGTACATCCGGCTCGTTGAGCGCCAGTACCACCCTCCCTATTTCAATTGCCGTACCCAGCTTCACGCTCTCGGCAGGCAACAATATCTCCGCTGGACCGGGCAGCACTGGAACATCCTACATCTACGTGTACGGGCAAAATGGATTCAACGGCAGCATACACCTGGCCGTGACTGGCCTGCCCAGCGGCGTGACAGCTTCCTTCGCTCCCAATCCCACAGCCTCTTCCGGCGGTTCCAGTGTGCTGACCCTGACCGTCAGCAGCACTGCCAGCGTCGGAACCACTCCACTCACAATCACCGGCACCTACGGCAGCCTGACCGCAAGCACGACCCTCAGCCTGATCGTGAATCCCCCGAGCTTCACCCTCTCGGATTATTACAGCGTGTCCCTTGGCCAGGGCGGTTCCGCCACATCCTACGTCTACCTGAATCCGCAGTATGGATTCAGTGGCGCCGTCAATCTCACCGTAACCGGCTTGCCCAGCGGTTTGACTGCATCGTTCTCGCCCAATCCAATTTCAACGGGCTCCAGTCTGCTGACACTCGCGGCGAGCAGCACCGTTGCTCTCGGCCAGTACAGTGTCACCCTCACCGGCACCTCCGGCACTCTCACCGCCAGCACAACCGTCAATGTGACTGTGTATGCGCCAACCTTCACGCTCTCGGATTATTCCAGCGTCTCCATTGGCCAGGGCACCTCCGGAACGTCCTACGTCAACTTGTCTCCCCAATATGGATTCACCGGCAGCGTGACTCTTGCAGTAACTGGCCTGCCCAGCGGAGTGACTGCATCGTTCTCGCCCAATCCAATTGCAACCGGCTCCAGTCTGCTGACACTCACGGCGAGCAGCACCGCCAGTCTCGGCCAGTATAACGTCACCATCACCGGCACCTCCGGTTCTCACACCGCCAGCACCACCCTCGCGCTGAGCCTCTACGCTCCGAGCTTCACCATCTCGGATTATTCCAACGTGTCCGTTGGCCTGGGTAACTCCGCCACAACGTATGTCTACCTGAATTCCCAATACGGATTCACCGGCAACGTGAGTCTTGCCGTCGCTGGCTTGCCCAGCGGAGTGACCGCGTCCTTCTCGCCCAATCCCATCTCTACGGGCTCCAGCGTACTGACGCTGACCGCGAGCAGCACCGCCGCTCTGGGCCAGTACAACGTGACCATCACAGGCACATCCGGCACTCTCACCACCAGCACGACCGTCAATGTGACTGTATATGCGCCAACCTTTACGCTCTCGGATTATTCCAGTGCGTCCCTCGGCCAGAGCAGTTCTACGACGTCGTACGTCAGCATGTCTCCGCAATATGGATTCACCGGCACTGTGAGTCTTGCCATTAGCGGCCTTCCCAGCGGCGTCACTGCGTCCTTCTCCCCGAACCCGACCACCGGAAGCAGCACACTAACGCTGACCGCCAGCAGCACGGCCACTCTGGGACTGTATACCGCCACCATCACCGGCACCTCTGGCTCCCTAATCGTCACCATCCCCCTTACCGTGGGGGTTTATGCTCAGGGCTTCACGCTCACGGATTACTTCAGCGTGGCCATCAATCAAGGCGCTTCCGGCACATCGACCGTCAATGTGAACCCGCAATACGGATTCGCCGGCAGCGTGAGCTTGGCCGCATCGGGCCTGCCCACCGGCGTCACTGCCGCTTTCGCGCCGAATCCAACTTCAACCGGCTCCAGCATAATGACGCTGACCGCAGCCAATCCTTCCACTCCGGGCAGCTTCTTCGTGACCATCACTGGAACCTCCGGCAACGTCACCGCAAGTACAACAACGAATCTCACCATCTACCCAGAGACCTTTACGCTCTCGGATGCGCCGGCCGCGATCACAGTCGCCCAAGGAAGTTCCGGCAAATCTACGGTCTACGTGGTTCCGCAATATGGATTCACGGGTGCCGTAAGCTTTGCCGCATCCGGCCTGCCCAGCGGCGTCACCGCATCCTTTGCCCCGAATCCCACTTCTACCAGCTCCAGTGTGATGACGCTTACGGCCACCAACGCAGCGACCCTGGGACTGGCGACGGTAACAATCACAGGTACCTCCGGCACACTAGTCCAAACCACGTCGCTTGTGTTGACCGTTGGCGCCGCGCAGACGACAACGTCCACAACGCTGGGGGTGATGTCGGCTGGCGCTCCGGTCACGTCTATCGCGGCGGGCAGCGTCGTCACTTTGACTGCCGAGGTCAGCGCCGGGTCCACCCCCTTGACGATCGGACAGGTGCGATTCTGCGATGCCACGGCGGCGTACTGCGAGGATGGTCATCTTCTCGGCACAGCGCAGTTGACCAGCGCGGGAACGGCCGTATTGAATTTCATCCCTGGAATGGGGAGCCACAGCTACAAGGCAGTCTTCGCCGGCACTCAGAGTAATGCGGGCAGTTCCTCAAGTGCGGCAGCACTCGCCGTGACCGCCGCGATTGCCTCCACAACGACGCTCGCGCAGAGCGGCGCCGCGGGCAATTACACATTGACTGCAACGGTGACGGGCCAGGGGCTGCTTCCGCCGTCAGGCACCATATCGTTCCAGGACACAACCAGTGGGAACGCAGTAGTCGGCACCGCTGCATTGGCCCAGGGGAAGACCGTCCTAAGCTGGCCAACCCGATCGTCTCCGGCGACTGGCTTCAATCCCTACGCAATTGCAACCGGAGACTTCAATGGCGATGGCATCCCGGATCTCGCTGTTACGAACTATGTCAGTAACACCGTGACGATATTGCTGGGCAAAGGAGATGGAACGTTCACCGCGAGCGCCGTGAGTCCGTCAACGGGTTCCGAGCCCGGGTCGATCGCGGTCGCAGACTTCAACGGGGACGGCAAACCGGACTTGGCCGTGGGGAACCTTAACAGCAATACAGTATCCATCCTGCTGGGGAATGGGGATGGAACATTTACCCCAGCGGCGAGCCCCTCAACCGGCTCGCGTCCGATCTCAATCGCGGTGGGGGATTTCAATCGGGATGGCATACCGGATCTCGTGGTAGCAAACCAATACAACAGCAACGTGACGATTCTGCTAGGCAATGGGGACGGAACATTTACCCAATCGTCCAGCCCAGTCACCGGCAACTATCCAACATCTGTTGCCGTCTGGGATTTCAATGAAGACGGCATACCGGACGTGGCGGTAGTCAATGAATACAGCAATACGGTTACGATTTTGCTCGGGAACGGCGATGGAACATTTACCGCCAATCCCGTGAGCCCGCAAACCGGCAACTATCCAGATTTCATCGCCGTCGGGGACTTCAACGGGGACGGTAAGCCGGACCTGGCCGTAGCGAACCTTAATGACTACACGATGACGATCCTGCTGGGCAACGGGGATGGGACGTTTACTGCGGCCGCCAGTCCGAACACGGGTTCTGAAACGGCCATCGCGGTTGGGGATTTCAACGGGGACGGCAAGGTTGATCTGGCCGTATCGAGCGGGGGCAACGTGATGGTCCTGCTGGGGAACGGAGACGGAACATTTGCAGCCGCGACGACTTTGCCTGCGATCAGTTTTCCCTGGGGCATCGTGGCAGCCCCCTTCAACAAGAACGGAAACCCGGGCTTGGCCGTTGCAAACTCTTACAGTAATACGGTGACGGTGCTGACCGCGCAGTTGGCGCAGACGGCAACCGCGGTGGCAAGCGGCGTGTCGCCCGTGGGCCATGGGGTGCATCTGGTCGATGCGAGCTATCCAGGAGACAGCAGCTACGGTTCCAGCGTCTCCGCGACAGTGGGGCTGGCCGCGCAGCCCGCTGCGCCCACGGTGACGGTCACGCCCGCCTCGCAGAACATCAAAACGACCCAGCCATTAATAGTCACGGTTGCAGTGAGCGGCGGAAGCGGCAATCCCACACCCACGGGATCGGTGACGCTGGCGAGCGGGAGCTATACCTCCGCGCCGGTGACCCTCAGCAACGGAGGCGCGGCGATCAACGTGGCTGCCGGATTGCTGGCGGTGGGCACGGATACGCTCACCGTAAGCTATACGCCCGATTCAAACAGTTCTTCGACCTATAACAGCTCGACAGGGTCGAGTTCGGTGACGGTGACTCTGCCGGCTACGCCAGCGATTACCTGGGGGACTCCGGCTGCGATCCTCTATGGGACCGCGTTGAGCGCTACCCAGCTCAACGCCGGGTCCACGGTAGCGGGCACCTTCGCCTATTCGCCGGCGTTGGGCACCGTGCTGACCGCCGGGCCGCAAACCCTGACCGCAACCTTCACACCCACCGACACCATCAACTACACCACCTCGACCGCCACGGTAATCCTCACCGTGAACAAGGTGACGCCCACGATGACCTGGGCAACGCCCACCGCGATCCTCTACGGAACAGCATTGAGCGCCACCCAACTGAACGCCAGTTCTACTACGTCAGGCACCTTCGCCTATTCGCCGACGCTGGGCACGGTGTTGCCTGCGGGATCGCAAGCTCTCACCGCAACCTTCGCGCCAACGGATACCGTCGACTACACCACCGCAACCGCCAGCGTAACCCTGACTGTGAACAAAGCCACGTCGGTGATCACCTGGGCGACACCAGCGGCGATTCTCTACGGAACAGCATTGAACTCGACCCAACTGAACGCCAGTTCTACGGCGTCGGGCACCTTCGCCTATTCGCCGACGCTGGGCACGGTGTTGCCTGCCGAGCCGCAAAC
>Ga0302187_10004896_pt1 | contig 10643 bp, 8 predicted proteins | sample II_Bog_E1_3_FD_202120 | JGI IMG/M metagenome (GOLD analysis project Ga0302187, IMG submission 202120) | Peat permafrost microbial communities from Stordalen Mire near Abisko, Sweden - II_Bog_E1_3 | ecosystem: Environmental > Terrestrial > Soil > Wetlands > Peat | place: Sweden: Abisko, Stordalen...
TAACTTCCTGCGCCAAAGCAGATAGCGGAAATGATCCAAACGGCAAGGCCGACTGGGCAAACCATGAATACCTACGGGCCCAACGCACATCCATTGCCTTGGCCACAAAGAGCTCGTCGCTGATGCTCATCACGCCATCCTTACCCATTGCGGACCACCCCGCTTCATCCAACCAATCAGAAATCAGCCAAAGCGATATTGCCCGCAAGTCACCGTCTCCCGGACAAGATTTCTGGGCAAGCGCCGCGCTTGTCAAACCAAACCCGCCAAGACCACAGGCAGGGAGCTGCTCCGCAATGCGTATGTCCGCGCCAACCACATTTACATCTCCCGTTCTTCCACGTCGCCGCCGCTCTATGGGGCGATGATGTAATTCAGCGTTTCGGAGTCACCCCATACATCGCAGGCGCCGGTGCCTACGACGATTACCTGCTTGCCCTGACTGTGAGCGGTCAAAATTAATGCGAGTGCCGCCTGGCCTCCGTTTGCGGTCAACGAAATCGCGAACCGGCCTGTCGTCGCGCACGCCGGTTGCCCGGACACAGGCGTCAGCGTCATGAACGCCACATTGTTGCCGCCGCCTGAATTCACTGTCACATTCGAAATGACCCCGGTTCCGCCACCTGCCATCGCGGGAGTAACGAAAAGTAAAGCAGCGGCAGAACACGAGACCACCATGACACTTTTTTTCACAGATCCAGCCCCTCTCGCAAGAACGCATTATCATATTTAGCGGCGCCTAATGCGCCATGACAGCATTTACCAGTGATGCGCCATCAACATCACACGCATATACCCAGAAGGAGACCTGCTTGCCGCCGGCATAAGCTAACAAAACAGTCGAAACCATGGCATTGTAGTCGAGTGCTGATGGCGACACTGCGTTATAGTCAACACTAGACGCACTATTGGACTGGGTAGTGGATGCGATCCGGAAATAATTTGAATTTGAGCAACCCATTGGACTTGTTGTAGCGGTTGTCGAAAAATCCATACCAATTCCCGCACGAGGAAATACGTACACGACTGTAGCGGTCGGAGAACTCATGCCCTGAACTGCAGCAGCGAGCGACGATGCAGTCGATAGAGCCATCGCCGTGCAGACCGCTAAAAACTTCAAAGTTTTTGCGAAGCCCCTTTCAATCCCGCAAGCCAAGCGCATTTGCCGCCTCCCATCCAGATTCCCTGAGTTCTGCATATGCCAATGCTAAAACGCCCCCCCTGGATCAAGCTCAGACCCACTACCCACCCAGATTGGGTATGTAGAAGCTCGAAATCAGGCAGGTTGAATTGTCGTACCAAACGCCAATCACAATGTTTGCCGCTTTTGCTGTCAGCACCAGAGACCAGAACCTGTTCGCCTCCTGGTCAGTCACCGTGCTTGGAAACGACAACCCTGTGGTACCAACGCCTGAATTATAGCAGTTGTTGTTGGGAAGTGGCATTCGCCAGAGAACCACCCCTGCCGGGCTTCCTATATAGTCCTGCAACAACCAAGTTGTCGGGACCGCCTCATAGTTCACTTGCGTTGCCCAGGCGCTCGATGACGTCAACGTCAGCAACGACATGCCAGCAATAGCCAAGAACCGGTTGATGCGCCTCATGCCATCGCAACCGCCAGTCCGACTGCACAGAAATGCGCTAAAAAGACCGACATGCCAGCGCATCACCCGGAAGTCACGGACTTTGTTCGACTTTCTTCGTCAACAACGGGAACGGCGGGGACGCCAACGCGCCGCCCGCCGTCTCGCATCGGTCTACAGGCTGCGAGGCACTGTCTCACTCAGCGCCGGACAGGTTCAGTGAGGCACGCTACCGCCGCAACCGCCAGCTCGCACATGCCCAGGACACTGTGAGAGAGGGCAGGTCGCCGTGACCGCTCCGGCAGCGTTCACCAAGGATAGGGGTTTACGCATCCGGCGCGCTAATTGGAACTCATATTACGTATCGACATTGAGAAATTGATATAATGAATGACTCAAATTCTTCGCTATCGTCTATGATAATAATGGATCTATCACCGAACGAAATTCTTATTCCCTCGCTCAACCAAGATGATGACGTAATTATTTTTCCAATAAATTCATTTATGTAGATGCAATTTTCTTTGAATGTCTCGATATTTAAAATCATGTCGCCTTCAATTTTTATTCTCGACATAATCAATATGGAAATTTCATTCGTGAAATTTATGATTACCTCGTTTTCTCCGTAACATATTTGTAATACTTGCGCCCCTTCGAGTTTGTCGAACGGAAAATTCTTTGGCATTCCGTACATTTGGATACCTCGTATTCAAATCAATCCGATAGAAACTATTGATGCTGCGGAGTGTCTCCGCTGAGCAACAACAACAAGCCCAAAGGACTCCAGCGAATTATAGTGCCGACTACCGACGCTTCAGCAGCAGCACCCTCGCCAGCAGCAGGCAGAGGTACGTGCGTTTGCGCTCTAGCTTCGGCGCGTGTGACATTGGAAGGGGGCTTGCCCGTAGATGGATCTACCGGTTGCCCATTCGGGTTGTGCTGCTTCCAATATCCGTTTGGATACTGATCTGTTGGCGGCATTGTGCGCACTGTATGGCCTGGCGGCAACTGCTCAGGCGGAGGTGGCGCTTGAGGCGGGTTAGTCGGAGGGACGAAATTCGGTGAAGGCGCGGGCCTCCTGGCTGTAACGACGATCTCATTCGGCGCAGGCGCTGCCCCAGAAGGAGGCGGCGGCGGCGGTGGAGGCGGTGCCGGATTGAACAGACCCTTGAGCCAGTCGAAGAAGCCTTCGTTGCCGCTCGGGTCCGTCCCATCCACGGGATCGTTTGCGACAACTGATCCGCTTGACGCGGTGTCGTCCTACCGATGCGATTTTCCCTTGAAGGCTCAGCAGCTTGCGCGCGAGCACGGGGACGATCCTGCCAAGCGGCGGCGGATTTGCCCTTGAGGCGGTTTTCCAGGGCCGCGCGGGCGGCTGTCAAAGAGCTTTGACGCGCATCATGCGCGCGGACGCGCGAGGATGCAAGCGGCTGAGAAGGGTGGCTATTCGTCGCCCTCGGCGGCAAGGGCTGCATCGAGCATGGCGCGGTCGCGGGTGAGGCGCGCGCCGGGATGGGTGGCGGCATGTATCTCGGCGAGCTTGGCAGCCGAGACGCGGGTGTAGATTTGGGTCGTCTCCAGGCTCTCGTGGCCAAGCAGCGCCTGGATGAACCGGATGTCGGCCCCGCCCTCCAGCATCAGCGTGGCGGCACTGTGGCGCAACAGGTGGCAGGAACCGGGCTTGCCGGTGCCAGCGGCTTCCACATAGCCGCGCACCTTCTCGGAGAGGCGCTTGGGATCGAGCGGACGGCCATCGCGGCTGAGGAACAGCGCGCCGGGATCACGCCCCACCACCAGGCCAGGGCGCACCTTGTCGCGATAGGCGGACAGCCACGCCTTGGCGCGCTCGCCCAATGGCACCACCCGGTCCTTGTTGCCCTTGCCCTGGCGCACCATCAGCACCGCACGGGCATGGTCCACATCGAACAGCTTGAGGTTCACCAGCTCGCTGCGCCGGATCGCGGTCGCATAGAGCACCTCCAGCATCGCCCGGTCGCGCAAGCCCAGCGGTGCGGTCACATCGGGCACGGCCATGATCGCCTCTGCCTCCTCGGCGGTCAGCACCAGCGCGGGCAGGCGCTTTTCCGGGCGGGGCAGCTCCAGCTCGCTCGCCGGGTTCGACAGGATGTAGTTCTCGCGCGCCAGCCATTTGAACCAGGCGCGGATCGGCACCAGGCGCTGCGCCTGGGTGCGGAACGATAGCGGTTCGCCATCGGGCTTGCGGCGGTAGTAGAGATGGCGCTGGTAACGCTCCAGCACCGGCTTGGTCACCTCGTGCGGACGCTCGATCCCACGCTCGGCGCACCACAGCACGAACACCGATAGCCCATGGCGGCGGTCGCGGATCGTGTCGGGCGAGAAGTTGCGCATGGCGAGCGCGGACAGGAACCGCTCCAGATAGATCGCCAGGCTGTCGGGATCGTGGCGGCCAGGTAGCGGTGGCAATGCGCGGCGGGGCATGTCTATGCGTATGACCGCGCCGCGCCGGAACCATCCATGGACGTGCTTTCCGGGGCGTGGAGCGGCGAACCGGGCAGGAATGGCCGTATCTCGCCATTCTGGGGCGATTGTGGAGGCCGACCAGTGCCCGACCGACCCCCGACCACACCCCGACCAGACCCCGACCGTTTGGCTTCTGCCCCCGACCGATCCGCATCATAGGCGCGCCCTCGCAACTTTTCGGCGTCGATCAGCCCCATCACGAACGGCGTGGCTTCATCGTCAACGCCTTCGCCCGACCACATCAGCTCATAGAGGAACCGCGTGCCGTCCCGGCGCACCAGCAGGTATTCCAGGCTCTCCAGGCGGCTGAGGTGGAGCTTGAGCTGGGTATCGCCCCAGGCCACACCCTCGCGCAGCTCGCGCCGGGTAAAGCGCAGATCACGCGGATGGACGCCTTCGGCCCGCGCGCGCGTGGTGACGTAATCGCGCACCAGGTGGAGCAACGCCCGCGTCTGCGGTGGCAGTTCGTCGAGCGTGGTCCCCAGCACCGCATGGGCCAAGGCATTGGCCGCGACGATGTCATCGAGGCTGGTCTCGATGTAGTCGAGCGAGGGCAAGCCGGGCCGCTCCAGCGTCCGGGTCGGGCGCTGATGCTGGTGCAGCAAGGTGATCGCCCGGATCAGCCCCAGATACTTGCGATGGTCACGCCGGGTCCGGGTTTTGTCGTCAAGGAAGGTCAGGTGTTCGGCGAAGGGGTTGACCACCTTCACCGGCCTTATCAGCCGCTGGGCATTGTGGTGGAGCTTGCGGATCGTGCTCCCAAGTTCGCGTGTCGCCAGCCCCGCCAGCGTTTCCTCATACCGCTGCCGGGCATGGATGGCGCGGGTCTGATCGCGGCTTTCGTCGATGGTCAGCACCAGGCAACGGTTGGCCAGCTCCTCGTCAAGGTCGATGGCGGTCGTGGTCAGCATCAGCGCCACCGGCCCCTCGACCTTGTATTCCTGCGTCACCAGCTTGCCCGTCACCGGGTCTTTGCCGGTGGAGGCGATGGTGAGCGCGCCCTGGCTCTGCAAGAGCTTGAGGGCATAGGAGGCATGGCGCGCACCTTCCTCCTCGGCGATGGCCAGTGCCTTATGACGCAAATCCGCCTCGCCAAGGTAGAACAGGCTCTGCCCGGTCATCGCCGAGTAGGCGACCCGCTCCTCCTCGGGCACCAGATCGAGCACGCCGTCCATCAGCGCCGACTTGCCCGCCGCGCTGGTCGATTGGATCAGCACGGCAAGCGGGCGGTCGAGCTTGCGGCTCAAGGCGGCCAGATAGGTGCACAGCGCGTTCTCGCGCTCGCCGACGATACCGAGCGCGGCGATGTCGGCGACGATGCGCCCCAGCAGGTCGGGAGCCTTGAGCCAGGCCAGCGCCTCGGCTTCCTCGGTGGCGCTGATCGCGGGACCGGAAGGTGCGGGCGCGGCGGCGCGCAACATGTCCTCCTGCACCCCCTCCAGCGCCAACAGCACCTGGCCCACGTCGCGCTTGATAATCTCTACGGGGAGGCCCAGCTCGCTCGCCGCCTCGGCGACGAACGTGCCCCGCGCCTTCGCCGCCAACAGGTCCAGCCCATCGACGTGGAACGCCGCGCCACGCCGGACCATGAGGTTGATCCGCATCGCCTCGCCCGACGCATTGCGCGCCAGGCCCCGCGCGCGCCACACCCTATCGCCGATACGGATGACGACCTCGCCCGCGCTCACCTCGGCCTCGGCGGACGGCGACGGTGCCAATGGGATCGGCCCGGCATGGCTCGGCTCGGGGATCGGATTGGCAACGGGTTGCACCGTTGCCGCCTGTGGGCCGTTTTCTTCCTCAGCGGCTGAGAGGGGCACGGTTTCCACCACGTCGCCGGGTTCGGGATCATCATCGAGCGGTATGACGCGCGGGCGGCTTTCCACGCCCGCCATCCATTCCGCCGCGCGCAGCAACGCCCCCAGGCTCTTGCGCGCCGGGGTCACGGCCAGCGCATAGGCATTGGCGTCCATACCTTTGGGGAAGTTGACGCGATAGGCCGCGATCCCGTGGGAAGCGAGCAACTCGGCGACAGACGCCGCGCCCTTGTCGCCAGCGGCGTCACGATCATAGGCGATCAGCACGCGGCGGACATTGTGCTGGCGCAGCGCGGCCAGGTGATCCTCGGTAAAGCCGCCCGTGCCATAGGCGGCGGTGACGTTGCGGTATCCCGCGCACCAGAACGTCATCGCGTCGATCAGCGCCTCGGTCAGGATCACCTCGCCGCCCGCCGCCGCGATGCCGTCGATGTTCCACACGCCGCGATGCGGGCCGGGCAGATAGAGGTGCAACGGGGTGCCAACGCGCAGGTTGTTCCTGATCTTGCGGCCATAGACCTCAGTGACCACGCCGCCCGCGCCGATCACCGGCACCACGATGCTGCCGGTGAAGTGTTCGTGCCCGCTCTCCCGGTAGATGCCGATGCGCTCCAGGCGGCCCCGGATGTCGGCACCGGCCTTGCGGGTCTTCTCCGGTAAGCGCAGCCCCAGCGTGCGGTCGGCGATGCCAAGCCGGAACCGCGCCAGCAACTCGGGATGAGCGAGGCCGCGTGCCTTGAGGTATTCCAGGCCCTCCGCGCTGTTCTTGAGCGTCTCGTGGTAATAATCGACCACCTGGCCCAGCAACGCCGCGTCGTCGGCGTCGAAGGCGACAGGTGCGGCCAGCTTGCGCACCGTCGCACGCACCGGGGGCGATGACGACACGGGCGTATCGAGCGGCGCGTCCCCAATGACATTGGCGCGCAGCAGCTCCACCGCATGGCGGAAGCTCACGCCCTCGCGCTTCATCACCCAGTCGATCACCCCGCCGCGCGTCTCGCAGCCAAAGCAGTGGAACAGGTTCTTGGACACGCTGACCGACAGTGACGGCGTGCTGTCATCATGGAACGGGCAACTGCCCAGCAGCTCGTCCTTGCCGCGCCGGGTCAGCTTCACGCCCGCCATCTCGATCAGCCGGACCAGGCTCACCTCGGCTTTGAGCCGCTCGATCTCGGCATCAGGGATACGGGCCATAACCGGAGGCGCTCCAAAACCTGTCAAGCGTAAAATGCATGAACAACTCGACAATCATCATGTCATTATGGCATGAAGTCAAGGCCGCTCTCAGAAACAGGTGTTACGCTCATGGATCGCTTCGCTGCCAGGATCACACAGCCCGCCATGAACGCCGACGAACGCCCCTATTTCCAGGCCCTGGGTCAACGCATCGCCAAGGCCCGCGCCGCTGCCGATCTGACCCAACAGGCGCTGGCCGACGCCCTCGGCATCTCGCAGTCCCAGCTCGCCTCCTACGAGGTCGGCAGGCGGCGCGTGCCCGTCTCCATGCTCCCCAGGCTGGCAAGGCTGCTGCACATTCCCATCGAGACGCTGATCGGCGAGGATGACGGGTGCGGCGCGCCTACCAGCGTGCAGCGCCGCACCCGGCGCGGGCCGGTTTCGCGCCTCGAACAGCAGCTCGACGCGATCACCCGCCTGCCACGCGCCGAACAGAAGATCGTCTCCCGGTTCCTGGAGACCATGATCGCGCAGCACGCGACCACCACAAGGCAGGAGGCCAACGCCGCCTGATCCTTCCTCAGCCGCGTATTGGCGGCATGGCAGCGACCGGACACACGTAGGGGACGACACGCATGTCGCGCCCCAGGGCGGAGCCTATTGCGGCTCTACAGGCTCATCATCGTCAAGCAGCGCGGTCAGCCCTTCCATTTCCAGATAGAGCCGGAACAGCTTCTCTTCATAGCGCGCCGCCGCCTCCGGGCTGCGCTGCCGCTTGCGCCCCACCTGGCCGGGCGGGCCGAACGGCTTGATCCCGTCACGCGCGATCAGGTGCTTGAGGAACCTCTCCCGCGCGCGGGACCGGCGATCCATCGCGCGCGCTTCCTCGCGGTGCACGCCCTTGTCGGCGTTGCGCGACGATACCGCCTTGCCCTCGTCCGTCTTGGGGCCGGTGGACTGCGCCCACGGCTGCCAACGCCGGATGGCGGCTCTCTGTTTCGCCCGTCGCTCCGGCGTCCATGCGCTCGATGTGCCCATGCCTGTCTGTATAGTTCGTTCGGCGGATTTGCGCCAGTAGGCGAGAGGCGTGCCTCAAGGGTGCCGGGCGCATCGGGCGTGCCGGGCGTGTGAAGCGCACCGGGCACAGGCGACGGCGCTTGTCTGTCCTTCCGGGTGAACGATGGTCCTGTGGTCTTCTATGGGGATTATGGGAGGGGCCGGGCATGGAGGGCGCGGTATCCAGGCTCATAGAAGGGGGCGCGTATCAGGGCGGCGGCGGCAGTCCCTCCGGGTAGGTCTCGTCGAACGGCCTGTGCAGGGCTTCGGGATCGACCGACAGGCTCTGGAACCATCCTGCCGGATCGAGGGCCGCTGTATAGCGTCGCCAATGGTCCGGGCGGCGGAACCGGATGTGGATGGCGTGGTGGCAGCGCGCGCAGATCGCATAGACGCTGTCCCGGTCGCGATAATCCTCGGCGTGATAGGCCAGGGGCCGTTCCGGGCCGCAGCCGCACACCGAGCAACGCTGCGGGACGGGTCGCCCGACGCCGTTCCAGGCCCGCCGTTCGCGCGGCGAGAAGCCGTTGTAGAAGTTCATGGCGCACCCACCCGTGTCGCGATCTCGGCCAGGATCGCCTCCAGCGTCGCCACAGCGGCCCGCAGGCGCATCACCAGGGCGCGGGCGGCATCCGGGGCCAGATCGCGCCGCTGGCCCGCCATTGCAACCGGGTGCACGTTCTCCAGCACCATGGTTGCCGCCGCGAACAGTTCGGGCACCCGCGTCATGCCGCCCGCACCTCGGCCAGCAGACGATAGACCGACGCCCGGCTGATCCCGACCGCTGCCGCAATGGCCGATGCGCCGAAGCCCTCACCATGCAGCGCCGCCACGCGCTTGATCTGACGCCGCGCGGTCGGCGCGCGGCCCCGGTATTTGCCCTCGGCCCGCGCCCGCGCCACGCCGACCCGCTGGCGCTCCAGCATGATCGCCCGCTCAAACTCGGCCACCGCCGCGAACATCGTCAGCAGCATCCGGCCCGTGGGCGACTTGGTGTCCACCTCGCTGCCGCCAAAGTCGAGGATGCGCAAGGCCACCCGCTTGCCCTCCAGCGTGGCCACGATGCCCAGCAGGTCGGCGGTGGACCGGGCCAGGCGATCAAGCCGCGTCACCACCAGCGTGTCGCCCTCGCGAACCCAGTCCAGTGCCGCGTCAAGCTGGTCGCGCTGTGCAACCGACGATGCCTGTTCCGCGAACAGCTTGGTGCACCCGGTTGCAGCAAGCGCCACCTCCTGCGCCTCCAGACCCGCCACCTGCTCCACCGTGCTCGTTCGCGCGTATCCGATAAGCATCTGTAATCCCTCGCTTATTTCACGAGAGACCATGCCACAGATACAGGCTAAGTCACGGACTTTGTTCGACTTTCTTCGTCAACAACGGGAACAGCGGAGACGCCGACGCGCCACCCGCAGTCTCGCATCACCCAAGACCCTGCGAGGCACTGTCTTACTCAGCCCGCGCCAAGTTCAGTGAGGCGCGCCTGACCAAGCAACCGCCACGATCACATCGGCAGGAACATGTGAGAGAGGGCAGGTCGTGGCAGAAACCAAAAACTCAATTATTGAATTTCTTCGCTTACGTCTTTGACAATAACTTATTGATCAAGTTTATAAATTCCCTCATATCCCAGAAGTATTCCTTCAATTTTCTCCAAGTCATCATTCCATATACTCTGACCGATCTTCTTTATCGATTTATATAATTCAACTCGCCATGCATTCTCTGGCTTCGAGAAACATTCATAAATAATTTTAAACGACTGAGAATTATTTTTTATGTAAAATCTCTCCTTTTTTAATATATGCATTTTGCATAATTCGGCATATTTTTCCCAATTATCATAGTAAAAGTCTTCGCCAGCCACCTTATAATAAGACGCCATCGGCTTTTTGTCGGCACAAACTCGTTCAAATTCATTGTGTATTGACAATTTACCCTCCATCAGGCGCAGATATTTTGTTGGCAGGTCTTCGGTGGAGGGGCCGGTGGGGGCGGTGGAGAAGGCTGCGGCTGAATAGACGGCGCCGAAGGCGATCCCGATGGAGATCGTGCAGGCGCAGGCGCTGGTGGGGTCGCCGGCACTGTCGCAGTATTTTCCAGGGGTCTTGGTGTCGGTCCTGGCACTGGACTGCCCCTCTTGCGCTTGCCATCACAATCGGGACATTCGGTTGTCCCGGTTGATCCACCATGGGCAGCCCCACACTGAGGGTTTGTGCAATGATAAGGCCCCTGCCCAGTCCCTCGCCGTCTCGCTTCCGAAACATTACCATCGTTTGATGGAGTGGGTGGCGCATCGCTATGAAAAACTTGGTGGACCGCATTCTCAATATGACTAATGATCCCGCCGCAAACCTCTACACAATATCCGGCAGCAACAACGCCAGATAGCACGACGTAGACTGCTCCAGCCTCGACTGCATCATCAACACCAGCAACCTGCCCAGAGTAGTCCGTCTTATCCACGGGATCGTTTGCGACATAGGCATAGAGGTTGACCTGATCGTTA
>Ga0302187_10004899_pt1 | contig 10638 bp, 8 predicted proteins | sample II_Bog_E1_3_FD_202120 | JGI IMG/M metagenome (GOLD analysis project Ga0302187, IMG submission 202120) | Peat permafrost microbial communities from Stordalen Mire near Abisko, Sweden - II_Bog_E1_3 | ecosystem: Environmental > Terrestrial > Soil > Wetlands > Peat | place: Sweden: Abisko, Stordalen...
TGTTGTGTTCATAGCTTTTTTTTGAAACCGCTGTCCGTCACCCTGCCGTTTGCTGCTCGCTTCACTGACGGGGAGACAGCAAGCCGCGCGCGACAGCGCATCAAATACCCGGCGAAAGCTAAAACCGTGACAGCGGCGGAAGGGCAAGAGGGAGCCGCTGGCGCGGTTTTTGATCTCGCCTCCAACCTCGGCTTGGTGTCGGACGAGCGAGCAGCAAACGGTGGGGTGATGGCGGGCGTGAAAAAAGGCGAAGACACACAACCCAACCCGCCTTTTGGGGGCGCGAGACGAAAACGCCGCCAAAGTTTTTCTGGCGGCGTTTTGGTTTCGCGCGGGGAAGATGACGTGGCAAATTATTTTGCCCTGCCATTATTGGCCTGCATCTGCTTGGCAATTTCCTTTTGCAACAACTGAATCTGTTCTTCTGAAAGATGGCTGGTGAAAAAGACGCAGCCATTGTCATGTCCCTCTTGATGACGCAATTCCGCCGAATCCGCGCCTTCGACGACCAAGGCAAAATTCTGTGGATTGACAACTCCATTGTATTCAGTCCGTTCAATCTTAATCGGCACCTGGGCGATGGCCAGTTGCCGGAACGCATCCTGATTGTAATTCATCACCCGTTCAACCTCGGCGATTTTCCCGGCGGCTTCGCGCTCGGCATAGGTGTCGAACCACTCGTAGAGGCCAAATAACCCCAGACCAAAAAGCAGGAATGTCACCATGAATGAACCTGCCCAAGCAGTTTTCCAGATATGTTTCATCCAGAGCGTATGGGCTTCGGTGGACACTTCCTTGATCTGTTTCAATGCCGGTAGCACCTGCTCGCCCAATTCCTTGGAATGCTGGACGAACGGCGAAATGATTTCGTCTTTGATGCCCTTGTCCAAGGCGGCTTTTATCCCCTGCACGATGGCCTTGGTGTCCATCTGTGCGCCAAGATTTTTCACCATCAATTCAACGCTGGCAATCGTCTCGTCGCACTTGGCCTGCGTGATTTTGCAAAGTTCGTCCGTCTTGACGGCGTGATTGGTGATGTTCACGTCGCGGGCTTCAATCGTCTTGGCAATCATGGCGATTTCCTCGCGCATATCCTCCAAGATGGCAAACGACTCCTGATTGGCCTGAACTGCGGCCTTTGGGATGCGCTCGACATAGCGGGCATACACGTCCAGCACCAGCAACAGTTGGGTAAAAAACTGCGTGCTGTCGCCGTCGGCAAACCGCTGATAAACCTTCCGCGCCAGCTCCCGCTTTTCAGCGGGATAGGTGGCGAGCATTTCTTCAAATAAATCTGGTTCGGCCATAACGTCTCCTTTTTAGTTGGTGAGATTCACTTTTGCGCCGCGCTTGGCGGCAAACGGTTCGCCAATGGGCGGCATCATCTTGGGTTTTATACCCGCCGCTTCGACGGCTGGCAAAAGTTTTCCGGCAATCTGGTCGTATTGATTGAACATGGTCGCCAGCCAGTCCTGCAACACGCCCCGCGCCATGATGTCCAAGCCAAGGTTGTCGCTGCCGATGGCTTCATTGAACGGGATGCCGCGCTGTTGCTCGGCCTCAAGTTTTGCCAACCGGAGTTTCACAAATTCCGACAGCACCGGCACGGTGATGGTGACTGCACCGCAGTCGAGCAATTCTTTTTCCAAGGGGCTGTTGTCAAACATCCGGTTGCGGGATGCCCGCGCCGGATTGCGGACGACGACGTAATCCACCTGTTTGCCGCAGAATTGGCAAACCGCATCAAGGTTGGTCATCACGTCCATGTCATCGAACGGAAACACCATGAGCGTGACGCCGATATTTTGCGCGCTGGCGATGTCAAAGAAATGCGTGGCGGCAAGTGCCTTCATCAGTTGCGCGTCCAGATGCGCCCGTGGATCAATCAGCGTGACAGGCTTGGCCGTGGTCTTTCGCAGAATAAAGATGAGTTCGTCCAGGTCTTCGGCCTGCCCGCTCAAGGGTGTCAATTTGACCTGGCTTGGGAACAAGCGGGACAAGGTGCGGTTGTCGCCGTCCAGATCGAATCCCTGCCACGGAATGCCACGTTGGTTAAGCCAACACGCGCGGGCGGTGGCTTCGATGCTCTTGCCCACGTTTCCTTTGGCCTGAATGGGCAGAATCAGGCGATGTTTCGTTGTTTTCATATTTCGAGGTTGAACCGATATTGGTTCGTTGTTTTGGTTGTTGTTGTTTGCGGTGTTGGAGTGAAAACTGGTGCGGCCTGTTCAACTTCAAGCGGACTGCCGCTGCGTGGCCGGCGGGCGATGGCTCGCTCACAGAAACGATAAACCGACGTGAGCGTCGTCTGGACGCCGCGCTCATTGAGCCATGCGGCAATCTGGCCGTATGTCCAATGCTTGCGGCGCAACGCGAAGATGGCTTCGCGGTGCGCTTCCAGTTTGCTGCGCGTTCTGCGCGCTGGTTCGTTTTCGGCTTGTGGCTGCAAATTCATTTCTGTTCCGGTTTTTTCCGCCCCAATAATTCCGTCAGACGTTTGCGCAAATTATGCGGAAAATTTGCGCAACGCCGCGCCGGGCGGCGAGTCCCTCTAGCTGTGCTAAGGGAAGATGTCTGACGGAATTATTGGCTTCTAACACGGTCTTCATAGGTGTGTGTATCGTTGTCATTACGATACGGCGATTGAATTGGATACCGTTACCGAGTAGTGGGCAGATACGTTCGGAGTTCGTGCGAATAGTGCTTTCAAGGGGATGACGAGACAAAAAATCCGGTTACAGTGGCAAATATGTTAAGAGTGATTGCCAGTCGGAATGCCAAAGAATACTTCAATGAATCATTGAAGCGTGAAGACTATTACCGTGAAGGTCAGGAAGTCAGCGGCGATTGGCAGGGAATCGGAGCGCAGAAATTAGGATTGTCAGGCGGGATAACGACGGCTGACTTTGATTCGTTGTGTGACAACCAGAAGCCGGGAACAAAGGAACGGTTGACGCAACGGAACAAAAGCAATCGGACGGTGGGCTATGATTTCAATTTCCATTGCCCAAAGTCCGTGTCTGTTGCCTACGAGTTCACACAGGATGAACGGATTTTGGATGCGTTCAAAATGTCGGTGAACCAGACGATGCGGGAAATTGAATCGGACATGAAAACATGGGTGCGGAAAAATGGGGCGGATGAGAACCGAACCACAGGCAACATGATTTGGGCGGAGTTTGTTCACTTCACCGCAAGGCCAGTCAACGGCATCCCTGATCCCCACTTGCACGCCCATTGCTACACTTTCAACACGACCTGGGATGACGAGGAAAAGAAATGGAAGGCCGGACAGTTCCGGGATTTGAAAGCCGATGCGCCGTATTTTGAAGCGGCCTTTCATGCCCGGTTTTCCAAGCAACTGGCGGAAATGGGTTATAGCATCGAACGCACGGCCAAAGGATGGGAACTGGCCGGTGTCCCGCAACGGGTGCTGGATGAGTTTTCCAAGCGCACGGAGCAGGTCGAGCAAAAGGCAAAGGAACTTGGCATTACGACAGCGAAAGGTAAAGATGGACTGGCGGCACTGACGCGCGAACGAAAGCAAAAGGAGCTGTCCAAGCCGGAATTAAGAGGAATGTGGAATGCGCGGGTTTCGGCAGAGGAACGGGCGAGCATCCAGAACAACCTCCGCAACGAAGTATCTGCCGCCCCAAAGATTTCCGAAATGAAGGCGATGGATTTTGCCATGCAGCATTGTTACGAACGCGCCTCCATCGTCACGGACAAGGAACTGCTCCGGCACGCGCTCCGCTTCGGCGTGGGCGATGTGGACGTGGCACAAATCAAACGCCAGCTTTTGCGCGATGATCTGATTAAGGAAAACGTGGACGGTCGGCAATGGCTCACCACCAAGGATGTGCTGGCGGAAGAAAAGCGGCTGATTGATTTCGTCGCGGATGGAAAAGGGAAATTCAAACCGTTCGGGTCGGGCAAATACCAGTTTCAAAACCAGAAACTATCCGATGAGCAACGGAACGCCGTCCGGCACGTCCTGCAAAGCACGGATCGCGTCACGGCCATTCGTGGCGGGGCTGGCACGGGCAAGACGACGATGATGAAGGAAGCCGTCGCCGCCATTGAATCCGGTGGCGCGAAGGTTTTTACGTTCGCGCCATCGGCGGAAGCCTCGCGCGGGGTGCTGCGGTCGGATGCCGGGTTTGCCAATGCGGAAACCGTCGAGGCATTGCTGCAAAATCAAAAGCTGCAAGCGCAAGTGCGTGGGCAGGTGATTTGGATTGATGAGGCCGGGCTTTTGAGCGTTCGCACGCTGGCGCGGGTGGCGGATCTCGCCGAAAAGGAAAACTGCCGGATTATCCTGTCCGGCGACACGGCGCAACATCGCGCTGTCGAGCGGGGCGACGCGCTCCGCCTCTTGGAAAAACACGCCAGCCTGCCCGCTGCCGAACTGAAAGAAATCTGGCGGCAAAAAGCCGATGCACACAAGGCCGTGGTCGCTGATCTGCGGGCGGGCAATCTTGAAAACGCATTCAAGCGATTGGACAAGCTCGGAATGCTGCGGGAAATGGATGCCGACAAGCGGCATGAGGCGTTGGCAACGGATTACGCTGCGGCCGTCTGTGAAGGCAAATCGGCCTTGGTCATTTCGCCGACGCACGCGGAAGGCGAGCGGGTCACGCGGGAAATCCGGGCGAAACTGAAAGCCGCCAAGAAGCTCGGCGCGGATGAGCGGGAGTTTATCCAACTCAAAAACCTGCAATGGACGGCAGCGCAACGCGCTGACGTGCGAAATTATCAAGCCGGGCAAGTTGTCCAGTTTCACCAAAACCTCGCCGGTTTCCGGCGTGGGGAACAGGTTGCGGTAAAATCGCACGATGCCAGCGGCGTCATGGTCGAGCGGCAGAACGGCGGGACGGCCTCGCTCCCGCTGGACATGACGGCGCGGTTCCAAGTTTATGAAGCCAGAAAAATCGCCCTGGCTGCCGGTGACTGGATTCGGATTACGCAAAATGGTTTTACCAAGGAAAAGCAACGGCTAAACAATGGCGATTTGAAACAAGTGAAGGGATTCACCAAAGACGGGGACATCAGACTTGTCACCGGGTGGGTGTTGGCAAAGGATTACGGCAACCTGACGCATGGCTATTGCCTCACGTCCTACAGTTCGCAGAGCAAGGGCGTGGACTGCGTGTTTGTGGCCGAAAGTTCCGAGTCGTTCCGCGCCGCCGACCGCGAGCAATTCTACGTTTCCGCCAGCCGCTTCAAAGAAGCCCTGACGATTTACACGGATGACAAACATGAATTGCTCAATGCCGTTTGCAAATCGTCGCACCGGCCTTCGGCGTTGGATTTGGTCAAAAAGGAAATTTCCGAATCGGTCAGTGAAGCGGAAATCAATAAATCGGCAACGGCAAAGGTTGCGGAAAATGAGCAAAAGGAAACGCCACAAATCCAAAGGCCGGTCTGGTCGCCAAGGCCGCATATCCGCAGATCGCAGTCCAGAGGCATGGGAATATAAAAGAACTGGCAGTCAGTTTGACTGCATTGCTATTAGTTCTGTGGCTTCGGGCTTACTGCGATGGCGCGTTAGCGACAGGAACGGCGCGATAAAACCGGCTCGCACTGCTCGGTGCGTCCGGGTCAATAAATTCAATTGAGCCTTGAAAAACTTGATTGGTGCTGACGGACGACCAATTCACAAGGTCGCTCGAATACTGGACGTAGAACCAAGCGCCGTCCGGCCCCGTTGCAGTCACATGAAAACTGCCGTCTGGCAAAACAGCAGAAGGCGGACGCAGCCAATTTTCCCAAATGAGCGCGGCGGCGCGCGCCGGAAAACCGACAATGTAATCCGGTGGCGTGTTCGTGGATGGCGTCAACGTAAGAACAACGGTTTTGCTAACATTCGATATGCCGGTGTCAATCGGCACAATCGGGATTAAGGCGTAAGCAGAACCGGCAGGGATGGTGACAAAGCCCGGCAACGCCGCGTAATCCCCGCCGTTGCTCGCCGTGCCGCTGATACGATAATTCACCGTCAAATCGCTACTGGCGTCACCAAGACGTTTCACGGCGAAAAGGGCGTTTTTCGGCCCCCAATTGGTGAACCATTGGAAAGCCGCGCCGCTCCAATTCGTCCAAGCTGGGATTGCATTTGTCACGCCACGCCAGACGTAAGCGTTTGTTCCGGCAATGGCAATCGGATCAATGGCATCAATGCTTACGATGTCTGTGGGATTCGTGTTTGTTGCCGCAGACAAAATGGTGATGTTCACCGGCGCGGACGTTCGGGATAAGCCGGACGAAGCGGTGGCCACGGCGGTCAAGACATAAGAGCCGACTGGCGCATTTGTCCATACGACGCAATACAGTGACGAAAGCAAAGGCGTTACCTTGTAGAGCAAAATTGGGCGGTTCGTCACGCTCAAATTGACGCCAGAACCTAAATCAACGGCATTGGCAAAAAATTCGACATTGGTGACAGAATTCGCAGTCGGAATTAGATACCCAATAGATGACAAGCGCGCATACGCAAAAATCGGAATGTCCACGGGCGCGTAAAATGTTGCGTGATTTGCCGGACTGTTGATTCTTACTGGCGGCGCAACGGGAATTGGTGAAAAAGGCGTTTGGGCGAAACCACGCAACGACGATAGCAGAAGCAAGATCAAACTCAACCGTCCGCTTTGTCTCACGGCATGAAACAGTGACGTTTTCATAACAAAACTTTTACTGCTTGAACCAATGAACGATTTCACAAAACACTCTCATTTTCAAGAAAAATAGCTCGTGCGTTTAGAAATCTTGCCATGCCAAATCATTACCGGATTCTCGAACTGCCTATATTGGAAGGCGCGCCATTGGTTTGAGATAACAAATTATCAAGGTTCGCTACCAGCAAAGGCTGTCGGAGAATGTATTCGGATTTGTTGACGTGCATTTGAAGTAGAGCTTTGGTTGGCAGACATAATTCCACAGAAGCTCCACCACGACCTTTGTTTTTTTCCGACCATGTAATCCAATATAGTGGCACGAAACTTTTGCCGTTAATGCCTTCTGGCAAACTGGCCTTAACTTGTAAATCGCAATTTGTGTTTAACGCATCAACATCCATCGAAGCGGCCTTAAGAAATTGCGTTGCCAATAGATATGCCGCATTGGTATCCATTTGATTTATCGGCAAACGGTATTGTGACCTTGTTTGACCCTCATCTTCGTCCAAATGAGTTCGCACCAAGAATGAAAATTTATTACCGACAGAAATGTAATAAGTGTAGTTGCTCGTCGTGATATTTCCGAGGGCTTTCGAGCCTTGTGCAAGACGCGGTGGCGAAATATACGCTTCCAGCAAATTAGTTTGAACTATTGGCAATTCTTCCGGCAACTTCAAATCCTGTGCAACCCGATTAGCTTCTTCGACAATCAAACTCAAAGCCTCCTTCTGATATGCCACAGTTGTATATCTCAACGCATGATACCGCTCTTTGGCGTTCATTTTAGACCAATCGATCTTACTCCAAGAATTTGTATTGGCTTGGCAATAAGCGCAAAACGTAGGCAAAAGCAAACAGGCAAAGACATTCGTTAATAATTTGTGGCAGCGCATAAATAATCTACTTGTTCTCAATGTTGTTGGTTTCAAGAAGTGAGTTGAATTGGGGGAAAACATCAAAAACGCCAGCTTTTTTGGCCGCGTCAACGTCCAAATCCACCAAATTTTCGGCGGCAACAAACCTTATGTTTTTATCTGGATCGTGGATTAACGGAACAAGGACTGGCATTAGAATTTCCTTTTCAGGTTTTATTGCCAAAAGGCAGTCTAGGGCGCTATAGCGGATTTCTTTATCCGTGCTTTTTGTGAGTTCAACCAGGGCGGCTGCGGCTGGCCGGCCTTCTTCTCCGAGAATTTGAAAAACTTGCAATACGGTTGAGCGTTGATTGATATTCGGCCTGTCTTCCGACAACCATTTTATGAGAACTGGAAACGTATTTGTTCCCATAGTTCTTATAGCTTGCTCGGCGGCATTTTCTTCTTCCAACGTAGCGTGGGGGGAATATCCTGAATACCCACTAAAATAGACGCTTATCCACTGACTCAAAATGCGTCCTTGATATGCTGGCTCTTTGGGGCCGGACGCAAAAAGCCATCTAACGCCAGTTCGTTCGGAAGTGTCGTAAACTGTGAACGGAGTGAACCAATACCAAATTTCTGAACCATGCTCACCGCCCATTTTTCTGTAGTATGTAAGCGAGTAGCCGAATCCAACGTATCCGGTTGTTCCCCCGTCTCCTAGTTTCCAAACCGGCACACTGAATAATGTGCTTCTGTGCGACGTTCCCGCCACCCAACAATCAATCATGCCCAAAATTATAGAGAGCGCTATTGGACATAGCAGCCACAGCAAAATCTTTTTAGCACGTCTCATTATTTGTAATATGGTGAACTGTCGTGGCGGGGATCGGAGTCATAGCCGCGCCGCATAAGCCCCGCATAGCCATAAATTCTCAAGTGAAAATCATTCTTGAAGCCGCGTATATGAACTTGTAACCAGTTAAACTTTTGATTCATCGGCCAATTAAGTGTTATTCCGAAGCCTGAACCGAAAGGATATTTTTGTGAAGCCAAGTCAAGGCTATCATCTAATGGATAGCCATTCATCCAAGCATCGTAATAAACGCCATAAGTGTTGGCAAAATCATACCAATCATCGGATGTAAGAGGTATTCTTGGGCTATTAACCCAACCAACGTATGCTTGAGCATTCTGCGAATTCTTTTGTAAATCGGCACTCGCAATGCGACGATATATTCCAAAAGCGTTATGCCAGCGGTCATTGTCCGCAGTCTCACAGGCGTTTAATATGACATAGCGGAACGGGCGTCCGCGTTTCAATCCGTTTAGAGCGTTTTTAGTGCCTAGATTTCCGAACAAAAGTGCCACATCGGAATCCTCAATGTCCACATCTGCCGCGCCGTTCTGGTTATTCCCAATCGCGTGCGGATTGCCATGTCCATCAAAGTGGAAATTTCTCGTGGTCACTTGTGCAAAATTGCTCATCAAGCCAGCAACTGCATTTGTTCCTGTAAGGTATCCTGGATTTCCATTTAAGTTACCAGACCAAGTATAGTCATTGAAAGTCGAGGAATATGGGTCGAGGCTCCCGCCGCCACCGCTTTCAGGTGGGCTTAACAAGGAATCAACCACTCCATATTCAACACAATCGTGTATTGCGGTGCTTCCCAATGAACCGTCATCGGTAGCGTAGGCTATTGTGAAATTGCCCTCCGAAACATAGCCGGGGTCTTGTTTATGAATGACAACGTGATGAGTCGCTGTTGCCGGATCAAGCAGCGACACGGTAAAAGCCGCATCTATATCATCTCCATTCGTATAAGTATTACCGCTGTCGTCTGTCAAATCCCATTGCTCATTAATCTGGCCGTTAGATGTGCTGCCGGTAATCGTTCTTATATGAACGCCATTCGTGGTTTTCAATTCTATTGTATAATTGGCGTCTGGCTCCGGCAATTGGGCAAAAAGAGGCGCGCCATTATTTGTATCATATTCCGTGTAAACGGGATTGAATTGACACACGTTGGTGGAATAAAAGCTGGTCAACACCCCACTCCCATTAAGCACTGTTGGATCAGGGCCGTTGGCGTCTCCAACTGACAGCGTTCCGTTCAACGTAATTTGTGCTGTGATATAATGCTGTCCCGGCGTGTCAAAGGTCGTGTTCCATTTTAACAAACACATTCCGTCTGCGGCTCGGTCACATTCTTGGAATTGTGCTGTAACTCCATCAACAAATAATTCCAATTGGCCTATGTTGGTGACTAAATTGTAACTCACAGGCACTTCAAAAGTGGCAAGGTCTGGCTCTTCACCCGTGACGGTTTGCGTCGGTGTCAAAGGGTTCCTAGTGTCAAAAGGATTCATCCCTAAAGCCTTTTTAATGCGTCCAACAAGTCCATTGCCGGAAAGGTCAATGTCATCATACGCCACATTGTAAGCATCGTTGGTAACACCATCTGTCATTGCGCTGTTTGGGTCGGTTTCGTTGGCGTTCACGTTGACGTTGAAATCTACTTGGCCGTTGCCATTTGCATCTTCCACATAATCAGGAATGCCGTCGCCGTCGGAATCTTTCGGTTGGCCGTAATTATTTGCCGCGATATAATGCAGCCCGATATTTACCATGTGCCCCGATGTTTCACTGCCCTCTTTGGTTTGGTCTGTGCGCGTGGTGTATTGGTAAAGCCCTGCGTCGGCTGGCGAACGACTGCCCGCGCCGTAAAGTGGCGTTGTGTCTGGCAGATAGAATTTTCCAAACGTGCCGTGCTGATACGGTGGTGCGCTGCTTAATGTCACTTCATTGCCGCCGTCGGTATAGCCGTCGCCGGTCGTGGTAGTTTGCAGTTGGTTGGTATTATTTACATACCACGGATAGAAATTATAGTCATAAGTCAATTCATCTGCCGATAGCGGCCAATAGCCATTGTTGTTGTAATCTAATGGCTCATTTACGTCTTGAACCAAATCTGCATGGTCAAACAAATTGTCCGTGAATATCCAATTGCCCGCCGAAGATGTGAAGGGTTCAAGGTGAAGCCATAATCCACCTTTGAAAAGGTTGTTGAAAGCCTGAACCTGCATATCGCAGTTGATGCCGTCGC
>Ga0302187_10004900_pt1 | contig 10638 bp, 5 predicted proteins | sample II_Bog_E1_3_FD_202120 | JGI IMG/M metagenome (GOLD analysis project Ga0302187, IMG submission 202120) | Peat permafrost microbial communities from Stordalen Mire near Abisko, Sweden - II_Bog_E1_3 | ecosystem: Environmental > Terrestrial > Soil > Wetlands > Peat | place: Sweden: Abisko, Stordalen...
AAGCTGCTTGGCGCGCTCAACGAAACGCGCAACGAAGCTCTCGAAGATGGAGCGTTCGACATAGATGCGCTTGGCGCCGACGCATACCTGGCCCGCATTGGAGAATGCAGCGTAGCAAGCCCCTTCGATGGCACGCTCAAATGGTGCCGACGCGAAGATGAGGCAGGCGTCCTTGCCGCCGAGCTCCAATACACAGGGGATTAGCTTCTGCGCGGCGCTAGCCGCGACGATACGCCCTACGCGGCTGGAACCTGTGAAGAAGACAAGGTCCGGGCCAGCTTCGAGTAATTCCGCGCCTTCGCTCGCTCCGCCAGAGGTCACACTGAGCACATCTTCTGGAAGGCCAGCTTGCTGGGCACAGTCCGCGATGAGTGCGGCAGTCTTCGGAGTGAACTCCGAGCACTTGAGCACCACAGCGTTGCCGGCGAAGAGCGCCGTGGTCGCGGGGATCAGCGAGAGCTGCAGCGGGTAGTTCCAGGGAGCGAGCACGAGGGCCACACCGTGAGGCTCTTCGATCTCCGTAAAGCGACAGCCCGTGTAGAGCAACGCTGGAGCGCCAACGCGACGCGGTGCGAGCACACGTGCTGCATTCTGTTCGCACCACCGCAGATGCTCGAGCACCACCATCACATCGCCGGACAGAGCATCCAACGGGGGTTTGCCCATCTCGCTGGAGATCGTCGCGACGAATTCATCCATCCGTGCCGCGAGGACACGGCGCAGCGGACGCAACCGGTGCACGCGCTCTTTCACGCTGATGGAACACCAGCGGAGATGCGCGGAGCGAGCGGCTTCGAGACGGGTCAGCATGGGTTTCGAGGTTAGTAAGCAAACTCCGCGTGAAAGGGCCGCGGCTCAGGATGCGGGATGTCGTACCGATCGCAGATGAGGTTGGAGGAGATGCGTGCCGACTCGAAGATTGTCGGCAGGCCACTGCCGGGATGTGTCCCTCCACCGACCAGGTAGAGGTTATCGAATAGCTCGAAGCGGTTGTGCGGACGAAAGTAGAGCATCTGGTCCCAGCTGTGGCCGAGGTTGAAGGTCGCGCCGAGAAAGATGCCGGAGCGCTCCCAGTCCGCCGGCGTGATGATACGCTCGGCACGGATGTGGGGACGAAGGTCACCGTAGCAGGTTCGCCTGGCGATCAGGTCCAGCACCTGCTCGCGATACAACGGCGCCTGTACGTCCCAGTCGATGCCCGATGTATTGTTGGGCACGGGTAGCAGAATATAGAGCGCCGAATGGCCCTCGGGCGCACACGATGGATCGAGTGGAGCAGCATTACGGACATACACTGACAGCTCTTCGGAGACGCTCTTGTGCTTCGTGATGTCTTCGAGGCAGCGCTTGTAGTCCTCGGCAAAGGCAATCATGTGGTGATCTGCGTCGGGGAAGGTGCGGTCGAGGCCGAGGTAGATCATGAACGTCGAGCACGAGTAAGGCCGCTTCTCGAGCGCCTGCTGGGCAAAGCGACCAAGATCCTGTCCGGGGAAGAGTGTACTCATGGCATGGCCGAAGTCGGCGTTCATCACGACCTCGTCGCAGTCCACGCGTTGGTCATTCTCCAACAACAGACCTGTTACCTGGCGGCCCTTGCGGAGGACCTCCTTCACTCCGCAGCTCAGATGGATCTCTGCACCCTCCTCACGGGCGATCTTCGCGAAGGCCTCGGGAATCCGGTTGAGCCCGCCCATCACGTGGAAGACCCCGTGTGCGTGTTCCGTGTAGGGGATCATCGCGAAGAGGCCCGGGCAGTCCCATGGAGACATGCCGAGGTACTTGGACTGAAAGGTGAAGGAAAGCCGCAGCTCTTCGCTCTTGAAGTAGTCCGACAGGACGTCATAGAGCGAGCGCCCCACCGCAATGTGCGGCAGCGCCTTGAGCAACGTGGGGCTCAAGAAGCGGGTAAGCGAACCATAGTCGCGCTGCAGACAAGGATAGAGCTTGCGGAAGCGGACCTCTTCGTCGCGGAGAAAGCGGTCCAGTCCTTCGCCCTCACCGGGGAAGCAGCGCTCGATCTCGCGGCGCATGGCTGCGGGCTCAGAGTGCGCCAGCATCGACTTGCTGCCGAAGACGAGCCGGTACATCGGGTCCAGCATCCGGACGTCTAGGTAATCCTCCATCTTCCGGTCCGCATCCTCGAAGAGCTCTTCCAGGACGTACTTCATCATGAGGAAGGTAGGCCCGAGGTCGAAGCGGTACTGGCCGTCGAGGACGATCTCTGCTGTGCGGCCGCCGATCCGGTCGGCTTTCTCGTAGACCTGGACGTCGAAGCCTCTTCGTGCCAGCAGCATCGCCGAGGCAAGGCCGCCCGGGCCAGCTCCAATCACTGCAATCTTTTTTCGCATTCGATCTTTACGATACGGAACGGGTGTGGACCATAGCCACAACTTTATGCTGGTACTGCAAGATTCGCTTCATCTGTTGAGATAGCTACAGGCAGGATCGCAACCGTATCGAAGATCGGCTACCGGTCGCTCCGCGAGAGGTCAGTCGAGATGAAAGACCTCTTCGAGCGGATGCATGTTGTCGTCAGCGTTTCCATTGCTGAGGAAGAAAGGGGCCATCTCGGCCTGCCAGCGCTCGTTAATCTCTTCGTTCTGCATCCCGGCAAGACAGGCCTGAAAGTCCTCACAGAGGAGATATCCAACGAGGAGGCCATCCGGTGCGAGGAAGAGCGAGTAGTCGTGCCACCCGGTGCGAGTAAGGGCCTCGCGCATCTCCTGCCAGACGTGGCGGTGCGCCTCCCGGTATTCTTCGATCTTCTCGGGACGAACCCTCAGCAGGAAGCACACACGCTGCAACGACGATCTCCTTGGCAAACAGGCATGGCGCGGCGACGCACCCAGGTGCGGCCAGTATTGGGAACCAGACGACGATAGGAGCCGGGTCACTTTGATGTCAATAGGAAAATAATTTCCCCTTCGGCTGGCGAGCCTGTGTCCATTCACAGATAATGGCTGAGCCTCAGGAACTGTCTGCTTCTCAGGATTCGCCGTCCGCATCGCTATGAGCCTTCGATCTTGTTTGCGTCCCTTCGCGCCGTTGGCGCTCGCGCTTGGCGCGATCCTTCCGCTCTGCACCGTTGCCCAGGCCCCTGCCAATGCTCACAGCTTCGCGGTCGCAGGCGATCACTTCGAGCTCGACGGCAAGCCGCTGCGGGTGCTTTCCGGTGAGATCCACTACGCCCGTGTTCCGCGCGAGTATTGGCGTCAGCGCATCCGTATGGCCCGCGCGATGGGCCTGAACACCATTGCGACGTATGTCTTCTGGAACGTGCATGAGCCGAAGCCCGGCGTGTATGACTTCAGCGGCAACAACGACCTGGTGGCCTTCATAAGGACCGCTCAGGAAGAGCACATGCACGTTCTGCTGCGGGCTGGCCCGTATTCCTGCGCAGAGTGGGAGTTTGGCGGCTTCCCGGCGTGGCTCCTTGCGGACCCGAACATGAAGACCGCGCTGCGCACCAACGATCCGGCCTTCATGGTGCCGGTCGAACGCTGGATGAACCGCCTGGCGAGGGAGGTTGGGCCGCTGCAGGTGGGTCTCGGTGGCCCGATCCTGGCGGTGCAGATCGAGAACGAGTATGGCAACTTCTCGAACGATCCCAGCTACATGAAGCACATGCGGGACGTCTTCATCGCTGCCGGATTTACGCATGCGTTGCTCTATACAGTCGACCCGTCGAAGGCGCTTGCGAAGGGTGAGATCGACGGCATCTACTCCGGGGTGAACTTTGGCACCGGTCATGCTGAAGAGGGTCTCAATCTCCTGGCGAAGCAACGTCCGGGACAACCGCTGTTCGCAACGGAGTACTGGCCAGGCTGGTTCGATCTCTGGGGACATCCGCACGAGACGCGGCCCGTGGCGCCGCAGGTGGAGGACATTGAGACCATGATGCGGCGGGGGGCCTCGATGAACATCTACATGGTGCACGGCGGTTCGAGCTTCGGCATGATGGCCGGGGCCAGCGAGTCCACCGGAGCCTATCGCGGCAACGTGACGAGCTACGACTACGACGCTCCCGTTGACGAAGCCGGCCACGCCACGAAGAAGTTCTACGCCTACCGCGACACCATCCTGAAATACACCCATGAGAAGCCGCGGCCCGTGCCTGAAGCGCCGCCAATCATCGCAGTCGCTCCGTTCATGCTGACCCACTCGATCTCGCTCTGGGAGCACCTGCCGCAACCCACTCGCAGCGATGTGCCGAAGACGATGGAGCAGGTGGGCCAGTCCTACGGCTACATCCTTTACCGCACGAAGCTGCAACAGGCAGTAAGCCACGCGACGCTTTCGCTCGACCATCTGCAGGACTTCGCGGTGATCTATGTCAACGGCGAGCAGGTCGGAACGCTTGACCGACACTATCACCAGGATCAGCTGGCGATCACTGCGCCAGCCGGAGCGCAGCTGGATATTCTCGTGGAGAACACGGGCCGCCTGAACTCTACGAAGAAGATGCGCGACGAGACGAAGGGCATCCACGATGCTTCGCTCAACGGCACACCCTTGCGCGGCTGGGAGATCTTCCCGCTGCCCATGGATCCTGTGCCAGCTTTCAGCTCCACAACGTCCTCGCCCCCAGCAGGCCCTCACTTCGTCAGCGGCAGCTTCAACCTGGATAGGGTTGGCGATACCTTCCTGGATGTGCGAGCTCTGGGCAAGGGAGTGATCTGGATCAACGGGCATCCGCTCGGACGCTTCTGGGACATCGGTCCGCAGGGCACGCTCTACGTCCCCGGCCCGTGGCTCACCAAGGGCGTCAACAAGGTCACCATCTTCGAGCTCCTGAAGAACGACGTGGCTCGGAAGCTGGCCGGCTTGACCGCACCGATCCTCGATGCGCAGACACCCGGCTACGCGACCGATCCGGAGCACGATCACAAGCCCGGCGAAGAGTTCGCTCCAGCGCCACCAGCAACTTCGCCTGTCAACGAACCCGCGGCCACTTCGCCGCACACTATCGAATTCCCCGGAGGCCAGTAGTATGCGTTCACTCCGTCTTCTTCCTGCGCTTGCCGCGATTGCGGTCTGCGCCCACGCGTCGCTTGCAACTGCGCAGCATCCTGCCCCTGTGGCCGAGGCACACGGCTACAGCTATCCCACACCAAGCCTTGCGGCGCTTCATACGGGCTTCGAGCATCCTCCCGCGGACGCGCGCCCCATGGTGCGCTGGTGGTGGTTTGGCCCCGCCGTGGTGAAGCCCGAGATCGCTCGCGAGCTGGCGCAGATGAAGGCCGATGGCATCGGCGGCGCCGAGCTGGCGTTCGTGTATCCCGAGGTGCTGGACGACCCCGCGAAGAACCTCAACAACCTCAGTTGGCTTTCGCCGGAGATGCTGGACGCGGTGACGTTCGCGCAGGCGGAAGGCAAGCGCCTGGGCCTGCGCATCGACGTGACATTGTGCAGCGGCTGGCCATATGGTGGGCCGCATATCACCGCCGAGGAAGCCGCGCGTCGACTGCGCTTGATGGCCGTGCCGCTGCCCGTGGGCGCGACTTCGTTGCCTCTGCCAAAGCTTGCTGCGGCGGAGGAGATCGTGGCGCGCTTCGTCGCCAAGGGAGATGCGAAGACCTGGGACCCTGCAACCGCGAAGGCCATCACGGGGAACACGATTGCTCCTGCGACAGGAGGTGAAGTTGCGCTGCTCTTCATCGACGGCCACACCGGCCAGCAAGTGAAGCGTGCCGCCGTGAACGCCGATGGCCCTGTGCTCGATCCGTTCAGCAGGAAGGCTGTCGCGAATCATCTGAAGACGGTTGGCGAGCCGCTGGTAAAGGCCTTTGGCGCGACACCACCGTACGCGATCTTCTCCGATTCTCTGGAGGCCTATGGGGCAGACTGGACGCCGACGCTGCCCGAGGAGTTCAAGAAGCGCCGCGGCTATGACCTGATTCCGCACCTGCCGGAGCTTTGGCTCGGCGGCACGGAGGCCGCCGCAAAGGTGCGCCACGACTGGGGCATCACCCTCACCGAACTCATCAACGAGAACTATCTGACGCAGATCAATGACTGGGCGCGCGAACACAAGACGCGCTTCCGCTCGCAGACCTACGGCGAACCTGCGGTGTCGCTCTCGAGCGAGCGGCTCGTGGATCTTGCCGAGGGGGAAGGGCCACAGTGGCGCGCGTTCTCGACCTTGCGCTGGGCCTCGTCGGCCAACCACCTTAACGGCCGCACCGTCACCAGTGGCGAGACGTTTACGTGGCTGCACTCGCCGGTCTTCCGTGCGACGCCGCTGGATATGAAGGCTGAAGCCGACATCGACTTTCTCTCCGGCGAGAACCTGCTGATCTTCCATGGCTGGCCGTACTCGCCACCCAAGATGGCTGATGGCACCCCCGAGGTTCCTGAGCCCGGCTGGAGCCTCTACGCCGCGGCGGTCTTCAACGACCACAACCCGTGGCACCCGGTGATGCCCACGGTGACGGACTACATCGGGCGCATGAGCTGGCTACTGCGCCAGGGCAAGCCTGCGAACCAGGTGGCGCTGCTGCTGCCCACCGACGACGCGTGGGCGGCCTTCGCCCCCGGCAAAGCCACGGTGACCGGTGCGATGCAGCAGCTCGTACCCAAGGAGTTGATGAGTGCGGTGCTATCAGCCGGGTACAACATCGACTTCATTGATGCGGAGACGATCGAACGGCAAGGGCTGGGCGAGCATACGCTGCTGGTGCTGCCACCGACAGAGCGCATCCCAGTGAAGGCGTTGGACGCGATCTATCACTGGCGCATGAAGCATCCCGACAACGATCCGCGACCGAAGGACAGCGACTATAACGTCATCTGCTACAAGAGCTGCCCCTCGATCGATGGCGAAGGGAAGCCTCTGCCCGGGGGGACAGGATCATGGCTTGTCGCGACCGATGTGAACCAACTTTCCGATGAGCTGAGAACTGCGGTGAAGCCGGACCTCGCGATGAGCGGTGTCAGCGACTACGATCGTGGCGTCATTGGCTTCATTCGCCGCTCGCTGGCAGATGCGGATGTGTACTTCGTCGCGAACACCTCCAACCAGACGGTGAAGCTCACGGCGGACTTCACGACGAAGTTTGCGAGCGGGCAGGAATGGTCGGCGGACTCGGCTATGACGGCAGGCAGCGTTGCAGCGCATGACGTCAGCATCGAGCTGGCTCCCTACCAGTCACGCGTCTATGTCTTCGGCAACGAGACTGCGAGGCAAGCCGCTCCTGCGAAGGACATCACCACGCACACGCTGGCATCTCACACGCTGACCCCGATGGACAACAACTGGAGCGTGCGCTTTGCTGGGACTGGCGCCACGCAGCAGGCTTCGCTGCCATCTGACTGGAACACCGGAGCGACACAGCATTACTCCGGCGAGGCCGTGTATTCGCAGGATGTCACGCTCGACAAGCTGCCCGGCGGCAAGGTCTTCCTCTCGATCGACGGTGGCTCGCCCGAGCCCGGTGCGCCGAATGCCCCTGCAGGCCCAGAGCGTACAAAGAGCGATCTGCTGCCGGATGGCACGCCGAACCCGCTGGTCACTCGTCCCGGGCCAGGAACACACGCGTGGTACCTCGCGCCGATTCGCGAAGCCGCGCTCGTCACTATCAATGGCAAGCCTGCGGGCGCACTGTGGCATCCGCCGTATCGGCTCGACGTAACCTCGCTGCTGAAACCCGGGGTGAACCACATCGAGATTCACGTCTACAACACGGCGTTCAATGCGTGGTCCGCGCTGCCGCCGCATGACTATAAGCCGTTGATTGCGAAGTATGGCGATCGCTTCCAGATGCAGGAGCTCGACAAGGTGAAGCCGCTGCCTTCGGGCATCCTTGGTACGGTCAAGCTGGAAGCGGAGATGCGTTGATGTTTGCAAGCCCCCTCATGAGCACGAGTAAACGGCGACAGGAGTACCCACGATGAAGATGCGAATTCGCCATGCAGGTGCGTTCCTGCTGGGCACGGCGCTTGCCAGCCTTGCGTGCGGCGCACAGGAGCTACCGAAACCCACGCCAGCCATGCAGGCCGGTATCGATAAGGACACCAGCCGCCACTTCGGTGATGCTCCGGTCGATCCAGGGCCACTCGCGACCGACGTCTCCCCCGCGCTCAACACCGCTGCGGTCGACCACGTCACGCGCAAGGTTGCCGATTGGGACCTGGCGCGCTCACGCCCTTACTGGGACCAGATATGGACCGAGAGCGTGATGTATGCGGGCTTCATGGCGGTCTCGGATGCGACAGGCGACCCCAAGTACCGTGATGCCATGACCTCAATGGCGGAGGGCTTCCACTACGGCTTCCGCAGCAAGCTCTCCAATGCAGACGACGAGAGCATTGCACAGACGTACCTCGAGCTTTACCTGCAGGGCGGAAAGAAGAACCAGGCCATCCTCGATTCGGTGCGCGCGAACCTCGATCAGACCATCGATCTGCCGACGCTGAGGCCCGGCGATCCACGCATCCCGTGGTGGTGGTGCGATGCCTTGTTCATGGCGCCGCCCGTGTGGGCGCGCATGTATGCCGCTACCGGCGAGCGCAAGTACATCGACTACCTGGACAAGCAGTGGGCGCTGAGCTACGACCTGATGTGGGATAAGGACGAGCACCTCTATGCTCGCGACGGCAGCTTCGTCGGCAAGCTTGGCCCCAACGGCAAGAAGATCTTCTGGTCGCGCGGTGAAGGCTGGGTGATGGGTGGCATCGCTCGCACGCTGCAGTATCTGCCCAAAGACGATCCTCGGCGCGAGTTCTACATCCAGAACCTGAAAGATCTTGCCGCACGCACTGCGCAGCTGCAGGATACCGATGGCCTGTGGCACTCCAGCATGCTCGATGCGAAGGACTTCCCTGCCCCGGAGGTCTCCGGCTCTGCGCTGATCGTCTTCGGCATGGCCTATGGCATCAACGAAGGCTTCCTGGATGCGGCGACCTACAAGCCCGTGATCGAGCGCGCGTGGCGTGCGATGGTGACGCAGCACATCTATGCCGATGGGCGCCTCGGCGACATCCAGCAGACCGGCGCGGAACCCGCGTACTACCTGCCATCCTCGAGCTTCAACTATGGCGTCGGCGGCTTCATGCTGGCCGGAGCGGAGCTGCATCGCATGGTGACGCCGCGCGTTGCGCCGGACACGGTCGCGACGACTGACCCCGGTGTGTACGCAAAGCTGCATCTGCAAACGCCGGCGAATCCGAAGCTGCGCAGCATCTTCCTGGTAGGCGACTCCACCGTGCGCAACGGCAACGGCGACGGAGCGCACAACCAGATGGGCTGGGGCGATGAGCTTGCGCCATACTTCGATACGTCGAAGGTGAACATCGTGAATCGCGCGATTGGGGGCCGCAGCTCCCGGACATACATCAGCGAAGGCCACTGGGCGGAGACATTGAAGCTGGTAAAGCCCGGCGATGTGATCCTGATCCAGTTTGGGCACAATGACTCGGGCCCGCTGGACGACAAAGACCGCGCGCGCGGCAGCATCAACGGTGTGGGCGATGAGGCAAAGGAAGTCGACAATCCGGTGCGCCACGTCCACGAGACGGTCTATAGCTTCGGTCACTACATGGATCAGTACGTGAAGGAAGCGCGTGCGAAGGGAGCCATCCCAATTCTCTGCACGCTGATCCCACGCAAGACGTGGAAGGACGGCCACATCGAGCGGCAGACCAGCACGTATCGCGGCTGGACGATGGCGATCGCCGAGCGCGATCATGTGGAGCTGATTGACCTGAACGAGATCATCGCGCGGCAGTATGACGCGATGGGCGAGGCGGCCGTGGAGCCACTGTTCGGCGATCCGCACACGCATACGACTGCAGCTGGAGCGACGATGAACGCGGAGGCTGTGGTGAGCGGCCTGAAGGCGCTGAAGCACGATCCCGTGGCGAAGGATCTATCGGACAAGGGCAAGGCAGTCGCTGCGTACAAGCCGTAGAGCAACAGGTCGCGCGATATCGAAAGCCCACAAGAATGCCGCTTCCTGGAGGAAGCGGCATTTCTGCGTTGAGAGCGCACGCGACAGGGTCGTGCACAAACAAAACCGCGTGCGGCGTAGGAGACGCCGCACGCGGGAGGAGCAGTACAGTTGGTTAGAACGTGATGTGACCCGCGACCATGAAAGAACGGGGACTGTTGGATGCACTGCTGATCGTGCCGAAAGCCGAAGAGTTCCAAACGGCATTGGGGCTGGAGAACAGCACGTGATTGAGGGTGTTGAACGCGTCTGCCTCGACGGTGAAGGCGAGCCGGCCATACAGCGGGATGGTGCGGCGCACGGTGGAGTCGATGTTCCACTGAACCGGGTTGCGCAGGCCATAAGCTCCCGTGCGCGCCGCGTTGCCGATGAGATTAAGAGCCACGAACGTCTGCTTCGCCGCGACCGCCGCGTTTACAAGATCCTGGTTGATGTTCTGCGGAGCCTGGAACGATGCGCTGTTGAAGTACTTGACACTGCCGAGATTGCCCGAAACCCGTCCTTGGGAGGAGGTACCGAACTTTCCGCTGATGCGAGGCTGCGCGTAGGTCGTCGCGTAGTCAGGCATGCACTGTCCCTGTAGGCCAGTGGTGCAGCCACCGTACGTAATCTGCACCGGCGTGCCGCTGGCATAGGTATAGATAGCGGAGACCTGCCAGCCCGACAACAGCGCGCTGGTGATGAAGTTTCC
>Ga0302187_10004906_pt1 | contig 10632 bp, 5 predicted proteins | sample II_Bog_E1_3_FD_202120 | JGI IMG/M metagenome (GOLD analysis project Ga0302187, IMG submission 202120) | Peat permafrost microbial communities from Stordalen Mire near Abisko, Sweden - II_Bog_E1_3 | ecosystem: Environmental > Terrestrial > Soil > Wetlands > Peat | place: Sweden: Abisko, Stordalen...
ACCGCCGACCACCGCCGGGGCGAGTGCGCGCAAATCCGAATGGGTGACCGACGTCCAGTACCACAACAGCAGAAACCCGGCATAGACCGGCACCACATGCAACACGGCGCCGATCACCACAAAGCCGGCGATCAGCACAACCGCGATGACGGTAATCACCAGCGCTGTCATCAGGGGTTGGACCGGGGGCGTACCAGGAACGACGGACGCATCTTGCATCGAACTCTCCACCTGTGGCGGGGCGATACGTGCCGCCCGGCCTTCGTCGTGAAAGCTCGACCAGCGCGGCGGGCTTGTCAATGGGCCGGTTTCACCCGCACCACCGGTCTGCTAGGCGTGGGGCATGATTGCCCAGCTCGAACCGTTTCACGCCATCGCCATATCGACGCTTGCGCACCGCCTGGGTGCCGAAGGTCGCTCGATCATCCACATGGAATTCGGCCAGCCGTCGACCGGCGCCCCGGCGGCGGCAATCGCCGCCGCCCATCAGGTGCTCGACACCGATCCGATGGGGTATTGGGAAAGCCATGCGCTCAAGGCGCGCATCGCGCAGCACTATCTGGAAACCGACCGCGTGGCGATCGATCCGGCGCGGATCGTGCTGACTTGCGGGGCATCGCCCGCGCTGGTGATGGCGCTGTCGCTGGTCGGCGGCCCCGGCGCGCGGATTGCCTTTGCCCGGCCCGGCTATGTCGCCTATCGCAACAACGCACGGGCGCTGTTCATGGAACCGGTCGAGATCCCCTGCGGCCCCGAACAGCGCTATCAGTTGGACGCCGCTGCGCTCGCCGCACTCGATCCGGCGCCCGGTGCCGTGATTCTGGCCAGCCCCGCCAATCCCACCGGCACGGTGATCGCGCCCGACGAACTGGCGCGCATTGCCCAGGTCTGCCGCGCGCGCGGCATCCGGCTGATCGCCGACGAGATCTATCAGGGCATCACCTTTGGCGCGGTCGCGGGGTCAATCCTGGCGCACGATCCCGACGCGCTGGTGGTGAACAGCTTTTCCAAATATTTCAGCATGCCGGGCTGGCGCCTTGGCTGGCTGGTGGTGCCCGATGATCTGGTCGATCAGGCGCGCGCGCGGATGGGCAACTTGTTCCTGACCCCGCCGGTGCTCAGCCAGAAGGCCGGCCTGGTCGCGTTTGACGCGCGGGGCGAACTGGACGGCCATGTCGCGACATATGCCCGCAACCGCGACTTGATGCTGGCCGCGCTGCCCGCGCTGGGGCTCGATCGCATCGCCCCGCCCGATGGCGCGTTCTACATCTATGCCGATGTCGGCCATATGACACAGGACAGCCTGGGTTTTGCCATGCGCCTGCTGGAAGACACCGGTGTGGCGATCGCCCCGGGGATCGATTTCGACCCGGTGCTGGGCCACCGCTTCGTGCGGATCAGCTTTGCCGTGGCCACCCCGCTGGTCGAAACGGCGATCGCGCGGATGATCCCCTGGTTCGCCGCGCAAATGGCCGCCGCCGGATAGCAAAAGGGGCGGGCAACCGCTGGTCGCCCGCCCCTTTCATCCCTTTGCCGGTCTCGCGTTACAGTGCGATCGAGATCGATGCCCGCACGCCATAGGCGACGCCCTTGTCGGTGCCGCGTTCGACATCGGTGCCGATTTTCCAGGTGTAATCGAGCCCACCCTGCATGATCGACAGGTTGCCGACCCACGCCGACGGCAAGTGCCCGCCGTTGATCGAGAACACGTCGCCGGTTTCGAACGTCGCGGTGGTCGTGCCCAGTTCGCCCGACAGCCAGCTACGACGGCCCGCTTCGAGCGAAACCCCGAACGGACGGCCTTCGTGGCTGCTTGGCCCCGAAGTCCATTGCGCGGCCAGCGTGGTGGTGGCGGTGGTCTGCGTATCCACGCGGCCACCCACAGTCAGCGCGATCGGCGTATCGCCGCTTTCGATATAGGAGTTTTCTTCGAGGCGGTCGTATTCGAGCACCGCGCGCGGACGCAAGTTCCAGTGTTCGTTCAACGCCACGGTGTAGGATGCACCGCCGTTGAAGGCCGCCGACCAACCGGCCCAGTGACCGGCCGCGTTGTTGGTGAAGTTGGTGGTGGTCACCGAGGTCTGCGTGGTGGTGGTGTACGAACCGTAGAACGTGCGCGTCGAGTTGAACGTTTCACGACCGACATTGCCGCCCGCCCAGACATAGAACGGTCCGGCCGACTTGCGCCAGAACAGGCCCAGCTCGAATTCGCCGGTCTTGACGTTCTGATAGGTCGCGGTCTTTGCCGAACCCGTCAGCCAGGCAAACTGGAAGCCGATATTGCCAACCGGCGTGACCTTTTCATAACCCAGCGACAGACCGCCACCGCTGTCCTTGAAGCCCGGCGTGTCGCCGAACGTGCGCGTGCCATGGAACACGATCGGTTCGAGCCAGGCCGAGCTGTCGCTGATCGAGAACATCGTCGAATCGTCGTCGAAATGCTTGTCGGCAATCCGCGTGGCGCGCGTCACGATATCGAACCCCCCACCCGAGTAATCGGGCAGCAATTCGTTGAACCGGCCGCGCAAGGTCGGCGTGTCATAGACCGCCAGCAGTGCCGCCTGGATATTGCTGTTGTTGGCCGCATCGTTGAGGATGCCGTTGTAGGCAGCCGCCTGCGCGGTGGTCAGGCCCAGTTGCGCGGCGGTTGCTTTGGCCAGCGTGACGTAGACATTGTTGGCATCAGTGCTCACCGACGCATTGAACAGCACCGGCAGATTGAACGATTCACCGGTCAGGTTGCTCGCCCCGGTCAGCGTCGTGGCCGTCAGCACATCGTATTTGCCGGTCACGTTGGTCAGCGAATTGATCGTCAGCGCGATTTTCGAACCGCTGTCGAACTGTGCCGACTTGGCGATCAGTTGCGATGCGGTGCCGGTGGTGCCATCGATATAGACACCGAGCGACGCCCCCGAAGAAACGTGCAGCGCGCCCACCGTGCTGGTGGTGACCGCATTGGCGCCGAACGTGCCGCCGGTGACATTGACGTTGAAGTTGCTGCCGTTGTTGACCGTGCCCAGGAACGAGGCGTTGTTGTTGATGGTCAGCGTGCCGGTGCTGCCGAACAGGTTCAGATTGCCGTTGAACTGGGCATAGTTGTTCAGCGTCATGGTCAGCGAGCCACCGGCGGTGCTGTCACCGACGTTGATGTTGCCGACCCAGCGCGTCACGTCGCTGGCGGTCACCGTGTCGGCGCTGCCTTCGCCGAAATAGGTGTTGCCCGTCACACCGCCGCTTTCGATGTTCATCACGTTGGTGCCGCCGCCGAACAGCACATCGCCGGTGATCCCGGCATAGAGCGTTTCGGTCAGCGGGTTGTACCCGGTGGCGGCTTCATCGTTGGTTTCGTTGGTCTGGTTGGTGACCGTGTAATTCTGGATCAGCGTCGTGCCGGTGTTGTTGTGCGAGAAATCCAGCGCCGCAGCGGTGCCGTCGGTCGAACCCGACACAGTGACATAGCCCTGGTTGGTGAACGTCTTGACCGTGCCCGACAAATCCTGAACGCCGTAGAGATTGCCGGTCGCTTCCTGGCTGGCGGAAACCTTGATCGTGCCCGAATTGAAAATCGTGCTGACATTCGAACCCGCGTTGATCAGGATCGCCGTGGCCGATGTATCGACGGTCGAGGCGCTGACCGTGCCATAGACTTCCATCCCGCCGGTCAGCGTGACGTTGCTGCCCGGTGTGCTCGAAGTCGACGGATTGCCGATGATCACGGCATAGGCGGCGGTCGAGCTGTAATAGGCGTTGGCCGAGATCGAGCCGTCGATCCCCAGTGCAAAGCTGCCGCTGTTGGTGTTGGGGTTCAGGCTGCCGTTGTCGGTGTTGGCATTGGCGCCGATGGTGATGTTGGTTTCATCGCCGATCTGCAGCGCGGCGTTGTTGCCATAGGAGGTGATGCTGCCGCGATTGGTGTCGCTCGACGTCGAGGTGGTCGGGGCGTTGATCAGGATACCGCCGGTAACATTGCCTTCGATTTCGACCACCGGGGTGCTGCTCGGCGAAAGATAGGCGGTCCCGGTGAGAGTGCCGCCGTTGAGCGACGAACGCGACAGCGTCAGCGAGGTGCCGCTGGTGTCGGTATAGGTGTAGGAATTGCTGATCGCGCCGTCGATCAGTATCCCCGCCGAACCCATCACATCGCCAGCCTGGACATAGCCCTGGCTGCCCGAACCGGTCACCGTGATCACCCCGCCGATGGTCACATCGCCGGTCGCCGAGGAATTGGTCGCGGTGTTGGCGGTCACCGTCGACAGATAGACACCATAGCTGTTGTTGCCCAGTACGGTGATGTTGCCTTCGGTGTTGAGCGATCCGTTCAGCACGCTGTTGATTTCGATCCCGGCGGAATTGTTGCCGTCGATCGCGATCGAGCCGGTGTAGGTGTTGGAACCGACCGTCGTTGCACCGCTGTTGTTGATCGTGCCGTTGATCGTGCCGCCGGCCGCGCCATAGATGCCATAACGGCCGCTGACGCCCGATACCGCGCTATAGACAATACCGTTGTTGATCGTCGTCGGGGTGAAATCTTCCAGCGAATAGATCGAACCCAGATTGGTGACAGTGGTGGTCACCCCGGTGTTGATCTGGATGCCGATCGCGTTGTTCTGGGGAGCCGTCGCGACACCTGCATAGATGATCCCGCCGCCGTTGAGCGTGGCGGTGTTCGACGAATCGACGGTCACCGCCGCAACCCCGGATGTCGCACCGGTCGGTGAGGTCAGCGTGCCGGTGCCCGAAATCGTGACATTGCCGGCGGTCGAGGTGTTGAGCGTGGTGGTCGTACCGGTTGAAACCGTGGTGTCTGCCAGGGCAGGGGTCGCGGCCAGCAGCCCGGCTGCACAGGTGATGGCAACCGGCGCCGCCGAAGCCAGGAATTGCGAAATTTTGCGCTGCATCAGCATTGAGTCATCCGGCAATGGGTCCGTCGGCATGATGCCTGGTGGACCGTGGTCTGGTTAGCGGATGGCTGGCGTAGCCGTCCCCCCGCCCGTCGAAATGGTACTGCCCCCCCGTGCAACCGGCCTTTTGCTCCTGATCGTGGTCAGGGGCCCGAAACCCGGCGCAAGGGTGCTAGAATGGCTAACGTGGATAGTCGGAAAACCCCGCAAGGCAAGCCGGTCAAAAAAAGAACATCACTCGGTTCGCCGTAAATTTGATGTTCATCCGCGCATTGTCAGCACAAACGCGGGCTGAATTGGGATTAATCGGGGGGGGTGGAGCAAACCTCTTGCGTGGTGAAACCATTCGATGACTGTGGTCTGCGAGAACCGGCCCGGTCGTGGAGCCCGTGCGGGAACACCGCCGCGAAAGGCCACGCCCACGTGTGCAAGCGCTCTTAGGCCAATTGGTGAAACAGGGCGAGGCCGTTTTCATTCGGTCCACGATGCGGCACAGATCGATGATGCGACACTGGTGGCAGCGGTCGGCGCCGGTTCGGTCGAGGCGTTTTCCGTCCTGGTGACGCGGCACCGCCCCGCGCTCCACCGTCAGGCCTTGCGCATGCTGGGCGATGCGCATGAAGCCGAAGACGTGGTGCAGGATTGTTTCGCCCGGCTGTGGCAGAACGCCGGCACGTGGCAGCCGAGCGGCGCCGGGCTGGTCGGCTGGCTGCACCGCGTGACATTGAACTTGTGCTTTGACCGCAAGCGCCGTCATCGCGTGACCACCACGCCCGATCTGCCCGACATCGCCGACGAGGCGCCGCTGGCCGATTGCATGATCGAAGCGGAACAGGCCTCCGCGCAGATGGCCGCGGCGTTGCGGGCGCTGCCCGATCGCCATCGCACCGCGCTGATGCTGTGCTATTACGACGGCCTGTCCAACGCAGCGGCCGCCGACGCGCTGAATCTGCACATCAAAGCGATGGAATCATTGCTGTTTCGCGCGCGCCGCCAGTTGCGCGACATTCTCGTCACGCGGCAGGTCGGGGTTACCGAATTGCTGGCTGCGACGCGCTGATCGCTTGAAGTCCGCACCGGCCCCGCTCAGCCCACCGAAGGCGGTTGCGAATTGACGCGGCCGGTGCGTTCCAGCTTGCCCCAGCCGATGCCGAGCCCGGCCGTGGCCGCACCGACCGCGCGGATGACCACGCCATACATCAACTGGCGATAGACAAACCGCTGGGTCAGCAGCAGCAGCGCCGGGAACCGCTTTTCGCGCACATCGAGGCGAAACGCGATCCAGCCGCAAGCGAGGTCGATCGTGGTAAAGCCGATCCAGTAGAAACCCATGCGCAGCACGTCGGTCTGGGTCTGCGCCCAGCCATGCTGCAACACGCGCACCCAGGTGCCGATGATCGACACCCCAAGCGCCAGATCGATCAGCGGCGAGATCATCGCAAACACGATCTGGAACATCCACGCCTGCGGCATGCCGACAAAGGCCAGCCCCGACGGCGCGCGTTCGGAGATCACCGAGCGATGCTTCCACAGGCATTGCAGCGTGCCATAGGCCCAGCGGAACCGCTGCTTGCCCAGCGCGCGCAGCGTTTCGGGCGCTTCGGTCCAGGCCACCGCGTCTTCGTCATAGGCGACTTTCCAGCCCTTGCGCTGGATCGCGATGGTCAGATCCTGGTCTTCGGCCAGAGTGTCTTCGGGATAGCCGCCGACATCTTCGAGCGCGCTGCGGCGCCAGGCCCCGACCGCGCCGGGCACGACCATGATCGCATCGAACCGGGTCAGCGCGCGGCGCTCGATATTCTGCGCCGTGACATATTCGACCGCTTGCCAGCGGGTGACCAGATTGACCCGGTTGCCCACTTTGGCATTGCCGGCGACCGCGCCGATATCCGCGTTGCGGAACCAGCGCACCAGCCGCGCGATCGTTTCGGGTTCGAACTGGGTATCGGCATCGAGCGCCACGACGATCTCGCCACTGGCCACCGCCAACGCGCGGTTGAGCGCGCTGGCCTTGCCGCCATTGGCCATGGTCATCAGCCGCACCCGTGATTCGGTGCCGAACACCGCTGCGACAATGGCGCTGGTGCGGTCCTTCGACCCGTCGTCGGCAACGATCACTTCCATCGGGTGATAATTGCTGGCGAGGATCCGGCGCACCGATTCCTCGATCACCCGTTCCTCGTTGTAGGCCGGGATGATCACCGAAACGAGCGGGCGCCACGGCCCTTCGGGCGCATCGACCGGCGGCTGCATCGCCTCGTCCCAGCCGGCGAACAGGGCCAGCCCGGTCAGGCTGAGCGAACGGATGACGCCCAGCGCGATGGCAAAGAAAAACGTCCAGTTCAGCCCTGCCAACAGCCCGGCCAGCACCACGAAGATCCCGACATCGAGGCGCACCGCCGCCAGGTCCCAGCCCGCCACGATGGGCATCACCGCATCGCGGTCGAGCCCGGCCAGTTGCGATGCGGGCACGAACGTATAGCCATCGGCGCGCAGCTTTTCGATGATCCGGGGCAGCGCCAGGACGGTCTGGCTGCGGTCGCCGCCGCCGTCGTGCAGTAGCACGACATTCACTGTGCGATCGGGCGTGGCCTGTTCGACCTGGTTGATCGTGCGCTGAAAAATGTCGTCGGCGGTGCGTTTCTGCCAGTCGCCCGGATCGCCGTGCAGGCCGACAATCGTATACCCTTGTTGCTGGGCGATCAGCGCGGGCCCCAGTTCATCGGGCGTGGACGGTTCGGCGTCGCCGAAATAGGGCGCGCGGAACAGCCGGGTCGATCGCCCGGTATAGGCCTCGATCAGCCGCTGTGTCGCGTTGAGTTCGATGCGGATGCCGGTGTCGCTGACATCGGCCATGTTGGGATGGGTATAGCTGTGGTTGCCGATCTCGAAGTTGTCGGCCAGTTCGCGTTCGAGCAGCTTGCGGTTTTCCACGCCGTTTTCGCCGATCACGAAGAACGTGCCCGGCACATGGTACCGTTCGAGCACGGCCAGGATCTGCGGGGTATATTTCGGATCGGGGCCATCGTCGAACGTCAGCGCGATCTGCTTTGGCTTATCACCCGTCCGCCGCACGACATAAGGCGTTGGCAACTGATCGTAATTTTCATCGACAATCAGCGCCGAGCGCGGGTCATAGCGCAGCGTGCGGCTGCCGCCCTGCGGCACCGAATCGACACGCAGAATCTCGCCATTGCCTTCGATATCGACGTTGGTCATTTCGCGCAGCGGGCCCAGATTGGGGCGCGCGCCGCCATGCTGACGCCAGCTCGACAGCGCGGTCCAGAATCCGGGATCTTCGGAACCCAGCCGCCACAACGCGACCGAACCGATGCCGAATTGTCCCAGCACCTGCATCTGGTTCCAACTGGTCGCCGCATCGATCATCCACACATCGTGGCGGGCCACCGGCGTGGCGGGATTGGGATCGCCGTCAAAGGCAAATCCGGCATTGCCGCTGACTTTGTCCCAGTTCGGGCGCGTGCCCGAATCGAGTGCCGACAACCAGGCTTCTTCGATCGTCAGCGGGTCCGCCTCGCCGCCGTGCCAGTCATAGGCATAGCTGCCCAGCGCAACGACCACCTTGTTGGCCGGGACCCCCCTCAGCGCATCGCCCAGGTGGCTGACAAACCAGTTGTTCGACGCGATCGGGCCGGGCGTGCCGGTCATGTAGTGTTCGTCATAGGCCATCAGCACGACTTTGTCGGCCACCTCGGCGAACGCACGCGGGCTCCACGTATCGTCATCGATCGGCACGGTCACGGTGACCAGCTTGTGCTTGGGCGCCAGCCGCGCGCGCAATTCGACAATGAACTGGCGTTCGAGTGCGATCCCGGCCTTGGGCATCGTCTCGAAATCGATCATCACCCCGGCATCGCCGTTGGTGTCGAGCGCGGCATCGATGCTGCGTTCCAGCGCGGTGCGCCGGGTGCGGTCGGCCAGCGCGCGGGTGGTCCCCGCCCCGTCCCAGGTGCCGTTGTCGATGTTCTGGATCACGTCGATCACCAGCGGGCGGCGGATCTGCCCGGCCAGCACGCGGCGCATACGCGAATCGTCGGTCGCGTTGAAATTGCCCTGATGGTCGAGCGTGAACAACGTCGGGGCAACCCAATCGAGCGTGGCGGCCTGCCGCTTCAGGCTTTCCACCGCGCCTTCGCCGAACGGCGAATAGAACCCGATCGTCAGATTGTCGGACTGGCGCGCGGCGCGCACGCGGCCCGGCCGGAACAGCAGCGTGATGCGCCGCGACAGCCGCCCGACCTGGGTCCGCAACGGCAAAGGCTGGGGCCGTTCAAAGCCGAGCTTCAGCGGCTGGGACGCGGGAACCGTGGCAACCGTGGTGGCAAAGGCCAGCGCCGTGATGATCAGAACGGCAATCGCGGCAAACACGATACGGCGTGTCCAGCGGCGCCTGCGGCCAGTGGGATCGAAGAAAATCGGACGTTGCACAAAGGTCCCCGGGGTTTGACCCGCAGGCCTATAGCACCGACATCACGCGAATGCACAGACCCTCGGGACACAGCGCTGGAACGCAGGCCCGCTGTTCAGCTTTTCCGAACGGTTGTCCCCAAGACTTTCCCCCTGCCCCGGCGCGCGGATCGGCGCTAAATGCCAGCCATGACAACACGCCAACCCGTATTCTTCCTGTCGCACGGCGGCGGTCCCTGGCCCTGGCTGGACGGCGAATTCCGCCGCGACTTCGACTGGCTGGAGGCTTCGCTCAAGGCGCTGCCCGCGCAATTGCCCGCTCGCCCGCGCGCAGTGCTGGCGGTGTCGGGCCATTGGGAAGAACCGGGGTTTACCGTCTCGTCCGCGCCGCAGCCGGGCATGGTCTATGACTATTTCGGCTTTCCCGAACATACGTATCACATTTCATACCCTGCCCCGGGTTCGCCCGAACTGGCCGCGCGGGTGGTCGATCTGGGACAAGCGGCGGGGATCGCCATCGGCACCGACCCGGCGCGCGGGTTCGACCATGGCACGTTTTCGATGATGCAGCCGATCTATCCCGACGCGCAAGTGCCGGTGGTCAGCCTGTCGCTGCGCCAAAGCTATGACCCGGCGGCGCATATCGCGCTGGGCCGCGCGCTTGCGCCGCTGCGCGATGAAGGCGTGGTGATCATCGGATCGGGGCTGAGTTATCACAACTTGCGGATGTTCAATCCGCAGGCGGCGGGGCCCTCGGCGGCATTCGACGGCTGGCTGCGCCACACGCTGACCGATCCCGATCCGGCCCGGCGCATTGCCGCGCTGAACGCCTGGGAGCGCGCGCCTGCGGCCCGCATCGCCCATCCGCGCGAAGATCACCTGATCCCGCTGATGGTCGCGGTCGGCGCGGCGGGCGATGATCCGGCCACGTGCATCTATTCGCAGGACGACTTGCGCGGCGGGATCACCGTTTCGGCCTGGCGCTTTGGCCAGGATACCACGCCGACCGGGTTCGACCGGCTGGGGATGGCGCTAGCCACCTAAAGCACGGTGGCAGGCCACCAGCGTGCTGGCCACATCGGCGCGCGCCGCCAGCAGGCCACGTGCCGCATCGATGCGGCGGGTTTCGGCAACGACCAGTTCGAACTGGCTGATATCGCCCGCGCGCTGGCGGGCGCGGGCTTGCGCCAGCAAGTGTTCGGCGGTGGCGTCGGCGGCGATGCGCGCGGCCAGCCGGCGGCGTGCCGCAGCCAGCGTGACAAAGCCGTTCTCGACTTCGCCCCCCGCCGACAGCACGGCACCA
>Ga0302187_10004909_pt1 | contig 10628 bp, 9 predicted proteins | sample II_Bog_E1_3_FD_202120 | JGI IMG/M metagenome (GOLD analysis project Ga0302187, IMG submission 202120) | Peat permafrost microbial communities from Stordalen Mire near Abisko, Sweden - II_Bog_E1_3 | ecosystem: Environmental > Terrestrial > Soil > Wetlands > Peat | place: Sweden: Abisko, Stordalen...
GGGTTTGGAGCGCGGGCGAGGACGCCCGCGCGACAGCCGGTCTGGAGACCGGCGCTACAGACGATTGCCGGGGATAAATCCCCGGCCTGCCCAAGCGTTAGGAGCAGTTTCAGGGTGGCAGTCCGGCGGGTTGGGGTCCGAGGATTCCCAGGTCTGAAAATCCTGACTTTGAAGGCCACCCGACTTTATATGTTGTCAGACGTGGGCCATCTGCCCTTAGCTTGAACTCGACGGTCGATCTTGAGCCTTCCCGCACGAATGTCAAAGGAAACCGAGCTGATTCTATCGATGAGTCCCCACTCCGGATCACCTTCCGCGGTCATCATTGACAACAGGTGAAGTCCATTTGAAAAGCCAACATCGATCTCTGGAATCCTTCCGAAGAGGCTGACGGATTCTACAAGCGAACCGGTCAGCCGCGCAAATGTCTTCGGCCATTTCTCCTCTTCGGTCCAGCTTCCGCACCAGATTCTGCGCTTCCCTTCAATCCGCCAACTCCATTCAATACAGACTGTGAATTCGCCTATGGGGTTTCCAGGTGTGCCGTCGCGCCGTATTCTTCCGGGAAGGAGACTGCCTATCTCAAGAAAAATTGCTGAACCGTAGCCACGCCAAATGTGATTCACGCAAAGTCCGGTTATGGATGCGATTGATTTTTCGAATTCGGCGGAAACGCATTCATCTTTCATGTCTGTCAGCTTACCTAATTGTGCTTGCCTTTCCATTCGGCGTAAGGGCCTTGGAAGTCTTCTATGCCATCTGACTTAAAATTCCAGAGACGTGTGGCTACTTCATCGATCAGGTCGTGGTCGTGGGTGACGAGTAACACGGTGCCTTCGTAACGCTGCAAAGCTATGTTCAAGGCGTTGATGGCTTCCAGGTCTAAGTGGTTCGTAGGCTCGTCGAAGATTAATATGTTGGGCTTGGTCAGGATTAGCTTGCAGAAGGCTAGCCTGGCTTGCTCGCCGCCGCTTAATGCTTTGGTCTGCTTTTCGCCTTCTTCGCCGCTGAATAACATCTGGCCTAAGATGCCGCGGATTTCTTCTACGTGGGCGGCGGGGTTCCAGCGATGGAGCCACTCGGCTACCGTAAGACCATGCTCGATTGTTGCTCCTACGTCCTGGGGGAAGTAGCCGATTTGCGCTTCGTGGCCCCAGAAGACGGTGCCGGAGTCAAGCTCGAAGTCTTTGTCGGCCAGGCCGGGATAGTTATTGAGCAGGCTCTTGAGGAGCGTGGTTTTGCCTGCTCCGTTGCGGCCCATGAGACAGATTTTTTCGCCGCGGAGAACATTGGCGGTGAAGCCGTCGATGACCTTGTGATCGTCGTAGAGCTTGGTGACGTGCTTGAATTCGAGGATGTGCTTGCCGCTGGGGCGGATCATGTCGAAGCGGATGTAGGGGCGCGCGATGTTGGAGCGGGCGAGGTCGTTGGTCTGGAGGCGCTCGACCTCTTTGCGGCGGCTGGTGACTTGCGAGGAACGGGTTCCGGCGGCGAAGCGGGCGATGAAGTCGTTGAGCTGGGCGATCTTCTTTTCGCGCTGGGAGATTTGCGATTCGAGCGTGGAGCGGATCTGGGTTTTGGCCATGACCATGTCGTCGTAGCCGCCGGTGTAAATGATGATGGTCTCGTAATCGATGTCGGCGGTGTGGGTGGTGACGCTGTTGAGGAAATGGCGGTCGTGGGAGATGCAGAGCAGGGTGCCGTTGTAGTGGTCGAGGAAGTCCTGGAGCCAGTGGATGGATTCGAGATCGAGGTAGTTGGTGGGCTCGTCGAGGAGCAGAGCCTCGGGCTTGCCGAAGAGAGCCTGGGCAAGCAGGACGCGGACCTTCTGGCCGCCTTGCAGCTCCCCCATCTTGCGCTCGTGGAGCTCCTCGGGAATGTCGAGGCCGTCGAGAAGAATGGCGGCGTCGGCTTCGGCGGTATAGCCGTCTTCGTCGCCGATGGTGCCTTCGAGCTCGCCTAACCTCATGCCGTCGGCGTCGGACAGGTCTGGCTTCTCGTAGATGCGGTCGCGCTCTTCAAGGGCGGCCCAGAGGGGCTTGTTGCCCATGATTACGGTGTCGATGACGCGATAGGCGTCGAAGGCGAACTGGTCTTGCCGGAGGACGCCGAATTTGCGCGGGCGGACGACTGTACCCTTTTGCGCGTCGAGCTCGCCGGTGAGGATTTTCATGAAGGTGGACTTGCCGGAGCCGTTGGGGCCGGTGAGTCCGTAGCGGCGGCCCTGGACAAAGCTGACGCTCACCTCTTCAAAGAGGACCTTTGAGCCATAGCGCATGGAGACGTTGCTGGTGCTTAGCATGGGTGATCTGGTTCCTAGGTAAGGGCCGCAGTTTGGTATCGGCTGAGGCGGGCCGGGTGTGGCTGGGTTGGGTCTGGTTGAATGCGAACAGGTTGCTATCCCAGGTCTCAGAATCGAGACATGGGGCACCCGATCCTGTCTAGAGGACTTTGGCTCTTCTAGTTTCTCATAAGTGCTGCCAACTGCCGAGATGGCCCACAGTGCGAAGGACGACTCAATTTGCCGGGCGTGGGGCTAGTCGGGCCGCTTTTTTGTGCCGATGGGGACTGGGATGCCTGGCGGCGGGCCGGGCGATGCGGACTTTGGGCGGGAGCGGCAGGATGTTCGCGAGGGCTGAGAGAAGGTTGTTGGACTCCTGGAAGAAGCCGACTTTCGCATCACCCTTGCCCCAGGTAGCAGCGAGGAAGACGCCGGTTTGGCGGCTGGGGCTGAGGGCGATGTAGGTGGTAAAGCCTGCGCCGCCGCCGGTTTTCTCGAGGATCGCAGAGGGGGTGTTGGGGTCGCCTAGCTGAATCCAGGCCAGGCCGATGCCGGTGGGGTCGCCGGCGTGGCTCAGGCCTTGCACGGATTTGAGTTGATCGGGCTTGAGGTAGACGGCGAGATCGGCGGCGGGCGCGGCGGGTGAGCCGGGAAGACGGAGAAGGTACTGAAGAAGTTTGACCATGTCGGATGCAGTGGAATAAACGCCGCCGCTGGGGCCGGAGGGTTGGGTGTCGGTGCAAGGGCCTTCGTTTTTGATGGGCTGAAGCAGGCGGGCGCATTGGTCGGCGGAGGGAACAAGCGTGGTATCCCACATGTTGAGCGGCTGCAAGAGACTGTCATGCAGGAGGCTGGCGTAGCTGGTGCTGGCGGCGGAGGCCAGGGCGTCGCCAAGCAGATCGTAGCCGATGTTGGAGTAGAGTGCGGCTGTGCCGGGGGCGGATGCGAGCTTCTGCTTTGGCAGCCAGGTCCAGCGGTAAGCGTGGCTGGGGAAGGTGAAGTGGGGTGCCTTGGGCGGATATGCGCTGACTTCGCGCGGCAAGCCCGAGGTGTGGGTGGCCAGATCGAGCAGGGTGATGTTGGATCCATTGGGGCCTTCGGGGACCTTGCTTCTTGGTGGAGCGTACTTTTGCAGCGGATCGGTTATGAAGACTTTGCCTTCTGAGACGAGCTTCAGGAGCAGGTCGGCGGTGAAGACTTTGGAGATGGAGCAGAGGCGGACCTCGGAGTTGGCGTCTGGGGTGCGGTTGCTGCCGGGGGCGGTTTCTCCGTAGCCCTTGATGAGGACTTCGTGGTTGCGGACAACTACCAGAACCATGCCGGTTACCGCGGATTGATCGAAGATGGTTTGGCCGCGCTGGGCTGCATCTGCGAGGGTGATGGGCTGCTGAGCATGGAGCGAGGAAGGTAAGGCTTGGAACAACATGCAGAGAAAAAGAAGGACTGCGCCAGGAAGGCTCGCCGGGAATGAGCGAGCCGGCCCTTGCGGGGCGCGGGGAAATGAAGAGCCTGGAGTTTGTATAACCGGGGTTGCCATATATCTAACGGATAGGGTCAATATAAATGAGGGGGCTGAAATCGCCGCGGGTGGAGCGTGAAGCAATTGGCACTATTTTCGATTTACGCCCGTGATAAGCTCATAGGCACGGCTTTTGGGCCGATGAGTGCCAGTTCCGGTACTTGTTTTCCCGGCGCGGCAGGTATCCAGTGACCATGAATGGTTCAACCAAAGACAATTAGAGACCTCTTCATGAGGCCGAGCGGGCAATCGTGAAGGGCAACAATGCCGGCGGAAGACAAATAGCCGGCAATTTGAAGAGCCTCGGGCAGACTCTGCACCCGCACATTCAGGAGATCACCGCCAAGAAAACCTTGAGTTCAAGGGAGTCCCTCGCGGATTTGCCACCCGAAGATCTCCGGCGGATGTCGGATGATCGGCCAGGGCAAAAGATCGGGTTGGAAACACAAGAAGCGGCGCTGCTCCGGAAGGCCAACGACGCTGATAATTTGCCCGACGAACAGTCCATTCGACAACTTTTCCAAGACTATTTGCGGATGTATTCCTCCCGCGATGACCTGCTTACAGGGCAATTCAGCGAGGATTTTTCCGGTTTTACCGGTGGCGGAGACTTCCTGGTAAAAAACACGGAAGAATGGATCGCGATTACCCGTCAGGATTTCGCCCAGGTCAAAGATCCGATTCGTATCGAACTCAAGGATCTGGCCATCCAGCAACTGGTTGGCACGATCGCCGTCGCGACCGCGCTGATTAACATTCACCTGCCAATGAAGGACCACATCTTTTCGCGCGAGACGGCTCGCCTGGTGCTCATCTTCCGCAAGGAAGCTCTGGGTTGGAGAATCTCCCACTGCAGTTATTCGATTCCTTACCAATTGGTTGGCAGGGGGGAAATCTACCCGTTAAAGGAGTTGACAGAGCGCAATGAGTCGCTGGAGAAACTGGTCGATGAACGAACCAAGCAGCTCTCGTCAGTCAATCACAATTTAGAAAAGGTAAATAGAGAACTTGAGGGAGAGATTGCGCAGCACAAGCTTGCTGCGGAGGCCCTGCGGAGAAGCGAGGGGCTTTATCGATCGATCATTCATGCCTCTCCCGACAACATCACAATCACAGACCGCGAAGGTCGTATCCTCTTCGTATCTCCTGTTGCCCTGTCGATGTTCCGCACTGCGGGGGAGGAAGATTTTCTGGGGCGTTCGCTGCTCGACTTCATAGTTCCAGAGGATCGGGCGCGAGCATTGTCTCAAATTGCCTTGAAGCGTCAAGGAACAGTGACGCGCACGAATGAATACCGCGGGCTGCGTGCCGATGGAAGCATCTTCGATATCGGAGTAAACAGCGACTTCATGCGGGACGCGGAAGGATCGCCGACCGGCATGGTCGTCATCGTCCGGGACATTAGCGGGCGCAAGCATGAAGAAGGGGAGCGGGAAGAACTCAAACGTCGCCTGGCGGAGCACACAGCCGAACTCGAACGGCTGAATGAGCTTTTGCAGGAACAAGCATTCGAGGACTCTTTGACCGGACTCGCGAACCGCCGGCATTTCACCGCGACGCTGGATCACGAGATTCGTCGGGCACGCCGCCACAATGGCGAAATCTCCCTGTTGATTGCAGACGTGGACTTCTTCAAAGGCTACAACGACACGCTCGGGCACCAGCAAGGCGACGAGTGTTTGCGGCGAGTAGCGGGTGTATTGAAGACAACGTTCCGGCGCCCGGGCGAACTTCCCGCGCGATACGGCGGCGAGGAATTCGCCGTGATTCTACCGGACTGCGGACCAGAGCTTGCAGAGACTCAGGCCAAACGCCTGCGGAGCGCAATGGAGGAGGCCGGGATCGTCCACCCCTCGTCTGCCGTGGCGTCCTGCGTAACTTTGAGCGTTGGAGTTGCGAGTGGGCGTGTGCTGGTCGCAATCACCCCAGAAGTCCTGATAAAGGCTGCGGACAACGCACTTTATCGGTCGAAGGCCGAGGGTAGAAATCGTGTGACTGCTGTTACGGTGTGACTGCTGTTACCGTGTAGTTCTGGTGGGATGGCCGGCAGCGCGGACACTGCAACAGTGCGTGCGGATGGGTGGCTTTTGCGCGGGGTCACAGGGGCTGTTGCTGGACTTCGTCAAGAGCCGGTCGTTTTTGCCGTCAAGATTTTCAACCGGATTGGGGGAGTCTGGCTTGCGTCGCGGTGAGGAAGGTTGTAGATTTGCCGGAACAGCTCACGCGCAGGAGTTCAGCTCTTTGTCCAAGTCTCGCTTTGTTTTCGCGCTGACAATTTCGCTTTTCGCGCTGACTGCGGCGTTCTCGCAGGGGACATTCTCCTTGCCGGCGTGGCTGGAAAATTATCCGGGCGCTGAAGTTACCGTGCAGGCCGACGACTCTTCGGCTGTAGCCATCTATACCGTGGATGCGCAGCCGGCTGAGGTTGTGGCGCACTATCGCAAGCTGTTTGAGGCGCAGGGGCTGGCCTTTCAGCCGAATCCGGACGGGATGGGGACTTCGATTCGCGCCGCGGCAAAGGAGTGCGATCTGCTGATTCTGGTTCGCAGCCGGGCTGATGGGACTTATGCAAAGGTGAGCTGCACCGCTAGGGTAGATGCGGTGGCTGCCCCGCCCGCGGGAAAAATCGAGATACTAAAGGGCGACTCGAGAGCACAGGCTCAATCGGCGTGGCAGGAAAAGATTCGGCAGCATGAGGAACAGTACCCGCCGGAAAAGTTCAACAAGGACAAACACGATATGCCGGCTCCTCCGCTGGTTTGGCCGGACTGGCTGACGCAAATACGGGGCGCGGCGCTCCAGCCCAGGAGCGGCGTCGATCCGGCGCATTATGCCTATATGAAGGAGCAGTACACGACCAATGTGCCGATGACGGATTTATTCGATTTCTACCGGAATTTACTGACGGCGCACGGGTATCGGCCCAGGGCGAAACTGCAGACGGGGCACACATTCACCGGGGTACAGCAGAATGCGCTGGCAGACGTTGAGGGCTATAACTATCCGGATGGGTTTCCAGGGGCCTACACGCTGATTGAAGTCTCGTGTGACCGCACGGTGCTGAACGGGCCGATTACCGTTTCAATGCGGTTTTCGACGCACGACTATAGCGTCAAGCGGGGCTACTGATGCGGATGAGCCGAGTGCTAATTTGGGTGCTGTTGCTGGCGTGTGCCGGAGCTCTGTGCGGGGCGCAGGGACCGCCTGAGATGCCCGCGTGGCTGGTTCCTTATCCGGGCGTGACGGCGCAAAGCCGGCTGACGGCGAACGGCGCTGAAGTTGCATATACGGTTGAAGCCCCGATTCAGGATGTTCTGGCCCATTTCCGTAAGCTAGTTGCAACCAAGGGCCTGCCGTTTGCGCCCAACGATACCGGCGACGGATATTTCATTCGCACGGCGGCAGCGGAATGTGACCTGGCGATTTCTATCCGCGCTCGGGATGCGGATACGGCGGTGAAGGTGACTTGCTCGCCCAAATCGGCCTTGGACCAGCGGTTGGTCCAACTTCCGGCGCACGAGACGGGGCCTTCGAAAGAGACCACTGGGATGAAGAAGTTCGACAAGCCGGTTTATCCGGATACGGCGAATATTGTTTGGCCCGAGTGGCTGGTGCGCGTGGATGGCGCTAAGCTTGGCGTGCGGAAGGTGTATGGGCAACTAAAGAGCACGTTTGAGGCTGCGCCGCCGCAGGGAGACATCGAGACGTTTTATGAGAAACTGCTCGACCTGCATGGTTACAAGGTGATCAAAGGGTCGGCTGCGGCAGCGGACAAATTTGGGAATTGGGTGCAGGCCACAGCGGACCCGGACGCACAACTGGGGCGCAAGGTCGTGATCTGGGTGAAGGTGAAGCCGGCGGGGGCGAACTTCGAGGTTGCGATTACTGTGCAGTGAACGAGTGAAGGAGTGAAATGAACAGCAACAGCAAGTTGCCCTGCAGACAATGCACGCAAGCCTTCCGCGCCACGCGCAACCCCCGCGCAGCCAGCGCTTGCCTGCCGCTTAACTGAAATTCTTCCAGCCGGAGAATACAGCGTCCCCAGCATAATCGAGAGCCAGATTCATCAAGGTGCGATAGTAGATTTCCCATTGAACGCTGGCAGGATCGAATGGGATGGATGGTCTGCTCTTAACCACGTTGGTAATCTGGCTTTGGACAAATACTTGATATAGTTGAGGTTTTACTTGGATGATTGCCTGGATTCCGGCTAGAACCTGTGTTTCGAAAGCCGGGTCTGGAAACGAAGCAAGAGCGGATGGAAGGTTTCTATTGCAGTAGGCAGTTTTGAAGGCCCACCATTTTGTATTTAGCGATTCCACCACCCATTCCCGGCCTTTATTGTAAGCCCACTCGCCGCCTATCGCGGCACCCTCGAAATTGGATAGCTTGCTGCGTATCAAAACCAACACCATCAAGCCAACACTTAGCCCACGTAAGTAGGGGTTCGTCTGCTTGAGACTCAGAACGGAGTCGACGAGGCTGTCACCCCTCCCATTCGTGAAGAAGAAAGCAACCGCTGCAACCAGACCGCAGGCCAATGCAACCGCGATGGCGGGGCGTTCGCGGTAGATCGGCAATGGCACGCGCTTCAAAATATCCTGGATGGAGACGTGGCAATCGTAAAGCACCGTGAATGCCGCGAACAGCAACGCCAAAGCAGCGCCGCTCAGAATGGGTATATCCACGGCGCTCATGGATAGTTGGCTCATCATCTGGAAAACATCCGGCCCAAACTCGCTCTCGATGGCGCGATAACGGTGTCGGACGCTCGCATGATTTCGTCGTCGGTGAAAGCTTCGCTGGCAGCGGCTCCGGCAGTTGGCTCTTGAACGCTCTTGAGAGGGAGGAATTTCTTCGCAAGAGGCCCGGAAATCGAGACCATGCCTTCGCTTTGAAGTATCTTGATAGCCGCCACAGCTTCCTGGGGTCCCTCTGACAAACGCATCACGAGCTCATTCAGCGCAATGGGACCTGAAGATTGGAGAAGATCGACTACGCTGAAACTGGACATTGCGAGAACCCCCCTATTATCGAGTACAGCACAACTTTAGCGCGCCGATTCCTCAAGAGTCAACAATAGAGTGAAGCTTTGCTGGAATAAAGGCCCCCCGGTTTTTAGGCCGGGGGATTTGTTATTTTGCGGGCGCGGCGGCGTATTTGCCGGCTTTGGCGTAGAGAAAGTCTGCGCCTGCGCCGATGTCGGCAGGGTCTTTCATTATGTAATAGAGCATGGTGACGGGCGCGAAGCACTTGCGGTATATGAGGGTGTCAGCGGTACCGCGGTGAGGCTGCATGACGTTCAATGCCAGGTTGAAGTGGTCGGGGGGATTGTCGATTCGCAGCATGTCGTTGTGGATCTGGCTGGTGATTTCGTGAATGCTGCCGCCGGAAAAAGTGGAGGTCCCGTCGTCGCCCACTCCAAAAGTGTATGGGCTTGGATTGTCCGGGTTGAAGGTGGTGTCGATGGCGGCCTGCCAACGGCGCATGACGGGGGCCATGGTTTTGGCGGCGACTACGCGGATGAGGATGGAGCATGAGTTTTTGGAACCGGGGCCGCCGGCGTTGACGTAGTTGTCAGCGCTGTCGCCGGTTTCATCGGCGATGATCTCGGCCGGAGTGGGCGGCGGCTTGACGCCCGCGCAGGCGGGGGGCATTGCAAAGACGGATGCCGGTGGCGGGGCGAGCGAGACGCTGCGGATGTCAACCATATAAGTCAGTGCCGCGCCGGGAGCTCCGAAGCCGGCTTTGATGAGCAGAACATCCTTCGTATCGAGCCAGGCTTTGATGGTCATTCCCTGATCGGAGCCTGTATAGACACTGGTGGGGATACCGTTGACGGTCTCAGCGCCGGCGGGCTTGAATTTGCCACTGGCAATTCCGGCGGTGATTTCCTTTGTTGCTTCGAAGGGATCGCCCCAGTCTCCGGAAAAGTGTCCGGCGCTGCAGTTGATGGGCGTTGCGGTGGGATCCCAGCTGTGCGAGACGCCCGTTTTCAGATCGTAGAAGCCGATCGAGTGTTGGGCCGGGGTGCCGTCCGGTTGAGCCAGCATTCTCGTATCGATGACGGCCTGTGTGCCGTTGCGATAGATGGTCTGGGTTCCGGCATTGGGGCCCTGGAGAGCTTGGGTGATGGTGTAGGCGGTGGGGGACGTTTGCGCCGAGAGAAGCGAGGCGAGAGCGAGGATGGCGAGACAGGTGAGGATTCGTGGAGCCGGCATGGAAAGAACTCCTTCGTGAGCTGTGGCTGGAAGCGATTGGGATCAGGAGACTTAGTTCCGGGTGGAATGATCCCGGTAAGTTAGCGATGATAGCCTCCACAACTTTGCCCGTCAACCCTGCAGCCTGGGCAATTCGGCGGAGTTCGGCGCTGGGTCAGATCCGGTTTGCGGGCGAGAGATCAGTTGGCGCCTGCATCGGCTGCGCGGCTCAGCACAATCTGTTGTTGATCCGCCGAGGAGATTCGCTGGTACATGTTGCGAAGGCTGCTGTAAAGCGACGGATCTACCAATGCGGAGGTGCGGACAAACGTTCGCTTGACCGTGACTGCGTCGTTAGCGGACATCGCATTCATTGACAGGTCGATCCGGCCAGTCCACTCGATTTTGCGTTCCTGCGGCAGACTGTCCAGCTTTACTCCGGGGGGAAGATGGTAGGTGACCTCATCCTGTTCCATCGTGGCATAGTGCATATCCACAGGAACCTGCCGCGAATCCTCCTCAACGAAGGGATGTTTGCCTCTTGCCTCGAAGAAAAGTCCAGGCACAATCAAGCGTTTGCCTGTGGAGGAACCAAGCACACCTGAGAATTTCAGATTGGCGGTGAGAT
>Ga0302187_10004912_pt1 | contig 10627 bp, 11 predicted proteins | sample II_Bog_E1_3_FD_202120 | JGI IMG/M metagenome (GOLD analysis project Ga0302187, IMG submission 202120) | Peat permafrost microbial communities from Stordalen Mire near Abisko, Sweden - II_Bog_E1_3 | ecosystem: Environmental > Terrestrial > Soil > Wetlands > Peat | place: Sweden: Abisko...
CTTGAAAGGAAGAGTAATTTTAATCTATCGCTTGGCGGAATAACTACTATAATTGGTATTAGCCTACTTTGGTATGCTGTATTTTCTCATCCGCAGGTCGTTTCGTCGGTTGAGGGCTTCGCGATTGCCTTCCTTCCCCGCCTTTCTGTGGTAATTCTCCTCCAAGTATTTTCATTTTTCTTTTTGAAGCTGTATAAGTCAAATTTGAGCGAAGTGAAGTATTTTCAAAACGAGATTACCAATGTCGAGCTTCGGCAAATTGCAGTGAATGCTGCAATGGAACGCGCAAAAGATGATCAATGGAAGGATCTTCTGGTTATACTCCTAAATACAGAGCGAAACAGGATTCTTGAGAAGGGGCAGACGACAATTGATATCGAACATGCTCGGATTGATGGCAATACGGGAGCGATCGAGATGCTGACGAAGCTGGTGCCACTTTTCAAAAAATGATGAGGGGCTGCAGACGACAGGTTCATCCACACGCTGCCGTTCGCGCCCTTATTCGTTAATGGCAGAATTGTCCCAGAATCCGCCTTTCATTCAGGGGTAAACCAGCCCGCCCCTTAAGCCGGCTCACCCTCGGGGGAGTTCCGGGGACAGCGGGGGAGTTCCGGGGACAGTATACTGATTACCCATTGAGGATCCGTTTCTTTGTCGCTCCGCAGAAGTCATAGGAAAAGCCGAATTTTGCGAATTGTTGAGTTGTGTATTGGAGTGGACCCCCAAAGTGAGACACAGCTAATTAAGTGACACGGCCATATTGCCACAGTTTGCAGGTTGGTTGGAGTGGTGAAGTTCGGCTTCGAACTCGACCGGCGGCTTGTACCCGAGTGCGGAGTGGAGGCGCTGGGTGTTGTAGACGGTATCAATGAACCGACCGATGTCGCGGCGGGCATGATCGATAGTGGCGTAGGCCTTGCCGTTGACCTCTTCGGCTTTCAGCGTCTTCATGAAGCTCTCGGCCTTGGCGTTGTCATACGGGTTGGCAACCCTGCTCATGCTGATGGCGATGGCGCGGGTGTCGAGGCGCTGGCGATAATCGAGGCTGGCATATTGCACGCCCCGGTCGCTGTGGTGGATCAGCGTTTCGGGTGCGGGGTTGCGGGCCGCGATCGCCATGTCGAGTGCTTCGACGGCGAGCCGTGCTTCGAGATGGTCGTCAAGCGCCCAGCCGATCACTTTGCGGCTGAACGCATCGAGCACGACCGCGAGATAAACGAATGCCTCGCCCAGCCGGACATAGGTAATGTCTGCGACCCAGATTTGATCGAGCCCTGTCGGTACGAGGCCACGGGTCAGGTTGGCGACGATCGCAAAACCATGCCTGCTGTCGGTGGTGCGCGGCACGAACGGGCGTGCGCGAAGGCTCAGCAGATTGTCCTCGCGCATCAGCCGCAGCACGCGCTTGGCGTTGGCAACCCGCCCTTCGCGGCGCAATTGCGCGGTAATCCGCCGATAGCCGTAATGCCGATGCGCCAGGCTGAGCCGCTGGATCGCATCGCGCAAATCGGCATCGGCGCAGGCCGGTGCATGCGCGTCGAAGTGCCGGTAATAGCCGGCGCGCGATACGCCGCCGAGCTGGCACAATCGCTGGATTGTCGTGTGTGGATCGCCTTGCGTCCCGGCAGCGGTCATGGCCTGGATGACCGCGTAGATGTGGGCGCGGTGGCGTTCGCCTTGTCTGCCACTTTGTCCGCGTCCGTGAGCCGCAAGGCTCTGCGAAAAAAATCAAGATCAACCTGCTGGCGGCCGACCAACCGTTCCAACTCGGCAATCCGGAGTTGCGCCTGCGTCAGTGGGTTGGCCGGGCGCTGCAGCCCCTGCCGATCCGCCGGCCCATCCACAAGCAGCGGCGGACCGGCAGGGGCCGCAGCGCCCGGCGGATCGCCCGATCGCAACAGGCCCGGCTTCGGTCCGCGCTTGCGGTTCAGCCCCGCAACGCCAAGCCGACGCCACGCCTTGCGCCAATCGTACAGCAGCTTGCGACGCACGCCCAACTCGGCTGCAAGCGCAGTGCCCTGCTCGCCAGCTTCCAGCCGCAGCACCGCTTGCTCTTTGAACTCGGTCGTGAACACTCGGTTCGTTCGGTCTGACACGATCCCTCCTCGGATACCGTGTCACTCAATTACGCTGTCTCACGCAAGGGGCGCAGTCCAATTGTGTCACCGGAATTCCTCGATACCGAACACCGCATTACTTACGGCCTCAAACAGCGGCTGCAGGCTCTGCGTGGCGTTTGACGGTTTAGGGAGCTTGCGAACTCTGTTTTCAATGTTGGGAGTAAGCTTCGGCAATTCTGTCTCCCGTCCAACGTTATACCATTCAGTCTAGCTAACTCTTGCTCTATCGCCAAGGTAGCCTACGAGCGTAGCCGCTCATGAAGCAGACCTGAGCAATGGCTGACGGCATTCTTGGGTTGCCTGCCATGTCGCATAGACGCGCGATTTCCGCTCCTAACAGAAACAGCCATTTGGTCGATCGCCAACGAACGACAGCTTCGTCCCAGAATCCGCCTTTCAATCAGCGGTAAACCCGCCCGCCCCTTACGCCGGCGCACCCTCGGCGGTGATCAGCCAGCGGTCGGTGCCTTCCAGGCCGATGGCGGTCAGTTGGCCGCTGGCGAAGGCGCCGGTGTCGATGCCGATGCGGCAGGGGTGGAGTTCGGGGCCGGGGGTGATCGTATGGCCGTGGACCACGGCAAAGTCGCGCGGGGTCGAATCGCCGCCGCCCGCGAATGCGTGGTGCGCGGCGATTATGACACGTGTGTCCATCAGTGATGGAGGGGGGCGGTTAGAATCGCCCGGTTGTCGCCGGTGCGAGAACTGTGTCATGATCTAAAATGCGGACGCAGGGGCAATCGATTATGAGAGTAGTTACTGGCCTGACGACGGCCTATGTTGTTGCCATCGCGATCGTGTTTTCTTTCTTTATAGCATCAAGCGACTCTACGATTAGTAACGTAGAATTTGCAGAAGCTGCCTTCGCTTCACCGATGATAATTGCTTTTTTATTGGCGTTGATATTTCACGATTCTGAGGCTCGACGTAGTTTTCTCGTTTTCGAGATTGGGTTTTCCATATTTTCTCTGCTGGTGTTCGTCAGGACGTTCACCGGGGAACATGACGCTCAGTATCAGCTTGCGGTGCTGGTCATCCCTCTGATCGGGTTCCCTACGGTGGTGATCGCAGGCGTCATTGCGGCCTTCTCATCGAAGAGGCAGCCGAAATAGCGCCAGTTCCCGTATATGTGCGAAAGCTTCATACTTCCGCTGCCCGGAAATCCGCCTTTCAATCGGCGGTAAACCCGCCCGCCCCGCCTAAGCGGGCTCACCCTCGGCGGTGATCAGCCAGCGTTCGGTGCCTTCCAGGCCGATGGCGGTCAGTTGGCCGCTGGCGAAGGCGCCGGTGTCGATGCCGATGCGGCAGGGGTGGAGTTCGGGGCCGGGGGTGATCGTGTGGCCGTGGACCACGGCAAAGTCGCGTGGGGCCGGGTCGTCCAGGAATTCGCCGCGAATCCAGCGCAGGTCGCCCGGGTTCTGCGCCTCGAGCGCGACGCCGGGGCGGATGCCGGCGTGGACGAACACATAGTCGCCGATCCGGATCAGGTCTTCCATCGCCTGCATGAAGGCGATGTCGGCGGCGGGCACGCGTTCGGCCATCAGCACTTGCAGCTCTTCCAGCGTGGTCGGCTGGTATTCTTCGGGCGTGATGGGATAGCTGAACAGCGTTTCGCGCCCGCCAAAGCGCAGAAAATGCCGCAGCGTGTTTTCGTCGGTGAAGGATTTGAGGAACATTTCCTCGTGATTGCCCTGCAGACAGCGCACGGTGCGGTGCCTGCCCCATTCGCGCGCCATGGCGATCACCTGCGCGCTGCCGGGGCCGCGATCGACCAGATCGCCCAGCAGGATCACCGTGGTGCGCGCCGGGGCCCTGGCGGCATCGTCGGCCTCGATCCGGGTGACCATCGTTTCGAACAGATCGGCGCGCCCGTGGATATCACCCACCGCATAGACCCGCTCACCCGCAGGGATTGCGGTCATGACACGCGCCGGGGCGGGCGCGGGGGTAAACAGGGTGCGCAACGATTTGAACATGATCTGGCCTCTTGTCCATATGGGCCCCGCTGCGCGGCTGGCAAGGGGAAAGCGGGCAGGATGCTTGCAAGGGCAGGCGCTTGCGGCCATGACGCAGGGGTGATCCTCAGCAAATATCCCCCAGTCTTGCACCCTGCGGTCTGGCTGATCGCCTGCGCCGCGCTGGCGCCTGTTTCAGCGCATGCGGACGACATCGTCGCCCAGCCTTCGCCGTTCAGCCTGTCGGGCTCGGCCGAGGCGCTCAGCCAGTATCGCTTTCGCGGAATTTCGCGGTCCGACGGGCAACCGGCGGTGCAGGGCGATCTGTCGGTCACCCATACCAGCGGCATCTATGCCGGGGTTACGCTGGCCAGCGAATCGCCCGGCCCGGCGGTCGATCTGGGGCATGGCGAACTGGACGTTTACGCCGGATACGACCATGCGCTGGGCGCCAGCGGGTGGATGCTCGATGTGGGGCTGCGCGGCTATTTCTATGCAGACCGGGCCCATGCCGATCTGGTCGAACTGTCCGCCGCGCTCGATCACCAGATCGGGCCGATAGACGTGCGCGCTGGCGTGGCCTGGGCGCCGCCGGAGGGCGCCTTGGGCCGCACCGCGCCGGGCAACGGGCTGCGCGACAATCTCTATGCTTATGCACAGGCCCGCGCCGACATTCCCGGCACGCCGTTCAATATCCACGCGCATGCCGGACATACCGCCGGCGGGCTGGATTACACCGGCAGCTATTGGGATTACCGCGTGGGTCTTGGCGCCAGCCGCAAGGCGGTGGGCCTTGATCTGTCGCTGGTCGGCACCAATATTTCGCATGCGGCCGCCCTGGCCGCACCGCAAGGCCCCGCCACCGATCCCGAAGCCACCTGGCGCGCCACGCGCCGCGCGGGCGTAATCACTTTGTCCTACCAGTTCTGAACCGGAGTCCCCCCATGACCAAGTTCCTGCATTCGATGATCCGGATCACCGATCCCGATGCCACGATCGCCTTTTTCAACCTGATCGGGCTGGAAGAAGTGCGCCGCTTCGACAGCGAAGCCGGGCGCTTCACGCTGATCTTTCTGGCCGCGCCGGGCCAGGCGGGGGTGGCCGAGGTGGAACTGACCTACAACTGGCCGCCTGCGGATGGCAGCGCCGAAGTCTATGGCACTGGCCGCAATTTCGGGCACCTGGCGTTCCAGGTCGACAATATCTACGAAACCTGCGCGCGGATCGCCGCCGCCGGGCACATCATTCACCGCCCTCCGCGCGACGGGCACATGGCCTTTGTGAAGAGCCCCGACGGCATTTCGGTCGAACTGTTGCAGGACGGTCGGCTGGACCCCGCCGAGCCCTGGGCCAGCATGGCGAACACCGGCACCTGGTAGATCTGGCTGCATCGCCCGAATTTCTGATATATTTCAATGTCCGTTCATCCTTCGACGGTTCAGGATGAACGGACTGCGGCAAGCTCGGCAAGGCTGGGAGTTGACAGCCGACCCGAATAAAATGTAGTCATCGCTATCGAATCACGGTTCCGCGAAAGGGAACGGGCGATGGGCGAGGCTTTGGTACCCGATTTTGCGCGTGGCGCGCGCCCGGTTCAGGACCGGGCGCACCGCACGCGCGAACGGCTGCTCGATGTGGCGGGCGCGCTGCTTGGCGATGTCGGGATCGAGCGCATATCGACCAATCTGGTGGCGCAGCAGGCGGGCGTTACGCCGCCCGCGCTCTATCGCCATTTCCGCAGCAAATATGATCTGCTCGCCGCGCTGGCCGAACGGCTGATGGACCGGCAGAATCAGGTGCTGATCGACTGGCTCGACCGTCGCGTCGCGCAGGGCCTTACCGCGCATCTGCCCGAACTGTTCCGCCTGACCGCGCAAGTCACCGATGCCGAACCGGGCGGGGTGTGGATCGAACGCGCCTTGCGCGCGGTGCCGCAACTGGCGCCGATCCGCATCGCCTCGCACCGCCATGTTACCGATCAGATCGTTGCCGCCATGGCAGAGCCGGGGGAAGACCGCGATGTGCTGTGGCGACGCGTCCGGCTGGCCGTGGAACTGGGCTATGCGGTCGATGAGATGCTCCACGAAGAAGACCGCATAGCCCGCGAAGACCTGTTTGCCGACGCGGCCCGCGCGATCGAGGGGATCTTTGCCATGGGGGTGCCCGGCAATGCGGATTGAACGATACGGCGCGCTGCTGGCCACGGTGTTGCTGGCGTCTTGCCAGGCGGCGCAACCCCTGACCGAGGCGCAGGCGGCGGCGCGGCGGCCCGCCGGGGCGCATCTGGCCGCGCTCTATGACGCATCGTGCCGGTCGTGCCACACGCGGCGCGACAGCGGCGCACCGCTGTCGGGCGACCACACGCAATGGGATGCGCGCTGGGCCAAAGGGCCCGATACGCTGCTGCAACACGCGGTGGCCGGGTACAACGCGATGCCCGCGGGCGGCCAGTGCGCCACGTGCACCGCCGCCGATTACACCGCGCTGATCCGCTTCATGGCCGACCAACGCCAATAGGAGACGATGCATGGGGACGACACGCAGGGCATTGCTGATCGGTGGGGGTGTGGTCGCGGCGGGCGCGGCGGGGCTGGCCGGGCGGCGGGTCTGGCTCGATCGCGAACCGCCCGCATTGCCGGTGATCGACCGGTCGGGGCACTTGCTGTGGCAGAACTGGGCCGCCACCGAACATGCCTATCCGGCCACGCGCGTATCGCCGGCCAGCCCCGACGAAGCCGCGCATCTGTTGCGCACCGCCAAGGGCCCGGTGCGCATGGTTGGCGCCGGGCACAGCTTTACCGCGCTGGTGCCGACCGATGCCACGCTGGTCAGTCTCGACAACCTGAGCGGGGTGCTGGGCCATGATGCCGCGACCGGCCGCGCCAGCGTCGGCGCCGGGACGCGGCTCTATGATCTGGGGCCGCAGCTTGCCGCGATCGGCCAGGAAATGCCGAACCTGCCCGATATCAACAAGCAGACGCTGGCCGGGGCGACCCAGACGGGGACCCACGGCACGGGGCGCGGGTTTACCGCGCTGCACGGCGGGATCGTCGAGTTTGATCTGGCGACGCCGCGCGGCGAGGTGCTGACCTGTAATGCCACCAGCAATCCCGAAGTGTTCAACGCGGCGCGCGTCGGGCTGGGCGCGTTCGGCATCATGACCCGTTTTACCATGCAGAACCGCCCGTTGACGCGGGTGAAAAAGGTCACTTCGCTGCGCCCGCGCGAAGAGCTGATCGAGGGGTGGGACGATCTCCAGCGCCGCCATCGCAATGTTGAATTCTATGTCATCCCGTTCAGCCACTGGGGTCAGTTGATCACCCACGACGAAACCACTGAGCCGGTGCGCCCGCGTGGGCCCGATACCGACACCAAAGGCGCGATGGATCTGAAACAGGCGCGCGATCTGTTTGAATTCGCGACGCCCTTGCGGTTCTGGACGGCGGATCACCTGATCGCCGGGATGCCAGACCAGGTGGCGATCGATCAGGGGTGGAAACTGCTGTCGAACGAGCGGCCCTTGCGCTTTCGCGAGATCGAGTACCATCTGCCGCGCGAAAACCAGATTGCCGCCTTGCGCGAAGTGGTCGATGCGATCGAACGCCATCGCCCCGACGTGTTCATCCCGATCGAGGTGCGCAGCATCGCCCCCGACGATGCCTGGCTGTCGTCGTTTCAGGGCCGCGAAAGCGGATCGATCGCGGTGCACGCCCATTACAAGGACGATTACCAGTTCTTCTACACGCTGATCGAACCGATCTTGCGCCGCCATGGCGGGCGCCCGCATTGGGGCAAGCTCAACAGTCTGAAATACGATGATTTTGCCGCGCTCTACCCGCGCTGGAAGGAGGCCCTGGCCGTGCGTGATCACCTCGATCCCGAAGGAAAGCTGCTCAACCCCTATCTGACGCGGGTGCTGCGTCGTGGTTAGGCTGTCGCGCCGCGCGGCGATCGTCGGCGGGGTGGTCGCGTTCGGCGCGGGCGGGCTGGGTGCCGTGCGCAGCAATGACCATGGCGCCGACCACGATGCCTATTTTGCGGGTCTGCAGCGCGCGCTGGCGCAGGCGGCGATTGCCCAGCCGGTGCTGGTGGTCGATGCCGCGCGGCTGGATGCCAATATCGCCCGGCTGCGCGCGGCGGTGGGCATGGCGCATCTGCCCTTGCGCGTGGTGGTCAAATCGCTGCCGTGCCCGACCTTGCTCGACCGGGTGGCCAAAGGGCTCGGCACCAACCGCTTCATGGTGTTCAACGGTGCGATGCTGACGGCGATGCTCGCGCTGCATCCCGCCGGCGACTATCTGATCGGCAAGCCGCTGCCCGCTCCACTGGTTGCGCAGATCTATGCCAGCCAGGGCGCGGCTGCGCTCGGCCATGTGCAATGGCTGGTCGATACGCCCGAACGGATTGCCGCCTATGCCGCGATCGCGCGGGCCAATGCCACGCGCATGAAGCTGAGCTTTGAAATCGATGTCGGGCTGCACCGGGGCGGGTTTGCCGATGCGGCGGCCTTGGCCGAAGGGCTGAAGGCGGCCCTGGCGGCGGGCTGTTTCGATGTGGCCGGGCTGATGGGCTATGACGCGCACGTTGCCAAGCTGGGCAATGGCGATGCCGCCTGGGCCGACGCGCAAGGCCGCTATGCCGCCGCGATCAAGGCGCTGGCGGCGGTGGTGCCGGGCGATCCGCGCGCGCTGACGCTCAATTCGGCGGGCAGCTATACCGTGATGCGCCACACGCGCGGCACGGTTGCCAACGAAGTCTCGGTCGGGTCGGCCTTCGTCAAACCCAACGATTTCGACATTGCCGAAAACGCCGGGCTGATCCCGGCGTTGTTCATCGCCACCCCGGTGATCAAGGCCGGGCACAAGCTCGACTTGCCGGGGCACAGCTATCTCGACGGGCCGCTGGCGTTCATCGATCCCAACACCGCGCAGGCGATCTATATCTTTGGCGGGCACTGGCTGGCCGATCCGGTCTCGCCACCGGGGTTGCAGACCAGCGATCTGATCGGACTGTCGAGCAACCAGGAATTGCTGACCGCATCGTGGCGCGTGCATGTCAAACCCGATGACAGCGTGTTTTTGCGCCCGCACCAGAGCGAGGCGCTGATGCTGCAATTCGGCGATCTGGCGCTGTATCAACAAGGCCGCATCGGCGAACGCTGGCCGGTGTTTCCCGCCTCGGCTTGACATCGCGGCGGCGCGCTTCACACTCGGCATGGTGGGGACCATGCACCATCTTGTGACCCGTCGCGGCGCGGCAGCGGGGATTGGCGCGGCGCTTGTTACCGCCTGCGCGCGCCATCCGCGTGATCCGCATGTGGTGGTGGTGGGCGCCTCGCCCTCGGGTGTGCCGTTCAGCTATGTCGATCCGGTCACCAACCGGTTGACCGGGGCGATGGTCGATATCGCCGCGATGCTGCTGGCGCGGCTGGGCCTGGTGGCGGATTTTCGCATCGTGCCGTTCGCCTCGCTGGTGCCGTCGCTGATGACCGGGCGGATCGACCTGATCGCCGCCGCGATGCTGCGCACCCCTGCGCGTGAGGCGCTGGTGGGCTTTTCCGACCCGGTGTTCGCCTATGCCGGGGGGCTGGCGGTGCGCGGCGACATGGCGGGGCACTTTCCCGATCTGGCCAGCCTGCGGGCTTTGCGCGTCGGTGCACAGCTTGGCACGCGGTTTGTCGACCAGTTGCATGGCGCGGGCGTGGCGCAAGTGGTGACCTATCAGGGGCTGGGCGATATGCTGCGCGATCTGGCGCATGGGCGCATCGATGCCGCCTATGGCGATGCGCCGATCCTGACCACCATCCTGCGCGTGGGTCCGCGCTGGCGTCTGCGTATGCCGGGCGAATTTCGCGGACCCGCCAAGGAACAATTGTGCCTGATCGGGCGCAAGGCCGCGCCCTTGCTGGCGCGCATCGATCACCAGTTGGATGGCCCGGCGCGCGCTGGAATTGCGCCAATCCTGTCGCATTGGGGGCTGACCGCGTGATCGGGTTTGTGAACGATGCCCAGGCCTTTTTGCCGGTGCTGTTGCGCGGGTTGCTGGTCACGCTGGAACTGACCGTTTGCGCGCTGTCACTCAGCCTGGCGCTGGGCGTGGTGTGGGTGGTGATGGGCCGCGCGCGGTTTGCCCCGTGGCGCTGGGTCAGCCGCACGGTGATCACCGTGGTGCGCGGCATTCCGATCATCGTGCAACTGTTCTTCATCTATTTCGTGCTGCCCGACTGGGGGCTCGATCTGCCGCCGTTTCTGGCCGGGGTGATCGGGCTGGGTCTGGCCTATTCGGTCTATCAGGCGGAAAACATCCGGGGCGGGATCGGCGCGGTGGACAAAGGCCTGATCGAGGCGGGTGAGGCGCTGGGGATGAACCGGATGACGCTGTGGCGGCGGGTGGTGCTGCCACTGGGGCTGCGCCATGCGCTGCCCTCGATTGGCAATACGATGGTCATGCTGTTGAAAGACACCTCGATCGCATCGACCATCACCATCGCCGAACTGACCCGCGAAGGGCAGTTGCTGGCCATTTCGACATTCAAGAACGGATCGGTCTATG
>Ga0302187_10004913_pt1 | contig 10624 bp, 7 predicted proteins | sample II_Bog_E1_3_FD_202120 | JGI IMG/M metagenome (GOLD analysis project Ga0302187, IMG submission 202120) | Peat permafrost microbial communities from Stordalen Mire near Abisko, Sweden - II_Bog_E1_3 | ecosystem: Environmental > Terrestrial > Soil > Wetlands > Peat | place: Sweden: Abisko, Stordalen...
GCGTTTTTTGCGGAAATGGGTGGGAATACGATGTCACTGTTTTCTTGCCGGATCAATAGAGCCTGTCTAATAACTTGTGGACGATGAAGGGGACGGGCTTCAGCCCGTCCATTGCAGGATCAAAAAGCTATCCGGCTTTAGCCGCCGAGGGATTACAAATGGCTGAAATCGATTCCCTCGGGGGCTAAAGCCCTGTTCTACTTCGGCCTTTAATGTACGGGCTAAAGCCCGTACCCTCCAGCTAAAGCCCGTACCCTCCAGCTAAAGCCCGTACCCTTCGACCAAAGCTGAGTTTTTAGACAGCTTCTTAGGGGCGGTGTGAAAGCCCGGCGCCGCTTGGATTCAGTTCGATCCGCCCCTCCAGGGCGGATGATCTTCTGTTTGCCTCCCCAGGGCTGCGCTACGCTTGCCCTGGGCTATTTTCGATGGCTCCCTACGGGAGCAGACCGAAGAGCGGTTCAGGGGATGAACGATGAGTAGGTCCATTTAGAATTTTCGAAACTGCCCTATTGATTCGGCAATTAAATACTGTCATGGTGCCCCATCCATTTCCGCGTTTTTTGCGGAAATGGGTGGGAATGCGATGTCACTGTTTTCTTGCCGGATCAATAATTCGGCAGACATGGCTCAGCGCGCGGTGCTAATCTTTTCAGTTGTTTCCGGGCAGCAAAACAACACCGGCCGCGCCCGAGGGGAAGTAGCAGCAATGCGTAATTCACGGCGTGATTTTCTACAGTGCGGGGCGGCGCTTGCAGCGGGTGCCATGGGCGGGGTGCGCGCCGCCGTGGCCGAGTCGCTGGCGGGTCGCGAAATCGTGAGCCAGGGGTCGGCGACGGTGCGCGTGCCAACGATGAAGTTCGGCAAGGTAGAGATCGGCCGCTTGGTGATGGGATGCAATCCGTTCAATGGTTACGCGCACTTCAACGCCAGCTACAGCAGCGCCATGCGCGACTGGTACACGCCCGAGCGGGTCTGCGCCGTGCTGCATCGCGCCGCCTCCTTTGGCATCAACGCGCTGAACTTTACCTATAAGGGCCATAGTCCGGAGGGCTGGACGCGCTTTATTGAAGAGGGCGGCGCGATGCACATGATCGCCTACGACTCTACCGACGAGGACCCGGTGGCCGTAGCGCAACGGCTCAAGCCCCTGGCGCTGCATCGTCAGGGCGAAGTGGTCGACGTGGCTTGGCGCAATGGCAAGATGGACTCCATCCGCGACTGGTGCAAGCGTGCACGCGATGCCGGCGTTCTGGTGGGCGTGGCCACGCACAAACCGGAGGTGATTGCCTTCATCGAGGAACAGGGCTGGGACCTGGACTACTTCGCGGGCTGCGTCTACAACCGCACGCGCAGCGAGCCAGAGTGGCGCAAGACGCTGAATGGCGAGTTGCTGGAGATGCCGCTTGAAATCTATCTGAAGAGCGATCCGGAGCGCATGTACAAGGTGATGCGGCAGAGCAGGAAGCCGTGTTTCGCGTTCAAGATTCTGGCTGCCGGCCGGGTGCAGGAGGGCGGCGTGGAGCAGGCCTTTCGCACCGCATTCTCAAGCCTCAAGCCAATCGACGGCGTCTTTGTGGGCATGTTCCCACTGATCCGCGACGAGGTAAAGGAGAACGCGGAGATCGTAACGCGAGTTCTCGCCGGCGTGTAAGGTGCGAGGGAGGGCAAAGGCGGCCGCGTTGCGGAACCAACCTGAGAGTCAGTCCATGACGCAGGCCCCGGCGATAGTGTAGTCTGGTGGGCGAACCGGAAAGCGTTTACCAGAGGTGCACTTTTCATGAGTATTGTTGCCGGCGTTGACTTTGGCACACTGAGCGTTCGCGTCACACTTGTCGATAGCACCAAGGGGCCCATTGGAACGGCCTCGGCCAGCTATCCTCTGCACCGCAAGCGCGAGGACCCGGACCACGCCACCCAGTCGCACGACGACCAGATGGCCGCGCTCGTGAAGGCCACGCGCGAAGTGTTGGCGCAGACCGGAGTGGATGGCGGCGCTGTCGAGGCCATTGCACTCGACACCACCGGATCAAGCGTAATCCCGGTGGGCGAGGGGCTGAAGCCGCTCGACGAGTACTATCTCTGGTGCGATCATCGCGCCCACGCCGAGGCGCACGAAATTACCGAGAAGGCGCACCAGTTGGGCTTTGAGGGCATTGAGTGGTGCGGCGGCGTGTATTCGCACGAGTGGGGCTTCTCGAAGCTGCTGCACTGGCTCCGTAACAATCCAGACAAGCGTGACAAGTTTGTGACCGCGCTGGAGCATTGCGATATGGTGGCGGCCACGCTCTGCGGCATCACTGAAGTGAGCGATCTGAAGCGCTCAGTTTGCGCCATGGGCCACAAGTGGATGTGGAACCCGAAGTGGGATGGGTTGCCGCCGGAGGAGTTTCTGGTCGCTGTCGATCCGCTGTTCAAGGGAGTGCGGGCAAAGCTGGGCGGCCAGTATCTGACCAGCGACCACCTTGCCGGTAGGCTCTCGGAAAAGTGGGCTGAAGAACTGGGGCTGAAGGCAGGCATTCCGATTCCCGTTGGCGCCTTCGACGCGCATTGGGATGCGATTGGCTCAAACTGCAAAGAGGGCGACGCGGTGAACGTGGTTGGCACCTCCACCTGCATCATCGCCATGGCCAAGAAGGCTGAGCTGGTGCCGGGCGTCTGCGGCGTGGTGCCGGGCAGCGTGCATCCCCAGTACACAGGTATTGAGGCGGGGCTCTCCGCCGTGGGCGACATCTTTGATGCGATTGCCAAGCGTGCCGGTAAATCCGTAGGCGAGCTCAGCGAGGGCCTGGACGCCTACAAGGCCGGGCAGACCGGGCTGCTGCGCCTGACCTGGGACAACGGCGACCGCACGGTGTTGGTGAACCCCGAGCTGGGCGGCGTTACCCTGGGCTGGAACATGGTTTCGACCGCGCAGGACGAGCTATTTGCGGCCATTGAGGGCACAGCCTTCCATACCCGCATCATTCTGGAGCGGATGGCGGAGCACGGCGTGCGCATTGATCGCGTAGTCAACGCGGGCGGCATTCCGCAAAAGAGCGAAGTGCTGAACCGGGTATATGCCAACGTGCTGAACAAGCCGGTGCTGGTGCCGTCGGGCATTCCCACCAGCCTGGGCTCGGGCATCTTCGCGCTGCTGGCGGCAGGCGCGTACGCGTCCATTGAAGAGGCGCAGGCGGCGGTGTGCCTGCCCTTGCGCACCGTTGAGCCCGATGCCAAGCAGGCGGCTGTGTACGAGCGGCTCTACCAGCTGTACCGTGCCGTCTACTTTGCGCTGGGCACGCGCGATGCGGCGTCTGTCGCGTTGGGCGCCGTACTGCCGGAGCTGCGCAAAATAGCTGCGCAAGCCCGCCAAACAAGCTGAACGTAGCCAGTGCGACGGCCCCCTCGTGACTGCTAATGGTGTCCGCCGCACAGATGGTCGTTTATGTTTTGTGAAAGGGCACGATTTTAGTACTACAGTTGTGTGCGCCGTGAAAGGCGTTGGTCCACAGTGGGTGAGAATCCTACTCGGGAACTGGTTCGCTCCACCCGGTAGCAATCGGAGCAGTCGTGGAGGAAACGAAGCGGCTGGAGCCTCCGGTGTAGAGGGTCGTTCAAGCGACTTGGCGAGCATGCAGGCCGTAACGTGAGTAAACGCTGAGCAGGCCTCGAAACGTATAACGCAGGAGCCGACCCGCCGCAACTCGAGGGAAGGCCGACGCGGAGGAGAGAGTATGAGCGAAAGGGGCTCCTTCGTCCTGCCGGGGTATTGGCGATGGCATGTATGAAAAAGGGGACTAGACGCAACACGGGAAGCCCCAGCGGCGATCCGCAGTTTGGATCAACTGGCAACTCGCGAGAGCCAGGCCGGGCCGTCTGGGGTGGCGGGGAGGTCCGTAGTACCGAAGAAGCCGGGTAATGCCGGTGGAGGGAAGGGGCCTTAGTTGGAAGTAAACGCAAGAAGTGACGAAGACGGAGGGATTGGCGATGAGTCTAACAACCCCGGAAAGCGTTCAGAAGTTACAGGCAGCGTTACACGACAAAGCGAAGAAATCGCCTGATTTTCGTTTCTATGCGCTGTACGACAAGGTGTACCGGAAGGACGTGTTGACGTTCGCCTACGAATGCAGCAAAGCCAATGGTGGAGCGGCGGGAGTAGACGATCAAACGTTCGAGGACATCGAAGCGTATGGAGCAGAGCGATGGTTGGACGAACTGATACAAGAGCTGAAAAGCCGAATGTATCGACCACTTCCCGTGCGGAGGGTATTCATACCGAAGCCGGGAGGGCAACAGCGTCCGTTAGGAGTGCCCGCTATCCGTGACCGCACGGTCATGATGGCGGCGGTTCTGGTGCTCGACCCCATTTTCGAGGCCGATTTACAACCGGAACAGTACGCCTATCGGCGAGGCCGCAGCGCACTGGACGCGGTAAGACACGTCCATAAGCTGATCAACACTGGACATGGAGAGATCGTAGATGCAGATCTTGCAGGGTATTTTGATTCTCTTCCGCATTCTGAGCTTCTAAAGTCGGTAGCCCGCCGGGTCGTTGACGGCGCCATGCTCCATCTGATCAAGATGTGGCTGAAGGCACCGGCGGAGGAAACGGATGATCGCGGAAAGAAAGATCGGAATACGCGCAATCGGGACGAGGGTCGAGGAAGTCCACAGGGTTCTCCGATCAGCCCGCTGCTCAGTAATCTTTACATGCGCCGGTTCGTGCTCGGATGGAAGAAACTGGGGCACGAAAAGCGTTTTGGAGCGTACGTCGTCAACTATGCCGATGACCTCGTGATCTGCTGTCAGGGCAGAGCGGAAGAAGCTCTGTCTAAGATGCGGGCCATGATGACGAAGCTGAAGCTGACGGTGAATGAAACCAAGACGCGGGTCTCGAAGCTGCCGGAAGAGAGGTTCGATTTTCTGGGGTACACGTTTGGTCGCTGCTACTCGCCGAAGACAGGACGGGCCTATCTGGGCACGATACCTGCCAAGAAGCGAGTGATTCGCATCTGTCAGGCGATCAGCAGCGAAACTGGACGAGATAGAACCTTGCTGGACCATAAGACGGTGGTGACAAAACTCAATCAAATGATGAACGGTTGGGCAAATTACTTCTGTCTTGGTCCGGTCAGCAAAGCCTATCGGGCAGTAGATAGACATGCCCGTAAGCGGCTGCGTCAGTGGTTGTGCGCCAAACACCAAGTGTCATGGCCGGGAGCCGGAAGATTTTCGGAAGCCAGTCTGTACGATACATTTGGCCTTGTTCGCCTTACCGAGCGAACGCACAGCTTTTCGTGGGCGAAAACGTGACGCTTCCTCCGAGAGCCGGATGCGTTAGTAGCGCACGTCCGGTTCGATGAGCGGGATGTGGAAACGGGGCACGGTCCAGCTAGTGAGGCACCGGTGAACGAAAGAGCCGGAAACAGATAGGCCGGACCTAAACAACCGCACCACATCTCGACTCTACAGATCGGAAGTCCCGGAGGGAGCAGGGGGTTTTAACCCCCTGGAAGAGAGCAACTGTAGTACTAAGCAGGCAAACGTTGCGCGAGCATTGCTCCCGGAGGGAGCCGTCGAAAATAGCCCAGGGTGCAGTCCGCGCAAGCGGACGGAACCCTGGGTTAGCTGCGGAATACGCGGCGCGTCCCGGAGGGACGGACGAATATTGCAGCCAGTGCAAGTTCTTAGACAGACTCTAAGGTCAAGATCAATAAGCCGTTAGCCCTCAAGCTCTCCCCCTCATCTGCCGATAGTAACCAAAGACCCGAATGCAAGGAGCGCGGGACGCAGTAGCGGAGGGTTGACAATCCCCTCCAAACGAGGCAGTCAGCGTAGTTCGAGTGCCTCAGAAGGCTGAAAATCCGGCAGGAAGAGCAAAGCAGGCCACCACAAGGCCCGCCGGCTGTGTGTGGAATTCGTTGACCCGGCCATGGGAGGTTTGTTAGCCTAGTCAAAAGATTGTTGATTCGGGCCCCTGTCTTGTGCGTTCATTTTGCGCGTTTGGTGGGCTTTTATTGTTTTACGCCAGTCGGTGTAAAGGGCGAGTTGCGGTCCTGCGGGTCGCAGGTACGAAAGGCGAAAAATGCTACGCAAGCGCTACTACATACTTTTTGTCGCAAGGGACGACGACGGCAAGATCCGCAAGATCCCTCTGCCCCTTCCCTATGCTTATGGTTTTCTGGCTGCTGCTCTCCTGGGCGCATTCACCATCGTCGGTCTGGCCGGCTCCTATACCCGGATGCTGATGAAGACCGAAAGCTACAATCAAGTCCGCGCCGAGCGTGAAACCCTGCGCCAGGACTACAAGCAGATGGCCCAGATTGCGCATGATCGCGATGTGCAGGTGGCCTCGCTGGGCGCTCTGGCCAATGAGGTGACAGCCCTCTACGGCCTGCGCCAGAACCGCCTTTCGGCTGCCAAACCGGCTGCCGCCGCTGCCGCTGCCGCGCCCACGCCTTCTTCACTGGCGCAGACCGACGACCCCAGCCAGCAGCAGATCGCCAACTCCGTCGATCAGTTCTATGCCCTTCGCGCTGAAGCCCTCAGCGGCCGCATCTCCCGCGCCATTGAAGGCGGCCTCTCGCCCACCTTCTCCGGCGATTGGACGGCTCTGGCCGATGCGCCCTCGATGTGGCCTGTTGAAGGCCGCGTAGGTTCCAGCTTTGGTTCGCGCGAAGACCCCATCAACGGTGAAGGCGCCTTCCACTCCGGCATTGACATTGAAGCCCCCATCGGCACTCCCGTACGCGCCACCGCCGACGGCGAAGTCACCGGCGCTTCCATGGGCGCAGGCTACGGCCGCCAGGTGGTCCTCAATCACGGCCATGACGTCGCCACTGTTTACGGCCATCTCTCGGCCATCGCCGCTTTGCCCGGCCAGCACGTCTCCCGTGGCCAGATCATCGGCTATGTCGGCATGACCGGCCGCGCCACCGGCCCCCATCTCCATTACGAGGTGCGCCTCCACAACGTCCCCGTCAATCCCCACAAGTACATGCGGCTCACTTACGGCGAAATGGCCAGCGCAGCCAGCCAGCAGTAAGTAGACCTCACTTCTCGTCACCAGCGGCTCCCCAGATGGGAGCCGCTTTTGCGTGCGCGCTCAATTTTCCCAGTGTGGGAGTGGCGCTGTCTTTCGTCAAAGTGCTCCTGAACACCCCTGCCAGTCAGGTGTTATCTTTGCCAGTGTTGCAAACCTGCCGTTCTCAAAGGAGTGGACCGTGTCTCGATTCTCCTGTTGCCTTGCCTTATTGTTTACTGTCGTTTTGCCAGCCGCCGCTCAGCAGCGTCCTGGAGTGGCCACTGCCTTTGCTCGCGCCCGGCATCTGAGCCACGGCATCAATGTTTCCCACTGGTTCTCGCAAAATCCCAACGATTATTCCGCCCACCACACCGACACCGAGACCACGCCCGAAGACATCGCGCTCATCGCCCGGCTCGGCTTTGACAACGTCCGCCTCAGCATTGACGCAGCCCCGCTCGAGCAATCCTCCCGCTGGCCCGACGCGCTCAACCCCGACTTCCTCGCCCGCCTCGATCGCGCCGTCGATCAGATGATGGCCCAAGGTCTCGCCGTCCAAATCGACATCCATCCCGAAGACGGCTACAAGCAGCAGCTCCGTGCTGACAACAACGCTGTTGACCGTCTCGTGCGTCTCTGGCGTCTGCTGGCCGCGCACTACGCTGGCCGCGACCCCGCGCTCATCTACTTCGAGATCCTCAACGAGCCTGAAGTCGCTGACCCCTACCGCTGGGCCGGCATCCAGACCCGCATCGCCGCCGCCATCCGCCAGGCCGCGCCGCTCAACACCATCATCGCCACCGGCCCCAACTACTCCGGCATCCATGATCTGCTCGCCATCCAGCCCCTGCCCGACGGCAACGTCATCTACAACTTCCATTTCTACGAGCCGCACACCTTCACCCACCAGGGCGCCAACTGGGGCCTCTCCTGGTGGAGTTACGAGCACGGCGTTCCCTATCCGGCCACTGAGGAGTCCATGCGCCAACTCGTCGCTCAGGTGCCTGACCCGGCAGACCGCTTCGACTACCAGAACTACTGGCTCGACCACTGGGACGCACGCCGCATCCGCCTCCAGATCGACGAGGCCGCCGACTGGGGCCGCGCGCAAAACGTGCCTCTACTGTGCAACGAATTCGGCGCCTATCGCCGCGTCACTGACCCGCTCTCCCGCGCCAACTGGATTCACGATGTGCGCTCAGCACTTGAAGCCGACGGCATCGGTTGGGCCATGTGGGACTTCCACGGCGGCTTCGGCGTCGTCACCGCCGGCCACGGCCAGACGGCCGAAATCGACGGCGTCACTGTAGGCGCGCTCGGACTGGTGCAGAAGTAGGCGCTGGTCAGCAAGTCAGCTCTTGATCCGTCAACTCAATACTGTCAGGGTGCCCCATCCTCGCCACGTTCTTGTTTTTGTGGCTAGGGTGGGATAGCGAGGAACCCTTCTACAGCAACAGGAGAACTGCTCCAATATCCCCTCTTGCCCGCTAACGAGCTACTGCCCCAACCCCGCCAGAAACGCCTGTGGCAGCGATGCCGTCACCACCACGCGATCGTGCTTCTGTTCCACCGCCGCATCTTTCAGCAGTTCTTTCAGCCCGTTGTTGGCCGTGTTCTCGCCCAGCGGCAGGGCAAAGCCGCGCGCCAGGGTCACCAGCGTAGCCAGGGCCGCGGCCTGTCTCTCGGCCTTTTCTTCACTGGGCGCAATCTCTTCCACGCGCAAATGCAGAGAGCCGGCCCAGCGCACGCTGGCTACTATGGTCGAGTCGGCCTCCAGCGGCAGCCGGAAGCCAAACACTGTAATCGCGCCACTCTCTGAGAAGGGCAGCCCGATCTGTCCCACGCCCCAGGCCAGTGACAACAGCGGCACCTCGTGGTAATGCCGCTCCAGCAACGTCGAGCCGGAAAACGGCAGCGCCGCCGAGCGATGCCTGTCGATGATCGAATGAATCTTCTCCGCCGTCGGGTAGTTCGACACCGCCACCATGTCGTAGCCAATCTGCGCCACCCGCACCGTGCGGCCTTCCGAGGCAATGCCGTAGATCGTCTTGCCGGCGTAAGCCTCGCGCTCGCTCGCGTGCGATTCCAGCCAGCCGCTCAGCCGGTTGCCCGGCAGCTTGCCCACCAGCACCATCGAGTAAGCCACCGGCCCGTTCGGGCCGTTCGGGTTCTCCATCCGGTGCAGCGCCACGGCGGCCTGGTCCAGGTCCCGCTCTGGATCAAGCCCCACCGCGTCGATGAACTGCTGGTACTCTGGCTCACGCCGTGGCGGCTTCATGTCCTTGCCCACAAAGGCGCGGATCGGCCGGAAATCGACGTACACAATGCCGTCCGACTCCGGCAACAGCCGCGCCGCTTCGGGCGGAGCCTTCGAGCGCAGGAAGACAGCCACAGCCAGCAGCGCCAGGACTGCGGCCACAATAAGAAGCGTTCTGCGCGTACGTTTGTTCATGAAGGACCGTCAGAAATTACACTATCACTCCCGAGGCAATGCGCAGTGTGGACGGGAGCAGCCTCACAGGTCTCCGGGCTCCAAACCTGTCGTCAGTTCTTCACGTTCATCGCATCGGAATCGACGGCTTTCTTGCCGGTAATTCCCTCCAGACCAGCCAGCAGCCCACGGTAGTCGCTCTTGTCGGCCTGGAAGGCAAAACCGCCCTTCTTCCCGTCGCTATCCCAGGTAAGTCCAATGAAGTGCTTTTTTGACTTGGACAATGCCAGCAAAGCGCCAATGCCGAGCGAGAATACCGCGACACCAATCGCCGCTCCCACCCTTCGATGAACGTCCTGCCCATAGCTGATTTCCGTGATGGCCGAGGCAGGAATCACAATAACATCCGTTTTCCCCTTCACGATGTGGATGGTGTTGTCCACTATCGTCAGCCTCATGTCGGCCCCAGCCTTGGCGTCAGGCAACGACCCACCGTCGTAAACAATCTTGTAACCGGTGTCGCCAGCAATTGCGCTGAGTGGAAAAAATAAACAGAGAAAAACTGCAATCAACTTTTTCATTTCATTCCTTTCAATCCGTGAGGGCTCTCTTGACAGTTTGTTGAAAGCTGCCCGAATTCACGGCTGCAGCGCCTCCTGAGACTCGAAATGAATCCAGCCAGGAATCAATCCATACCGAAATCGAAGACTCGTCCCGACCCTCCAGCTGAGCCTCCATAAGGCGTTACAACAGCCATAGCGCCAGGGGCGACAAAGCCATACTCACCCTTTTGGAGTGGGGCGCTGAGAGTAACCTTGTAAATCCCCGGCTTCAACTTGGTGTAAGTGAAAGGCACGATCGCCTTATCGTCGTTTCCGCTGGAAGATCCAAAGGCGTTGAACTTACCGATAACCGTCTCTCGGGTGGAATCCTTCACATCAAAGCGAAGCAATGTATATTCGTTTGGCGTGCTGGTTCCACCAAAGAAGCTTGATGCGTTGCTCAACCCTGCGCCCTGTTGCTCGAAATAAAAATAGAAGGTGGTCTGGGGATCGGTTACACGCGCGTTGGAGTGAGCTCCCCGGATGATAGCTTTCATCTTGGCTTTCGCGATCCCGTAGGTCATCGCGGATGTAAAAACGCCGCCGGTCTTCCCTTGGCCGTAGACCGACGGTTCCAGCATGGTCATC
>Ga0302187_10004916_pt1 | contig 10623 bp, 8 predicted proteins | sample II_Bog_E1_3_FD_202120 | JGI IMG/M metagenome (GOLD analysis project Ga0302187, IMG submission 202120) | Peat permafrost microbial communities from Stordalen Mire near Abisko, Sweden - II_Bog_E1_3 | ecosystem: Environmental > Terrestrial > Soil > Wetlands > Peat | place: Sweden: Abisko, Stordalen...
AAGCTGGCCTTGACGAGCCCAGGCGCGGAACCATCGGCCACGCGAAAAGCAGACCGCAGGCACACCCACCGATGTGGGCATAGTTGTCGATGTTTAGACCCTTGCCCCACACTGCCGTGCCGAAGCTGATAGAAAAGCCAATAAACAGATTGATAGCAGCAAAGTAGATAACAGAGCGGCGCAGTTTCTTTAGCTCGACTGGCGGGACCGGAAGCCGGTTCGACTTGAGCAGAACAATGAGTGCGCCGGCGATGCCGAAGACGGCACCTGAGGCGCCTGCACCGGCCGGGAAAACAACCGCTCCGCTTTCGTGCATTGGCCAGACCCAGTTGGCGAAGGTCGATAGCAGATTGCCCGCGGCTCCGGTGAGAATGTAAACCGCAAGCACACCCCAGGAGCCCATCAGCGGCTCGGCCAGTAGCCCCAAATTCCACAAGCACCACATGTTGGTGGCCAGATGCAGAATGCCCACATGCAGAAACATGGCGGTAACGATCCGCCACCACTGGCCTTCGATAAGCACATTGCCGGCGCTTGAAGCGCCCCAATTCATCAACTGTTCGACGGTGGGATTGAATGGGCTGACATGCTTTGCAACCATGGCCAGCCAGACCACGCAGTTGATGGCAACCAGAATGTGCGTAGCAGGAGCGGCCAGCCACACGGGCTTGCGGCGGCGTGGCGCAACCGGCGGAGTCGTATAAGTCCCAGCGGGCGCACTAGCAGGCGCGTTCTCCCAACTGGAGCCGCCATTTTGAGAACCTGACCCGGGTGGGAGAATTTCAGGGGAGTTACTGCCCATAGTCTCACTTTAATGCATTTACAGTTTGCACTGGTGCGGCTTTCGGTCACCTGAGCGTTGGTTACCTGGAAAGCAGCGGGGTTAGCGGGGTTAGCGAAGTTGGCGGAGTCAATGGCAGCCGAAGAACTTCCTCGGCCTCAGTCCCTAGTCCCTAGTGCCTAGTCCCTGCTCCTCTGCCTTATCCTGATTCTGTATCAAAAAGGAGTCATACCTTGCATTCTGAAGGCGGCAAAAAGCAGGTGAAGCGCGCGCTCCTGAGCGTGACTGACAAGACGGGATTAGTGGAGTTTGCCAAGCATCTTGAGGTCTTCGGCGTCGAGCTTATTTCGACCGGCGGCACGGCCAAAGCGCTGCGCGCAGCCGGCCTTTCGGTCAAGGACATCAGCGACCTGACCGGTTTCCCCGAGATGCTCGACGGCCGCGTGAAGACACTGCATCCGCGCGTGCACGGCGGGCTCTTATATATCCGCGGCAACAAAGAGCATGAGGCCGCAGTAGCCGAGCACGGCATTGAGCCCATCGACATGGTGGTGGTAAATCTGTACGCCTTTGAAAAGACCGCAGCCTCGCCGGGCGTGAGCTTTGGCCATCTTATCGAGAACATCGATATCGGCGGCCCGTCGATGGTGCGTTCGGCAGCCAAGAACTTTGAAGATGTGGCGATCGTGACCCGCGTGGCGGACTATCCGGCGCTCGCAGAAGAGTTGAAGGCGAACGGCGGAGCACTGACCCGCGAGACGCGCTGGAAGCTGGCAAAGCAGGCCTTCGCCACCACCGCGGCTTACGACAGCGCAATTGCCGGCACGCTCGAGCAGATTGGCGGAACCCCCGCGCCAGAGGAAGGGGCGGCAATTGACTCTGAAGCCTTCCCTCAAATACTTCGCATCATTATGCCGCGCGCGCAGTCGTTGCGCTACGGCGAAAACCCGCATCAGCGGGCCACGCTTTTCGCCGACGGATCGGGACTGGGAATCGCCGGCGCAACACAGCTGCAAGGCAAGGAGCTGAGCTTCAACAATCTCGTCGATCTCGATGCCTGCTGGGAACTGGCGCAGGAGTTTGAAGAGCCGGCGGTCATCATCGTCAAGCACACCAATCCCTGCGGCGCGGCCACGGGAGCAACCGTCCTCGAGGCCTACAAGAAGGCGCTGGAGGCCGACCCGGTTTCGGCGTTCGGCGGCGTCATCGGCATCAACCGCGAGGTGGATGGCGCCGCGGCCGATGAGATTGCCAAATTATTTGTTGAGGCCATCGCAGCGCCGGCGTTCACCGCAGAAGCAAAAGAGCGCTTTGCGGCGAAAAAGAATTTGCGGCTGGTCGAAGTAAAGTCCGCACCTCCAAGGCCGGTCGTCAAGCATGTATCGGGCGGACTGCTGCTTCAGGATGCCGATACCGGCCGCGTAGTAGAGAGCGAACTCGACGTAGTCACGTGGCGGCCGCCCACGGCCGAGGAACTGCGCAGCCTGCTCTTCGCCTGGCGCGTGTGCAAGCACGTGAAGTCAAACGCAATAGTTTACGCGCGCGATGGCCAGACAGTTGGCGTGGGCGCCGGCCAGATGAGCCGCGTGGATGCGGCCAGATTCGGCGCGCAGAAGGCGGTGCTGCCGCTCAAGGGATGCGTAGCGGCATCCGACGCGTTCTTCCCGTTCCCCGATGGGCTTGAAGCGGTGGCAGCGGCCGGTGCGACTGCGGTAATTCAGCCGGGCGGCTCGGTGAAAGATCAGGATGTAATTGCCGCGGCCGACAAACTGGGAATTGCCATGGTGCTCACCGGCATCCGGCACTTCAGGCACTGATTCGTCAATCGGATATTGATTGCAGCCATGAGCAAATGTAGATAAAGCGATTCGGCGCGCATCAAAGCGGGTGTGAAGGAAGCTGCGACCTTCGAATTTGCGGCGGCGACGCAACGAATTTCCGTTCCCGAGCCACGCACACGAGACAAATGGCGCGTAAAATCGTCTTTAACAGCAGGCGGCTTTGAGATCGACGGCCGCCTGCGTATCTTTTTTGCCTCTGCGGAAGTCCTTTGCGCACCATCCACAGAGCAGGAAACAGCGCGGAATCCCCTGAATGATGACAAATAGACTCTTAATCTCGCCTTTCCGGCTTGCCCTTGTCGCCACCCTCGCCGTGCTGCCTGTCGCGCTTGCACGCGCCCAGAACGCTCCTGCCAACCAGGAGCCCCCCGTTCTGCCTTTGCAGAAGCCGGCGACTCAGGTGCAGAATCCAGCCCAGGTGGCGATGGCCGATACCAGGCCTTCGACGTCTCCGGCGTCCGCAACTCAGCCGAATCGCTCTGTGGCGTACTATCACGTTGCGTTGGCGGCTACCTATGAAGACGATGCTCTCAGCGACGGGCGCCCCGACGACGTTACGCGCGCCATTGAAGAGTACAAGCTGGCGCTCAACGCCGATCCCGAGTCGCCTGAGTTGCTGAACGCGTTGGCCGACCTGTATTTCCGCACGCCGAATCACGAGCATGATGCCGAGGTTACCGAACGCACGCTGCTCAAGACTTCGCCCGATGACATCAATGCCCACAAGATGCTGGGCCGCATTTATCTGCGCCAGCTTGGCGAAAACGAGAATGGCGTTTCTTCCACCACGCCGTCAGGCAACGTGCTCGACCAGGCGATTGCCGAGTTTGAGAAGATAATCTCCCTGCAGCCGCGCAGCGTTGAAGACCGCATGGTGCTGGGCCAGCTTTACACCGTGAAGCACGACCAGGCGAAAGCTGAAGAGCAATTCAAGATAGCGCGCTCCATCGAGCCCGATTCAGAAGACGTGGTGCTCAACCTGGCGCGGCTCTACGCCGAGAGCGGAGACATTCAGCATGCCATCACCGTGCTTGAGTCTGTTCCGGTGAATGATCGTACACCCAAGATAGAGTTCACGCTGGGCGCGGCCTACGCGCAGTTGAAGAAGCCCAAAGACGCGATTGCCGCGTATCAGCGCGCCGCGGACATGGAGCCCGGCGATCTGCGCACCATTGATGCGTTGGCCGAGGCGCTCTTCAACAACGAGCAGTACGACGAAGCGCTTAAACAGTACCAGCAGGTTGCAGCCGCCGATCCTGAAAACCCCGAGGCGCTGGTGCACATCTCTGAGATTCAACGCCACCAGGGCAAGTACGAGGCAGCGCTGGCCACCATTCAAAAGGCGCTTAAGATCGACTCCACGAGTCTTGAAGCAGGCTATAACGAAGGCCTGCTGTACGACGTGCTAGGCCGGTTTTCTGACGCCGAGCAGGCTTACCAGACCATGCTTGAGCAGTCATCCATCTCTCATGTCAGCGGCGCTGATACCGACGAAGACAAAAACAATCGCGGCATTTTTCTGGGCCGGCTGGCGGCCGTTTATCTCGAAGAAAACAAGATTGACCAGGCCGTGGCCACTTACCAGAAGATGATCGAACTGGGCGGCGAGAGCGCAGTGAGCGGCTACCAGGGGCAAGTGGACGCATGGCGCGCGGCGCACAACGTTGACAAGGCCGTTGAGGTTTCGCAGAAGGCGGTTGCCGCCAATCCGAAGAACCGGGACATCAAGCTGATGCTGGCCCAGGAATTAGCCGACCAGGGTAAACCGGACGATGCCATCAAGATGGCCACCGATCTGTTGAGTAACACGCCCGAAGATCGCACCGTTGATTTCGCCATCGCCCAGATCGACGTACGCGCGCGCCGCTGGAAAGACGCTGAAGATATTCTGGCCAAGGCCGATCCGCTCTGCACCAAGAAGGAAGATCGCACCTATCTCCTCTTTTTGCGCGGCGAACTGGCTGACCGTCAGAAGAAGTCGGAACAGGCCGAAGGGTTTTTCCACCAGGCACTGGAGCAGGATCCTAACAACGCAATGACGCTGAACTACCTGGGCTACATGCTGGCAGACAAGGGTGTGCGCTTGCCCGAAGCGCTCTCGTACATCAAGAAGGCAGTCGACATTGAGCCCATCAATGGCGCCTATCTTGACTCGCTGGGCTGGGCTTATTTCAAACTGGGCGATTATGAACTGTCAGAAGACAACCTGCGCCAGGCGGCGCAGCGAGACCAGACCGATCCCACCGTGCACATGCACTTAGGCGACTTGTATGAGAAGACCGGGCGTGTGCGGTTGGCCGCGGCCCAGTGGCAGCTTTCTCTGGACGCATTTTCGAAATCGTTGCCTGCCGACTTCGAGGCAAGCGACGTTACCAGGGTGCAAAAGAAGCTTGAAACGGCAAGAGTCCGCCTGGCGAAGGAAGATCACACGATCGAGCCGCAGGCTAAGCCGGAATAGACAGTCAGAGATTTCCTACCGTATCTACGGCGGCCAATCCACTTTGGACTGGCCGCCGTTTGTGTCTATAGCGATCCGCCTATACAGACTTCTGGTTTCGCAGGCCCTTCCTACTTGGCGTGCGCAGCCGCCGCCGAAAGGTAGAGATCCACATTGCTCTTATCCACCAGCGATGTTCCGGTATCGATAAATGCCGGGTAGGGCGAGAACGCATCCGAATTCCAATCCTTGGTGGGTTGCGCGGGCGGATTGTGAAAGACCTCGTCCAGAGCCTTGAGACCCACGTATCCCATCGTGAACGGCTTTTGCACGATGGTTGAGTCAATCACACCGTCCTTGATCCCCTGCAACGTATCGGGATTCACATCCCACGCGACCACCATGTGGCTGCTGTCGTGGCTGCGTTTCACGGCTTCAGCCACCACCTCACCCGATGCCGACTCAAGGCAGATGAACGCATCGATCTTCTTGGCCCCGGTCAGCGAAATCATCTGTTGTGTTTTGTCGAAAGCAACGGCGTTGTCACCCTTGATGTCGATCACGTCAACAATGTTGATTCCCGGCTTGGTGGCAAACACATCTTTGAAACCCTTAAGCCGCTCTTCGGTATTGGGCTGGCCGGTGATGGTAAAGAACACCACGTTGCCCTTTCCGCCCAGCTTCTCAACAACCCGGCGGCCGCCAAGCCGCCCCGCATCAAGATTGTTGGTGCCGATAAAGTAGAGCCGCCGGCTGCCAGCGGCGTCGGAGTCGATAGTGATCACCGGAATGCCCGCATCCTCGGCAGCATTGATCCCCGGCGTAAGCACCGCAGCATCTGAGACCGAGATGAGAATACCCGCCGGCTTGGCGGCAACGGCCGCTTGAAGCTCAGCAAGTGCGTCCTGCGGGTCGTAGTTGGCGGGCCCTACGGTCTTGGCGGTCACGCCATATTCCGCCGCCGCTTTCTTAAAGCCGGCAACGGCTGTCTGCCAGTAGTTGGTCGACATATTTGTGGCCACCAGGTAAAAAACTTCCTTCTGCGAGTGTCTGGCTCCGCAGCCCGGAATGAAAACCACCGCCAGGGCCGCCACCGATAACGCCATTCCCTTCATGAGTTTCATTGTTTCCTCCCATTCAGGTGAGACTCTTTGCAGCAGCCTGCGCCTGCAGTTTCAGATATGCGCGGGCCTGCGAAAAAAATCCGGCAGGATCGTACTCCGCATTTCATGCGTTTGTCCATCCAACTGCGCATAGAGGTGTTTATAGAGGTCGAAGCCTCCGCCCTTCGGTGACCTTCAACACGCCGCTGTCCAGCGTGCGCCTTGCCGTACCCTTTTGCGGTATAACCAAACGAGACCCACGAATGACGCGTACGCATGATGAAATAAATCCGATGAAGCTCGAGACCCAATCACCGGTCCCACTGCCTGCGGGCATTGCCGTTTGCGGCGATGAAGGCGCCGAACTGACGCAACGCTGCTTTGCGCAGCCGCCGCACGCCTATCGCTCGCCCTTCGCGCGCGACGCGGCAAGGATCCTGCACTCGCGGGCCTTTCGGCGACTGGCCGGAAAGACGCAGGTATTTACGCGGCTGGCAGGCGACCCCGCCAATAACTATTCGAGCGATCATTTCCGCAGCCGGTTGACGCACACGCTTGAAGTAACGCAGATATCGCGTACCATGGCCGCCGCGCTGGGACTGAATGTGGAACTGGCCGAAGCGCTCGCCCTGGTGCATGATATCGGCCATCCGCCTTACGGGCACGCGGGAGAAAAAGCCCTCGACACTGCGCTCAAGGCTCATGGCCTCGGCTTCGATCACAATCTGCATGCGCTGCGCATTGTTACCTGGTTTGAGGAGCGTTACCCCGCCTTTCGCGGTCTCAATTTAACGCTCGCCGTTCGCGAAGGCATCATTAAGCATTCGCGCGATTACTCGCCCGCCGAGCATCCTGAGCTGGCCGAATATTTTCTCGATCAATATCCGCCGCTCGAAGCGCAGCTCATCGATCTGGCCGACGAAATTGCGTACTTGACGGCCGATCTCGACGACGGACTCGACTCGGGAATTCTCGCGCTCGACGACGTCCGCGAGGCAGTGCCGCACTTCCGCGCATTCCACGATGCGGCGCTTGTCCGCTACCCCAACGCAGCGCCGCGCCTTGCCGTTTATGAAGCGCTGCGCAAGCTGCTGAACGTCTTAGTAACCGATCTATTGGCCGAAGTGCAGTCCAGGGTGAAACGGCTGGGTGCGTCAACCCTCGCCGACATTCGCCGTGCCCCGACGAGACTTGCCGCCTTGAGCGCGGAGATGGAGCAGGCGCGCGCCGCGGCAAAGAAGTTTCTCTACGAAAACTTTTACAACTCGCCCAGCCAGGCCGACACGCATATCCACGCGGACAAAGTTGTGGCTGGACTGTTCGCCATATTGATGGCCGAACCTGCATTAATGCCCGCCGATCACCAGGCACAGATCGCCAGCCAGGGCCTGGCGCGCACCGTAGCCGACTACATTGCCGGCATGACCGATAACTATATTGAGCAAATGTGGGAGCGCTCCAGCAGGTAACCTCTGCCGTGACCGGCTATTTCGTAGGCAGGAATTCGATCTTGGCAAGATCCTCAACCGCCTTGAATCCGTAGTCGGCGGTAACAAGTACTCGGTCGGCCGAATCCAGCGCAAGGTCCATCGCAAATCCGTCGGCGTAGGCTAGATTCCGGTCGACCCTGAGTGTGGCCGCTCGAATCGCCCGTTGGCCGGTCGCCGGTACAACTTCAGCTTCGCTTGGCAAAAAACTTGTCAACACCGAGGTTCCGCTTGCAGGCCCAAGTCGCTCCCTAAGCTTTCCGGCAACTTCACCCCACTGAATGGCCGAAATATATATCTTCGAGCGATTGGCAACACATGAAGCCAGTATCGCCCAAATGCGATCTGACCCCGGCTCATTATCGATATATCTCAGAATCGCTGATGAATCCAGAACGTAGGCCACCATCAGCGTGTCTTACCAGCCTTCTTCTCTGAGCTCACGCTCGCGCTCGCGCCTGCGATCTTCGATAAGAGCGTCGCACATCGACGGTCCTCCCGCAGTGATGCCGCGCATCGACTTGATCCGCGCAAGCTCAGCGGAAAGACTGTGAGGATTGACAATGATGCTGCCATTCTCGGCACGGAACGAGAGCTCAGTTCCACGCTCGATGCCAAGCTGCTCGCGAATCGCAGCCGGGATTACCACCTGCCCTTTGCTGCTGACCTTTGCGACATTTTGTTCGAGAGTCTTCATGGCTTACATTCTAACATAAGTAAGACATAAACAGCCTAGTAAGACATAATTATCAGAGTAAGACGACGATGTTATGTCTTACATTTCCCGCAGCGCCCTACTGCACCAACCCTTGTGGTCTAAGCCGTCGCAGATCAAGCGCACAAGCCACGGCATTTTGCACGTTAAGGCGCAAATTGTCCGAAGCCGCCCAAAGCCAAAGCCGCGACACCGCGGTTCCGCGCGCCGGAATCTCGGGATGCAGGCGCACCAGCACATCATTCTGGCCGGTAGCTGCAAGATTCGAGGGTGAATCGGTGTCTTCAAGCACCAGGTCAACGCGCTCGCCGCTCAGCGCCTCTTCCAGGATGGAGACTTCAACCGGCCGCTCCAACTCAACAAAAATCGAGAAAGTATGGCCGTGAAATGCCGGCGCATGAACCAGCTGCATGGCGAGTGCCGGCCAACGCCCTTGCGACAGCGCATGGTAGTGGCGGCGAATGCGCGCCTCGGCATTGGCCAGATTCACTTTTGAGTTTTCACCCATTCCGCCCAGCAGGTTATAGGCAGCCTGCGCATCGTAAAAGTCGCGAGGCAATGCCTGGAAACTGAGCAGGTTGATGGTCTGCTGGTGCAGCTCGTCCATGGCGGCGCGGCCAAACTCGCTGGCCGGCTCAAGAACTGTGGCCGCGGCTGAGAGCACCGGCGAAGCCTGCAGCAGGCGCTCCATCAGCAGCCCCAGCGCCAGGGCGGCCGGGTGCGCAGGCACAACCGCCGGCGTGAACAAATCCACCGTTCCCGAGTCGGCGCCGAGCCAGGGAGCGCGAACCAGCACGCCTGTTTCCTGGTCGAGCACGCCGGTAAGATCGAGAACCGTGGATCCCGATCGCAGCGCCTGACGCCAATGCCGGCGGGTCAGGTCTTCAGAGCCGCAGAAGAAGGTGAAGTCGATGCGCTCGAATGCGTCCAGTGAGAGAGCCTGAATAAAGGTCACCTCGTCGCCCACCTGGTCGATTTGTCCCCGTGCCTCTTCTTCGTCGAGCAATGTAATATTGGCAGCGCCCAATGGCGAGTCAACGAGCGCGTCTTTCAGTTCACGGCCAAGCAGCGATGCGGCTCCCGCGATGGCGATCTTGTACACAGGCGTCCTTTTAAAAAAGCGTGTTTGCGGTGCTGACGTTGCCAGCGTGTTTGCGATGCTAGCAGACTTGGTTCGGCAGTGTTTGATGAATCTCGAATTGAACGGCTTTGTAAAAGGGCACGAGTTTACTCGTGCCGAAAATGGCTAAAAACTATTTGGGCTTTAGCCCCTGAGGGATGCCCCTTCTTCACAATTCTCCAGATGCGATTCACCAACCACTGTCTAATCTGTAAATCTCGGACCCAGCGGTTCCGGCTTCGGTTCCGGCACAGCAGGTTCCGCTGCTGCAGGTCTAGGCCGTCGACGGCGGCGAGACCATCCATAAGCCGCGCGCGCCCAAATGCCCGAGAACATATACGCCAGCGCACCCACAAAAAGAATCACATTTGAAAACCGAAGCGTGACGTAGATAACTACGGCCAGCACCACAAGAAGCTGGAAAGGGTGGCGGCGAGTGAGGTTGATTTCCTTGCCCGACCAGAACCGCCATGTGCTCACCATCAGGAATCCGATAAGACCCACCAGGATGAGCCATGGAATGGCGACCCACCACGCTTCAACTGGATAGGCGTTGAAAAAGTGCACCGTGGCAGCCACAAGTCCCGCTGCCGCCGGGATGGGCATGCCGACAAAGTATTTTCGGTCGGGCCGGCCGGGATTGCGCGGCTGGGGGTCGTGGCTGATGTTGAAGCGCGCCAGGCGCGAGGCTCCGCAAAGCAGAAACAAAAAACAGATAAAGGCGCCGGCCTGTACAAGATGCTCGTGCAGGATCGGGTTCATCGAATCCGGCAGAAAATGGAATCCCCACACAAAAGCCAGCAGGCTGGGCGCCACGCCGAAGGTGATCACATCGGCCAGAGAATCGAGCTCGCGGCCAAAATCAGTCACCGTGTTGGTCATGCGCGCGATGCGACCGTCGAGGGAGTCGAACGGGATTGCAAATAGGATGGCGATGGCGGCCCAGTCCAAATGCATCCGGGAATTGTTGTTGGTGATGGCGTCGATGGTCTGCGTGATGGCAAAGTAGCCCGCGCCAATGTTACCGGCCGTAAATAACGACGGCAGCAGATACATGCCGCGCCGCAGCCGGGCTTTGGCTTTCTGACGCGAAACCTGCAGATCGAGGCTGTTCATGCTCCCTCGTTGTCTAAACTGTC
>Ga0302187_10004924_pt1 | contig 10616 bp, 16 predicted proteins | sample II_Bog_E1_3_FD_202120 | JGI IMG/M metagenome (GOLD analysis project Ga0302187, IMG submission 202120) | Peat permafrost microbial communities from Stordalen Mire near Abisko, Sweden - II_Bog_E1_3 | ecosystem: Environmental > Terrestrial > Soil > Wetlands > Peat | place: Sweden: Abisko...
GGCCATGGTTCATGTCCCAATATCGTTACAAGCCTGGGCTGGACAGTTATATTCGAAGCCTGTTGCGGCAGATGGATAAGGCCGCTCAATCGCTCCAACGTAAGGATGCTTTAGAAGCCATGTGTGGAACGTTGAGCGCCTGACACGAATTTCCGGCAAGTGGACCACTCAATTCGTCGAGGGTAGCCACACCACAAACTGCGCTCCGTAAGGCTCAACATTTCTTGCGGTCACCCCACCGGAATGCACTTCAGCTACCTTGCGAACAAACGCCAACCCCAATCCAAGGGAACCCACCTTGGAGATGCGGGTGTGGCCTTCACCCCTGAAAGCGAAGTTGAAAACACGTTCGAGTTCCTGGACGGGAACACCAGTGCCCGTGTCCTCGACGATGATGTCGACAGTTTGGCAGGATCGCTTTGCACTTACGATTATCGAGCCGCCTTCCGGCGTGTAGCGGATCGCATTGGAGATGAGATTCTCGACGGCTCGCTTGATCAGACTCCTCTCGATACGGACCGACCCAACTTCGTCAGGCACTCGCAAGTCGAGTTCGATTCCTCTACTCGATGCCTCATACTCGAAGTCATCGACGGCCGATTTCAGCAACTGTTCGAGAGGCGTGTTCTCAAAGCTTCTCTCGATGTCGCTCTCGATAATGGCGAACTGACTAATCGAGCCTACTATCTCCGCCAACTCGGTGATGTCACGATGAACCAGCTCGAGCGTCGTTTCCTTCTCATCCGGCTTCATCTCGACGTCGTACTGGATCGACTCGACGCGACGCAGCATGCGAGCCAGAGGGGTAGCCAGATCGTGGCTGAGGTATGCAATCCATTCCAGATGCGTCTTCTCGCGGCTGACGAGGTCCGCCCGCGCGGCATCCAATTCACTGATCTCGCTCTTGAGACCTTCAGCGAGGCCGGTGATCTTATCCTCGGGTTGTAGCAAACTGGGTGACGCAACGGATGTTTGAAAGTGATGGCCGGCAATCCAACGAAATGCCCATCCAATGCCCGCCGCGGCCAACAATGCGAGGACAGATATCCAAAGAAACAGACTCGTGGGCCAGCTCCGAAGATCTGTCACTTGGCCAGGATGTTTTTCTTTGAGATGGACGGCACAGAGAATAAACTCAAGGCCGCCGAAGAGCAGCAGCGTGCCCACTGAGAGTGCAGCAAAACGCGATGATGAGGTAAGAGCCATCTATTGGTCACGCACATTCGTGCGACGGTCAATCCCGTGTGCAACTCTGATAGCTAAAGAACCGCCGTGCAAGCTCGTCTGTCAGGTGATTTGATTCAAAGGCTTCTACGAGCGGATGCATGAAGAGGTCAACCGGACGCCACGAGCAAATTGACCGACCACTCTCCTGAAGAGAACATGGGCTCCAGGATGGGCTGCAAGTCCCCCGAAGCGCGGGAGACTCGCACCAACAACAGACTCTGGGAGAAGCGAACGACTGCAGTTACTTCCTTGAGACGTATCGTCTTTGCGATCCCCTGGCGACGTTCACCATGAGAACACTCAGAATCGGCCCTTATTGTGGGCTCTGCTCGATGTGCCTTTGGGTTCATTAGATCACGCGGCATCCCTAATGTGAAGTGGCACTTCCTATTTTATAACCTTCTGCGGGGTGTATTGAGAACTACAACTTCGCAACACTGAAAGGGTGACGACTCTAAGATATCGATTCTCCAAGCGGATAGCCGAATTACGACGATTCTCGGGAATGAAACAGGCAACTTTCGCTGATGCGATCGGCTTGACGCTCAAGCAAGCCGGTGAGATCGAGAGGGGAAATTCGTTTCCGAAGCCGGAAAAGCTCGAAATCATCGCAAGAGCCCTCAACGTCCCTCTCAAGGAACTCTTTGACTTCGGCAAAACCCGCTATTTCCCGAACCCTCCTGTAATGCCGACCACCGAGGTTCGGCGGGCGCCGAGGAAATCCAGAAACAGCCAGGCGTCCTAAGAGTCCTGTTCCGGGGCGGCAACAGCATCTGATTAGTCGTCGACCTTGAAGTGCCACCCGATGCAAAGCCATCCGGCAGCCTACAGTCCAACGCGAAGCACTCATCATCCACGTCGAAGGCGAGCCGGAATGTTTATCCACTAGGAGTTGACGGTTTGGCGATCAAATGCCCAATGCCTGGAACCGAAACTCTGACTCCCATACCCAAGCGTCACTGCCGAATGATCAAAGGATAGTAGTAGGGGGCACCGTCGCCCTCACGAGCTGTGCCAAGGTAGTGGCTGCCTGGAGTGAGATGCCGGAGGTCAAGTCGCACTCTAAGCTCGGTGTGAGAACCCTGTACCGTTGCCGGAGCGGAACCCGACGCTTCAACCTGGTTTTGGCTCTGGCCCCTGGACACAGTCACGCGGTAATTGCCGGCGGGGCTGTAATAAGGAAGCACAAGCCGAAGGTCGATCACTCGTCGCGGCAGTGGAACTGGGGCCGGAGTATCACCACCGGCCCCGTCTCGCGCTAGGCCGTCTGCACTCAGATCAACTGAAACAGAGACTGGCGCCTCGCTCTGGGCGGTCTCAACCGGTTGATTGGTGTAATGCTTTCGAGAAACGCCGATCAGCACGGCAACCACCGCGACGGAGGCGGCGATTCCGGCATACCACCACCATCGGGAAACCCGTTGCGAAGGATGTGGTGCAGCTTGCTGTATCCGCTCCTCACGAAGCCGGCGGAGTTCCATCAGGTCGCGGGTGCACTCAGAACAGCGGAAGACATGCAGATACTTCGGATCTTCGAGATCGAGTTTTCCGGGAGCTTCGACGAAGGCGATGAGTGTTGAACGATCGAGACATCCAACCCGATCCGGGTTGGGGTAGTGTTCGAGCACATGCTCCTGGAGTCTTTCAAACAGGAGAGTGTCGTTCTCGTCATCTCTCACGAAGTTTCGCAGCTCGCCCACGGAATCCCTTCCAGTTCCTCTCATTTTCTACATTGGATTTTCATTCGGATCGACCTCGAATGCCTAACTTTTTTCGGATGCGATTCAGTTCGCGCTGGCAGCTCATACGAACGGCGTCTTTAGATTTCGCCATCTCCTCGGCAACGTCTTCCCAGCGGGTCCGCGAGCCGTAGCGCATGAGCAACGCTCGGCGCAGTTCAGGCGGAGTTTCTTGAAGCACTGTGTTGAGATCCAGTCTCGCTTCGATGGCGGGTACGGCCGGTGCAGTGGGTGGGGATAGTACTTCAATGTCTGTCGCAGTTCCGCGGAAGACAAACTTGCTCTCCGTGCGCGACCAGCGCCGGACGGCATTTCGATAATGCCTGGAGAGCAATTGCCGGGCTTCGTCGACATCTGCGGCCGACATTGCCTCGAGCCCTTCTTTGGTCTCTTCGATTGCCTGCTCCATCAGTTCGTGAGCGAGCGATGCGTCACCTAACCGGGCCGCTGCTATCTGCTGTGCATCTGGCCACTCCGCCCGCACGGCAGCACGCAGTATTGGGGCGATCCAGTGTCCCTGTGGAGTAAATCCAATGACCCAGCAAAGATCAGATGGGGAGGGTGATCTCATAAGTCGGCCCAGTACACAAGTGAAGGACAAACCGGATCGAACTGCGGTGTGCCCGCTGTATGCAAGACAGTACCGAGATTTAGATGCGATGTCCACAATAAAGACTGCTTTTCCTCGCGAAAGTGTTCGTTTTTCTTGTTTTCGATGGCTATAGGAGTAGAGGCATTTTCTCTGAACGTAGCCGATCACGGACATAGGAGGATGAGCATGAGGATGCAGAACAGGACGATCAGTACAGCGCCTCCGTCGAACCCGGATATTGATGCCGGCTCAAGCTCGGCAGTGGACCAGGTTCAACGCGAAGGCTCCCGTTGCGTTCACTGCGGCGCGAGCATGGGTATATATCGAGTAGAGAGACTTCGCGCGGGAGAGATCGCGTTGAACATCGTATGCGGAGCCTTGTTGATCGCCATCTTCGTCTCCGTGACCTGCTTCTTCAATTCATGGTCGGAGCATGCGTTCCAGCATCTATTCGAGCACCGCTGGGCTTGGCATGAGCCTCTCGACGACTGGAACTTATGAAGCCTGTCCTCTAAGCCAGCTGCTCGATGAACGTTGCCAGGTTCTCAAACCGCACCTTCAGCGTTCCATAGTTGCGAGTGAAGGAGCGCGTGATGTCTTCTGCCAGAACCACGTTGTCTCCGTCAGGATGCTGCGTGCGAAAGGCGACTAGATTCCCAGGATCGAATCTGTCAGCTGACCATTTGCATTCGATCGCAAGAGGGCTCTTCCGACGTCCTGCCAGAACAAAGTCGATCTCATGTCCGCGTTTGTCTCGCCAGTAGCCAACTTCACGGCTCTGCAGGTGGGCCATCATCTCGTTGAGCACGAAGTGCTCCCATAGAATTCCGAGATCTTCGTTCCGCAGTTCTTGCCAGCCACGGTAATAGCAGATGAAACCAGTGTCGAAGCCATAGACCTTCGGAGCAGACACAATCTCAGTGGGGCGACGAGTGCTGAAGGGACGAATCACATGCGCGACAAACGTCGCCTCCAGGACACGGAGGTAGTTCGCGATGGTAGGGCGGCTCACTTCGCAGGGGGTGGCGAATCGAGTTGCTTCGAAGATCCCGCCGCTCTGTGCCAGAATGAGCTCCGTAAATTTCTGAAACGAATCTCTTCGTTCCAAACGGAACAACTCCTGGATGTCTTTTGCCCAGTAAGCATCCGTCCACTCCTGAAAGTCACGTTCCTCCAGATCATTCGCGAGAAAGAACGGCGGCAGTCCTCCTCGAAGGAGCCGATGTCTGAGATCAGATTGTTGAGCGTCTGCGAGGTCGCGTTGGCACATAGGAGTCAGCCACAGATCGCGTTTGCGTCCGGCGAGAGTGTCTTTGAACTTGCTTGATGCGCTCAGCGTAGAAGAACCCGTAGCAATGATTCGGATGTCAGGGAAATGGTCTGCCGCGATCTTCAGAAGTTCGGATGGATTGTTTAGGCGGTGAATCTCATCCAGAACAATTCGCTTGCCCCGAAGAGTTTCGAGGAACCCCTCCGGATCCTCCATCGTGCGCCGGGTCCGGGGCAGTTCGCAATCGAAGTACTCGATCTCGGGAAGACTTTGGCAGAGATAAGTTTTTCCAACGCGGCGTACCCCAGCCAGCCAGATCACAGACCGCTTTTCCCAAGCCTTTTCAATCCGATCAATCCAATAGTGTCGCGTAACCATTCGTAAGCATGGTTGCATATAGTGACGCTATATGCAAGTTTGGTTTCGTTTGGTACACACCTTCCGACCAAGATTCGCCGAACAACCGGGAGGGTCGTCATTCGGCTGGCCTTAGATCAAGTCTCAAAGTTAATAGCTAACTCGCTTCTAATCATAAACTTGTAGACGCTTTAGAGCGAATATGAGCTTTCCCACCGTTGACAGAAGCGCCTGGGACGAGAAAAATCACAAATACGCGATGGCGAATAAAACGCGAATACGATCCTCTATGCCATCCGAGGTGGACCCAGATGCAATCAGCAGCTCTTCTCCGTGTTCAATTGGAAGCGTAGCTTGCCGAACGCGCCCCGAGTGCTTTCACGCTCAGGACGAGGCAGGCGCCTGAGCTGCTTCCGACCGGAACACCGGAACTAGATGCTCTTCTGGGCGGCGGTATCCCGCGTGGCAACATCACCGAAATTACAGGCGCCTCGACCACCGGGAGAACTTCCCTGGCTCTCTCCATTCTCGCCCGCGCCACAGGTCAGGGCGCGGTATGTGCATGGGTGGATGTTCAGGACGCCCTCGATCCTGAGACGGCCTCGGCGTATGGAGTTCAGCTCGAACGACTGTGTGGCTTCGCGCCGGCGGCCAGTCACTGGAGATGCAACCACCTCCAGCATCACCATCGGGATCGCACAACGAGAAGACTCGATCCCGCCTACGCAACGATTATGAAGCGGCGCAGCACGGAGGCGGCAGGCATCCGCGTCAGGAACTGCGCGCCATGGGCCATGCTATCACGCAGTTGTTCCGCTCGCCAGGCGAGCCCCATCAGGAGAAGAACAGTGGCGGCACAGATCGCATCATGGAACTCGCTGCGACGGGGCCTCGCTGCGCAGAGCCACAACCACATCGGAGGAAGCTGGAACAGGTTCCAGCGGATCGCCTACCTCCTCGCCGAGGCCAGGTAGTTCTCGAGAAAAGACAGAATCACCACGCTGAGGAAGTTATGCCGGAGCAGCGGCAGCCTTTCTCATCCGGAAGATTTGCCCGGAAGCCTGCGCAAAAAGACAGCCCAAAGTCGCTGTTAGGCCAGGCGTTGAGTGCCACAGATCTTCTTCTGCAGACAGGCCGCTTCCGGGCCATTGTGCTCGATATGGGAGATCTACGAGCTGAAGATGTCATGCGCACGCCGACCTCCTACTGGTATCGCTTTCGTCTGCTCGCGGAGCAGACTCAGCTTGCCCTGATCCTTCTCACGCGGACCCCATGCGCCAAGAGCTGCACATCGTTGGTTCTGCGCTGTTACCGCAACGATGAGAACTCGTCATGGAGCGAGGACAGAGAAAGAGCCCTCTTTACGACGGTACGCTATGCCGTCGCGGTCGAACGCACACGACATGAGGAGACAGGTCCTCAGCAGAAGAAGCCTGTTGCGCGGACAACAACCGAATGGCGTTCCCGAACTCCATGGACGAGGTAGTGACCAATGTATGCCTGCCTCTACATTCCGAGCTTCCCGGCACAGGCAGTCCTGCGCCTGCAGCCGGAGTTTCGCCGGCGGCCTGTCGTGGTCCTGGATGGAGAAGCTCCGCGCGAGACAGTGTTGTCCACGAATACCTTGGCCAGACGATTAGGCTTGGCAAGCGGAATGACCCGCCTCCAATCCGAGTCGTTTCCTCAGGTCCTTACGCTTCGTCGTTCGCTGGCTCAGGAGAGCGCGACAAAGGCCGCTCTGCTTGAATGCGCCTCAAGATTTTCACCCTTGGTCGAACCGGTTCAGACCGTCTTCTCGAATGAGCCTGGGCAAGCACTCATCCTCGATATTCGAGGCACAGAGGGATTGTTCGGCAGCCTGGAGGCGTTGGCCGTGAAGCTCCGCCACCATCTCATACGCCTTGGGCGTGGGATTCCGGAACCCCTTGACCAGTTCCTTGTCCTTGGCGATTGCCTTGCATAACCGCATGAACCGCAGGCCGGGATGGAAATCCGCGACGAACTTTGTGTCCGCGAGAAGTGTCTCGGCGTATCCGACCGAGGGATTGATCGCGATGTCGCAAAGCAAGAGGAATAGATCAACATGGGAGCTTCGCGGCGACTCCGGTTCGTGAAGACCAGTCCATTGGAGATACAGGCTGAACGCCTTTCCATACACAGACCGGAGCCAGCCGGCCTGTGTTACTTCCTTCCATGTCATCGCGCGTTGAGTGAAGGTCCGAAACTGGATCTCGCATACTCTGGCCTGTCCCTCTACGATTTCGCGAAGTCCCAACGGTACGTCGAGGACTCCCTCGGTCTCGAAGCCTGGCCGTTGATCCCTCACATATTGGTCGTAAACATCAAACCAGGGACACTGGATCGACCAGCCCGCTGAAACCGGGATCGAAACCCTCTCCGAGTGTTCCCAAAGTGTTGGCGCAAAGGGTAAGAAGACTGTGTCCGATGGAGACGAAACGATCTGGGTGTCGCTGCAGAGAGCGGATGGTCCGCACGGGGTCGTCCAGGACGGCCGTACCGTGTTCTATGTCAGTCCAGCAGATTGCAACCCTGTAGGCGGGATCGTCAGAGGATGCCCCGGGAGGCAATGACCGCAGAATGGGCTTGCGCACGTCGGCAGGGGCCGTCAACTCACGGAGCGTGGCATAAGTAGCAGTCGCGTCTCCCAACGAGTGAATGAATCCCGCGGTAGAACCAATCGTCTGCCAGTAGTGAATGATTTCGTGCAGTTGGGTGGAGAAACTTTGGAGCACCGGGACTTCGCCCCGTTCCACGGAGAACTCCGGAAGAGTGCCGCCGTGGCTGTCCAGATGCGAAGAGACTCCTTCACTCACCCAGAGCACCAGGCTGTTTCGATCAAATTGGCCAAGCGCCTCGTCAGCAGTGGACTCCCTCACCGAATCGAGCCGAGGAAAGCGAAACCGTTCTTCGTCGTCCGGCTCCATCGACATGGCTACCTCTTTGGGGCTGATATCTCCTCGATTACCTGAACGGCCTTTTCTGTCTCTCCGGTAGGCAAAACGCGCACATTCGATTGGTAGATCCGGCGGATTCGGATCTCAGGTTCAGAGGTTTTTGAATTTCTTGCATTCTGCGCGAGTTGTGCTTTGAGAGAGACCAAGGCTGTGCCTAAGCTTAATGCACTGACCACGGTTCCGGCGATCGAAACTCCATCCACCACGGCAGACCGCAGTCCCCGCCCCTCTTCGAGGGTGAATCCGCTATCACTTTGCGATAGCTGCTCTCGCACGATCTCCTCGTCAAACTCGCACGAAAAAATCAGTTCAATTTAAGTCATTGCTCTATCGTATAGCGCTGCACGAAGCAGGAGAAATGTTTTGCGCGCTTCGATCGAGCGCAGGCGAACACCTCGGGCCGCCATTGCAAAGGCGAGATCGCGAGAATTTCATCGAGGCCTTCGCTACCTATTAGCTGTTTGATCTCTGCGAAACCGCGATCACTCGACCGACGACTTCAATTTCCTTACGGTACCTCCATTGTTGCGACGACTGCCCCGAGATTGGGTGTGCGACCACCGTTAGCCAGAGCCCATCCTCATCCAGTTCGCACCAGCCAGTGAGAAGGCCTTGATGCGTGCACAAGAGATAAATTGGACGGTCAAAGTCGTGGGTCCATTCCTGGTTCTTTTCGATTGCCTTCTTTGAGCTGTCGATCTTCAGAATTGCTCCCGGACGAATCATCGGATCCAGTATTGTGTCGCCTTTTCCGACGAGAGCTTGTCGATATGGGGTCGCGGCAAGAGCATCATCTAGAGGTAGCAGCGTTGTATGGTCTGGTATAGGACCGGCTATGAAATTCTGTGACAGGAACCAGCCTACATACTTATCGAGAAGCCCAGTTCCGGCGAGCGCTTGAGTGTTTGGACTCGCCGACGAATCGAATAGCTTAACTTCGGCAAGTGAGGGTTCGCAGAGATAAAGAATTTCTTCTGGCGGTTTGCTGTAGATCTTTGCCAGCGAAATAAGCTTTGATACTGATATCTCGTGTCCTCCAACCTCCAATTTGGCAAGCCAACTCGCAGAAATCTCATATGACTGATTCCCCCACAAGACGGCCAGTCTCTTGCTTCGGTCTTTCACATCGCGGAGGGACAATCCCGATCTGAGCCGAAGTGAACGCAAGATTTCGCCGAAGCCTGCCACCACTCCCCCTATTCGACATCGGATAACACCTTCGATATTGCGTATTCGCTCAGCATTTCCTACTACCACCCTCACAGAGGGAAGCAACCCGAGTTGAGTTCGACAGAGACTATCCAAATCTCGCAATGCAGTAACGACGCCTCGAGTAGGCAGCTTCGCCACGGAGTCGGGCTTCAGCGAGCTCCGTCATTGACAATCACCTAACCGGTGACATCACCGTTCTTGGACTTGTCATCCCAACCTGAGCATTGGGTCGAGATAGGTGTTACTGACTGACAAACAGCAAGAAGGAAGTCGAGATGTCTGACCGGCGCCACGGTGTGAAGTATGACAGGACTCGCCCCCCCACCAGCCAGAGGATTGTGCGCTCTTGGAAATATCTTGCGGCAATTTCACCGAAGGAAGGTGTTCAGCCGCGGCACGTCAACTACGGAGATCAATGGCGCCGCCATCGCTTCTGGACTTTCGGCCCCCTTCTCCGCGTCAACATCGCCTTAAGCAAGGTGATCAGATCAACCATCTACACATCGAGAAAAGTCAATTGATCCCGCTGCACTAGCGAGGCTGGCATCGCCTTCCCAGGCCATGAGAGTTGGAAGGTCTAGTCGAATCGCTAGTTCTTTCAGTTGGCTGTCCAACGGCCGCTGGGTGGTAAGCGTCAGGTGTTGGCCGGGTGTACATGGTTGGGTTGAGTCGTGATGATGTGTGGATGGCAGACCTTGATGTGATTGGTGGAGTGGCGGCCGGGCCTCGTCGGCGTCGCAGCGCAGCGGAGCGTAGGCGGGTGGTTGAGGAGACGCTGTTACCTGGCGCGTCGGTGGCTCGGGTCGCGTTGAAGCATGGGACCAACGCGAACCAGGTGTTTCAGTGGCGGCGCTTGTATCGCGAGGGCAAGCTGGGAGGTTCGCCGCCGATGCCCATGAAGCTGCTGCCGGTGAGCGTGGCCGAGGAGCGGGAGCGGCCGAAGGCAGAGCCGGTTGACGTGGTTCCGCCGCGTTGCGGCGCGATTCATATCGAGCTTCCGGGAGAGATCCGGATCAGCCTCGAAGGCGACGTGGATACTGCGATCGTATGCGCCGTGCTCAAGAGCTTGCGCTCGTGATCGCTCTTCCGGCGGGCACGAGGATCTGGATCGCGGCCGGCGTGACGGACATGCGGCGCGGCTTTCACGGGCTCAGCGCCCAGGTGCAGACGGTGCTCGAACAGCAGCCGCTGTCGGGCCATGTGTTTGTTTTTCGCGGCCGGCGGGGAGATATTTTGAAGTGCCT
>Ga0302187_10004925_pt1 | contig 10615 bp, 9 predicted proteins | sample II_Bog_E1_3_FD_202120 | JGI IMG/M metagenome (GOLD analysis project Ga0302187, IMG submission 202120) | Peat permafrost microbial communities from Stordalen Mire near Abisko, Sweden - II_Bog_E1_3 | ecosystem: Environmental > Terrestrial > Soil > Wetlands > Peat | place: Sweden: Abisko, Stordalen...
GGCCGCCGTACTCCTCGGGCCAGGTGATCCCGAGCCAGCCCTTCTCGCCCAGCTTGGCCATGAACTGGCGGCGCAGCGGGGTGTCGACGATCTGGGCCATGTTCTCGCGCGTGACGTCGAAGACCTCGGGATCGTAATTGTCGTCGAGGAACTGCTCCACCTCCTTGACGAACTCCAGCTGCTCGGGGGTGAACTCGAAGTCCATGGCCTGGCCTCCATCCTCTGCCGTACGGCGGGCGCCGTGACGTTTTCTGACTGACCGTCAGATGTTAGCTGACTGACCGTCAGATACTGTGCACATCATAGGATGGGTCGACAGGAGGGGCCAGCGCCACGGTCCCGACGGACCCGACCCGCCGGACGCCGGGGCCCCGTGGCCCGGCAGAAGGAAGACGGGCCCGGCACCGGCACCACCGGACCGGCACGGAAGCGACACCGGCCGCACACGACGAAGGGACGAGTACCACGATGGACCATACGCACCCCACCAGGGCATCCGCATGACCCGGGGCATCGTCGGCATCGCCGGGTACGTCCCCTACCGTCGCATCCAACGCTCCGACATCACCAAGTTCTTCGGTACCGGCGGGGGCAAGGGCACCCGCTCGGTGGCGTCCCATGACGAGGACACCACCACGATGGGCGTCGAGGCCGCCCGCCGGGCCCTGCGCGGGGCCCCGGCCGCCGCCCCGGGTGCGGTGTGGTTCGCCACGGCCACCCCGGCCTATCTCGACAAGACCAACGCCGCCACCATCCACGCCGCACTGCGCCAGCCCTCCGAGGTCGCCGCCTTCGACTTCGGCGGCGCCCTCCGTTCCGGCCCGGGCGCCCTGCGCGCCGCCCTCGACGCCACGGGGTCCGGTACGACGCTGGTGGTCGTGTCCGACCTGCGCGACGGACTGCCGACCTCGGGCGACGAGTCGGCCGGGGGCGACGGCGCGGCGGCGATCCTGGTCGGCGACGACGGACCCGGCACGCCGGTCATCGCCGAGTTCCTGGGTGGGGCGTCGGTCACCGACGAGTTCCTCGACCGCTGGCGCACGGCCGGCGACCGCCGGTCCAAGACGTGGGAGGAGCGCTTCGGCGAGACCCGCTACGTCCCCCTCGGCACCGAGGCCTGGCAGTCCGGGCTGAAGGCCGCCGGCGTGACGGCCGAGGAGGTCGACCGGGTCGTCGTCACCGGCATGCACGGACGGGCCGCCAAGGCGCTCGGCCGCAAGCTGGGCGTCCGCGACGGCGTCCTGGCCGACGATCTGTCCACCACCGTGGGTCAGACGGGAACGGCCCACGCCGGCCTGGTGCTGGCGTCCCTGCTCGAGCGGTCCTCCCCCGGTGACGTGGTGGCCGTGGTGTCGCTGGCCGACGGCGCGGACGTGCTGGTCTTCCGGGCCACCGACGCCATCGCCGCCTGGACCCCCGCCGACCCCGTCGCCGAGCAGGTGGCGGGCACCGCCGATCTCCCCTACGGCAAGTTCCTGGCGTGGCGGGGCATGGTGACCACCGAGCCGCCGCGCCGACCCGAGCCCCAGCGGGTCTCGTCGTCGGCCGCCTGGCGCAACGAGGACTGGAAGTTCGGCTTCGTCGGGTCCGAGGACCGGACGTCGGGTGCGGTCCACCTGCCGCCGTCCCGGATCTCGATGGTCGGAGGAGCGGTCGACGACATGGTCCCGGTGGACCGGGCCGACGCCGAGGCCACCATCGCCACGTACACCATCGACCGCCTGGCCTACTCGCCGAGCCCGCCCATCGTGTTCGCCGTCCTCGACTTCGACGGCGGCGGCCGGTTCCCGGTGGAGCTCACCGACGTGGACCCCGACACCGTCGACATCGGCGACCGGGTACGGATGACGTTCCGCAAGCTGTTCACCGCCGACGGCATCCACGACTACTTCTGGAAGGCCACCCCGGTCCGCCAGACCACCGCCCCCGACGACGGGTCCACCCCGACCGACTGAGCACGGCAACACGACCGCACCGCAGCACGACCTGAAGGAGAACAATGGCATCGCACGGAATCAAGGATCGGGTGGCGATCATCGGCATGGGGTGCACCCGGTTCGCCGAGCACTGGGACAAGAGCCTCGACGATCTGATCGTCGACGCCGCGGAGGAGACCTTCGCGTCGGCGGGTGTCACCAAGGAGGACGTCGACGCCTACTGGTTCGGCACCGCCCAGTCGGGCATGAGCGGCATCACGCTGGCCCGACCGCTCCAGCTCGAGAACAAGCCCGTGACCCGGGTGGAGAACTACTGCACCACCGGTTCCGAGGCGCTGCGCGCCGCCGCCTACGCCGTGGCGTCCGGGGCCTACGACGTGGCCATGGCCCTCGGGGCGGAGAAGGTGAAGGATTCGGGCTACCAGGGTCTCAACGCCTTCCCGATCCCGAACGACGGCACGGCCCGCACCCTGACGGCGGCCGCCATGTTCTCCATGGTCGCTCCCGCCTACGGCAAGAAGTACGGGGTGGGCGAGGACGAGCTGACCGAGGTGCTGGCCCGCATCTCGTGGAAGAACCACCAGAACGGCGCCCGCAACCCGCGGGCCCAGTTCCGCAAGGAGGTCTCCACCGAGACGATCTGCGCGTCGCCCCGCGTGGCCGGTCGCCTCGGCGTGTTCGACTGCGCCGGCGTGGCCGACGGTGCCGCCGCCGCCATCGTGGTCCGGGCCGAGGACGCCTACAAGTACACCGACAAGCCGATCTTCATCAAGGCGCTGTCGTTCGCCGCCGGCAGCGGTTCGGGCCTGATCGACCCCGACTACGACTACACCTGGTTCCCCGAGTGCGCCGCGGCGGCCCAGGACGCCTACGCCCAGGCCGGCATCACCGATCCGCGCCACGAGCTGGCCATGGCCGAGGTCCACGACTGCTTCACCCCGACCGAGCTCGTCCTGATGGAGGACCTCGGGTTCGCCGCACGCGGCACCGCCTGGAAGGAGGTGCTGGCCGGCACGTTCGACCGCACCGGGGCCCTGCCCATCAATCCGGACGGCGGCCTGAAGAGCTTCGGCCATCCGGTCGGGGCGTCAGGGCTGCGCATGTTCTTCGAAGCCTTCCTGCAGCTGCGTGGCGAGGCCACCCCGGAGCGCCAGATCGACACCGACAAGAAGCTGGCGCTGACCCACAACCTCGGCGGCTACCCCGGCGAGATGGTGTCGTTCGTCTCGGTGGTCGGCACCGAACTGGGCTGAGCCGCCCGCAACGACGAGGACCCGGCCACGCGGGCCGGGTCCTGCATCTCCTCGGTGTCCGACCTCGCGGCCGGACGATCACGACGACGTCGGGTCAGGCGGCGACCATGCCCTCGGCCTCACGCTCGTCGAGCAGGGCCCACCAGGCGTCCGCGGCCCGACGGGCCGCGTCGGCGACCTCGGTCTCGTCCGCACCGAGCAGGGCCAGTGCATCGACGGCCCAGTCGCCGTGCTCGGCGTCCATCGTGGCGTGCACGTCCCAGAACTTCGTGCCGGCGGCGTCGACGCCGTACCAGCGCCGCAGTCCGTCACCCTTGGTGGCAGCGATCGCGGCAGCCTGGCGCTCGTAGGCGGCCAGTCCGGCGATGGCGGCGACCGGCGACTGTCGCGCCAGCTCCTGGTAGGTCGCGGCCAGATCGCAGGCGGCCGGCCCCGGAACCGAGGCGTGGGCGGTCGGCAGCGCGGCGGCGAACCCGTCGAAGAGGGCGAGGTGGGGCTCCGGGCGACCCAGCTCGTCGGCGAGGTTGCGGGCCACCGACCCGGCGGCCTCGAGCTCGCCGTCGGCGACCAGCCGGTCGACCACCGCGGCCAGGACGGCCGGCAGGACCGCCTCGAAGGCCCGGTAGTGGACCGCGTACTCGGCCAGTTCCTGGCTGGTCAGCTCCCCGGCCTCCCACCGTCGGTAGAAGGGGTGGGTGAGGAGCATGCGCCCCTCCAACGAACTGGCCACGGCGGCGGTCAGCCGGGTTCGGGGGTCCTGTGCACGGGGGTCATGGGTCATGCGCGCAACCCTACCAAGAGGGTCCCGCCCCTGCCCCGGACCTCAGCGGGCGACGGCCTGCTGGTTCGACGGGTGCGCGTAGCGGCCGCTCATGTAGGTCCGCTGCGGGACGGCGGACGCCGGTCGCGCCGCCATCGGGTCGAGGTAGTGCAACTTCATCTCGCGCTCCGAGGCCATCCTCCGCAGGTGCACCAGGATCGCCACGTACGCGCCGAGAGCCACGCCGTCGAGCACGACCACGGCGACGACGAACGTCGAACCGGTGACCACGGCGGCCAGCAGGGTGACGACGAACACCGCGGCCAGCACGGTCAACGTGTCCCGACGGCGCTTGCGGGCCTGGGCCCGGGCGTAGGCGTCCGGGGCGCGCGACGGTGGCGGGTTCGTCGTGGGATCGCGGTCGTAGCGCGCGGAGTCGACGAAGGGCGGGGCGAAGCGGTCCGGCCGGTCGTCCACGTAGGCCGGGGCCTCGGGGGCGGGCTCCGTCACCTCCGGCTCACCGAGGAAGGCCAGGGCCGGCCGAGGAAGCTCCTTCGCACCGACCACCGTCAGTACCGGGGGACGATCGCTGTCGGGGTAGTGGATCGCCGTCGGGGTGCCCTGGTCGTCCACCGACCGCAGCCGGTAGGCCGGGGCCACGATGGGCTCGGGGGCACGTTGCTCGAGGACGCGAAGCTGGTAGTGGAAGTGGGAGATCGACTGGTCACCACCGGATCGCGAGCGTCGCTTCAGGAGGCTCGGTCCAAGGATGACGGCCCATGCCGTCACGATGATGATGACCACGACCACAGGCATCAGCTCCTCCACCGACCTGTTACCAGGAGAAACGGTACCGATGCGGAATTGGCTAGTGGTGGATGCTCGGTGGGGGCGGACCGGGGCACCGCTATGGTCGGCCCCCGTGATCGCCTTCTGGACCCTGATCGGACTGGCCGGCGTGGCCGCCGTGGTCGACTGGGTGGCGGTCGCCCGGGGCGACGACCGGCTCGAGTACGTGGCCAAGCCGGCGGTGTTGGCCCTGCTCACAGCGGCGGCGGCCGTGATTCCCGAGGCCCACACCGACCTGGTCGACCGCCGGTGGTGGTTCGTCGCCGCCCTGGCGTTCTGCCTACTCGGCGACGTCCTCCTGATGCTGCCGCGGGACCTGTTCGTGCCCGGTCTGGCGGCCTTCCTGCTCGGTCACGTGCTCTTCATCGTCGGTCTGTTGCAGCCGCCGTCACCGGCCGGCTCGCCACCGTTCGCCTTCTCGCCCACCGGACTGGCCGTGGCCTGCGCGGTGGCGGTGGCCTACGGAGCGGTGCCGGCGGTCCTCATCTTCCGGGCGCTGTCCGGTGACGACCACCGCGGGCTGATCCCACCGGTGGCCGTCTATCTGGTGGCCATCCTGACCATGGCCGTACTGGCGGCCAACGTCGGCGTCCCGGCGGCGGCCATCGGTGCCGTCCTCTTCGTGGTGTCCGACACCGTGCTCGCCCTCGACCGCTTCGTCCGCCCGGTACGCCACGGGCAGGTGGTGATCCACGTCACCTACCACCTGGCCCAGGTCCTGCTCGTGCTGTCGCTCGTGCACGGGACCTGAGGAGCAGCGGCCCGGGTCGGAGCCTGAGGTGCAGCGGCGAGCCGGCCGGGTGCGCGGAGCTCGGGGCGGGCGTTCAGTCGAAGCTGGGTGCTTCGGTACGCGTGCGCTTGAGCTCGTAGAACCCGGGGGTGGCGGCCACCAGGAGCACGCCGTCCCACAGGAGCCCGGCGGCCTCACCCTTCGGTGCGGGCGTGACGACGGGGCCGAAGAAGGCGACGTCACCCACCGCGATCACCGGGGTGCCGACGTCCATCCCCACCAGGTCGATGCCCCGGTGGTGCGATGCCTTGACCGCCTCGTCGTAGGCGTCACTGGTGGCGGCGTCGGCCAGTTCCAACGGCAGGCCCACCTGACCGAGCGCCTCCTCGATCGTGGTGCGGTCCATCTCCAGGCCCTTGACGTGCCGGAGCGTCCCGAGTGCGGTGTAGAGCGGCAGGACGACCTCGGGGCCGTGGGCCTGCTCGGCCGCGGCGACCACGCGCACGGGGCCCCAGGCCTTGGCCATCATCTCCTGGTACTGCTCAGGCAGATCGTCACGGTCGGCGTTGAGGTAGGCGAGCGACATGATGTGCCACTGCACGTCGATGTCGCGGACCTCGGCGGCGTTCAGCAGCCAGCGTGAGCTGATCCACGCCCACGGGCAGAGCGGGTCGAACCAGAAGTGGGCGACGGTGCGCTCGGAGCCGGCATCCGAGGATGCGGCAGGGGCTTCGGTGGTGGTCGTTGCGGTCACTGGTTCTCCTCGTCCGGCGTACGGCTTGTCCAACCCCATCTTCACCCACCCTGTTCCCGCCGGCGCTCCCCGGGGGTCCCCGGGCAGCGGCCCGGGGTGCGGATCCCCCGTCGGGGCACGGCCCGGGCCCTTCAGTTCCGGGCCCGGGCCGCCCATCGGCCGTCGCGCCGCTCCACGGCGACGGACACGCCGAAGGCGTCCGACACCCCGACGTCGGTCAGCACCTCGTCGACGGGGCCGGCCACGAGCAGCGTCCCCTTCCGGAGCAGGGCGGCATGGGTCACCCCCGGCGGGATCTCCTCGAGATGGTGGGTGACCAGGATCATCGGTGGCACGTCCGGATCGGCCGCCAGCGATGCCAGCCGGGCCAGCAGTCCCTCCCGGGCGCCGAGGTCGAGGCCGGCGGCCGGCTCGTCCATCAGGATCAGTTCGGGGTCACCCATGAGTGCCCGGGCGAGGAGCACCTGCTGACGCTCGCCTTCGGACAAGAGGCCGAACGCCCGAGCGGCGAACAGTTCGCTGCCGAATCCGGCGTCGGTCAACAGTGCGGCCGCCCGGGTCCGGTCATCGGCGGTGTACTCGTGCCACCAGGTCTCGAGTGCGGCGTACCGGCCGGTGAGGACCACGTCGAGCGCGGCCTGGGCCGGTCGCAGCGTCCGCCCGACCGACGCACTGACCACCGTGATGCGGCGGCGCAATTCGCGCATGTCGACCTTCCCCAGCCGCTCACCGAGGATCTCGACCGTGCCTCTGGTCGGCCAGAGACCGGCCCCCACCACGCGCAGCAACGTGGTTTTTCCGGATCCGTTGGGACCGAGCAGCGCCCAACGCTCCCCCGGTCCGACGGTCCAGGTGATCCCGTCGAGCAGTGCCACCCCGTCGCGGACGACGGCGACGTCCTCCAGGCGGACGACCGGACCCTCTTCGGTGGGCATGGGCGGTCACCCTAGCGGGGTCTCCACCGCCACCGGCCGGGCTACGGACCGACTCAATCGTTCTCGACCGTGTAGTCGAAGATGGCGACCACGTGTCTGTGGTCGGGGGCCCACTGCATCTGTCCCTCACCCACCAGCTCGTAGGCCCGCAGCCGGAACGTGATCGTCTGTCCGGGGTGGAGTACCGGTTGCGGCGGGCTCTCTCCGGGGACGAGGCCCATGAGGAACACCGAACCCAGGTGGTCGACGGAGTGGAAATCGGCCACCGAGACCGGAACGTCGGCCGTCGCACCGCCCATCGTCACCGTCCAGGTACAGGTGGTGGCCTCGTTCTGTTGGGGCAGGCCCTCGCCCGGCACCACGGGGCCACTGACCGTGATGTCGACGTCGAAGGCGTTCGTCCTCACGTCGACCGGGAGTCCCTCGACCTGCAGGGCCGGGCGGGATTCGGTGCCGACCAGCGCGGCATCCACGTCGGGATGCAGCGTCTTCTTCGGCAGGAACGCCGGGTACCCCGAAGTACCCCCGTCCGGCACCGCGGTCGCGGAGCTGCGGCCGGCGACCGCGGCCGTGCCGGTGTCGCCGGTGCCGGAGCTGCTGCCTGCGCCACACCCGGCGAGCACGAGCGCGGTCAGCACCACCACCGACGCGCGACCGACCCCGGGCCATCGGGCCCGGGACCGGTCTGCCTCGTCAGTGCGCCTGGTCCGCGGGCGACCCCGGCGAACGGACGCCACTACCCGTTGGTACCGGGTGCACCCGGGCTGCCGGGAGTACCGTCGCCACCATTGCCTCCCGGCGCGCCCGGCGTCGTGCCGACTCCGGCGCCACCGTTCCCGCCGTTCCCTCCGTTGCCACCGGCACCGTTGCACGGCGCCGTGTCGTACGGCACCGTCTGGCCACCCGAGGCGGTCAGCCACACACCGGCGGACCACTGCTCGGCCGGGCAGGCACCGTTGCCGCCGTTCCCTCCGCGACCTCCGGGGGCACTCGCCGAGGCGGCGGATCCACCGTTGCCACCCTTGCCACCGCTGGTCCCACATCCGGCAGCCCCTCCGCCGCCCCCGGCGCCACCGGCGCCACCGAAGTGGCCCTTGCCGGGCTTGCCGGATGCACCGCCCTTACGGAGCGGGGCGTGCACGGGGCAGTACAGCGTCGGCGAACTCCCCTTGACCGCCGAGTACCCGGGGGGCGACGCCACCGGTGTGAACGACTGCGCCGTGAACACGTCGGGCCCGAATGATGCGAGCCCGGACTGGGCCGCGTATCCGATGTGGCCTTCGCCGTCGAGTCCTCCGCACACCGTGCCGGCAGCCAACGGGGTGTCGGCGTTGGAGGGCTCACCGCAGCTCTGGCCGGTGAGCAGCAGGTCCTCGAGCGTGCGCAGCGCGCTGTAGTGGTTGTAGTAGGTGCTCGACACCGTGCCGGGCTTGATCAGTGGGCTGATCAGCACGGTGCCGGTGTCACCACCACCGGCGGTGAAGTCGGTCGGGTCGTACAGCGGGTCGGCGGTCGCACAACCCGACGTCGTGGCCGCCTCGCTCCCACTCGGGCAGCTGGCGCTGCCCACCGTGGAGGTCGCACCCTCGGCACCCAACGTGATGTTGCCGTTGAACCCGTTCGGGAGTGCCACCGGTTGGCCACTGTCGTTCAGCAGCTGGAACGTCCCGACCCAGGGCTTGGCGTAGTTGTTCGACGCCCCGGTGGTGCTGCTGTTTCCGGACAGGGCGATGGGTCCGGTGTCGCTCACCGCACCGACGAACGTGTCCGGCGGGATCGTGTCGCCGGTCGCATCGGTGCCCGAGACCAGACGCCCGGTGTCGTCGGCGTTGATCTTGGCGTCTCCCACCAGGCTGGAGCCATGAGCCACCAGTGCCGGCTCGGTGGTCTGTCCGGGCGAGCCACTCAGATAGGGGCTCTCGCCGACCAGACCCGTCGGGCGGTCGATGAATCCGGAGGCACCAGGACCAGGCTGCAACTGGTTGCCCGAGGTGTCGGTGACCTCGGGGTCGTTCGGTCCGGTCGGCTCGGTGCTGACGTTGTGGCCGTTGATGTTCTCGCCGGCGGCGTCGGCCTGGGCTCCGTAGGCACCGTAGAGCGAACTGGCTCCCGGGTATTCGGTCCCGGCTGACCCGAAGGTCGGCTGGTCGGCCGGAGCGGAGTAGGTGGTGCTGTCACCCGGCGCCGGCACGTTGTTGAAGCTGTTGCCGACCGTGAAGGGGGGGTTGGCCTCGTCGAAGGTGACGTCGATCAGTCCGCCGTCGGCGAAGGCCGCCGACTTCTCGATCAGCGGGATGTAGTACCGCAGGAACAGGTCGGAGGCGTACAGCCCACCGGTGTAGTTGGTCGGCTGGGTCGCCTCGGGGTCGTAGGCCGGGAGGCCGGCCGGCGTGTAGTCCGGCGACCCGTCGGCGTTGAACGCCCCCGAGAGGTTGTTCCCCTGGCAGGTGGCATCGTGGGCGTCACTGCAGTTGTTGGGCGTGATCCAGTTGAAGGCCGGGACCTCGTTGGCCGGGAGCGTCAGGTCGTGGGCCAGACCGTAGGTGGGGTCGTCCAGGTTCGTCACGTGGTTCGCATCACAGTTGGTGTCGGTCGCCCCGGTCGTGGGCGCACCCGGTCCGTCGTACTCCGGGGTGGTCGGCTCGTTCAGTGCCGGCTGTGCCGCATAGGTCACGCCGCTCTGCGTTCCGGCCGACTCTCCGGTCAGCGAGGCGAACCAGCCCGTCGGGAAGTGCTTGGCCACGTACTGGTCGGCCGGATCACCGTTGTTGTTGGCGTTGGCCGGCTGGGCACCGGTGTAGCTGGTGACGTCCCCGCTCGGCGCCACCAGGTTGGTGGGGTTCGTCACCGGGTCGTTGGACGACGTGCCGGGGTACCCACAGGTACCGTCCTCACGGCCGGGGACCGTGTCGGACACACCCGGGGTCGAGCCGGTCACGTACGACGTGGACCCCACCGGCTGGGCGCCGCCCAGGTCCTGGGCGTAGGCCTTCCAGGACACGCCCGCCGCGTTGTACTGGTTGAACAGCGTGGTGACGTCGGTCGGGTAGACGCAGCCGTTGTTCCCGAGCGACGCATCGACGCCCCCGTGGGTCAACAACTGGCCGTAGTTGCCGTTGCCGGCGGCGCTGGGTGCCGGCGGAACGGTGTTGGTGCCCGACGAGTCCGTGGTCTGATCGGAGTCGGTGGTGTTCCCGACGGTGCCGGTGGTGATGATGCCGTTGTTGCTGTTCGTCATGTTGGCGGTGGTCGAGCAGTCGTCCTGGGTCGCGTAGGACGGCGACTGACCGGACACCAGGGAGATGTAGTTGTCCATGCTGAAGTGGCCGGTGCCGTAGTAGTTCGTGAGCAGCGCACCCTGCTGCGGCAGCGTCTGCCACAAGTAGCTGTTCTGGTT
>Ga0302187_10004929_pt1 | contig 10608 bp, 10 predicted proteins | sample II_Bog_E1_3_FD_202120 | JGI IMG/M metagenome (GOLD analysis project Ga0302187, IMG submission 202120) | Peat permafrost microbial communities from Stordalen Mire near Abisko, Sweden - II_Bog_E1_3 | ecosystem: Environmental > Terrestrial > Soil > Wetlands > Peat | place: Sweden: Abisko...
ACAGGCTGCGGAAAAACTACCAAATGGCCGAAGTTTTGAAAGGGCACGGCTTCAATAGCCTGCCCTGAGCGAAGTCGAAGGGTGCCGCAAGTGGCTGAAAATAAACGCTGGGCTTTAGCCCCCGAGGCAATACCATCCAAAAACATCCCTTACCGCGTGTGCGCCCTTCGCTCTAACACCACCGGCTTCACCTTCGCCATCGGCTTCGCTAGCGCCGCTTGCGGCACAATCGGCTTCACCGCCGCCTTCGGAACCACCGGCTGCGCTGCGGCCTTTACCGGAGCCTTAGCCGCATCTGAATCCCCAGCCTCATCATCGTGCGTTCCCGCCTTCAGTCCCGCAGCCGCCTCCAGCCGCTGGTCGTCCGCGCTATCCGACAGGAATTTCTCGTCGTCCTTCCCCACAATCGCCGCCTTCATAAACGGGAGCCAGATCGGCAGCGCCGCCTTGGCGCCCGTCTCTTTCTCGCCCAACGACTGCCGGCTGTCAAACCCCACCCAAACCCCGCAGGTCACACTCGGAGAGAATCCCAGAAACCACGCGTCCGTATAGTCGCTCGTTGTCCCCGTCTTGCCCCCAAACGGATGCTTCAGTTGCCCCGCCGCCGCCCCCGTGCCATAACTGGTCACCGCTCGCAGCAGCACCATCATGTTCCGCGCCGTGTGCTGGTCAATCACTTCCTTCACCACCGGCGCGTCTTCCCACAGCGTGATCCCGTCCGCGTTTGAAACCTTCCGGATCAGCCTCGGCGCAACCCGTATCCCATCGTTCGGAAACACCGAGTAAGACGCCATCTGCTCCTCGAGCGTTATCTCCACCGCACCAATCGCAATCGGCAGATACGCCGGAATATTCGACGTCACCCCAAACCTGTGCGCCATATCGATCACCTTGTGAATCCCCACCCGCGCCGCCAGCTTCAGCGCCGGAATGTTCCGCGAATCCGCAAACGCGCTCGTCAGCGTCATCGCCCCGCGATAGTCGTTCTCGTAGTTGTGCGGCGTATAGCTGCCAAAGCTCACCGGCCCGTCCACAATCATGTCGTCCGGCTTGGCCCCATCTTCCATCGCCGCCGAATACACATACGGCTTGAAGCTCGAACCCGTTTGCCGCTCCGCCTGCGTGGCCCGGTTAAACTGGCTCAGCGCGTAGTCCCGCCCGCCGACCATCGCCAGCACGTCCCCGGTCGTGTTATCCATCGCCATCAGCGCGCCCTCGGCGCCCGAGTCCTGTTCCAGCGTCGCCCGCCGCTCCTTGCCCTCCATCGCGTCTGACAAGTGAACGTAGATAATATCCCCCGGCTTCACCAGGTCGGAGCCGTACTTCTCCCCGGTCCACTTCCAGTCGTCCGGCAGCAGCACAATCCGCTTGTCGCCCACCCGCGCATGAATCTCCAGCGGCATATCGTTGGTCACCATCGCGTGCACATAGTCGCCCGGATTCACCTTCACCGCCCAATCCGGATGCTTGTAGTCCTCCAGGCTTGTGCCCCCGTCCGCCACGTTTTCCAGCTTGCCAATCCACTGCCTGCGCCGCTCATACACAGCCAGCCCATCCTGCACCGCGTGGTTGGCAACCTGCTGCAGGTCCAAATCCAGCGTCGTCTGCACCTTCAGCCCGGCCTCGTGCACCTGCTCGGTCCCAAACTTCCTTTCCAGCTCCCGTCGCACTTCCTCCTGAAACCATGGAGCCACCGAGCCCTCCGGCTGAGAAATATGCAGTCCGAGCGGCGCATTCCGCGCCTGCTCCGCCTGCTGGTGCGAAATCACCTTGTCGTCTTCCATCTCTGTCAGCACCAGGTTCCGCCGGCGCAGCGCCTTCTCCGGATAGAGCACCGGCGAAAACGCCACCGGCCCCTTCGGCAACCCCGCCAGCAGCGCCGCCTCGGTCAGGTTCAGATCCCTGGCGTGCTTGCTGAAAAAGTACTCGGACGCCGCTTCAAACCCATACATTCCGCTGCCCAGGTAAATCTGGTTCCCATAAAGCGTGAAAATCTGCTCCTTGGTAAACGCCCGCTCAATCTGGATCGCAAGGTAGGCTTCCTGAATCTTGCGCGACGAAGTCCGCTCCGACGACAGAAACAGGTTCCGCGCAAGTTGCATCGTCAGCGTCGACGCACCCTGCGCACGCCCATGGCTGCGGATGTCGTGCCAAGCCGCCCCCGCCACGCGAAATACGTTGATGCCCCAGTGAGACTCGAAGCTCTTGTCCTCGATTGAAATCACCGCCGAACGCAAAATCGGCGCAAACCCGTTGTAATCCACCACCTCGCGCCGCTCCAGAGCAAACGAGCCAATCACCCGCCCCTTCACGTCGAAAAGCTCCGTAGTCGTCGAAGGCCGGTAGTGTTCCAGATCGTTGATCTGCGGCAAATCTACTGAGTAAACCAGCGTCAGCCCCGCCAGCGAACCCGTAATCACTGCCAGCGTCAGCAGAGCCGCCAGGGTGAACCTGCCCGCAAGCTTGCGCCGCCTTTGTTCTGGAACCTGCGGCGTCTGCAGCCGTCGCGGCCGCATAAGTGGCTGTGGTTCCACGCGCTGTGGGGGATAAATTGCCAACTGAATCGAGCCCTCGCAGGCATCCCTCCACGAAATAGTGAGAGAACACCTCAGCCTAAGGCTAGCATCGTAACGTCCAGGCGCGACGTGCGGAAAACGCCAGCGAACCATCGAGTGCAATTCCGGGAAAGAACAACTGGAGCGTCCGCAGCCGCCCGTGCCCCATTCCTTCGCCTTTTTCCCGGCGAATGAGTGGGAAAACGCAAATATCAACTCCCCGCTTCAAAACAAACCGGGCGCAGCCCGAAAGCCACGCCCATCTTCCCCCTGCACCCGAGCGCCTGTTCTCCGGCGCAAGGCCAAAGCCAACACCCTCCACCATCCAATCGACCAAGGGCGCCAAGGCCGCGTCTGCCCCACCGCAGGTGGTTACTTCGCCAGCGTATACGTCACCTTGATCGTGGTATTCACCTCTACCGGGTCCCCATTCAGCAGATACGGCTGATACGCCCACTTCCCAACCGCATCCATCGCCGATTGCTGCAACTCCGCCGGCCCGCTCACCACCTTCAGGTGCTCAATAGCCCCATCCTTGCCAATCACCGCGTCCAGAATCACCGCCCCCTGGATCTTCGCCTTCTTCGCATCCACCGGATACACCGGCACCATCCTCTTCACCGCCACCAGGCTCTCCGACTTCACATGAATCATCGCCGGGTTCGTCCCCTTCGACGCAGGCTGGTTCACATCTGTCCGAAGGGCCATCGCCGTCGTACAAGTCGCCAGTCCCATCACCACGCAAGCCGCAGCAATCCCCATCCGCCGCGCGCCCGAAACTTCTCCGCTCTTCTGTGTCAAATGCATAACTCTCCTCTCAAAAATGTTGGCATCGAGAATCCCGATGGCGTGAAGAATCCGCGGCGCGTCCCGATCCGTCAGCATCCGCGCCAGCCGCAGCAGTGATCGTGCATAACTCTCTCGTCCACCCACCGCCTTCGCGGCCATCTTGTCGCAAACCAGCTCCCGCGTCTCGGCCAGCCGCTTGCGTGTCAGCCACAGCGCCGGATGGTACGCCGCCGGCAGCGAAGCCAATCCGTAAAGCAGGTTCTTGGCGAAATCCAACCGCCGCATGTGCGCAAACTCGTGCGCCAGCAACGCGTCCAGATCACCCTCGCTCAACTCATCCAGAAACCCCGGTGGCAAAATCAACGTGTGCCGCCAAACCCCCACTGTCGCCGGCCCTGAAATGCCCCGCGAACTCACCACCTCCACGCCGTCCCCGGCCACGCCCAGCAGCCGCTGAAACCGTGCGATCCTGCCCCCCGTTTCTTCGCTTACCGCCGCTGGAACCGCGTTCCGCCGCAGCCCCTCCGTCACCCACACACCCCAACCCATCCGTCCGGACAAGTAGACCAGCACGCACAAATAGGCGACCCACCCCACAGCCAATGCGTCCACCGCCAGCCAGGGCAGCGCCAGGTCTGATGCAATTCCGCCGCCCAGCACCACCCGCACCTGCCCGTCATATTCGCTTCCGCGCCAGAATAAGAGCGCCAACCCCCACGTTTGCCGCAACAGCTCGCCCACATGCAGATGGCAAGCCGGCAACACCACTTCCAACCCCAGCGCTCCCACCCAAACCCGGTGCTCCCACTCCGAACCAACCTCCCGCGCCACCCGCGCCGCTGCCCATGCCCCCACAAACACCAGCGGAATCTGCCACAGAGAATTCAGCAGATAGCCCAGCACCCACGCCTCCAGCCCGCCTCCAAAAATCAGCTCCCTCATTGCCCGCCCCTTTCCTCTTCCAGACGCTTGGTCAGCTCCGCAATCTTCTTGGCGTCAATCTGCCGGCTCTTGATCAGGCTCATCACCAGCTCTTCGCTCGATCCGCCAAACATCCGGTCCACCAGGTCCCGCACCGCGTGCCCCGTTGCCTTGTCTTCGCTCACCGTCGCCCGATACTCAAACGCCCGCCCGCGCAGCTTCCGCTTCAGCTTCCCCTTGCGCTCCAGAATGTTCAGCATCGTCTGCACCGTGGTATAGGCCAACTGCTGCTCCAGCCCCTCCTGCACCGCGCTCACCGTACTCGCCCCCTCCCGCCAGATCACCTGCATGATCTGCAACTCCAGCTTGGTCAGCGTCTCCGTTTCCCGTTCTCCCATCGATCTATCTCCTAATGAATTAGGACAATATTCCGAATTCGCCGCGCTGTCAACTAAATTCTTAGGACTTAACTCACTCAAAAAGGGCATTGTCATCCCGACCCCAGTGGAGAGATCCGCGGATGCTTCTCAGAAAAAGCAGAGAGCCCCAGATCCCGCTAGAAGAATCAGCGGAATCCTTATGGCTGAAAAAAGCAGTTGCAAGCGTCCCAGGTTTCCGGCCGATTCCTCTCCCAGACAGAGAGGTTGATAGTAGCCCCGGGTGAAACCGGGGTGCCTATCGCGTCCAGCCCCTCCGTCCTGTTGGGACGGATTGAGGTCGTTTCCTGCCAGAAACCAGCCCGGCCCGAGCGGTCGCCGATCCACTGAAAAATGAACCACTTCTCGATTGACACCTCCAGCAGAGTTGATATCAACTAAAAATCTCTTGGACGCCCCTCGTCCTCCCATCCAAAAAGGAGAATCCCCGCCATGTTCACACCCAAAGGGAAATTCGCCTGGTACGAGCTCATGACCAGCGATACCCAGGCCGCAGCCAAGTTCTACTCCGACGTAGTCGGCTGGACCACCCAGGAAATGCCCGGAGACGGACCCGCATATACCGTCTTCAATCTCGGCGATGTCGGAATCGCCGGCATGCTCACCATCCCCGCACACACCGCCTGGGTCGGCTACATCTCGGTCGATGACGTCGATGCCCACATCGAAAAGATCGTCGAAGCCGGCGGAAAGCTCTGGCGCCCCGCCACCGACGTTCCCGGAATGTTGCGCTTCGCCGTCCTGTCCGATCCGCAGGACGCAGCCATTGTCGTTTTCACCGCGAACCCCGCCATGCCTTCGCCTGTGCGCCCCCAGCCGCCCGCCGCCGGAACCATCGGCTGGCACGAGCTATACACCACTGACCTCGATGGCGCATTCGACTTCTACAACAAGCTCTTTGGCTGGACCAAGCTCAGCGACATGGACATGGGCCCCATGGGCACTTACCGCCTCTTCGACGAAGGCGACCACAAGCAAATGGGCGACGGAGGCATGATGCTCAAAGGCCCCCATGTCCCCGTTTCCTGCTGGAACTTTTACTTCTGTGTTGACGCCATCAAGGCTGCTGTCCAGCGCGTGGAAGCCGGCGGCGGCAAAGTCCTCAATGGCCCCATGCAGGTCCCCGGCGGCGGCTGGGTCATCCAGGGCCAGGACCCGCTCGGAGCCATGTTTTCGCTCGTCAGCAGTCAGGAATAATCGCTCGATCGCGACAAAGCAAGAAGGGCACAGATTCCAGAAATCTGTGCCCTTCTCAACTGCCTGAATCCGAGTCTTACGCGCTCTTCGCCTTCAGTAAACTCAGCGCCTTGGTCAGCGCATCGTCGCCCTTGGGAGCGGCCGTCTCCACGTCGTCGTCCGGCATCGGCTCGGCAACCGCCACGTTCGGCGTCACCGCTTCGTCCTCAATCTTCTTCCCGTCCGGACTCTGGTATTTGGCCACCGTCAGCAGCAGCGCCGCGCCGTCCGGCAACTCGATCGTCTTCTGCACCGATCCCTCGCCAAACGTCCGTTCGCCCACCACGTCGCCCCGCTTCGCATCCAGAATCGCCCCCGCCGCAAGCTCCGCCGCGCCATACGTCCCGCGGTTCACCAGCACTGAAACAGGCGCATCCGTCAGCCACTTCGCCGGGTCAGCCGCAAACGTCTGCGTGGGAAACTTCTGTCCCGAAAGCGTCGCCAGCGTTCCCTGCTTCAGGAAGAAGTTCGCCAGCCGAATCCCCTGCGACGCATCGTCGCCATACGAGTCGCGCAGATCCAGCAGCACCTTGCGCCCCTTGCCGGCCTTGATCTTGGCCGCAATCTCATCCACCCGCGCCGCCGTCAGAACGCCCGGCTTCAGATACAAAATCGTCGAGTTCTCATACTCCTGCTCCGCCATCGGCGCAGTCGCCAGAATGGTCCTCGTCAGCACCAGCTTGTCCGGGTCCGCCTTGCGCGGGCGAACCACCGACAGATTCACCGCCGTCCCCGGCTTTCCGTCCAGCATCAGCCGGATCACCGCCAAAGACATCTCCCGCGTCGACGCATCGCCGATCGTCTCAATCACGTCTCCATCGGTAATGTGCTCGTGGTCCGCCGGAGATCCCGGCGCCACGCTGATCACCGTCGCGTATCCATAACGCTTTGAGATGTTGATCCCCACCTGCGCCACGCCCGTCGTCGGCCGGTCTTTGTAGATCTTGTACTCGGTCGCCGTCACATAGCTCGAATCCGGATCGAGAGACTCCAGCAGCCCATGCAGCGCGCCTGTCGTTACGTCCGTGATGTTCGGCTCGGTCACATAGTCCGTCTGAATCTTTTTCAGCACCTCGGCATACACCCGCATCTGCCGATACGCGCCATCCTGATCGCCGCCCGCATGCACGCCAAACAATCCAAACTCGCCCAGGCCGAAGCCCAGGCCAAGTGCGGCAAAAATCGCCACCGAAAGAACGAAGACCAAACGCTTGAACAATCGAGACACGCACACCACCAGTGCAGCCCTAAGGGGAAACAGGCCGCTCACTCTATAGACGCAATCATAGCGCAAGCGTCGCATCGCGTACTTTCAAAAGCGCTTCATAGCGCTATTTTGAAAGGGCACGATTTCAATCGTGCCATAAACGCTTTGAAATGAGCGTCGGCTTCAGCCGCTGAGGGATGTTTCCCACAGAATTCCATCAAACCCTGAATCCTTCCGCAGCCTGTCAGCCCCTCCGCCACACCAACAACACTCCCAGTCTCGTACCCACCCAGATACATCACCCAGCCACTCCACCCCAAAACCCACAGCCGCGCTAAAGTAGATGTGACCCTATGAGCAACCCAATGCCCAACTTCAAGCTGAAGGCTACACACGCTCCCGTCAAGGACTACTACGCCACGCTCCAGAAATTCGGCAGCGGCAAGTTCGACAACGAGGGCAACATCCGCCGCGCCTTCGAATCCCTGCTTGAAAAATGCGCCCGTCCGTTCGACTGGACCCTCATCGCCGAATACCCCATCCCCCGCCCCGGTCGCAATCCCCTCAAAATCGACGCCGCCCTCCTCGACGCCTTCAACCTCCCGCGCGGCTACTGGGAGGCTAAAGACGAAAAAGACGACCTCAATGCGGAGATGAACAAGAAGTTCGCCGAAGGCTACCCCCGCACCGCATTACAGCGGAAGAGACCGCGTCTACAGATATATAGATGCGCATTGGGAGAGTGCGCCATCGGTGATCGCAACTTAGAACAACGAAGGATTGCGCATTAGCCCTTCAAAACGGAAGGCGCCAGCCTTAAGGTATTCTTCCACGGCTTCCCCAGCGAGCCACCTGCGTTCAAGTCCCTCGGCAACCGCCCCCGCAGTGAGTGAGCCTGCGAAAGGATCGAGGACTAGATCGTCTGGGTCAGTCAGCAATTTGATGAAGAATTTGGGCAGGAGGGCGGGAAAGCGAGCTGGATGAATTTTGATGCCTTCTGCCTTGCACCGCTTCGTGTAGGCATCATTAGCAGCATTGTTCCCCATCTTCATCATGCTCTCGGGAACATCAAAAGCAGCCTCGGTCACATTCGGCGGGATCGACCCGCCAGCATCGATTTTATCGAAGGAATCACGGATCACATGCCCTGACGGCCTCACTGTCCCGCGTACCCCGTTTCGGTTCAACCGGATCATGTCCTCGCTGTATTCCTTCAGAACATTGAGGTTTGATGCCTTGGGGTACGGCGTCTTCGAAAACCACCACACATATTCGACTGAATCCCGAACGCGAATACGTCGAACTGTTACCCATTCAGCCGGAACCGGCATCTTTGCGGGGTTGTACCAAAAGCATTCCTGCGCCAGATGGAACCCGATCTCTTCAACGAGCGCAATCATCAGCTTGAAGTGATAGATGGAGCGCGTGGGGGTGCCCTGGTTATAACTCCCGCCGATGTTCAAGACGAAGCTGCCATCGTCTGTAAGAACGCGCCGAATCTCATTTGCAAATGGAAGAAACCACTCTACGTAGCGGTCCTTATGCTCATTGCCGTATGCTTTCTTGAAGTGCAAAGCATACGGTGGCGACGTCACAACGAGGTTGATGCTGCCGGATGGGAGTTCCCGTAACGTATCCATAGAGTCGCCAAGGTACGCAGCTCCGCGTCGAGACGCAAAGTAGGGTTGTCTCTCGATCAAGCGCGCCGGATGATCCAATGGAATATCTTCAGCAAAGCACGATTCAGCGGCTAAAAGGGGCTTAGCGTTCACGTCGACGATTTGAGGTTTGGACGACACGGCTGATGTCATAGTACTGCCCCGCTACGGAGAAAGGTAGCTGAAATAGGTTTACTTTGTCAACCATTTTCCAAAACGGGCACGATTGGATTTCCCAAGCGGAGGCGGCACGCATTCGTGGTGTTTCCCGGCAGGCAATCTCACGACTCATCAAGAAAGGACGGCTGCAGGTATTCAGGATCGCCGGTAAAGTTCTTCTGAACCGAACCGAAATCGAGACCTTCGTTCCTGAACAGCCAGGACGACCCGCGAATGAACGACTCGCTCGAAACGATCCGAAAGCTCATTAACGAGTGCTCTGACGATGAATGCAGGTCCGTGAAGTCTCTTTTGAGGAACTTCGTTCCTCACCCCCTCGAAAGCGAATGGGGTGTTGATGCTGACACTATCCTGAGTGCGATCAAGAGATCCTCCGACCTCACGAAGCGCGGAATTCGCGGCATCATCGCTGAAGCAGTTTTTGTCGATGATGTTATCCCCGGTGTCGCAGCTTCAGGATGGAATCCTATTGCCATCAATGGGGACCATCCCTATGACGCGCTCTTAAGAAAAAAGGACCGGTCTGCGCGTATTCAGGTTAAGCTGCAACGCCTGGAGAAGGGCACGCCGAAGCTTTACTACCCCAGACATTACAAAGACGGCTTACTCTATGTTGTTGAAGTTCAGAAGACTCGTAGCGGAAAAAAGACTGTCAAGAAGGCATTTCCTGGCACAGATACAAAGATCGCGATTACAACTTCCATTACTGAAGAAACACGACCTTATAACTTCGGGGAGTTCGATATTCTGGCCGTGAATATGCACCCATCCTCAGGCGATTGGAGGAGCTTCCGATACACATTAGGCTCTTGGTTGTTGCCGCGCCAAAATAATTCCTCTCGGATAGAGGTCTTTCAACCGGTTGCAGCTACCCCGAATGATGTCTGGACGGATGATCTCGCCATTTGTCTTGAGTGGCTCGAAGTCGGTGAGAAGCATCGAATTTTGGCGGAACTTCTGCACCTGCCAAGGAAAAAGAAATAAGCTCCGCAGTCCCGGCGCGATTCGAGAAAACCGTGAGTGTGTGCTGGGCCACGCCGATTCCGCCAGCACTACGCCGACGACTCCATCACCAAATGGGAAATCTTCCACTACACCTACGCGCTGCTCCACCACCCCGAGTACCGCACCCGCTACGCCGCCAACCTCAAGCGCGAACTCCCCCGCATCCCCATGGCCCCCAGCTTCCACCGCTACGCCGAAATCGGCGCGGCCCTTATGACCCTCCACATCGACTACGAAAGCCAGCCAGAATACCCCCTTTTACGTACCGAAACAGGCAAATTGGACTGGAAAGTCGTCAAAATGTCCCTCTCCAAAGACAAATCCCAGCTCAAATACAACGACTTCCTCACCCTCTCCGGCATTCCTTCAGATGTCTATGGGTACCGCCTCGGCGACCGCAGTGCCCTCGAATGGGTAATCGATCAATATCGAGTCTCAACCGACGCCCGCTCCGGCATTGTCAACGACCCCAACCGCCCCGACGACCCCCAATACATCGTTCGCCTCATCGGCAAGGTCGTCACCGTCTCCCTCGAAACCGTCCAACTCGTCGCCGAACTGTCCAGGCTAAGCATCGACCAGGTCTAGCCAAAGGTAGCGTCGTGTCTCTAGACCGGCTG
>Ga0302187_10004930_pt1 | contig 10608 bp, 9 predicted proteins | sample II_Bog_E1_3_FD_202120 | JGI IMG/M metagenome (GOLD analysis project Ga0302187, IMG submission 202120) | Peat permafrost microbial communities from Stordalen Mire near Abisko, Sweden - II_Bog_E1_3 | ecosystem: Environmental > Terrestrial > Soil > Wetlands > Peat | place: Sweden: Abisko, Stordalen...
AATATCGGCTATATTTCAAGCCGAGCCGACGCTGCAATGGCGGCTTTGGGTCCAGCCCCTTCGGGGTTGCCCTGTAAAAGGCCCCGGCGGCGTCGCTCAGCCTTGATGGAGGCCCACTCCACCTGCGGCTTCGCTCCCCCTTGTCGCACTTGGGCCGGGGCCTTTTACAGGGCAACCGTGGCGTTGCGGAATTTGTCCACGCCGCCTAGGCCGTAAAAAGCGCTGTTCATACCTCCCCGCCCGACCACCAACGATACTATCAGGCTATGGTGGTCGGGCGGGATGGCGGGGCGAGAGGTATGACTGCACGTCAGTGCAGTTTGGCCTAATATGTGCGGGAATCTTTCCAGGGACGCACTGCGGACACTGTTCGGGCGCGGCGTCTCAGGCAGGTGAACGGAACCGATATCCAAATCTTCGCCCGGATCGCCGCCAGGCCAAACGGTCCTGCGCGGCTCGTTCGCAAACACGCAATTCTATTTCCAGCGACTTTCAGACGCACCAGTCCGCTGGGAATTGCGTTCGTCGGCAATGGCCAGGCACCAGGCTGACCAGTATTGCTGCCGAACGTACTGGGTCGCCGGATGCTGGAAGCGATTCCAGCCTCGGGCGACCCAGACTTTCACCCTGCGATTGAACCCGCTTTTCGTCGCCGACAGCGACGTGCCAGCCTTGTCGGCTTAACCATCTCATCTGCCGGTCGTTCTTGTGCTTCGGTGCGTCATCAACATCCCATTCGGGAGAATTGATATGGGAATGCGTGTAGGTGGTTCGGGTTCCAGCGCTGCTTCGGCAGCATGGGCGACCCAACAGCAGAATACCGTCAGCCAATCGAGTCCGCCGCCGGCTGCCGCCAGCCCTGCGGCATCGAGCCCGGGCCAACAGATCGCCAGCGCAGTTGAATCGCTGATGTCCGGATCGACGTTCAGCATCAAGGCGTGATCTGCAGGGCGGTTAGGGTCTGTTCCGCCGCCCGGCAGGTGTGAGATCGCCCGGCACTGGCCCCACCCGTGCCGGGCGACACCATCTGTCGGCAAGATGCGTATCCGCGGTCAGAAAAGTCGATTGGTCGTAGGCCGAAAATTGGCCCAACGATCGCAATGGTCCCGCGCCGTTGCAAGTCTCGACACCGACGGTCAGCGCCCCGGATATGAGCGGCACGATCGGTTCCCGCCAGAGCGTGCCAATTGTCCTGTTGATTGCGCCGCCGCGCGGTCGACCTTTCCCTTCGAGAACGGGATCAGGCGAGGCCCGATTCAATCCGGGTGATGCAATGCCGCGATCTCTTCGGCGCGGATCGTCAGATAGGCATTTCGCGTGGCGACATAAGCGTTGGCTTGTTCCCTCATCTGCTTGATCTGCACATCGTTGACCAGGCGGTCGTCCATTGTACCAAGCACGATGACCGGTATGCGATAGGCGGGCCTCGTGAAGGGCGGGCCAACAGCCAACGAGAGAAACATGCGATCGGCAACCGTTCCGACAAGATCGCGCAGTGTCGTCGAACCGACTATGGGCAGATACATGTATGGGCCGGGCTTGATCCCGTAAAATCCCAGCGTATTGGCAAAACCATTCCGGCGAAAAGGAATTTTGAACGGTTTGCGCTTGGCAAAATCGAACAGTCCGCCGACACCGATCGTGGAATTGATCGCCAGGCGCGCCAGCGATCGCCCCGCCTTGCCGATCCGGTGTTGCAGCAGAAAATTGGCAATCACCACCGGTTCGCGCAAATTGTAGAGCACGTTGTGAATGCCGTCGCGCAACGGGCTGGGAACAGTCTTTTCATATGCAAGGGAAATCGGCGCGACGACCATGCGGTCTGCCGCCTGAACGGCCGCATAGGATTTTTCATTGACCGTTTCCAAAGGGTCCGCACTCGATCGCCGCTGCGCCCCCGTAACCACGATTGCCGTCGTGGGATCGACCGGCTGTGCTGACGCGGTTGCCGCGTCCCCGGTGTCGGCGGGGGCAGGTTGTTCGGCAGGAACAACCGTTTCTGTCGCCTCGCATGGGGCAGCCGCCAGACTCACGTCCGGTGCGGCCAGGCTCAGCAGGAATACAGCGGCCAAGGCAATACGCTGCACACGCGTGAAGGCGTTCAGCGTCGCCGAGGGGATCTCATCCGGATTGCGTTCGTTTGCTGCCACGCGATGATGACGCCGCCAATCGCGTCGCCCCACACCTCAGTGCCGACTTCGAAACGCGCGAAAGGGCGCGTTTCGAAGTCGGCACCGGCCCGTGGCGACGCGCTGTGCGACGTCCGGATCAGGCGAAACGGATATCCAACGAACGCAAATATGTCTGCAAACCCGCATCCTGAATCGGGATCAGCCGCGCCTCGCTGCCCGAAGTGTTATAATGGGCATGCCAGTAGCCGGGAGGCGTCACGAAGGCACAGCCCGGTTCCCAGTCGACCCGGACAGGATTGACGATGGTGCCGTCTGCATCGATGTCGCGACCAACCAGCGTATAGACCCCCGGCGCGCAGTCGACGATCAGGTCGAGCGCGATCGACTGGTGCCGGTGGGGCCGCTGGATAGAGCCGGCACCGATCAGGCCGTACATCGCCCACAGCGTGTGAGTAACGGTCCGGGTCAGCGGGAACGCGGTGTTGCCCAGCAGGAGGCTCACCCGACTGCGATGCGAGGCCGCCGGATCGCTCGCGACCCTGGCAAGTTCGGCATTCGCACGATCAGCTTTGTAGATGGTCGGCTGAAAGCGGGCGCAAACCGGGCGCACGCCGAGATAGCGCAGCAACGGCGCATCATCGACGTAATAGAGCGTGGTGTCTTCGGTTGCGATCAGCATGACATCGGCAGTGCCCGGAAACGTGAAGAAGTCACCTTGCGCGAACGCAAACCGGTCCGACAACTGGTGGGCCGCACCCTCTCCCTTCAGAACATAGAACACCATCGATGTGGCGACTGACGCGAGTGCGAGGTGTTCCCCCTTGAGCACGCGGACGAAGTTTGCGCTGAGACCTGGACTCGTCGCCGGGCCTTCGGTTTTCAGTTCGGTGCTGAGATCAAGCGGCCGGATGCCGGTTGGACCATCGGCATGCAGCGAAGCCGGAAAAAAGCGAAAAGGCACGCGCGGGGTCAGGCTGGGCCGGATCGGGTCTGCAGCCTTGCTGTATTCATAAAACAGCCCTTGGCTATCTTGCGCAACAACGATCGCATCATCGTCCGCGTCAATGTCGGCGGAAGGCAAATCGAGCATGGTCATCGTGGTTCTCCGATTGTGAAGCATCAGGTCAGGGTGGCGTTTGTCCCGACTGTCTGCCTCGCCGCGGTTCGAATGAAGTACCCGATCGGCAAATGATTGTTGCGCATCGGGGTATGGACCGACCCCTGTCGAGCCGTGCAGACAAACCCCCACTGACGGACGGCAAGTCCCGCATGCGCATCGGGGATCAATCGTGAACACATCCGCAAATGCCGCGGCACCGCTGCCGGTCAGTCAAGCAGTCGATCGTGATATCAACTGGATCGATGTGCTCCCGAGTGCGGGTAGCAGCTTACTGCCAATCATGCTGGTCCCGGACCCGCTGCGCCACAAAATCGATAAAAACGCGCACTTTGGGAGAGACGATCCGCTTGGGCGGGTAAACCGCCCAGATCGCCGTTTCTCCCCAGGTCGTATCAACCGACCATGTGTAACCGGGCAGCAGCGCCACCAGCGTTCCGGCTTCGATCGGGCCCGCAACCAGCCATCGCGGCAACAGCGCCACGCCCAACCCGTCGATGGTCGCCTGCAACAGCGCGTCGTAGTCGTTGATCCTGATCCATCCGGCCATCGTCACCCCGCGCAAGTCGGCCGGCGTGGAACCGGACGGGCGGCAATACCAGGTAAGATCGGAGGTCGATGCAAAGTTCATGGCGTCAAGCGCCTGCAGATCCTCTGGCTGGGCAACCGGGCCATGATTGGCAAGGTACGCCGGGCTCGCCACGGGAATGCGTTGGTGCGCGCCAAGACGCCTGGCAATCAGCGATGAATCGCGCAGTGTCCCGGTGCGTATCGCGACGTCGATACCCGCCTCGATCAGATCGATCATCCGGTTTTCGATCGTCAAATCCAGCCTGATATCGGGATAAAGCCCAAGGAAATCCGAAAGATGCGGCATGACATGGCGCCTGCCAAAGGTGCCCGGCACGGTTACCCGCAAAAGGCCCTGCGGTCGCGAATTCAGTTCGCGCGTCGCGCTGCGCGCATCGTCGAGGTCGGCCAGGATGCCATGCGCCCGGGTGTGAAGCGTGCGCCCGGCTTCTGTCAGATGCAGACGCCGGGTCGATCGATTGAACAGGGCTGCCCCGACATCGGCTTCCAGTGCGCGGATATGGCGGGAGACTGTCGAGACTTTCACGGCTTCCTCTTCCGCCGCCCTCGAAAAACTTCCGAGCGCGGCCGAGCGCGTAAAAAACCTGAGCGCTGCAAAATAATCCATGAATCGAACGCTCCCTTGCGCAACGATGTCCTACCCCAAAGCGAAGCGCTGCGTCACCTTTGCAAGCGTGTGGCGCCGGCATCCGCAAAGAGAGATCGCGACACCGTGTGCAAAATCAATCCTGGCACACACTTGCTTCGACAATGCGCGCAATCGCTGATGACCGAGCGCGCGCCAGCGGCAAACCTGGTGGTGCGTCCATCTTTTTTAGACAAATTGTCTTATATTGACAATTTGTAAATTGAGACTTATGGATGCGACATGCGCTGGAACCCGGAACCTTATTTTGCCATTGCCGATGCGGTCGCCGTGTTGTTGCAGCCGCAGGCGGAGGTCGTGGTGCACGATCTGGATCAGGATGTGATCCTCCATATCGCCGGGGCTTTTTCAAAGCGGCGGGCGGGCGATCCCGCATTGAACGAAACTGCCGATCTGAAGCCGTTTGCAGGACCGGTGATCGGCCCATATGCCAAGACCAACTATGACGGGCGCGCCCTGAAATCGGTGTCGGTGTCGATTGCGGGGCACGACGGCAGCCCGGCGGGGCTGCTGTGCATCAATCTAGATGTGTCGGCGCTGGCGCAGGCGCACGCCATGCTTGAACGGCTGATGCTGATGCCAGCGGCAACGGCCCCGCGCGCAGAGCACTTGTTTCCCGCCGATTGGCGCGAGCAGATCAACGCCCAGATCGCCGAATTCCTGTCGCAGCGCAGTGCGTCGCTGGCAGGGCTGACCACCGCCGATCTGATTGCGCTGACGGCCGTACTCGATTCGCGTGGCTTCTTTTCCATTCGCAAGGCCGCCGACCATATCGCAACGGCCCTGGGCGTTTCACGCGCCACGCTTTACAAACGCCTGGCGGCCGCACGGAGTAGCAACCGATGACCACATTGCCTGAATTCCGCCTTGAAACGTACCTCGGGCGTTGGGAATTTGCCGCCAGACACCACATGACGGCGTCGGACGCCCAGACGATGTCGATCAGGGATCTGCTGGCGCTGACCGGCCCGGATGCGCTCGATCGTTTTCTGGAACAGCCTTTGGGCTATACAGAACCATATGGCGCGCCCGACCTGCGGGCGGCGATCGCCGCGACGTATGACCTTTGCGCGCCCGAGGATGTGCTGTGTTTCGCAGGCGCAGAGGAAGGACTCTATGCGTTCTATCGCGTGCTGCTTGATCGCAGCGCGCATGCCATCGTGGTCACCCCCAACTATCAGTCGGCAGAAAGCGTGCCGCTGTCGATATGCGAAGTCAGCGGAGTGCCGCTTGAGCCCGATCAGAACTGGACTTTGGATATCGATCGGGTGGCCGCCGCCATTCGCCCCAACACCCGCGTGGTCTATATCAATTTTCCGCACAACCCGACCGGCAAGATCCTCGAACGAGACCGCTTCGACGCGCTGGTCGAGCTGTGCCGCCATCACGGCATCTGGCTGTTTTCCGACGAAGTCTATCGCCTGATCGAACGCGACCCGGCGCTGCGCCTGCCCCATGCCGTCGATGCCTATGAACGCGGCGTGTCGCTCAACGTGATGTCAAAGGCCTATGGCCTGCCGGGCCTGCGCGTGGGCTGGATTGCCTGCCGCGATCGCGAGTTGCTGGAACGGATGGTCCGCTACAAGCACTATCTGTCGATCTGCAACAGCGCCCCCAGCGAACGGTTGGCCGTGGTGGCGCTGCACGGCGCCGAGGCCATCCTGGAACGCAAGCGTGCGCTCGCGCGCGACGGGTTGGCCAAAGTCCAGGCCTTTCTCGGTGAATTTCCCCACTTGTTCGAAAGCTACACGCCCGACGGCGGCATCGTGATCTATCCGCGATACAAAGGTGCAGATGGTGTCGAGGCATTTGCACGACGGCTGGTCGAAGAGGCTGGCGCCGTGGTGTTGCCACCGTCCGTCTATGCATCGGCGCTGACACCCACACCTCCGGATCGGTTCCGTATGGGCTATGGCCGCAACGGGATCGATGAAGGACTGGCCGCCATGCGCGCCCATGTGATGCGGAATTATCCGTAAGACCATGCGCATCTTCAGCGCCGCTGCCATACGGTCGATTGCCACGCCCGATCTGGTGATTGCCTCTGTGCGCGGTGCGCTGATCGATCATGCGCACGGAAACATCGCCTCGCCACCACCTGTTCACCTGCATTTCGCCGAACCGCAGGGTGACTGCCACATAAAATCAGGTCATGCTGCGGGCTCTCGCGTGTTCGTCATCAAAGTCGCGACCAGCTTTCACGGGAATTCCGACACGGGGCTGGCTTCGGGCAATGGCCTGATGCTGGTTCTGTCGGCAGAAACCGGCGCGCCGCTTGCCTTGCTGGCCGACGATGGCTGGCTGACCGACGCGCGCACGGCGGCGGCCGGCGCGCTGGCGGTCGAAGCCTGTGCCCCACCGGCTACGGACATGCTCGGTGTGCTCGGTGCGGGGACCCAGGCGCTGTTCCAGGCACGCCGGATTTGCGCGCACAACCGCATTGCTCGCGTTGCAGTATGGTCGCGGACGGCATCGTCGGTACAGCGTCTTGTGCACGAACTTCGGGCCGCAGGACTTGAAGCCATGCCGTGCGACAGTCCGTCCGAGGTGGCCGCGCAGGCCAGGGCCATCGTGACATGCACCCCGTCGCGCGTGCCTTTGTTGAAGGCTGTCGATCTCGATCACGTGCGCCTGATCGTGGCTGTCGGCGCGGATATGCCCGGCAAACGTGAACTGGACCCCGATGTGATCGACCGTGCCGACCGGATTGTCTGTGACGATATCGCATTGTGCCTGGATCATGGCGAAATCCAGGGGCGCCGCCTGCACCACACGCGCCTGATGCAGCTCGGCGATTTGCTGGCGGCTCCGGAAATCGCCAATACAGGACTGACCGTGGTAGATCTGACCGGGCTTGCAGCGCAGGATGTTGGCGTCGCAAGCGAAGTCTATCGCCGGTTGTGTACGAGCATCCCTGCGTCGGGCGGCTCGCATTGATAGTTCCCCTGCTGTTTGAACGGAAGGACAATGCCATGACCAAGACCAACCCCCATTGCCGCCGTTCGATGCCGGCCAGCGCCTCATCCATCGACCGCCCGGCCGTCGTCGAGACGATCACCGGGTTTGGCGCGGTCTCTGGCGCGGCAGCATCGTGCAAAAAAGTGGGCTCGGGTTTTTTGCAAAAAACGATGCAAGCACGCAGGGACCTGCGCTTCATGTGCGCAGCTTGGCTGGCGTTGGTCGTTGGCGCTTCGCCCGCATGGTCCCAGGATATCGATCCACAGCGGATCGTCAGCTCAGGATCGGCAGGCGGTGCGACGGCCTGCGTCACTTGCCATGGCGCAACACTTGCCGGCAACCCGGCCCTCAAGGCACCACCGCTCGCGGGCAAGCCAGCCAGTTACATCCTTGCACGGCTGGCCCATTACGCTGGTCCGGATGGTCACAACGCCCTTATGAAAGCGGTCGCGACTGCCCTGACCCTTCCGGAGCGCGAAGCGGTCGCAGGGTATATCTCCCGCCTTCGGCCTGCGCCCGACGCCACCGACGGGCACGACCACAAGCCCTGATTGGTATCGCATCATGTTTGCACGATGCTCGTGAAATGCACTGATCCCTTTGTCGGGTTGGCAGTTCACCCGGTGATGTCGGTGCAAAATGCAATGAACGCCCGTACCTTGGCCGATTGGTGCCGACGCGATGTGTGCACGACATAAAGCGGGAAGGTTTCGCCCGGCCAGTCAGGAAACAGATCGACCAGTCGCCCTTGGGCAAGCAGATCCTGCACGCCCAGGGCCAGCACCTGGGCGATGCCCGCACCGGCCAGGCACGCGCCCAGCATCGTGCCGACATCGCGCACGACCAGCCTGCCCCGGGTTGTCACGGGCACGATCGCCCTGCCTTGATGAAGCTCCCATTCGAACGGCCGCTTTGTGACCGGATCGCGGAACTGGATGCATTCATGATCAGCCAGATCCTGTGGCACAACCGGTCTGCCGCAGCGGGCGATATAGCTTGGCGCTGCGACCGTCAGAATGCGCGTAGCCAGCAGACGCACCGCGATCTGTGACGATACCGGCTGGGGGCCAAAACGCACCGCAAGATCCGCGCCATCGGCCACCAGATCGCCGATATCGTCACTGGTAATCAATTCCAGCGTCAGATCGGGATGGCTGGACAGAAATTTGGGCAAATGCGGCGCCAGCACCAGACGCGAGAAATAGGGATCGACATTCACGCGCAATTTTCCGCGGACGGCCACCGTGTTGCCCGAAGCCAACTCTGCCGCTTCCCCGATCCCATCGAGCAATGGTGCAACCCGTTCGTAAAAGCTGCGGCCTTCGTCGGTCAGACGGAGCGAACGCGTGGTGCGATCGAGCAAGCGAATGGCCAGGCGTTCTTCGAGGCGAGCAATCGATCGACTGACGCCCGATGCCGACAGGCCCAACGCCTCTGCGGCGGCGACAAAACTGCCACCTTCGATAACGGCGGCAAGAACGCTGACGCCTGACAGCAATCGACCATCGAATGCCATGTCATTCCTGATTTTGAGTCATCAGTATAGTGATGAAGGCGCACTTTAATCAATGGTTCTGCTGCGGCATAGCATCAATTGCAAGCCAAGCAGTCAGGAGCCGCAAAGATGGACATCGAAGGAGCTGTCGCACTCGTAACAGGCGCCAACCGGGGCTTGGGCAAAGCCTTTGTCGACGCACTGCTGGCCGGTGGAGCCGGCAAGGTCTATGCCGCATGTCGCCAGCCTGCGAGCCATCTGGACGAGCGCGTGGTGCCCCTGCGCCTTGATGTGACGTCACCAACGGACATCACAGCCGCAGCGAAAAACTGCCCCGATGTTACAATCCTGGTCAACAATGCCGGCATCATGCTGACCACGCCGATCCTGGCACCCGGTTCGGACGATGCCCTGCGACGCGAAATCGAGGTCAACGTGTTTGGCGTGCTGGCGATGGCGCGCAGTTTTGCGCCCTTGCTGGCGCGCAACGGCGGCGGCGCGATCATCAACGTGCTGTCTGTCGCGAGCTGGTTCGTCAACCCGTTCAACGCCACCTACTGTACGTCGAAACATGCGGCACTGGCGGTGACCAATGCGCTTCGGATCGAGCTTTGCGCCCAGGGAACGCGGGTCCTGGGCGTCCATGCCGGGTTCATCGACACCGACATGGCGCGACACGTTGCCGGACCGAAAAGCAGGGCTCAAGACGTCGCCGATCAGGCGTTGCATGGCCTGCGGTTCGGCGAAGACCACGTCCTGGCCGACAGCAGCGCAATTGAAATTCATGACGCGCTTGCCGCAGATCGCGCCGCATTCGAACGCGGCCAGCAGTCAATGTGGGACCAGGGCGCGAGCCCCTGGACGAAATAACAGTTTTTATCCGAAAAGGAGATCGGACATGTACGCAATACTGGGTGTAACCGGCAAAGTCGGTGGCGTGGTTGCGCAGACCTTGCTTGATGCCGGGCAAAAGGTCCGGGCTGTGCTGCGCGATCGCGCCAAGGCAGCAGACTGGTCGTCACGGGGATGTGCGATTGCATATGCCGATATTGCCGATGCCGCCGCGCTGACCACGGCGCTGACCGGTGCAGAGGCGGTATTCATCCTGATTCCGCCGAATTTCGATCCGCAGCCAGGCTTCCCTGAAATCAAGGTCATCATTGCCGCGTTGACCAAGGCGATCACCGCCGCGCGTCCGCAACGGATCGTGTGCCTTTCGACCATCGGCGCGCAAGCCAGCAAGCCCAATCTGCTCGGCCAGTTGGGCGAGGTCGAACGGGCGCTGGGTGCGCTGGACATGCCGGTCTGCTTTTTGCGCGCGGCATGGTTCATGGAAAATGCGCTGTGGGATGTACCGGCCGCGCGTGAAGGCGTGATCGGCAGTTTTCTTCAGCCGCTCGACCAGGCGGTGCCCATGGTGGCAACCGCCGACGTCGGCCGGATCGCGGCGCAATTGCTGCAAGAGACCTGGACCGGTCCGCGTATCGTCGAGCTTGAAGGCCCGGCTCGGACGAGCCCCAATGATATTGCGGCCGCATTTGCAAACGCACTGGGGCGGCCCGTGCGCGCAGAGCCGATCGCGCGCGATCAGTGGGAGACGCTTTTCACCGCACAGGGCATGCACAATCCCGTCCCGCGGGCACAGATGCTTGACGGTTTCAACGAAGGC
>Ga0302187_10004946_pt1 | contig 10590 bp, 9 predicted proteins | sample II_Bog_E1_3_FD_202120 | JGI IMG/M metagenome (GOLD analysis project Ga0302187, IMG submission 202120) | Peat permafrost microbial communities from Stordalen Mire near Abisko, Sweden - II_Bog_E1_3 | ecosystem: Environmental > Terrestrial > Soil > Wetlands > Peat | place: Sweden: Abisko, Stordalen...
GTTGGGGAACTGAATCGGCCTCCCCGTGTCCTCCCAGCTCCGAAGATACGGCGGCACTGCGTGTTGCTCTAAAACGACACAGATTTTGAGAAACGGCTCACGCGTCTGTGCGCTCGGGGATCTCGACCGCTTCAAACGCCAGTTGGTCCCCGCGCCGGGTCTGCGTGGCCGCAATGGTCCCGGCCGGCAGCTCGATGACCGAGTGGGCCGGAAGACAGAGCGAGATGCGCCACGGCACAACGCGCGCAACTACCTTGCGTACCCGCAAGCGCCGGTCAAGATAGACCAGATCGATGGCGAACCGCATGGTTGCGGTATGCACCGACTGGCAGGGCACAATCCACAGCCCGTGGCCGATGCCCAAAGATTGGCGGCCGAGCAGTCCTTTGTTGCGCGCGGCACTGGTGGCCGCGGTTTCAAGCTGTGTGGCCAGCGTGGTGGAGCGCGTGCAGTTGACCACGCGCAGCCGCGCCTGAGCCTGACGACGCCGGGCTGTGAGAGTGCTCCAAAGCCACGCTGCCGATCTCCGCACCCGGCCCAACAGAGTTTGCCAAAGCCGCCCTATTGAACCGGACGTTGAATAACGTGTAGGCTTCCCACCCATTTCGCGATAAAACCTGCGAAATGGATGGGGCACGGTGCTTCTATTGGAGGACCATATCGACAGTGGATGCACGACAGCCGGCTTACTGCGCGGGCGCGGTGGATTGCGCTGCGGTTGCCGAAGTGGTGGTGGTCGAGGAGGCCGTGCCAAAGCCTCCACGCGCGCCTTCGATGACCAGCGGCGTTTCAGGCTTCATGCTGTCGATCAGCTTTTCGACAGGAATGACGGCTCGCGCCGTGGGAATCGCGGCTGACGCGGCTGCGGTGCTTGTCACCGGCGTGTGCATAGCTCCGGCCGTGTTGGTCGGCAGAAACTTTTCTGGATAGTTGAGTGCGGGCACCGGCGCGCCGGGAGCAATGGGCGTCACCAGCTCTGGGGTGACCACCACGATCAGCTCGGTGTTGGTGCGCGACTTCGAGATGGACTGGAAGAACTTGCCCAGTACCGGAATGTCACCCAGGAAAGGCAGCTTCTCAAAGGTCTGGGTCTCGCGGTTGTCCAGCAGGCCGCCGATCACGAAGCTCTCGCCAGCGGACAGCTCTACCTCAGTACGCACCTTGCGGGTGGTAATGGCCGGCACGTCAAAGCCCGATACCTCGACGGCGTTAGTAAAGTCCAGCGAGCTGACCTCAGGTGCTACCTGCAGGCGGATGGTGCCGCGCGGAGTGATGGTGGGCAGAAAGTTGAGCCGCACACCGTACTCCTTGAACTCGATGGAGACCGAGGAGCCGGAGCCGCCCGAGCCGCCCTGCACTACCGGATAGGGATACTCGCCGCCAGCCAGGAAGCTGGCCTGTTTGCCATTGGTGGCCAGCAGATTGGGCTCGGCCAGAATCTGCATGACGCCGGTGGTCTGAAGCGCCTGAATGGACGCGCCGCCGTTCAACCCAGGAAAGTAAGCGAGAAAGTTCAAGTCCTGGGAGATAGTGGCCGAGCCCGTGGAGCCGGATGCACCAGACGAAGACGAGCTCGAGGCGATGCTGGGCGGAGAGAACTGGCCGGTGGAGATGCCGCCCAGCGTGTTGCCCAGCCCCAGACTAAAGAGGTTGATGCCCAACTGCGTGGCCTTGCTGCGGTCCACGCTGCAAAAGCGCACTTTGAGCAGAATCTGCGGATCGGCAGCCGGCACCTCGACGTTGAGCAGGTTCACCACCTTGCCGGCCATTGATGCAATTTGCACGGCGCGTGCCGAACTGGTCAAATCCTTCACAGTGCCGCGCAGGTAGACCACGCCGGTCTCTTCGCTCACCTTCAACGCCTGGGTGGGCAGCTCAGTGTGCAGCTCGCGGCGCACGGCATCGAGGTTGGCCTCAGCCGCGCCAGCCGCGGCCCGCACACGCACCGTAAAGAACTGGCGTCCACCCTGGCGATCCCACAGGATGAGGCTGGTTTCGCCCGCCGACTTGCCGGCGAGCATGATCTCGGTCGGTGAGATGACAGTGGCCTGTGCTACCTCACCCAGGCCCACGGCCACGCGCGCAATGGGACGCGCCGTATCGACCAGCACCGTTTTGCCCACGGTGACGGCCAGTTCGTTGGCTTCGTCGCCCGGCGTGACGGTTGCCGCCGGCCCGGTCTGGGCACCTAACTGCTGCTGCCAGCCGAAGCCTGCCAGCAGCAGGCTGCACAACAGATTGAGAATTGCCGCCTTTGCTCTCACGGTCTGGCCTCGGGAACGTTGAATTTCTGCTCAGTGCGCGTTGAGCCGGTAATGAGCTCGACGACCCATGGCTGCGAGCGCGGCGAGCGCCGGCTGTGGACCATCGGCCGGGGCGCATCGGCCGGCCCAGGATCGTCGCCCAGAATGCTGCTCATGGCCATGCCATGCACCGGGCTGATGCTGGTATCAAGCGGGTTGCGCAGCACCAGTTGGATGCGAAGCTGGTTGGTGGCCAGGCTCAGCGTCTCCGCCTGCTCAGGCGTAACCAGCAGATTGACCACCTGCACCGGATGCGGCTTGCCTTCGGCGTCCTTTTGAATATCGGTTCCGGCCGAGAGAACCTGAATGTTCTGGAGAATGGTGCGTGAGGCCCAGGCCTGAGCCACCATCGGCGCCTGCACACCGGTTTTCATGCCGCTGGCCAGCACATCCACACGCTCGCCGGGGGTAACAAAGCCGGCCACGCCCACCACCTCATCCACACGCACCGCGCAGGCTCTCATCCCCTGCGGAATGGTGGAGGCCAGCCCGCCGCCTGAACCGCGCGCCGCGAGGCGACTCTCAAGCACAGGTTCGCCCTGATAGATTTCCGCAACAGCTCCACGGCCAAGAGCGTCGTCGAGCTTGAGCAGCGAACCCTTGGGCGCGGCGCCTTCAACCTCCGCCATGGTCACATCGGCCGGCGCAATCACCGCGCCCAGGCGGATGTCGCGGCTGGCCGACACCACGCGGGTGGTGGCCATCGGACGATTCGCCTCGACCCGATTGCCCACAACGCGAAAGACCGCAAAGGTGCACAGGCCGGCAATGGACACCGCTACCAGCAGGATCGTCAACAATCTGCGGTTCATCGTTTCGCCTCGATCGCCATCTCTAGGGCCCGTCTACCTTTCCTTTGCCGGGTTCGCGGAGTTAGAGAACCGGCCCCGAAGTATTGAACCACCGTGCCCCGTCTTTGCGCCTTTTTTCTGGTGCAAAGGCGGGAAACCAATACGCTTCCTTTTGGGCCGGATCAATTGGGAACCTCTGATTCAGTTCCACTCACCGCAGCGCATTGCCTCAGAGGCTAAAGCCCGACCTTTTAATCTGTGCCTCTCGCGGCCCGGCTAAAGCCGTGCCCTGTTACAAAACCTCTTCGAATAGGCTTTTTTCAGCAGCCAGTGAAGCCGTGCCCTTTCAAAACATGCTCTCCGCGGACTTAGTGTAAGTCGGGCAGAAAACGGAGTTGGAGAAAGAGTTAGAAAGCTGTGAAGGGGTTGTTTCAAAATAGGCCACACTTTAATTTTGGGAATCTACCAATGGTTTGAACGCACTTATCCAGCGCCCACCCCCGGCGACCCATCGAACATGGATTGGATGGCACATACGCAGGACAGATCACGGGGGTCCGCTGGCCAATGAACTCGCCTGACAGGATCGTGTTGCTGGCCGGGATGCCGGAGCCGGGCGGCCCACCCGCGGGTCTGGCCGCCTCGCTGCTGTTCCATGGGCTGGCCGTGGCCATTGTCTCGTTTGGCGTCTTCTATGTGCCACCGCTCGACCCGCGTCCACTGCACGAACACCTGAGCGTGCGCCGCATCGTCTTTGATTCGCCACAGGCCGAGCGACGCCGTGCCACTATGCCGCACATGACTCCAGTTCCAGCTTCACAGCGGGCCGCTCTGCGCAAGGCTCTGCCCAGCCCGCATCCTGCGCACGCGCGGCAAACGCTGCTGCAACCGGCGCTGGAGCGCAGCGAGGAAATGGAGCACCGGCTTCCTCTGCCCACCGTGGCGCTGTGGACCGACGCCAACACGCGCTCCCGCCGCATTACCGCACCGAGGCCAAAGCCTCCCACGGCAGCCGACGTTGCGCCGGCCACCGATCCGCCCAATCTGGAAACCAAACTTGACACCGCCAGCCTGGTTCCGCAGATCAACGCCTCGCTGAAGCTGCCGGCGGTAATTGCGGCCACCACACCGATCCGCATCCACGCGCCCGACCGGCCGCAGGCTCCTCCGCAGACCGTAGCGCAGACGGCTGAAGAGCCTACGCCGGCGGCCGTTCTATCATTGTCAGAGCTGCGCATGATGCCTGCGGAGCTGCTGCTGCCTGCCATCGACCAATCAGCCGAGGCAGCCGAGGCCGCGGCGGGCCCAGGCGGCAATACCGCGACCAGTAAGACGACAGCTAGCCAGACGGCTGGCCTGAGCGCGCGGGACAGCACTGAGCAGGATGCTTTTGAGGCTGCGCCGCGCACCGCGAGCATTACCCTGCCCCGCGACGGCCAGTTTGGCGCGGTGGTGGTGGGCGCATCGCTCGAGGACCAGTTCCCGGAGTTGGCCGCGCTGTGGCGTGGGCGCATGGCTTACACCGTTTACCTGCACGTGGGGCTGGCGCGGAGCTGGATTCTGGCCTACGCACTGGCCGGCGCGGACGAGGCGGCGGCGGGCGGGGCGGTAGCGAACCTTGAGGCGCCCTGGCCATTCAGCATTGTGCGGCCCAACCTGAACGCCGAGGAGATTGGCGCTGAAGCGCTGATCGTGCATGGCTACGTAAACGCCGCTGGCCGTTTTGAGGATTTGCAGGTGGTGCTGCCAGCCGATTTTGCCGATGCGCGCTTTGTGCTGGATGCCTTGGGCGGCTGGCAGTTTCGCCCCGCCACACGCCAGGGCGTGCCGGTGCGGGTTGAGGTTCTGCTGGTAATCCCGCAGCTGTGAGTTCTCTCTGTTGCTCGCGAGGGATCTTGCGTTCCTGCCTTGGCGCGGTGAATCTGTAGAACCGGCCCTTGAATCGTGTGTAGGTATCCCACCCATTTCGCGATAATGAATATCAAGTTAGCTCAGGCCAGCTTTCAACGCGCCGATTGGACTTCTTGCTTTTTAGGGCACGACTTCAGTCGGGCCGATTGGAGCAAGAAAAGGCACGGGATCTAGCCTCTGCGGTCTTTTATTTCAGAAACATGGGTCTGTTCAGGGTTAAAGCCCGCCCGTCAAAATATGGCCTTGCGGCCCGACTATTGATCCGGCAAGAAAACAGTGACATCGCATTCCCACCCATTTCCGCAAGATGAATATCAAGTTAGCTCCGGCACCGCTGCCCAAGGGACGAACGGGCAAGGTTTTGTAACAGGGCACGACTTTAGTCGGGCCGATTGCAGTGAAATGAGAGAGGGGCTTCAGCCCCTGCTGTCTTTTCATTCAGAAACATGCTTCTGTTCAGGGGAGAAACAGGCTGCAGAAAGAGGCGATGCGCGGCTTTTATGGCAAGGAGATGGCGTGCAGGGGCTGAAGCCCGACCCTTTATTTTTGTTGCTGCTGTGGCCCGGCTGAAGCCGTGCCCTGTTACAAAGCAAGAAGTCCAACGGCGCGTTGAAAGCTGGCCGGAGCTAACTTGATATTCATCTTCCGCAAAAAACGCGGAAATGGATGGGGCACCCTGACAGTATTTAATTGCCGAATCAATAAAGTCGTGCCCTGTTACAAAACCCTGCCAGTTCGTTCCTTGGACTGCCGGCCGGAGCTAACTTGATATTCATCTTCGCGATAAAACTTGCGAAACGGATGGGGACGATGCTTCTGTTTGAGGGCCGGCTCAGGTGGCGTTGTTGGGCAGCAGGCGTGGGGTGGTGAACTTGGAGGCGATGGAGAGGAAGATGTCTTGCAGGCTGGTGACGGCGTGCGCGTTGTCAACGCAGCTGAGGTCAATGCCCGAGCCACTCTGGTTGTAATCGGAGTAGAAGGTCTTGAGCGAGGAGGCCATGTTCTCGATGGTCACGCAGGGAGTGAGCTTGGAGACCGAGAAGGAGGCGTTGCGGCCGGTGGCGATCTGCGAGGTGTCGGTAGCACCCGAGCCGGAGGCGCAGCCCTGCTGCTCGCTGCCGTAGGCCACCGCGTAGACGGCGGTGCCGGCGTCGGTGGCCTGCTGGGCGGCGATGATGGCCTGCTGACACTCGTCGAAGGCGGCTGGATAGTAGCCGGTGGAGATGAGTGTATTCAGACCCAGGCTGGAAAGGGACGTAAACGAATTGGGAAAATCGCCGGTTGTGGAATTGAGGTTGGCCTGGCCATCGCTGAGGAAGATGATGGCGTTCTTGGCGTTGGGATAGAGTTTCTGCTCGGCGGTGAGCGCCGACTGTGCCGCATAAACAGCGCTGGCATAGTAGGTGATGCCGCCAATGGAGGCGCCGGAGAGGTTGCCTACACCCATCGTGGTGGCGGTAATCGGACTCATGCAGCCGGCGACCGCCTTGACGATGGAGGAACTCGCATTGAGCCCGTTCGAGGCCGAGGTCTGGTAGTAGTCGCTGACAAAACCGTTGGCGTCGGCATCGCTGGCCCCGTAGGTGATCTCGTAGGTGGCCGTCCAGTTACCGGACTTCGACGAGTAGCCGAGCGGGGTATAGCTGGAGGCGCCGGCCACTGGCAGGGTGTAGATCATGAAGGTAGGCGAGGAGTTTCCCGATCCCCACCCCGATCCCCATCCCGATCCCGATCCAGATCCAGATCCAGATCCGCTGCAATTGATGTCGTTCGATACGGTGTCTGTGGAGACGTTGGGAAACGAGAACAGGGCTACATGGAAGTTGGCGTTCGCGCCCGAGCAGTCGGATGCACCGGTCGCACAGGGGTTGGTGGCGGCCAGCATGGCCTTGATGCCGTTGGTGGCGCACTGGAACTCGGTTATGCTGCCGCAGTCGGAGTCAGTGGTGGACATGGAGCCGGTGGCGTCGAGGATGATGGCCACGTTCCAGGGCTGGGCCGTGCCTTGTATGGAGGCCGTGGCCGTGGAGGAAACCGTCACCGTCGAAACTCCGAAGAGCTTCATGAAGGTGGTGGGCACAGAGACGGTTTGCTTGACCACGACGGCGTTGGCGGCTGAACCCGAAGTGCAGCTGGAGCCATTCGGCTGGAGCGCGTTGAGGCATTTGGTGCTGACGGTGGTGGTAACCGTGCCGAGGCTCGAGCTCACATTCTTTTCGCCGGCGCTGGCGCTGTAGAGGTTGGCGGTGGAACTGACGCTGTTGGTGCTGTCCGTGTCGTACACCAGCCCGGCCGCGGCCAGCGCCGCCGCATTGGTGGAGTTCTGCAGCGAGGAGTGGGCCACGTAGGCGCGGCCCGCGTCAATCGAGAAGCCGCACAGGCCGATGAGCCCCACCATGGAGATGGCCACCCACTGCAACACCTGGCCGCTTTCGTCGGCCAGCAGATTCGTCAAGCGTCTGTTTCGATCCCCGTTCATGGTCCGTCTTCCTATTGGTGCTTTCAATGCTTGTTTTACATCCGGCGGGCTCGCTGAGCAGAGCCGGAGCTAGTACTCGTACTCCGTCACCTGCGCGCCCAACAGGCAACCGGAGGTGAACTTGACCCCGTAAACCATCAAGTTGCAGGGATAAGTGGCGGCCACAGTAACGGCCTGGCCCTGGATAAGATTTGACTGCGAACCCGAGCAGGAGCTGGCGGATACCGTGGAGCCGTTCATGGTAAGGGCGAGCGTGATGCTGGCCTTCTTGAGCGTGGGCGCGGCCGAGGAAATGGCATTGATGGTGTCGGCGCAGGGGTCGGTGGTGGTGGCGCGAATCTGCTGCAAAAACTGCGCGCCAGTGCCCACCGCCTGGGTAAGCGTGAGCTGATTGCTGAAGGCGATTCCAAAGGAGAAGATGGCCGTGAGCACGGCCAGCAGCACCGGCAGGGAAAGCGCAATCTCGACCAGCGCAGCGCCGTCTTCAGCCGCGGCCCTGCGCCTTGCCCGGCCAAGCCAGGCCCGGCAAGCGCTCTTGTTTCCGGCCATTTGTCTGCTCCTCACAGCTCTCCGTTTCCTTTCGCGAGCCAACGCGCACACGACCAGCTTGCACGGCCAGACTGCATGCCAGCCGTACGGCCGCGCATGGCGTCAGCCCCTTGCAAAGCTCGGATTCACGGCCCGGCCCGCGCCGTATCTCTCAGCTCGGCACCTATGGATTCGGCAAATCACTACTGTCCTTACGTCCCCCACCCTAGCCGCAAAAACAAAGGCGTGGCGAGGATGGAGCACCCTGACAGGGTTCAGTTGCCGGCTAGAGCGGTTCTCCAATTGCTATCCCCCGAAACCACAACCGCTGAGTGGCTTTTTTCCTAAGAAACAGCCACCTCGCACAATCTTTGCAAGGGCTACATCTATTGGAGAACCCCACTAAACTAGCGGGTGCGCATACGGCGGCGCTGCACCAGCACTACCAGCACGATGGCAAACAGCACTCCGCACACAATTTGCAGAATCGTTGCGTTATCCATGGCTTCTCTCCTGTCTTCGGTTCGCTGGCCTCTTGCGAGGCCGGTTGATTTGCCGGGCAATTTCCAAAAATACCCGCCGCGAGCCACGCTGGCCGGGTTTGGGAACCCTCTACTTGGCGCGCGCACGCCGCCGCTGGACCAGCACTACCAGCGCGACAACGAACAGAATGCTGCTAACGATCTGAATCAGAGTTGTGTTGTCCATCGCTTGCCCTCCTTCATGGGTTGGTTAAGGTTTTGAACGAGTCGAGCATGAGAATGACTGCCGGACCCAGGGTGACCAAAAACAAGGCTGGAAAGATGAACAGCACCAGCGGAAAGACGAGCTTGACGCTGGTCTTGGCCGCCTGCTCCTCAATAGCCTGCACACGCTGAGTGCGCAGCGAGTCAGCCTGCACGCGCAGGGTGCGCGCAATGCTGGTGCCCAACTGCTCTGACTGCACCACCATCGACACCAGATGGCGCAGACTTTCTTCCCCAGTGCGTTCGGCCAGGTTCTTCCAGGTTTCAATGCGCGGCCTGCCGGCACGCTGTTCAAGCATGAGCAGGCTGAGCTCGTCGCAGAGCTCGGGATAGGCACGGCTCAACTCCTGCGCGGTACGCGCGGTGGCCTGATCGAGACTCTGCCCGGCCTCGATGCAGATGACCAACAGATCGAGTACGTCGGGCAAGGCGCGGCGCAGGCGCTGCTGGCGGCGGCTGATCCATGCGTCGAGCCAAAGATTGGGCGCGATAAAGCCGACGCCCAGGGCAATGGTGTAGGCCAGCAATGGATTCAAGCTGCCCAACCCCGAGACCAGCGCCACGGCGGCCAGCAGCAGCGGCACTACCACCTTGCTGCCATAAAAGACCCCACCCGCGGTCTCAGCGCGGAAGCCAGCCCTCGCCAGCCGCTGCTTGACCAGCGAAGCCTCGGCCTGCGAGCGCGGCATCAGGCTCTCAAATTGCTCCACGATCCCACCCAGCGAGCGGCGCGAACTGCGCAGCCGGCCCAGCATACCTGCCTGCTCCCGGCGGGGCTCAAGCACCTCAGAGATGCGGCTGAGCATGGCCTCGCGATAAAACAGCAGCAGCCCTCCGCTGGCAACCAGCAGAAAGACGGCGACGAAGGTCAGAATCGCGTATGCCACCAGCTCCTCCTAAATGTCCAGCCGCACGATGCGGCGAATCAACAGCGCTCCCACCACCGTCATGCCTCCCGAGATCCACAGCAGGCGCAGCCCGATGGGCGTGGTCCACAGCACACTCATCATCTGCGGATTGGCCAGGTAGAGCGCGCCTCCCAGCGCCATCGGCAGCACGGCCAGAATGATCCCCGTCAACCGCCCCTGCGCGGTGTGTACGCTCACCTGGCGGCGCAACCGGAAGCGCTCGCGAATGGAGCCCGAAGCCTTGCCGAGCACCTCAGCCAGATTGCCGCCACTCTCTTTTTGAATGAGGATGGCGGTGGCCACAATGCGCAGATCCTGCAAGGGCACGCGCACCAACAGGTTGTCGAGCGCGACCTTCAGCTCCACGCCGTAGTTCTGCTCTTCATAGCAAAGGCGGAACTCGCCGCCCAATGGGTCACCTACCTCGCGCGCCACTAGGCCCATCACCGCATTCAGGCTGTGGCCGGCCTTGAGACCGCTCACCATCAGGTCCAGAGCCTCGGGCAGTTCCTGTTCAAAGCGCTCAAAGCGCTGCTGACGACGCCATGCCACCCATGCAGCGGGAATGGCCGCTGCCGCCAGACCCACCGCCAGCGAGACCAGCCCGGCGTGCAGCCGGAGGTTGATGAGATAGGCGGTGGCCACCAGGCAAACCGCGCTGACCAGCACCATGCGGCCCACGCTCCAGCCAATGGCCGCCTGGTCCAGCAAGGCATGAATGCGCGGCCCCAGGGCAAGCCTGTCAAGCTGGCGGTTGAGCCAGGGGATGGAGCTGAAGTGGGCATGCTTGCGCAGATCGACTGGCTGCTCGCCGCCGCGATCGGGGCGGCTGGAGGCCAGCGCAGAGTCGAGCGTGGCCGTTGCCTGCTGACGACGCCGCGACGGCCCCATCTGCACAGCCACCAGGGGCAACGCGACGAGGGC
>Ga0302187_10004955_pt1 | contig 10575 bp, 16 predicted proteins | sample II_Bog_E1_3_FD_202120 | JGI IMG/M metagenome (GOLD analysis project Ga0302187, IMG submission 202120) | Peat permafrost microbial communities from Stordalen Mire near Abisko, Sweden - II_Bog_E1_3 | ecosystem: Environmental > Terrestrial > Soil > Wetlands > Peat | place: Sweden: Abisko...
CAGCACGATGCGTAGCGCAAGGACGGTCGGCAGCAGGGACAAGGGCCTCCCATCCGCCCATGCCGCAAAGGACTCCGCGACAACGATCAACCAAAACAGGGCGAGTCCGATCAGCAGGTACCAGATCACAAGCATGCCCAGCGAGCGCATCATCTCCACCATCATCGAGGCCTCCGATATCGCCACATCACTGCAGCCAACAACAGCACATCCACGTGGATGACATACAGGAGCCAGACCCTGCTGTGCTTTATCAGCCATGCCGCAGCTTGCAGCAGATCATCCACCCCACCCACACCTGGTATCACGACAACCAACACGTCATGGCTCATTCCTGCACCGCCGCCACCAGCGCATGCGTAAGCTGCTGCACAGGGTCCTTGCCCTCGTCCGTCCGGCGGACGAGGGCGAGAAACGCCTCCAGCTCTTCGCCCCAGGCACCCACGCCCGACTCCGCATAACTGGCAAGCAAGCTCCCCAGCGTGCGCAGCCTTCCAGCCACAGCGGTCGCATCACGCACCGCCTTCATCGCCGCCGCCAGCTCCGCGCTGGCCTTCTCCTCGCGGTCCACACATGCTGTCAGGTGCAGCCGCGCCGCGCGGAAGTTCTCCGTCACCATCGCCAGCGAGGTGCCATAGCTCACATGCACCGTCACCGGCCCGGGCTTCGGCTTCTCCGCCCGCGTTGCCTTCGTCCGCCGAGCCGACTCGCCTTCCTTCGGACAGCCACCCTTGTGGCCCCACAGGTAGCGCCGGCCGCGATCAACCTCGCTCTGCGGCAGCAGATTGCCGCACCCACCCTCGCACTCCGTCTTTGAAAAGAATCCGCTCATGCCTTCCCCTTCCTCGCCTTGCGCTCCGCAGCGCGACGCGCCGCACGGTTCAGCTTCTGATCAGGCTCAGCTTCCGCAACCTTGCTATTGAACTCGGCAACATCCCCGTCCGTGAAGATCACCCCGCCGCGCGTCCGGTGACAGCCGTGGTGGCATTCGAACAACGTGCACATTCCGGCTTCGCTCTGCACTCCGCAGATCCCTGTCATCGCTTCCCCCTCACCGCCTGCCGATCGAGCCTCGCTCGCAGCGCCTTGCGTTCAGCCTCGAGCGTCTGGTGCAGCTCCTCCGCGCGATCCTCCAGCAGCGCCATCACGTCGCGCGGCGCGAGTTCCGGATCGCCCGCGACCGCAAGGTCATCCACGCGGATGACGCACACGCACAGTGCTCCGCTCAGCTTCAGCAGCCACACCGCGGCACCCTGCAGCGAATTCGTACTCGTCAGGTCCCAGCCCTTAGCCATGGCTCGGAACCTCCGGGAAATGCTGCAACACCTCGCCGTCGAGGAGATGCCCTGCCGTCTTCTTACCGACGCGCCGCATGTTCACAGACGATTTGCCATAACCCACGACATCAGTGCAAGTGAAGACGATTTCACGGTGGCTGGGCTTGAAGTTCGTTTCGTTCGGGAGGCTTACGTTGAGCAGTCGCTTGCCATCCTGACCATCGACATACTGGATCGGCTCCCACTCGCCCCATTGCTTGAAGAAGAACGGGACGCCAGCGTTGATGCACTGATTCCGCAACGACCGCACCCAGTGCGGGTGCATCGGCCGTGCGCCAGGTCCGCTCTCACCACCGACGATCACCCAGTCCAGCTTCGGCCTCGTGCCGTAGGGCTCTTCCCAACCGCCGCAGTCGTCCATCACGACCGAGTGAGAGCCACGCAGCCAGTCCACATAGAAATCCACGACCCTGCTGAAACCTGGCATGGATCGATCAAAATCATCCAGCGCTCTGTCAACTTCACAGAGATTGATCTCGCCCAGCAGCGGCTCAGCGCTGATAAACCGCACGGCAGCCGGCGTCTGCAGCAGCAGCGGGATGCGCTTGTTCGCCGTGGGCTGATCCTCCACACTCACGCCGAGCTGCACATGCGGCAACGGAAGGCCTGTCACCAGCGCCTGCGCAAGCGCATCGAACTTCACCTTGCCTGCGTTGTGGAGAGCCTCCATCGCCGCAACGAGGCGCTCCCACAGCGCTGGGTCGCTGAGATACGCAAGCATCCGTTCCGGCCGCTTCGTCAACACCTGGAAGATGTGCTGCCGGCAGAGCGCCATCAAGGCGAAGATGCGATCACGCATCGCGTCGGTTACGTTCTCATGGAAGAGATCGCTCATCGAGTTGACGAAGATCCGCCGCGCGCGCCCGCTGTAGCACTCAACGTGTCGCGGGTTCGGATTGCCGCCATGAGAGACTGAGGCCCCGCACGTCTCGCAAAGACTCTTCACACGTCCCCACTTCAGCGGGTCCAGCAGATGCTTCTCGACAAACTGAATCTGCCCGTTCCACTCCGGACGGCGCGCACCATCCGCGCCGATCCGCACCAGGCCTTCATAGGGCAGCCCGGGCCCGCTATACCGATAGGCAGTCTTCTCGGCATAGCAGTTCCGGCAACCCTCGCTCACACGCGAGCAGCCCCGGATGGGGTTCCACGTGTCGTCGGTCCACTCGATCTTCGTTGCACTCATCACTCGCCTCGCCCACCGAACTCAAGTACAAAAAATGGACCGGCCCCCAGTGACGAGCGCCGGCCCAGTCTGCCTTACTCCGCGAGCTCTGCGCCGCTAGACTCGGCCGACCCGCTGGACTCAATGCCTTCAACCGCCTTTGTAAGTGCATCCTTCAGCACCTCGCGCGGCTTCGATCCATCCGCTGGACCCACTACGCCTTCACGCTCCATCGCTTCGATCAGGGAGGACGCGCGGCCATAGCCGATCCGGAGACGGCGCTGCAGCAGAGACGTCGACGCCTTCCCAAACTCAAACACCAGGCGCAGAGCATCCGGGTAGAGCACATCCTGCTCGGTGTCGCCGGACGCGTCGTCGCGCTCAAAGAGATGCGACTGCATCTCCTGCGCGGTCATCGGCTCATCGCGCAGGAACTCGCCCGTATCCTTCCGCGCGATGCGCTTGGTGCCCTGCACAGGGGAATGGAACTCCACTGCGCAAGGCACCAGGCGACGCTCAATGCCAGTGCGGATCATGTCTGCGAACTTCAGCTCCTGGGTGCGCAGCGACTTCAGCTCGTCGGTGAACTCCTTCATCGCCGTCCGCTTGTTGCCCTCGACGCGCTCGTACTCCTGCGCGGCGTTGCTCATCGCCTGGCCACGCACCAGAAGCTCTTCCGGCGACAGCTCGCACGGAAGCTCGAGCATGATCTCCTTCGTCATGCAGCCACCTTTCCTTTGCCTTTGCTCTTCAACTTCGTCGCAGCCACACGCTGCTTCATGCCGGTGACGATCTTCTTCCGCGCCTCCGGAGAGAGCTTCACAGGCTTCGCACGCTGGCCCTTCTTCGGGGCCTTCCCGGCTGCTGACTTGCTCGATGTCTTCTTCACCGTTGGCTTCTTCGTTGCTGGCTTCTTCTCCGGCTCGGCGACCTTTTTCTTGCCCTTCGCCTTCGCTGCGGCCGCAGCTGTAACGCGCGCCTTGATTCCAGCGACATCGACACCGGCAGCCTGAGCCAGCTTGAAGAGGCGATTGGGACGCGTCGGGCCGTAAGTGTGCTGCGCGGTCAGGTCACTCGCCGCGATCGCCAGCATGCCAAGCATCGAAGCCCGGGCTGCGCCCATCTCACGAAGCTTGTCGAGACGCTTCGTTCCGTCGCGATAGCCGACCAGGTTCTTGTCCCATCCCAGCAGCTTGGCAAAGCGGCCGTCCTGTGCGTGGTCCATCCTCACGAAGGCGTAGTCGACGAGCTCGAGAACCATCTCATCACTCAGCACAGGGGCCTGACCACCGAGCACCCCTGCCACGAAGGCCTGCGCGACCTCCAGACGGATCGCCGTGTCGAGCCGCTCTTTCGCCGCTTCTGCCGCACGCTTCTTGGCATGCGCTTCATCGGTGATACCCACGTTGCCGCGATGCGTCTTGCAACCCTTGTCGATGCAGATCCGGATCTTCTGGCCCTGTCGATCGCCGTCGATCGCGATCGCGAAGATCGAGTTGCCGCATGGAGTCCAGGGCTTATCCGCATGGGTATAGCTCTTCGTGCCCATCACGCCCTTCGGCGCATTTGAGGGCGGCATATACGACATCGAGACCAGCGGAGCCAGGGGCTGCGTCTTCTTCAGCTCCCCAAGGCGCACGTGGATCACGGTCTGCACCTTCACGCCGTAACACTTCGGATCGGTGCATCGGTCATCAGCCTGCACGTCGCCAAATAGCAGCGAGTTAGCCCCCGTCCTCTTGGGGCAGTCTTCACATGCCGGCGCATCGGGATGCAGCGTCGCATCCTTCAGTGAGAATGGCGCGGCAGCCAGCAGGAGACGGAACTCTTTGTCCAGGCGGTCCCTGAACTGCTCTACCGTGCGTGGAGCGCCATAGCCACTGCACAACTCGAGCGCTCGCTTCTGCTCCGCATCCACTGAGAGCTTTGCGATCTCCAGTGCAAAGCCGAAGGTGATCTCGCCAGAGCGCAGCGCCTCGCGGACCGGCTTCACCAGGTCCAGCAGTCGCAACCGCTGCTGCACGTAGCTTCCCTGCTTTCCCAGCTTCTGCGCGATCTCGGCCGCGCCCAGCCCCATATCCTTCGCAAGCTGCGCATAACCCTCGGCCTCTTCCATTGGCCCCAGGTCTTCGCGCTGCAGGTTCTCCAGAATCTGGACGCTACGCACCTCTTCATCCGTCATGTCGCGGATCTCGGCAGCGATCGTATCCTTGCCCGCGATCTTCGAGGCCCGCCAGCGGCGTTCGCCAGCGACGAGCTCGTAGGGAAGCTGCACAGGCTTGCCCGGAATGGAGGGCGTGCCGTTCGGTCGCAAGACAATGGGGGTAATCACCCCGTCCTGCCCGATGGAGCGGGCAAGCTCCTGGAGTGCGGTCGCGTCGAACGTGCGCCGCGGGTTCGTCGGCGAAGGCATGATGTCGCTCAGGGAAACGTCAGTTATCTGTCTCTCGTTCACAGGCCACGTCCCTTCAGCGCGAAGAAGCACGCGAGCAGCAGCGCCGCGAAGGACGCAGCAGTAAACACCCACGCGTACCAGGGCGTTCCCTGCTGCGGAACAGCCCCATCGGCCACATGCACACGCGGCAGCTTGGCCATCAGCGCCGCACGACGCTCGCGGTTCGCTGGCTCGTCCGCTACCAGGCTCGTGTCGAAGTCCCGCATCGCATCGCGCTCCGGCAGGCCCTGCAACGCTCCCGCATGCTTCGCCATCACCGCGCGGCGCAGCTCCTGCGCTTCATCCCGGCTCAGGACGCCGCCCGTGTTCTCGCGGTACCACGCCGCATCCAGCGTCGCCGGGTTGATCCGCATCGGCCTCATCTCCCGCAGCAGGTCCGCGACCACCTGCGGCAGGCACTCGCCACAGAAGCCGGTCTTGCCGGCCCTCGCATTGCATCCGGAGACCACACACAGGACCGTGATCCCGCATGTATTCCTCCCGCTATCGCCCAGGGATTCGCCGCCCTGGACCTCCATTGCCGTTGTCGCCATTGCCGTCCTCATGCTGCCCTCCGTCGACGGAACCGTGGCCGCCGAACCTTTTCCCGCAACTCCGTTGGCCTGGAGTTGCGGCTCAAACTCTCCCGGTACGCCTTCGCGCACTCGTCGATGTAGGCCTGCTCACACTGCGGGTTGTTGCACCGCGTGGCCTTGCGATTCACAAACGCACACTCATCCCCATTGGCCAGCTCGCACGGGCTCTCCCGCGTGCACTTGCAGAAGCGGCACTGGCCGGATGGGGGATAAGGGTTCAAAGCAAGGGCTCCGTCTCCACGCGGACCAGGTAAGGTCCGCGCTCTTCGGCCACGTCGGCCTGCAGCCAGGCTCGATCGGCGACAAACTCCGCCGTGGCTTCCTCATGGGTGCGCAGGAACATCTCGCGAACCCGCGAAGGCTCCGGCCCCATGGGCGTCGTGAACACGATGAACTTCGGTGCGCACTCAATCAGGCGCTCAGTCATACGCGACCACCCTGCTGCGCAATCACGCGCAGCTCCGACTTCACAGCTTCGATGGCCAAGACGAGGAAGAATTCCCGCATGAAGTAAGCCGTTCCGAACGCCCGCACGAGACGTTTCGTATCCGTGTCAGCGAATGACCCGGCCATGGTTTCGCCGTCGGACATGCAAGTGAAGGTCGTATTCCAAGCAGACCCATTGCAGACCAGGGTGACCATCCCCTCGCCGCGGCCGTGGTCCTCGAAATAGGCCACGACCGGCTTCCGCAGATCCCCAATGCCCTCCGTCTGAATGCGCTGCACACTCTGCTCAGCCATTGGCCACCGCCTTGGCGAAGTAACGGCGCCCCAGCGGCGTCACCCGATACGGCATGTGTCTTACCGGCGGCGGCAGCTTCTGAAGGCAGCCCGCCAGCACGAGCTCACGCGCACAGCGGTTGGCGTGCCCCTTGCTCTTCCCCAGCTCCGCTGCGATCTCTGACAACGAAGGCTCATCGCCTTTACGGCCCTTGACCTCGCAATACGCGACCAGGGCGCGCAGCAGGAAGGGCGCGATCGAGGGGAGCTTTGATGCCGTTGGCTTACGGGAGGTCACAAAAAGAACTGTCGTTGATGCTACGAACTTTGTAAAGGAAATTCGTAGCGTTCGCAGCAAAAATATCGTAGCTTACGCGTAAGCCTCCGTCGCGAGCCATCCCGGAAGGGCAACGCGTTGACAGTTAGGGGCTTGGAAAGCAAGATAGATGAACCGAATCAAACTAGGTTCCCCGATGGACGCATTTAGCCGAGCAGTACCCCGTCCTGCGACAGATACTCTCCATGCGCAACTGCGCATGGAGATGAAGCATGAAGGCAATAAAGCTAGCTGTTCTGGGCACGGCGATTGCAGCTGCAGCCCTCACTGCAACACGGTTTCAGAACGCTCAGGCGCAGACCTCACCGGCAGACTCAGCAATGGCAGCGCCAGCTCCGTCGTCAATCGTTCCGCCGATCTGCGCCCCGGGCGATCCGGGATGCTCGTCGACGCGGCAGTAACGAATCGTGTCCGTGCGGCGCACCTCGTCAACGGCTCCCCCGTCGCACGGACATTTCTATCAGGCTGCGCCGTCACCGCTTGCGGCCTTGAAGCCGCCATCATCATTTGCGTAATCGCTCGACACCGCAGCGGCCGCTGGCCCTCGGTCCTCAGCTATTGCATCGTCAATCTTCTGGCTTCACTCATCGCTTACCACTATCGCCTCAATGGTGTCCGTTACTTTTACACCTACTACACCGCCGAAGGCCTAAGTGTGCTCCTGCGCATCTGGGTGATGTGGGACGTGCTCAGATCCATACCTGGCCGTGGCCTACACCCGCGAAACGCATGGATTGTGCTCCTGTCCATGGCAGCGGCTCTCATCGCCGGATGCACCTGGATGGCAGTAGGCGAAGCCCGGACGCCGGTGGCATTTCTAAATGCCGTTACGCGGCTCAACATTGCTTGCTCCTACATCTGGATGGCATTTTTTATGGCATGCCTCTGGACCGTGAAGCGCGAGATTCTTTCGTGGAGCCGAGACGGAATACAGATTGTCCAGTCGCTCACAGCGCAAGCAAGCACAGCGATCTTAGGCTCCCTACTTCTGACCGGGACCGCTGTGTCGCTAGTGGCCGGTTACCTCATCGGATCAGCCATGGCAGTCTTTGTCCTGATCGCTTGGCTACTCTGCTTTATCCGCAAACCTGAAACCCTATCCCTACCCGAACGCATCGCATCATCTCTGCCGAGCTTCACACGCGCCCATGGGAATTCACTATGACTTGGCTTTTATCTTCATCAAATACCCTACTCTCCGCAGCGGTTGTGGTTGGCGGAGGCCTACTCGTCTACGCCTTCCGGCTCACGCCACGCAAAAGGGTCGATCTCGTTACAGGCTGCCTCACTGAGGCAGCCCACCTCCGGAGCGGGCGATTCGAGCCGATCATAGAATTCCTTGAGGAACCCGGGACCGCAGAAAAGCGTGAGCAGGCATTATGGAAAGCAATCGGCGGGATGGAAGGCCTCGATCAATTCGCCGAGGACGCCAAGCACATCATTGCCATCCTGCAGTACTGCGTCGAGCATGAGATCGTCGACCCGAAACACGCCGAGATCGTGCATGCATGCGCGAAAGAGCAAGCCAAATATACGGAGCTCGCTCAAGTTGAGGAGCGGCTGTCAGCAGGCGATCCCCACCGGCGCCATATGGCAGCCTACGCCGCCGTCCAGTACCATTGGGAGGTGACCTACAGGACTCTTGCAATGTGCCGCGTCTCAGGGGCACCAGACTTCCTGCTGGCGCACGGAGCGCTTCTCTAACCATGTCAACTCCGCATCCAAATCTTCCCGTCGAATCTAGAGAACTGGAGATCGAGAACCTGCGGAAGGAGTTCGCGGATCTCGAACGATTCTTCCAGTCTGTGGCCCCGCTCAAATTCGATCGATATAAGTTCGTAAGCGCCCAGTTGCAGAAGATCGAAGGCGAGCCCCTCGCCTCTGAATCAAAGCCGACGCCGCAAAAGGCTATCGAAGGCATCTTGCTAGCGGCGAGACGGTACATGAGCCGGAATGAGATCATCGACGCACTCGATAACCGCCGGCACTTTGACGGGCCGAGCAAACGCGCAGAGAAGACAAGCTTCTATGGGGCGATCAAGTACAACACCGTCGACTCCAATAACTTCCCATGGGTGAAGATCAACGGCATCCTTTGGGTAGGGATGCCGGGCTTCCCTCTTCCGGCGTATGGTCCTGACGACGAAACAGAGTTTTCGAGCGGTTCTTGATACGAAATTCGCACCACATGCTACGAATTTCGTTGACATGAAGTCCCGGCCTCGGCATTCTGTGAAGCATGCCGAACCTCAGCGAAGCCCGAGCAGCCGTCAACACTTCGTCAGCTCTCGGGATCGGGCGGCACGACGCCACACTTGAGCAGCGCCAGCTGCGCCCCGTAGAGCCTTCGGCCCGTGTCGCTCCATCCCGCCTCGGCAATCGACACGATGAAGGCGCGCCACTCGTCTCCCCGATCCAGCGACTCGGACAGCCATGCGCTCGTTTCCTTCGGGATGAAGCCGAGCTGTCTGCCGGAAGGTGCGAGTACAGCGATGGCCGTGGCCCCAAAGCGATTGTGCGGCTGCCGGAAGAGCTTGACCGGATCGCGCTCGCAGCACCGCTTCAGCTCGGCCTGGCGCGACGTGCGGTCGTCGTTGGGATACGAGATGCCGGCGACGCGGCAGTAATACACCTTCGCTCCCAGCTCGACGGCAATGCGGTCCTCCCATTGCAGCTGCCTCGGCTCGCTCGGCCTGCGGGCCAGCTCGAACGTAACCCGTGGAACCTGCGGGCCGGTGATCTTCGTCGGTGTCTGGACAGGCGCAGCAGGCGGCGCCCCAAAGCCGAACTGAGGCTTGATCGAAAGCGGCCCTTTCGGTTCGGGCGGCTTGGGGTTCTCAGCCCGCACATTCCCCGTCCGGATGATCCACACGAATAGCCCCACGGCAAAAGCCGCAAGGCCCGCAAACCCCAACATCTCTGCCATCCCCGCAGCGTAACACCAAGGAGAAAGCATGCCGAACCTCAGCGAAGCTAAAGCAGCCGTCGACAATCCCGCGTCAGAACTTCCATGGATGGAGCCGCTGCGCTGGGACGCGTGCGACGATCCCAACCTGGACCTCGAATCTCTCGCTTCCCTTCCGTGCTGGGTGGGGCTCGAAGCCGACCAGCGTCACGGCATCATGGCCGCCGTGCTGATCTTTCGCGGAGCCGGTGACCATTGCGCCGCCATCGTCGCCACCTTCCCCCTTCTCCCAAACGTCGCGAAGATGATCGCGATCCTTCTCGAACCGCTTCGGGTATCCGAGATCGTGCATGACCCATGGAACTGCACGATGTATCTGCAGGGCTGCAGCGAGATCACGATCCACCATGCCCCCAGCGGCAGCGCCCTGCGAGCCCGGGCAAGAGATCTCCTGATGACGTTGGTGCAGCAGCAGCGCTTTCACCACGGCCGTCAAGCGTCCCTAACCACGCCGCTCTGCAACCTGTTCCTCAACGAGCACGGAGTCCTCCGTCTTCCCGATTGCCTGCGAGCCAATATATCCGCCGCGCCAGTCCATGCCCTGCTGCTCGCGTTCAGCTCCGCATACATCACCGAGATCACCGCTACTCCGAGTAAAGCTCCACCCGCATACATGCAGGGCAGCGATACACCTCAACCGGAAGCCAGTCCGTCAGCGACAAGCGACGCTTCGTAGAGTCCGGCTCATCGTCGTAGAGGGGCACCGCACCGCGAGCCGAGTTCAGTTCCAGCTCCGTGCCGCACTTCAAACAAGTTTTTCCACTCAAACCCCTGGGACATATCTCTCCTCCAAGTCCCAACAGCCTACCCGAGGAACCATGCCAAGACCCATCACGAAGCGTAGCCGCGGAGAAGTCGTCGAAGGTGCATGGAGCCTGGTCGAGGAGATCAAGGCGCATCGCGGGCCGATCAACCCGAAGCAACTGGCCTCGCTGTACGGTGTGAGCATCCCGACGATCTACGAGCACATCAAACGGGGCGATATCCCCGTCATCCCCGGCACCAAGTCCGCCGACCCCAA
>Ga0302187_10004959_pt1 | contig 10569 bp, 7 predicted proteins | sample II_Bog_E1_3_FD_202120 | JGI IMG/M metagenome (GOLD analysis project Ga0302187, IMG submission 202120) | Peat permafrost microbial communities from Stordalen Mire near Abisko, Sweden - II_Bog_E1_3 | ecosystem: Environmental > Terrestrial > Soil > Wetlands > Peat | place: Sweden: Abisko, Stordalen...
GTTTCTGCGCATTATCGCCCGATCTGAAGCATGCCTGGTGTCCGCGGTAAGCTACACGGAGACGTCGGTCGTGCTGGCCGGGCGCTCGGGAGACGGTCGGGTGTGGGAGAGCCTGGACGCGCTGTCGGCCCGGGCGGCGATGCAGATCATTCCACACGACGCGGCACTCGCAACTATCGCGCGGGAGGCCTTCCTGCGCTTCGGAAAAGGCCGCCACCGTGCAGCGCTTAACTTCGGGGATTGCGCCAGCTATGCGCTGGCGAAGGCACGCGATCTGCCGCTGTTGTTCAAGGGCAGCGACTTCTCGGAAACAGATCTTTCAGCGGCCGCATGAGACGCGCCTCAGCCGCCCAAGCCCGAGACGTAAGCAATCGAACTAGCGGCTAAGGCCCTGCGCCGCGAGCGCGTCGAGATAAGCCTGCCACCGGCGTTCGTGCTCGCGGCCGAGGTCGTGCAGGTAGTCCCATGAGTAGATGCCGGTGTCGTGCCGATCATCGAAGGTCAGGCGCACGGCGTAGTTGCCCACCGGCGCGACGCCGACGATTCCGACGTTGCGACGCCCGGGGATGATCTTCTTCTCCCCAGGCCCGTGGCCCTGCACCTCGGCACTGGGGCTTTCGACCCGAAGATACTCGGCCGGCAAGGCAAACGCCGAGCCATCGTCGAAAGCGACGTGCAGGACGCGTGCCGCCTTGTCCAGCCGGATTTCGGTCGCGACTGGCATCACTCGTCGATTTTGCGGGCTTCTTCGGGAAGCATGATCGGAATGCCGTCCCGCACCGGATAGGCGAGGCCGGCCTTGCGGCTTACCAGCTCATTGCTGGCGCGGTCATACTCCAGCGGGCCTTTGGTCAGCGGGCAGACCAGGATCTCCAACAGCCGCGGATCGACCGGGGGCTGCGGCGGGTTCTCGCTCAGGGTGTGTGTGTCGCTCATGCTGTCAGCTTACCACGCGGGCAGCCGAGGCGTCAGGGTCGGCCGCGCCCATCTGCAGCAGAGCGAGCAACGCCTGGGCACGTTCGGCATCGGTGGCCGCTTCCAGCAGCGCCTGCTTTTCCACCGTCTCGAATGGGCAGACCATGGCGAGGGTCATCACCAGCGCGTCGTCCGGCATGCTCTTGATCGCCTCCCAGTTGGGCTCGAAGCCGCGGCGGGCGAAATAGCAGCGCAGCGCGGCCAGAAGCGCCTCGCGCTCAACGCCGATCGGGTGCGGTGAGGGATCGAGATCGCTCAGGAACGGGCCGATGTCGCCGCGGACCCGGCGGTAGCCGCGGCGCATCGGCAGCTCGCCGGCGAGGGCGAATCGGATCACGCCGCTCAGCGTGATCAGATAGCGCCCGTCGTCGGTCTCGCTGAACGATGTCAACCGGCCGAGGCACCCGACGCGAAACAGGCCCGCGCCGTTGGGGCCTTCCGGCACCGAGCGGTCGGGCTGGATCATGGCAATCATCCGCCCTGCCGCCAGCGCGTCTTCGACCATCGCCAGATAGCGCGGCTCGAAGATATTGAGTGGCAGCTTGCCGCGCGGCAGCAGCAACGCGCCCGCCAGCGGAAAGACCGGGAACTCGGCCGGCAGCTCCTCTGCCCGCGGGCGGAAGTAGCTCATTCAGCTAAACAGGATCGCGGAGAGCTTGCGGCGCGCGGCCATGGTGGCGGGATCGTCGAACCCCCAGGCCTCGAAGAATTTCAGAAGCTGGAGCCGTGCGGCATCCTCGTTCCAGGCGCGGTCGCGGCGGACGATATCGAGTAGCGCGTCGGCCGCCTGCTCCCGCTGTCCGGTCGCATTCAAAGCCGTCGCGTAGTCATAGCGGGCCTGGTGGTCCGCCGGATCGGCCGCGACCCGGGCCTGTAGCGCGCTGATCTGCGATTTGGCCTGGCGCCCCTCCTCGGCGAGCGCGAGGGCGGCACGGGCGCCGGCAATTTCAGCGTGGGCGGCGAGCGTCGGCGGTACCTGGGCAAGCGCCTGTTTTGCCTGATCCTCCTGACCCAGCGCCAGCAACGCGCGGATCAGACCGCCCCAGGCATCCGGGTTCTCCGGCTCCTGCTGCAGCAGAGCGCTGAACAGCTCGCCGGCGGCTTCGATGTCCCCTTCCTCGACCGCGGCCTTGGCCTCGGCGAGGATGTCGGCGCTGGGCATCTGCCCGCCGGCGAGCTTCAGCAGGCCCTCGGCGAAGCGCTTGACGTCGGATTCCGGCAGCGCGCCCTGGAACAGGTCGGCGATCTGTCCCTGCCAGAAAGCCGCGACCGTCGGCACCGACTGCATCGGCAGGCCGAGCTGGGTGAGTTGCGCGACCAGCGAGCGGTTCTGGTCGATGTCGATCTTGACCAGCTTCAGCCGGCCGCCGGCGGCGGTGACCACCTTTTCCAAAGTGGGCGTGAGCTGCTTGCAGGGCCCGCACCAGGTGGCCCAGAAATCGACCAGGACCGGGACGGCACGCGAGGCCTCGATCACCTCCGCCATGAACGTCTTCTGGTTGCCTTCGACGATCATTCCGCCGGACGGCCCCCCCGGGGACCTCTTGGGTACTCCCCCGGCTTTGGGCGCGCCGGGCGCGGCCCCGGATTTGGTCTGGCCGATAATGAGGTCTTCCATGACAGGGGATCCTGACCCTTGGGCAGTGCGCTTGGGGCATTAGATGTTGCGGAAGCTGCCGGCGACAAGCGGGCGGCATCGATCGGGGCGGACCATGCCGATCCGGGCGTCCGCCGTCCAGAGCGCGGCGTGGCCGGCTTGCAATCGGTCCGGAAGCCGCCTAAAAACCCGGCCTCGCGACGGAGCGCGGGCGTAGCTCAGGGGTAGAGCACAACCTTGCCAAGGTTGGGGTCGAGGGTTCGAATCCCTTCGCCCGCTCCAGATTTCAATCGCTTAGCCGCCGGGCTGGCACCCGCCAGGTGAGGCACTGCTACGCAACTGGCGCGCAGCGAAGTGACCGACATCGGTTGAGTCGCGACCCGGCCGATGTCTTCTGCGATGTGCTCCAGCGCCTTTCGGGCACTGACCGAGCGTTCCGGCGCTACATGAATGTATCTCCCTGTCGTTCGACTGTTGGGCGTGCGGTGGCCCATGATGGAGGCGATCTCCAGCTCGGGCACTCCCCGCGCCGCAAGCTCCGTGGCGACGTTATGGCGGGCATGTCGGCATCCCAAAGATGCGCCAGCTTCGAGCGAAAATTCGAAACCGACAACGCGGTGACACTGCTGATGGCGTTCGCCTTGGCGCGGCAGGGCTACACCGCGCGCGCCTGGACCCTGCTGGAGCGGAATCGGCGGCACATTCCGAACGAAGCGATGAGCTGGTTCATCGGCGGCTATCCCATGTCCGGCTGGCTGGTGCGAGAGCTGACCCAGATCCGCTCGGACCATTTGGACCAGCAACGGGCAGCGCGATCGGGCGAGAAACGGGCGCCCGATCGCAAGGCCGCGGCCACGTCCGCCGCCAAGCCGGCACCCCGACCGACACGGACCAAGGCCAAACCGCCGCCAGCCGAGGCGCCGCCGCCCATCCCTGACCTGCCACGCCTGGAGGTGCCCCTCGCCCTGACGTTCGAGTTCGCCGATGCCGACGCCATCCAGCTCAACGGCACCGCGCCCGATCCGACATGGTTCCGGCTCCGCGCCGAGCTGACCCAACTCGGCCTGGTGGAAGGGTTCGACGAACTGCTCTGCCTGCCGGTGCTGCAGGGGGTGGAGGCGCACTGGTATCAGATCGAGACGGTCCGCAAGGTGCTCAAGCAATATCGCGGCCGGGTGCTGCTGGCCGACGAGGTCGGGCTGGGCAAGACCGTCGAGGCCGGCATGGTGCTGAAGGAATACATGCTGCGCGGCATGGCCGAGCGCGTGTTGATCCTGACGCCCGCGCCGCTGGTCGGACAGTGGCGCGACGAGATGGCGGCCAAGTTCGGCATCGACTGCGCCACCACGCACGACGCGCTGCTGCGCAGCGATCCCGACGCCTTCTGGGCGCAGCCGCGCGTCATCGCCTCGATCGCCCTGGCACGCCGCCGCGAACACGCCGAGCTGCTGGCGCAGCGCACCTACGACGTGGTGGTGGTGGACGAGGCGCATCACCTGCGCGACCAGGCCAGCGCCAGCTATCGGCTGGTCAACGCGTTGCAGAAGCGCTTCCTGCTGCTGCTGTCGGCAACGCCGGTGCAGAACAACCTGATCGAGCTGTATAACCTGCTGACCTTGCTGCAGCCGGGCATCTTCCGCACGCAGAAGGAATTCCGCACCGCCTACATGACGCCGGGCAAGCCGCGCGAGCCCGCCAACCAGGACAAGCTGCGCAGCCTGATGCGCGGGGTAATGGTGCGCAACACGCGCGCGCTCGCCGCGCTCCGGCTGCCGCGCCGCCATGCCGCCACCATCCGCGCGGTGCCGGATGCGGCCGAGGCCGCGTGCTACCGGGAGCTGACCGCCCTCGCCCGCACCGCGGCGACCGGCGGACAGGCACGGCTGGCGGTGCAGCATCTGCTGTCGGCCGCCGGGTCCTCGCCGGCCGCCGCCGCGGCGGCGGTCACCCGTTTCGTGGAGAAGCATCCGAAGGACAAGGGCTGGGCCGCGCTGCTGGCGCGCTACCAGGCCGCGGCCGCCGGCGCCAAACAGGCCGCCCTGCTGAAGCTGCTGGCGCAGAACCCGGCCGAGAAGAAGATGGTCTTCGTCCACCATCGCGACAGCATGACGCACCTGGCCGAATTGCTGCGCGGCCAGGGTATGGCGCCACTGCTGTTCGACGGCAGCATGTCAGGCCCGGAAAAGGACAAGGCGGTGGCGGCGTTCCGCGATACCGGCAAGCTGCTGCTATGCAGCGAGTCCGGCGGCGAGGGCCGCAACCTGCAGTTCTGCAACACGCTGGTGAACTTCGACATCCCGTGGAACCCGATGGCGATCGAGCAGCGCATCGGCCGCATCGACCGGATCGGTCAGACGCGCGAGGTGTTCGTGTTCAACCTGGTGACCGCGGGCACCATCGAGGACGCGATGCTCCGCATTCTCGATGAGAAGATCAACATGTTCGAGCTGGTGGTCGGCGAGGTTGGCGCCATCCTGGGCGAGATCGACGACGCGCAGGACTTCTCGTCGCTGGTCCTCGATGCCTGGCTGCAGAGCACCGACGAGGGCCGCGAAGCCGCCTTCGCCGCGCTGGAAGGCCAGTTGCTGGCGGCACGGCGGCAATACGACGACGCCAAGAAGCTGGATGACGCGCTGTTCGGGAACGATCTCGATGCCGCTTGAAGAAGGCCGCATGCACCGGTTCGTCGCCGACCTGCTGGCGGAGGACGGCGGGCTGGTCGAATCGCTGGAGCCCGACGGGCTGGAAGTGCTGGCGCCGCCGCCGCTGCAGCATGCGCTTGGCGTGGGTGAGTTCTGCCGGTTCGGTTTCGGCCAGACCCTGCCCGAAGGTGCGCAGCGGGTGGGCATCGAAAGCGACTGGCTGGCCCGGTTTGAACGCGTGGTGCGCGACCGTGGCCGCTGGAGCCGTCGCGTGCTTGACCCCGGCCCGCGCAAGACGCCGGATGCCGAGCGGCTGTTGGCGCACGAGCTGGCACTGGACAACGCCACGTTCCGCCTGATCGACGCCTCCCCGGCGTGGACGCGTTATCTGGTGCTGGATTTTCGCTTCACCGCGGTCTCGGAGGAGAAGCGCGAGGGCATTCAGCGGCTGGCGATCAACCTGGCGACCGGCGCGATGCCGGACGGGATGCTGGACCGGATGGCGTTGTGGGCCGCCCCAGGGGGATTTGACGGCGACGACAGCGCCCTGCCCGCCGATGTGGTGCTGCCGGAAGACTGGGAGCGCGCACGCGTGGTCGAGCGGGTACAGCGCGCCCTGCCCTGGCGGGTGGAAGCGGCGCTGGCGCCCTTCGCGATGGGATTGCGCCGACGGCTGGCGCGCGACCTCGACCGGCTGCACGCCTACCACAACGACCTGCACCGGGAAGCGTCGATGCGGGCGACGCAACCGTCAGCCAGCGACGCCGGCCGCCAGCGGGAGACGCTGCGCATTGCCGCAATCGGGCAGGAGTATAGCGCCAAGATGGAGGACCTCGCGCACAAATACGCGCTGCGCGTCACGGTGGACTGGGTGCAGACGCTGGAGCTGGTGATGCCCGTGCACCGGCTGACCGTGCAAATCCGCCGCCGCAAGGCGGAGCGGACGATGGCCCTGGACTGGAACACGCTGGCGCGCCGTCTTGAGCCGTCGCCCTGCGAGGCGGGCTGGTCGGCCGAACGGCCGCGCCTGGTGTGCGACGATGCGTTGCATCTCGTCGCGCCGGCAGGACTTGCGCCGTGTCCCGGCTGTGGCCGCGCATACTGCCGAGCCTGCCACCCGCAACGCTGCCCGAAATGCGGCCAGACCGATGTGGTCTCAGCCTTCGCCGGTCTGGCGAACGTGCCCGCAAGCGGTTCAGCCGCTCAAGGCCAAGCCGCCATAAGCCGCGCAGCGCTGTGACCGGCCATGTCGGCACGCCGTGTCCAACAGCGGTTACGGTGTCTTGCATGCTTTCGCCCGACCCGATGCGCCGCCCAGCACTCACGGCTTCATCACGGGCGAAGGCTTCCCTATGAAGCCAGTTGTTCCAAATCAATGTACCATGTAACAGTCCAGCCCCAGAGGTCCTCAACTGTTTTCCGCATGCTCTCCATGAAGGCGGTATATTCCGCCTCGTTGTTGCAATCGACAATGTGCATCTGATCAATGTAATTATTGTCTATCAGTACGGCAACAATTCCGTATTTCGCGGCCAGCAGGCCATGCTTTTTGACATATACGTACGCAATCATGCAAGCGATTTTACCGAAATTGGCTGGCAGAGAGTTGCTCTTTATTGTCTTGATATCTTGCTTAGTTCTGGCTGTTCTTGTGATACGCCCTCTGGGCACCCCGATACCGTCAAATTCGGCATCAATCGCTTCCACCGCAGCATCGATGTCGGACAGCGCAAGCACGACTTCATAGATGCCTGCCCCGATAAACGTGGCAACGTGCACGCCTGCCATCTGACATCCCCTCAACGCAGCCTTGTGTAAGGCTCTTATTTTGGTTATCGAATGCAGCGCATGATCCGCGAGCCCTATCGCGCCGTTCAAATAATACTTCAACTTATTGACAGCAGCAAATAACAAGCAGTTTACCGGCGATGCGCGGACTGAGCTATACGACGGCCGCATAATGCAATATTAACAGCGCTATCAGGGCTTGCCTCCGCAACACCTGTCCTGACTATTGCCGTGGCACTAATTCGTTGACGCTAATTTCCCGTTTGGTCAAATCGCCCCAGGGGGAGAGTCAGCCATAGCGGATTGGCTTAATCTGACTTCAAGACACGGCATTCCATCAACACCGTTCTGCCGGTGCGGCGCTCCAATCTCTTCAGATCAAACCAACACTCCCGGTACTACTTTGGCCATCCAGCTCGCGAGCGATTCCCTGAACGGGCGGCCCAGAGGGACGTTCGGCGAGCCCGAGCCGCTGTCCGGCCTCGTCGAGCGGGACGGCTTCGATCGCCGCCAATTCCGCCACCAGTTCGTGCTGCATCCATCGACGGCGGTCGCCGACCAGGTAGAGCCGGCGCTGCGCCCGGGTGACGGCGACATTCAGGATGTTGGGTGTCCCACTTGCCCAGCGGATCGCGCCATCGCTGGTTCCGCCCAACGCCAACACGACGGTCTCGCGCTGCCTGCCCTGAAACGTGTGGACGGTGCCGACCGAGGCCGACGCCCACCCGGTCACGGCCTTCGCCGTCAGGCCCTGTGCCACCAGGTCACGGACCAGCGCCGAGCGCAGCCCGTCGGCCATTGAGCGAAATGGGGAGATGACAAAGAGCCGGGGCAGATCGTCCTCGCCGACCAGCCCGCGATCGAGATAGGTCAGTACGATCCGCCGGACGATCTGAGCCTGCTCGGGGATGAAGTGCTTGGGTCCACCGGTCTGGACGGCCACATCGATCCAGACGCTGCCGCCAAGCAGGGGCCGCTCCGCGGTGAGCCTGGCCTCCGTCTCGAGCATGCCATCGCCGAGCACCATGGAGCCGGCGTAAGCCAGCCGGTTGGCGATACCGAACATCGGCTCGACGCAGCGGCGGTGCACGGTGAGCGGACACCCCACCCAGACCGGCCTGCCACGGCGGCCGGTTATCCACGCGCCGTATCGGTTGGCGCCGTCCGACAGTGTCTGAGCCGAAGCCAGCGTCGCACGCAGCCGGTCCGGCACGCCGCGGCGCTCGGCCAGTCTGGCGTCGGCGTTACGGTCCAGGGTGATGATCGGCTCGACCTGGAACGGGTCGCCAACCACGATCGCGCGGCGAGCACGCCATATGCCGCCCGCGGCATGGTGCGGCACGGACTGCCCGGCCTCGTCGATCAGCAGCCAGGGAATGCTGCCCGCGCCCATGCGGCGGAAGGTGCGTGTCAGGGAGGCGAAGGTCGTCGAGATCACCGGCGCAACCAGGGCCAGCGTGGCCCAGAGATGCGGCGCGGCCATTGGCAGGATGCCCTGGAGCGACGAACGACCTTGCAGCATGTCGAGGGCGACCGACAGGTTGCGGTCGAACAGCTCTCCCGCACCGCAGACAAACGCGAGGTGGACGTTCAGCGCTGACGCGAACAGCCGCGCACGGGCTTCCGCCAGAGCCTCGCTGCTGCCAGGGAGCAACTGCTGCCGGCGGACCTCGTCCTGCTCGGTGGCGACATCGACCGCCGTCACCAGCCCCGGATGGGCGGCGAGCGTTGTCGCCAGTGTGCGCTCCGCCGCCTCGGCAGCGATCTGCGCCGACAGGATCCGGGCCTGGATGTCGTTACGGAGGTCCACCGTGCCATCGCGCGCCGCCCGGGCTTCCTTCAGGTAGCGCGTGGCAGCCGCCAGCGTCTGGTCGGCGATGGCCCGGGTCGCAACCGCGGCGGCATACGCGGCCTGCCACCTGGTATGGGCCATGACGCGGAGCCGGGCTGGTCTGCTGCCCCTGAGCAGATCGACACCCTTGTCGGCCCGTTCGAATGCCGCCTGCGCATCAGCGAGATCGGTCTGCGCCCGCAGGACATCAGCCTCGGCCATCACGACGGCCTGGCCGGCCTGCTCAAGCTTCTCCCAGAGTCCTTCGGCCTCGTTCACCGCGGCGACGCGAGCCGCAACAGTCCGGTCGAGTTCCGCGATCTCACGTTGCATGATGCGGACCTGATCAAGGTCGCGCAGGAAAGCCTGCCGCGCCCGCGGCCAGTTCGCGGTCCGCCGCGCCTCGTCGATCGCCCGGAAGATGTTGCCCGGAGCACGGCGTCCCTGGTTCGGCCCCGTGTCCTCGACTTTGGCGAGGACCCCGACGAAGCGCTGCTTGTTGTTCCAGTTGCCGAGCACGGCCGACACAAGGCCCCAGGCGCGGGGGTCCCGCTCCGCCACGGGCTCCTCGGCCTCGTCGTCTTCGTCCTCGCCGCCCTCCACTTCCTCGTCAGGCGGCGGGCGGCGGAGCAGCGCTTCAGCGGTTGCGGAGAAGAAGTCGATCCCCTCCAGGAAGCGGTGGTCGATCTTGCCTTTGTTCGGCAGTTCCCTGGTGACGTTCTCCACCGCGCCGTTGTTGCTGCTGGCGACGACGATCAGATGGTCGAGTAGCCTGCGGCGGAGCGCGTGCACCGGCCCCGGCGCGGGGCCGGCCTCGATCTGCCAGCGGTCGGCGACGAAGGCGAGATGCGGCTGATCGAAGGCGCAAAGGTCCTCGGCGCGGCGCACGATGACCGCCGCCACGAGCTCCATGAGCAGCGTGGTCTTGCCCGTGCCCGGCGGACCGTTGACCGAAAACAGACCGCCCGTCGCGGTCGTCCGCGTGATCAGATCGACCGCCACCTGCTGCATCAAGCTCAGGTCGTGTTCGGCGGGCCAGCGGCCGGCGGGGTGCAGCTGCGCATCGCAGTGTGCCGCGACGAAATCCCGCGCGGTGCAGTCGGTCCGTTCATCGACGCCGGCGATAAAGGGCGCGAGCAGGCCCGGATTGCCGTTCTGCACCGCACGGCGCATCAACCGCAGGTCCTCGAAATAGAAACTGTCGATCGGGGGAAGCTCAGGCTTCAGGCGCCGGGTGCGCCGCTTGCGCTTCGGGCGGCCGTCGTCCTCCCGCTCGGTCTTCGACAGGTATTCCTCGGCGATGCTGTCCACCGCCGCACGCACGATCGCCACGGGCGCGTCGGCCCGGCGGTCGTCCAGCCACGTCAGCGTCTCTGCCGCCTTATCGCGGACGGCTTCGATGAAGGATTCATCGACCGGCTTTCCGTCGCTGATGAACGCCGCGGTCAGATCATTGAAGGCGGCTCGCATCAGGCGCCGGAATTCCTCGAGGCCACCGTCGAGATCGACCGGCTCGCGGCGGCGAACGCTCTCGAACGCCAGCGCAAACGCGGGCATGCGAATGCTGTCCACGACCGGCATGCCGTTGTGGTCGGCTTCGAAGACGCCGGCGAAGCCAAAGCGCCTGGTCTTTACCGGCGGCGCGGTGTCGTAGTCCTCGTCGGGGGGAACCGAGAGATAGCGGACCAGGTCTGCCTGGTAGCCCTCACGGCTGAATATCCCGAAACGGACGAAGT
>Ga0302187_10004965_pt1 | contig 10561 bp, 9 predicted proteins | sample II_Bog_E1_3_FD_202120 | JGI IMG/M metagenome (GOLD analysis project Ga0302187, IMG submission 202120) | Peat permafrost microbial communities from Stordalen Mire near Abisko, Sweden - II_Bog_E1_3 | ecosystem: Environmental > Terrestrial > Soil > Wetlands > Peat | place: Sweden: Abisko, Stordalen...
TCGACCGGACACATGCACGTTGCGTTCGAAACAACGATGGGGCGTAGATATCCCCCTGTGCGCGCTGTTTGTCGGTATTGTTTGAGTCGAAGCCGATTGGCGCGTCGTTGGCCATGCCAAAGCCAACCATAGCCGTGACACGGAAGGCCGATGATGGCATCGAGTGCTGGAAAGCGCTATCAGATTGCCATGGCATACATCTATGTTTCCCGCTCAATATCCATCGACAGTGATGAACTCGTGGAGTCATTCACCCGTTCGACCGGGCCGGGTGGCCAGCACGTCAATACCACAGATAGCGCGGTCATGCTGCGGTTTGATGTCGCGAAGTCTCCGAACTTGTCCGAACCGGTTAAACATCGACTCGCGATCCTGGCTGGGTCGCGGATGACGCGTGATGGCATACTGGTGCTGAGAAGCGAAGGCGCGAGATCGCAACTGGTGAACCGGCAGGAAGTTCGGGACAGGCTCATCGAAATGATCAAACAGGCCGCCATCGTTCCCAAAAGGCGCCGAGCGACCAAGCCAACCAAAGCTTCGCAGGTCCGCCGCGTCGATGGGAAAACCCGTCGAGCGACCGTAAAGGCAGGGCGCGGCAAAGTGCAGTTCGACTGAGTTCCGCGACCGGGGTTCCATGCGACAGTCTGTCCCCGTTCGGCGCTGGCTGATCTGCAGGGGTGTATTTTTGCCAATTTAAGCTAATAAAATCAACTATATTCACTCATCGTGAGCCTGTTGAAGGATGTGCGCGGTGTTCGCCCAAAGGACGCGCTGTGGCTGGATTGTTGTGCAATTCGTGCGCCGTCATATTCCCCCAGCCTGCCTTCTCTCCCGATCAGGAGAGGGCTTTTTTGTCTGCGCATTCAGTGCGTGGGGGTTGGCAGGGTCGCCTCGCCGTCGCCGATATCGGCGGGCACGGTGGCATCGACCAGCGGCGGCGCCGGGCGCTTTTCCAGCGCCTCGGCGGCGGCGTCGAGCTGTTTTGCCTCGCCTTTGGTCACGCCGCCGGGGCCGGGATCGCTGTCGCTTGAACAGGCGGCCAGCAACAGCACCAGGCACAGCGCGCCGCGCATCTTATTGCGGGGGTTGCTGGTGGGGGGTGGTGCTGTCCCCGCCGCCTTGCTGGTCGGCGTCGGCAGCCGCGCGCGCGGCACGCACTTGTTCGGCGACCGAGGCGGCATCTTCGGCATCGGTGGTCGCGGCGGCACGTGCCGACAGTGCGGCGGCAGAGGCATCGGCGTCGGGATCGCGCGCAGGCGGCGGCGCAGCCAGCGAAGGCGGCCCGGCGGGCAAGTCGGCGGCGGGCATTTCGACATTGCTGGGGGTGGCGTCATCGCTTTCGTGATCGTGATGGCCGCAACCGGCCAGCATCAACACGGCCAGCAGGGCGGCGGGGGCGAATTTCGTCATCAAAGTCCTCGTCGGTGCGATGGCTTTTGCCATAGAGTCTCTCTCTAGCCATGGCATCGGGCCCTGTCCAATCGTGCCGTAGGGGGAACAACCTGAACTTCATATAACAAAATCTTTATATGCCTTGCTCCATATAAAGATGTCTTTATATGAATGTCCCATGAGCTCCGCGATTCCCCTGATCGATACTTTGCGCGCGCTGTCCGATCCGACGCGCCTGCGGATCATGCGGCTGCTCGCCAGCATGGAACTGGCGGTGGGCGAATTGGCACAAGTGCTGGGGCAAAGCCAACCGCGCGTGTCGCGCCATGTCAAGATCCTGTGCGATGCCCGGCTGGCGGAACGTCGCCGCGAAGGGGCCTGGGTGTTCCTCCACGCGGTGGGCAGCCAGTCACGCGGGGCCGGTCCGTTGGTCGACGCGGTGGCGCACTTGCTGGCCACTGCCGAAGACAGCGATCCGGCGTTCGCCGGGCAATGCGCCGAAGACCGCGCGCATCTCGACGCGATTCGCGCCGCGCGCCAGGCCCATGCCCGCGAATGGTTCGACCGGCACGCCGCGCAATGGGACCAGTTGCGCAGCCTGCATATCGACGATGGCCCGGTCGAATCCGCGCTCGCCGAATTGCTGGGCACCACGGCGGGGCAGGGCGATCTGGGCCGCCTGCTCGATGTCGGCACCGGCACCGGGCGCATGGCCGAACTGTTTGCGCACAGCGCGCGCCGGATCACCGCGCTCGACCACAGCCCCGATATGCTGCGGCTGGCGCGGACCCGGTTGCAGCACTTGCCGGCGGGCAAAGTCGAACTGGTGCAGGGCGATTTCGCGCAATTGCCGTTTGCCGCCGCCAGTTTCGATACCGTGCTGTTCCACCAGGTGCTGCACTATGCCCAGGCGCCAGAGGCCGTGCTGGCCGAGGCGGCGCGGGTCACTGTGCCGGGCGGACGCATCGCCATCGTCGATTTCGCCGCGCACGATCGTGAAGATCTGCGCACCCAGCATGCCCATGCGCGGCTCGGCTTTGCCGATGCGCAGATCGCCGGGCTGTTTGCCGATGCCGGGTTCGAGCCGCAGGCCGAACGCGCGCTGGCGGGCAAAGAGCTGATTGTCAAACTGTGGACCGCCACGCGCCGGTCCGGCCGCACACAGGCATGATCCCGATGACCGACTGTCTTTCCCCGATCGCTGCCGATGCCCCGCTGTTTGCCGGGCTGCCGGGCGATATCGCCGTCAGCTTCGAATTCTTCCCGCCCCGGACCGAGGCGATGGACGCGCAACTGTGGGATGCCATCGGCACGCTGGCCCCGCTCGATCCCGCCTTTGTCTCGGTGACCTATGGCGCGGGCGGATCGACCCGCGAACGCACCCATGCAACGGTCGCCCGGCTGGTGCGCGAAACCGCGCTGGTGCCGGCAGCGCACCTGACATGCGTCGGGGCGAGCCGGGGCGAAATCGCCGAAATCGCCGATCGCTACTGGGAAGCCGGGGTGCGGCACATCGTTGCCCTGCGCGGCGATCCGCAGCCGGGCATGGGCGGGCAATTTGCGCCCCATCCCGATGGCTATGCCAATGCCGCCGCGCTGGTGGCCGGGTTGGCCGCGCGCCACCCGTTCGACCTGTCGGTGGCGGCCTATCCCGAAGGGCATCCCGAATCGCCCAGCGCACAGGCCGATCTCGACAACCTGAAGCGCAAGATCGATGCCGGGGCGACCCGCGCGATCACCCAGTTCTTCTTTTCGGCGGAAACCTATTTCCGCTTTCTCGATCGCGCACTGGCGGCGGGGATCACCGTGCCGATTCTGCCTGGCATCATGCCGGTGACCAATCTGGCGGGGATTCGCCGGATGGGTGGCAACACCGCGATCCCGTCCTGGCTGGAGGCGATGTTCACCGGGCTCGACGATCGCGCCGGCCCGCGCGCGCTGGTCGCCGCGGTGGTCGCCGCCGATTTGTGCCGCAGGCTCTACGAGGGCGGTGTGCGCGATTTTCACTTCTACACGCTGAACCGGGCGGATCAGGCCTTTGCCATCTGCCAGTTGCTCGGTCTGCGTCCCAGGGACAGCCAGTCATGACCATCATCCCCAGCGCCGCGCGCGCCGCGTTTCTCGAACAGGCGCGGCAACGCATCCTCATCACCGACGGAGCCTTCGGCACAGAAATCCAGCGCTGCGGCCTGACCGAGGCGGACTATGCCGGAACGCTCGGGCTGAGCCATGATCAGAAGGGCAACAACGACATCCTGGCACTGAGCGCGCCGCATGTGCCCGAGGCGATCCACCGCGCCTATTTCGCCGCCGGGGCGGATCTGGCCGAAACCAACACGTTTTCGGCCAATCGCATCAGCCAGGCCGATTATGGCGCCGAACATCTGGTGCGCGACATCAATCTGGCGAGCGCGCGGCTGGCCCGCCGCGTGGCCGACGAATTCGCCGCCGCCGATGGCCGCCCGCGCTTTGTGGCGGGCGCGATCGGGCCGACCAACAAGACGCTGTCGCTCAGCCCCGATGTCAACGATCCCGGCTATCGCGAGATCAGTTGGGACCATCTGGTCGATGTCTATGCCGAACAGGCTGAGGCGCTGGTCGAAGGCGGGGCCGATTTCATCTTGATCGAAACGGTGTTCGACACGCTGAATGCCAAGGCGGCGGTGATGGCGGTGCGCCGCATCGAGGCGGCGCTGGGCCGCGAAGTGCCGATCATGCTGTCGATGACGCTGACCGATCTGTCGGGCCGCAACCTGTCGGGCCACACGGTCGAGGCGTTCTGGTATGCGGTGCGCCATGCCCGTCCGCTGACGATCGGGCTCAATTGCTCATTCGGCGCGTCGCAATTGCGCCCGCATGTGCGCGTGCTGTCGCAGATCGCCGATGCGCTGATCATGGTCTATCCCAACGCCGGGCTGCCCAACGAACTGGGCGAATATGACGAGGCGCCGCCGACCACCGCCGGGCTGGTGCGCGAATGGGCCGAACATGGCCAGGTCAACGTGCTGGGTGGGTGTTGCGGATCGACACCCGATCATATTGCGGCCATGGCCCAGGCGGTAGCAGGGCTGCCCTCGCGCCAGCCATCCCCCGTGCCGGTGGCCACCCGGCTGGCCGGTCTTGAACCTTTTATCATGGCGTCGTGATGTCCGAACAAACTGCCCCGGCGTCCGCCGGTTCGCGCTTCGTCAATGTCGGCGAACGCACCAATGTCACCGGTTCGGCCGCGTTCAAGAAGCTGATCCTGGCGGGCGACTATGCCAGGGCGGTTGATGTCGCGCGCCAGCAGGTAGAAAACGGCGCGCAGATCATCGACGTCAACATGGACGAAGGCCTGCTCGACGCCGAACTGGCGATGACCACGTTCCTGAAACTGATTGCCGCCGAACCCGATATCGCGCGCGTGCCGGTGATGATCGACAGCTCGAAATGGTCGGTGATCGAGGCCGGGCTGAAATGCGTGTCGGGCAAACCGATCGTCAATTCGATCTCGATGAAGGAAGGCGAGGACGCGTTCCTGCTCCACGCGCGCAAATGCCTCGATTACGGCGCGGCGGTGGTGGTCATGGCGTTTGACGAGGCGGGCCAGGCCGACACGCGCGAACGCAAGGTCGAAATCTGCCAGCGCGCCTATGCCTTGCTGACCGGGATCGGTTTCCCGCCCGAAGATATCGTGTTCGACCCCAATGTGTTTGCGGTGGCCACCGGCATCGAGGAACACGATCGCTATGCGCTCGATTTCATCGAGGCCGCGCGCGAGATCCGCCAGACCTGCCCGCATGTCCACATTTCGGGCGGGCTGTCGAACCTGTCGTTCAGCTTTCGCGGCAATGAAACGGTGCGCCGCGCGATGCATTCGGTGTTTCTCTATCATGCCATCCCCGCAGGGATGGACATGGCGATCGTCAACGCCGGGCAACTCGACATCTATGATGCGATCGATCCGGTGCTGCGCGAGGCGTGCGAAGACGTGCTGCTGATGCGGCACCCCGATGCCACCGAACGCCTGATCACGCTGGCCGAAAGCTTCAAGGGCCGCGACCAGGTGGCCGAAAAGGCCGCCGAGGAATGGCGCGGATGGGATGTCGTGCGGCGTCTCGAACATGCGCTGGTCAAGGGCATCGACGCCTATATCGTCGAAGACACCGAAGAAGCGCGCCTGCTCCATGCCCGTCCGATCGAAGTGATCGAAGGCCCGTTGATGGCCGGGATGAACACGGTTGGCGACTTGTTCGGTGCGGGCAAGATGTTCCTGCCGCAAGTGGTCAAATCGGCGCGCGTGATGAAAAAGGCGGTCGCCCACCTGATCCCCTATATCGAGGCGCTAAAAGAGGAGGGGGCCCGCGCCAAAGGCCGCATCATCATGGCCACGGTCAAGGGTGATGTGCACGATATCGGCAAGAACATTGTCGGCGTCGTGCTGCAATGCAACGGCTATGAAGTGATCGATCTGGGCGTGATGGTGCCCTGGACGCGGATCATCGAAACTGCGCGTGAACAGGATGTCGATATTATCGGCCTGTCGGGGCTGATCACCCCCTCGCTCGATGAAATGGTAACGATGGCCGAGGAAATGCAGCGCGCCGGGATGACCATTCCGCTGCTGATCGGCGGGGCCACCACCAGCAAAGTGCACACTGCGCTGCGCATCGATCCGGCCTATGACGGCCCGGTGATCCACGTGCTCGATGCCAGCCGCGCGGTAGGCGTGGCCAGCCAGTTGCTGTCCGACACGCAGGCCGATGCGTTTATCGCCGCCACCGCCAATGACTATGTCGCGGTGCGCGATGCGCGCGCGGGCCGTGGCGCGTCGAAGCTGCTGACGCTGGAGGCCGCGCGCGACAACGCCTTTGCGCCGGATTTTTCCGAGAAGGCGCCCCCGCCCGAACAGCCGGGGCGGCATGTCTTTGCCGATTGGGATCTGGCCGACTTGGCGCAAGTGATCGACTGGACACCGTTCTTTCGCGCGTGGGAACTGGCGGGCACTTTTCCCGCCATCCTCGACGATGCGGTGGTGGGCGAAAGCGCGCGTGCGCTGTGGGCCGATGCCCAGGCGATGCTGACGCGGATCATCGCGGAAAAGTGGCTGACCGCGCGCGGCGTGGCGCAATTCTGGCCTTGTGCGCGTCATGGCGACGATGTGCTGTTGCATCTCGATGGCGGCGACCGCCATGTCCGCCTGCCGTTCCTGCGCCAGCAGATCATCAAGAGCCGGGGACGCGCCAATTTCAGCCTGGCCGATTTCATCGATCCGGCGGGCGACTGGATCGGCGGGTTCGCTGTCGGCATTCACGGTATCGACGCGCATCTCGAACGGTTCCGTGCCGAACACGACGATTATTCCGACATTCTGTTGAAGGCACTGGCCGACCGCTTTGCCGAAGCTTTTGCCGAACGGCTGCACCAGCATGTGCGCACCACTTTGTGGGCCTATGCGCCGGGCGAGCAATTGACCAACGAGGCGCTGATCCGCGAACAGTATCGCGGCATCCGCCCCGCGCCGGGCTATCCCGCGTGCCCCGATCACAGTCTCAAGCCGATCCTGTTCGATCTGCTCGATGCCAATGCCACCACCGGTATTACATTGACCGAGAGCCAGGCCATGCTGCCCACCGCGGCGGTCAGCGGATTCTATTTCGCGCATCCCGAAAGCCAGTATTTCGGGGTTGCCACGATTGGCCGCGACCAGGTTGCCGACTATGCCGAACGGCGCGGGATCGATCTCGCCACCGCCGAGCGCTGGTTGCGCCCCAATCTGGATTGACACCGATGCCCACCCCCGCCGTGCATGAAGCGCCTGCCAGACGCTGGGTCGAATGGGCCCTGTCGCGGATCGCCGCCGACTATACGCGGTCGGCCGATACGCACCTGATCCCGGTCAGCCTGCCCGCGCTGCCGGGGGTGGCGCTCTATCTCAAGGATGAAAGCAGCCTTCCCACCGGCAGCCTGAAGCACCGGCTGGCCCGGTCTTTGTTCCTCTATGGCTTGTGCAATGGCTGGATCGAGCGCGGCACCACGATTGTTGAGGCGTCGTCGGGTTCGACCGCGGTGTCAGAGGCCTATTTTGCCCGCATGCTGGGGCTGCCGTTCATCGCGGTAGTGCCCCACAGCACCGCCGCCGAAAAGATCGAGGCGATCGAGCGGCTGGGCGGGACATGCCGCAAAGTGGCCGATCCAGGCGCCGTCTATGCCGAGGCGGAACGCATCGCGGCGGCCCACGGCGGGCATTACATGGATCAGTTCACCTTTGCCGAGCGCGCCACCGACTGGCGCGGCAACAACAACATTGCCGAAAGCATCTTTGCCCAGATGGCGCACGAACCCTGCCCGATCCCGGCGTGGATCGTGTGCGGCGCGGGCACCGGCGGCACGTCGGCCACGCTCGGGCGGTTTGTGCGCTATCACCGCCATGCCACGCAGATCTGCCTGGCCGATCCGGTCGGCTCGGTGTTTCACCGCCACTGGCACGACCGTGCGGTCACCACGTTTGCCGGCACGCGCAGCCTGATCGAGGGAATCGGTAGGCCCCGGGTCGAACCGTCGTTCCTGCCGCCGGTGATCGACCGCGTCGAAGTGGTGGCCGATGCCGCCTCGATCGGGGCGGCGCGCGTGCTGTCGCACGTGCTGGGCCGTCGTGTGGGCGGATCGACCGGGACCAATCTGGTGGCGATGGCACGGTTGGCGACCGCGATGGCACAGGCGGGCGAACGCGGTGCGATCGTGTCAATCCTGTGCGATTCGGGCGAACGCTATGCGTCCACTTATTTCAATGCCGACTGGCTGGCGGCGCAAGCGATCGACACCGCCGACGACGAAGCGCGCATGACACATTTTCTGGCCACCGGGCACTACGCCGAGGTGTAAATCGGCCAGTGCGATGCCATATCGTGCGCCTGCGAACAGGAGCATCAGGCGCATGAAACCCCAAGGCAACACCATCTTGATCACCGGCGGCGGCAGCGGTATCGGCGCCGCGCTGGCGCAGCGCCTGCACGATGCGGGCAACACCGTAATCGTCAGCGGGCGGCGGCTCGACGCGCTGCAGGCGGCCATCGCCGGCCGGCCCAATATGCATGCGATCGTGCTCGATATCGACAATGCCGTGGCCATCGAGGCCTTTGCACAAGAGGTGCTGAGCGCATTTCCCGCGCTCAACGTGGTGATCCACAATGCCGGGATCATGCGTTTGGAACCGCTCGACACCCGCCGCGATCTGGCCGATGCCGAGGCAACCATCACCACCAACCTGCTTGGGCCGATCCGTCTGAACAACGCACTGATCGATCATCTGGTGGCGCAACCCGATGCCGTGATCGTGACGGTCACGTCCGGGCTGGCATTTGTGCCGATGACCGTCGCGTCGACATATTGCGCGACCAAGGCGGCGATCCATTCCTACACCGTGTCGCTGCGCGAAGAGCTGAAGGGCCGGGTCGAAGTGATCGAGCTGGCGCCGCCCGCCGTGCAGACCGGTCTGACGCCGGGTCAGGAAAATCGCCCCGGCTATCAACCGCTGAACGAATTCGCCGACGAAGTCATCGCACTGCTGCTGGCGCAGCCGACGCCTGCCGAAGTGCTGGTGGAGCGGGTCAAGTTCCTGCGCAATGCCGAGGCCGAACATCGCTTCGATCAGACCGTGGTGCAATTGAACGCCTTTGCTGCGCAGGCCCGCGCCGCAAGTACCTGACGGTCTGTTTCGAAAGTCGCCTGTCGGCGACAAAGTGCCGCCCACCGCCGCGCACCTCCGGCCCATCCACCTACAGGGTACCTTGAATGGGTGGATGGGCCGGGGGCGCGGGGTGATGCGTGGCACTTTCAAAACAGAAACTTACATACCTATTCCCGCACCGACCGGCTTGCGCTTCGCGCCATATGCGGCATGACGTGGCAAAACAGCCGGGCGGGGAACCATGGGCACCAGCGAACTCTTTCTGATCGCGCTGACGATCATTCTGGCGGTGCCCTACGCGGTGTGGCGGCTGGCGCGCAGCGATACCCACGCGCCGCTGGTGGTGGTGCAGATCATCGGCGGCATCCTGCTGGGGCCGGGCGTCCTGGGCGGGGTGTTTCCCACTGCCTTTGCCACGGTGTTCAATCCGCAGGTGATCGGCGCGCTCAACGGGATCGCGTGGTGGTCGGTGATGCTGTTCGTGTTCGCCGCCGGGCTCGAACTCGATCTGCGCGATGCCTGGGCCAAACGCGGCGAGACATTCACCGCCGCAGCGGCCGCCCTGCTGGTGCCGCTGGTGTTTGGCGCGGGTGCGGCGGCGGTGCTGCTGTGCTGGCCGGGCTGGGTCGGGCCCAAAGGCAGCTATGGGCAGGCGGTGACGGGTATCGGCATGGCCTGCGCGGTGACCGCGCTGCCGATCCTGGTGCTGTTGATGGAAAAGCTGGGCATCTTTCGCCGCCCGCTGGGCGACCGGTTGCTGCGCTATGCCAGCTTTGACGATGTCGCAATCTGGGGCGTGCTCGCGCTGATCCTGCTCGATTGGCAGCGGATCGGGCGGCAGGGGCTGTTTCTGGTCGGGTTCGGCCTGGCTGCGTGGGGCATGCGGCGGCTGATCAGGCGGCTGGCAGAACCGGATCGCTGGGCGGTCGGCGTGGTCTGGCTGGCGGCGGCGGGGTTTGCCGCCGACTGGTCAGGGCTGCATTTCATGGTTGGCGCCTTTCTGGCAGGCGCCGTGCTCGACGGGCATGATTTCTCGATCGAGCGGCGCGATGCAGCGCGCGAATTCCTGCTGCTGGCGCTGATGCCGGTGTTTTTCCTGTCGACCGGGCTGCGCACGCAGTGGGGCGCCGGGCTGCACGGGATGGGTGCGGTGATGGTGTTTGGCGCGGCGGGGCTGTTGCTGGTGGCCTCGGTCGCGGGCAAGCTGATCGGCGCGCATCTGGCCGGGTGGCTGCTCGGCTGGGCACCGGGCGAAGCCTCGGTAATCGGCTGGCTGTTGCAGACCAAGGCCCTGATCATGATCATCTTTGTCAATGTGCTGCTCGACCGCCAGATCATCACCGCCGAAACCTTTACCGCGCTGCTGCTGATGGCGGTGGCCAGCACCGCGCTGACCGTGCCGATGGCACGCCCCCGCCTGGCACGCCTGGGCCAGCCAGCGGCCCCGCATCCTCCCCGATTCGGGGAGGGGGACCGCCCGAAGGGTGGTGGAGGGGCCCC
>Ga0302187_10004969_pt1 | contig 10557 bp, 11 predicted proteins | sample II_Bog_E1_3_FD_202120 | JGI IMG/M metagenome (GOLD analysis project Ga0302187, IMG submission 202120) | Peat permafrost microbial communities from Stordalen Mire near Abisko, Sweden - II_Bog_E1_3 | ecosystem: Environmental > Terrestrial > Soil > Wetlands > Peat | place: Sweden: Abisko...
TGCCACACCGATGTCGATCATGGTCGGCACTGGGCGCGGCGCGCGGGCCGGGGTGCTGATCAAGGATGCCGAGGCGCTTCAGATGATGGCCTGCGTCGACACTCTGGTGATCGACAAGACCGGTACGCTGACCGAGGGGCGCCCGAAGGTAACGGCGATTGAGCCCTGTGACGGCTTTGACAAAGATATGGTTCTCTCGGCGGCCGCTGCCGTGGAGAGCCAATCCGAGCATCCGCTGGCGCACGCCATTGTGGGTGCCGCACAGGAAGCAAAGCTCGAGGCAGGTTCGCTTGAGCAGTTTGAATCACAAACCGGGTTGGGCGTTTGCGGGCAGGTCGATGGCAAGCATGTGGTCATCGGCAATGCCGCCCAGATGCGACGGATTGGTGTCGATCCGGGGCCCTTGGCCGAAGCCGCCGAGCGCTATCGCCACGACGGCGCGGGCGTGATGCTGGTCGCAATCGAGGGCAAGCTCGCCGGACTGCTCGCGGTAGCCGATCCACTCCGTGAATCCGCGCGCGACACGATTGCCGCACTCAAGGCGGAAGGATTGCGGATCGTCATGCTAACCGGCGACGCCGAAGGAACCGCGCAGGCGGTGGCCAAGGCAATCGGCGGGATCGACGAGGTCCATGCTGGGCTCAAGCCCGAAGACAAGGCGCGGATCATCGGCGAGTTGAAGTCAAAGGGTGCCAAAGTCGCGATGGCCGGCGATGGCATCAATGACGCGCCTGCGCTCGCAGCCGCAGATGTCGGTGTGGCAATGGGCACAGGCACGGATGTCGCAATCGAAAGCGCCGGGATGACCCTGACCAATGGCGATCTGGCTGCGATGGTGCGGGCGCGCCGTCTGGCATGCGCGACAATGCGCAACATTCGGCAGAACCTCTTCTTTTCCTTCGTGTTCAACGGAATCGGTGTCCCGATAGCGGCAGGCTTGCTCTATCCGGTCACGGGCTTGCTCCTGTCACCGATGATCGCGGGAGTGGCCATGGCGCTGTCAAGCTTCACCGTCGTGACCAATGCGTTGCGGCTGAATAGGGCAAAGCTATGAATATCGGACAGGCATCGCGGACGAGCGGCGTCTCTCAGCGGATGATCCGCCACTATGAAACGATCGGTTTGATCCCGGCGCCTGCCCGCCGGGACAGCGGCTATCGCGATTATGCCGATGCCGATCTACACCGCCTTCGCTTTATCGCAAATGCACGCGATCTAGGCTTCCCCATCGACGAAATCCGCTCACTGCTGGGACTATGGAATGATCGCGACCGCCAGAGCATGGATGTGAAGCGACTCGCCCTGGCGCGTGCCGAAGAACTTCATCGCAAGGCCCTTGCGCTGGAGGCGATGCGAAAGGCGCTGCTCGATCTCGCTGAACAATGCCAAGGCGACGAGCGGCCGGGCTGTCCGATCATCGACGCACTCAATACCGCCTGAGGTATCCAAACACACCCCGAGGTTTGCCGAGATAGACATTCACATTCGCGGCGCTGATCACGTCGCTGCCGCCCGTCGCGCGCGCTCATTTGGAGGCTTCCCGCAGAGTTCTGCGACTTTCCGAGCGAACTATCGGCACCACACCGTAGCATGGAACCGTAGAAGACACGCTGAGAGGACCGTCTTGACGACGATCCCCCAGTGTTTTCAACGCTTTGAAAAGCGGTGGTGCCCAGAAGAGGACTCGAACCTCCACGCCCTTGCGAGCGCCAGCACCTGAAGCTGGTGCGTCTACCAATTCCGCCATCTGGGCACGGGGCATCGGGCGCGATGGCCTTCTGCCGGGTAGGAGGGCGCCGATAAGCGGTGATGGCGGGGCTGTCAACACGGGTTTGGCGAAAGAATGCAATTGCGTGCGGTTCGGCATTGAATCCGCGGGCAAGGCTGTGCAATTGGGCCGCATGACGCGGCGCGGTGGGCATTGGGTCCGGCGCGAATCGGCAACACTTTAGGCAAGGACAGGGCATGACCATCGGCAGGGTGCGCGATCTCGACGGCAAGCTTGTGGCACTGGTGGGCGGGACCGGCTTTTTCGGGCGCCATCTGGCGCAGGAATTGCTGGCGCGCGGGGCGCGGTTGCGGATCGCCGCGCGGCATCCGGAAAAGGCGTTCAAGGTCAAGCCGCTGGGCAATCTGGGGCAAGTGCAGGTGGTCGCGGTTGATGTGACCAAGCCGCATACGCTGGAAGTTGCGCTGACCGGGGTCGATGCCGTGGTCAATCTGGTCGGTGCCTTTGCCGGCAATCTCGACGCGGTGCAGGGATCGGGCGCGGGGCAGGTGGCGGCGATTGCACGCGCGCGTGGTGTGACCAGCTTTGTGCATATTTCCGCGATCGGTGCCGATGCCGCCTCGCCGGTGGCCTATGCGCGCACCAAGGCCGAGGGCGAAGCCGCCGTGCTGGCCGCGTTTCCCGGTGCGGTGGTGTTGCGTCCGTCGGTGCTGTTCGGCATCGACGACCGCTTTCTCAACTTGTTTGCCGGTTTCACCGCCTTGCCGGTGTTGCCGGTGTTTGCGCCGTCAGCCCGGTTGCAGCCGCTCGATGTCGATGACGCATCGCAGGCGGTCGGCAATGTGCTGGCCAATCCGGGCGCGTTTGCCGGGCAGACGTATGAACTGGGCGGTGCCGAAGTGCTGACCGTGCTGGAACTCAATCAGCGAATCGCGCGGGCAACCGGGCGGGCGCCGCTGATCGTGCCGCTGTCCGACGGACTGGCCGGGCTGATCGCTGCGCTGCCGCTGACCCCGATCAGCCGTGACCAGCTTGCGCTGCTGCGCCAGGGCAATGTCGCATCCTCGACGTTGCCCGGAATTCGTGAACTGGGCGTGCAGCCGCGTCCGCTGTCGCTGTTCCTCGATCGCTGGCTGGTAACCTATCGCAAACACGGCCGTTTTGGCGCACGCGCGGCGTCCTGACACACAGACGGCACTGGCCGGTTCCCGCGTTTCAACGCCTGGCCTGGCCCAAATGGTCAGGCGTTGACGTCGCCGTAGTGTTCGGGGGGCTTGATCACGTCCATCCGCTCGGTCAGCAGCGGGCGGAAGCTGGGGCGGCTTTTCAGCGCGGAATACCAGCCGCGTGCCTGTTCATGCTGTGACCAGTCGATGCCGCCGAGATAGTCGGCGACCGAAATCTGGGCGGCGGCGGCCAGATCGGCCAGGCTCATTGTCGCGCCCGCCAGCCAGGGGCGATTGTCGATCAGAAAATCGACATAGTCGAGGTAGTCGTTGGCCAGCCGGATGGTTTCGCGCAAAGTCCGTGCATCGGGCGGTTGGCGCGTGATGAGGCGCTTTTTCATGCGTTCGTCGAGCAGCGGTCCGGTCACCCCGGCATAGAAATTCTCATCGAACAGCGCGATCAGACGGCGGATTTCGGCGCGATTGGCCGCAGTGCCGTTGATCATCGGCGCCTTGTCGACGGTTTCCTCGAAATATTCGGCAATCGCCCGGCTGTCGACCAGGACCAGGCCACGTTCGGGATTGGTAAGGACCGGCGTGCGCAGCGCCGGGTTGAGCATCTGGAATTCCTCGCGGTGTTCCCACGGGTTTTCGCGCACCAGCTCATAACCGACGCCTTTTTCGCTGAGCAGCAGGCGGACTTTGCGGCTGAACGGACAGATCGGGAATTGGTAGAGATACCACATGTCCCTTGCCATAGTGGACGACGGCATAAAGCCAAGTCCGCCGCGACAAAAACCACGTGCGCAACGACGGGCCGCCGGTCCCGCGGGATCAGCGCGACAGGCGCATGCGTTCGCGCAAGGCGTCGATGGCGATCTGTTCGATGCCGGCTTCGGGACAGTCGGAAGTCAGCAACGACGCGAGCGAGCGTTGCTTTTGCGCGATCAGGTCGATGGCCTGCAGCGCGTCCATGTGCCGCAAGGCGATATCGATGTCGAGGCACAGCGCGGCGCCAAGCGCCTCGACGTCCTGCGAAAGTTCTTCCAGCACCACCGCGATCTGGCGGTGGGTGGCGACATTGGCCATATGCGGCCTCCTGATCCGTTGGGCAGCCCGGCGCGGGTGTCAGGCCGCCTCTGCGACTTGGGCACCATCGCTGAGCGCGGCAAGATTGAGCACCATCACCATGTTGTCATCGATCGCGGCCAGCCCGTCGAGAAACGGCACCACCGTATCGTGACCGGCAGTGGGCGGGGGCGGTTGCAACGTGTTGTCGGGTACGGTGACGATGTCGCTGACCGAATCGACGATCCAGCCGCCGACTTGTGCGCCCAACTGGGTGACGATGATCGCGTGACGCGGGGTCGGTTCGGTGGCGCGCCAGCCCAGCCGTGCGGCCAGGTCGATGACCGGTAGCACGGTGCCGCGCAGATTGACGACGCCGGCGACATAGTGCGGCACACGCGGCAGCCGCGTGGTCGGGCTCCAGGCGCGGATTTCGCGGATCGACATGATGTCGAGCCCGAACACCTGACCTTCGACTTCAAAGGTGATCAGTTCGCGAAGCATGGTCGTTCTCCAGTTGTTTGATCACACGCCGGTCAGTGCGCGACGCGGCGTACGGCGGCGACCAGCTTGGCCGGGTCGAACGGCTTCACGATCCAGCCGGTGGCCCCGGCTGCGCGGGCGCGGGCCTTCTTTTCCTCGCTGCTTTCGGTGGTCAGCACCAGGATCGGTCGATCGCGGTGCCGACTGCCCTCGCGCAGGCGTTCGATCAGGCCAAAGCCGTCGAGCCGGGGCATGTTGATGTCGGTGATAACGACATCGACTTCGTTGAGCGCCAGCCAGTCGAGCGCGGCCATGCCGTCTTCGGCCTGGGATACGTCAAATCCCTGGGTGGATAGCGCATGGTTGAGCAGCGCCCGCATCGACGGGCTGTCGTCAACGGTCAGAACGCGGGTAGCAGTGGTCATGCTGGCAAGCTCGCTCGTTGGGGTGGTGCAGGGGTGGCCAGTGACGCCGGGATGCGGTGCCGCTGGTCGTGGAATGTCTTGGGCAGAAGGGTCAGAACAGTTCGACATCGCCGGTGGCCTTTTCTGGTCTGGTCGTGGGCTGGACAGGCGGTGCAAAGCGGTCTTCGACCGTGCGGCAGCGCACCTGGCCCGATGCGGGGCGAAAATCGATACGCCGGGCATTGTTGCCGCCCAGATCCGATCGCACCAGTTCGATGCCCTCGCGCTGGACAAAGCTGCGCGCAAAATCGGCGTTGGCGCTGCCGATCCGCATCATGTTGCGATTGACGTTGGCGCCGCCGTAGAGATGGGCTTTCAGGCGGCTTTTGCGCGCGCCTTTGCCCAGCATCTGGTTGACCAGCAGTTCCATCAGATATGTGCCGTAGAATTCATCGACGGTGTCGCCGCTGGCATTGACCGGCGGTTCGGCCAGCAGGAAATGGTTCATGCCGCCCAGCCGTGCCTCCGGATCGAACAGGCACAGCGCGACACAACTGCCCAGCACGGTCGACAGTTCGGCGCGCGCCTCGGCGCTGACCACGGCCTGCCCCTGCATGACGGTGATGCGATCCGGGGTTAGCGCGCCATCGGCCAGGATGCGGGTTTCGAACATCGCTCAGGCCGCCTTGCTGAACGCGTGGCGGGCGATCTGGCCGATCGGCGCGACCAGGCCCGCCGCACCCAGCGAAATCGCCGCGCGCGGCATGCCGAACACGGTCGACGTGGCCTCGTCCTGCGCGATCGTATAGGCGCCGGCTTGCGCCATGGTCAGCAGACCCTGGGCGCCATCGCTGCCCATCCCGGTCAACAGGATGCCGATGGCGTGTCCGCCGACGGCCTTGGCCACCGATTCGAACAGCACGTCGACCGACGGCATATGGCCCGAAACGCGTTCGCCTTCGCGCAGGCGGCAGCTCAGCGCGTGGCCGCCCACGGTCAGATGGCGATCATCGCCGGGGGCCAGATAGACGTGTCCGTCGCGCAATGGCAGATCGGGTTCGGCCAGCACGATATGCGGGCTGCACGACTGATCAAGCGTGCGCGCGACCGCCGGGGCAAAGCGGGCCGCGATATGCTGAACGATCAGCGTCGGCGGGCAATCGGCGGGAAATCCACCGAGCAGGATCTGCAAGGCTTCAACCCCGCCGGTGGAAGACCCGATCGCAATCAGCCGGGGCCGTTCGCGCACGGCGTTGCGGGGTTCGCTGGGAACAATGTGCGGGGCGGGCGCACGCGCACCGAACTGGATCCTGGCGGCGTCGCGGATCAGCCCGGCCAGCATCCCGCCGTCGTCAAACGGCAACGACCCCGACCGTTCCGATTTGGCATAGCAACTGACCGCCCCCAGCGCGAGCGCGCGGGCCGTCGTTTCGGTGCCCTTCTGCGTCGAACCCGACACCACGATCACCGGGGTGGGGCGCAGGGCCATGATCTTTTCAAGGAAATCGAGCCCGTTCATGCCGGGCATTTCGACATCGAGCGTGATCACGTCGGGATCGAGTTCGCGGATCATCATGCGGCCCTGGGCCGCATCGGCGGCCGCGCCGACCACCACAATATCGCCTTCACGTTCCAGGCGGGTCTTGAGGATCGCACGCATCGTCGGCGAATCTTCGACGATGACCACCCGAATGGCGGGTTTGACAGCATTCATGCGGCGGCTCTCCTGCGATAGACGGTGGGGCCGGTCGGCACGAGCAGGTCGAGCGCGGGGCCGGTGACCCGTTCGCTGTGCCCGACGTAAAGCGTGCCGTCGGGTTGCAGCATCCCGGCAAAGCGCGCGACGAGCCGCTCTTTGGTGGGGGTGTCGAAATAGATCATCACGTTGCGGCAAAAGATCACGTCGAACCGCCCCTGCATCGGCCATTCGCCCAACAGGTTGAGCGTGCGAAAACGCGCCATTGCCCGCACTTCGGGGGCGATTTCCGCCTCTTCGCCATGGGTGGTGGTCCATGCCCGGCTCAGGGCATCGGGCACGGGCTTGAGATCTTCGGCACGATAGCGTGCGGCCGTCGCCTTGTTCAGCGCATGGGTGGCGATGTCGCTGGCCAGAATGCGCACATCGCGTTTGGCCAGTGCCAGACCCGCGGTGCGATCCGGGCCGAGCAGCGTCATCGCCAGCGACCAGGTCTCTTCACCGCTGGAGCACCCCGCCGACCACATCCGCACCGCGCCGCCCTGTTCGAGCCGTCGGATCAGTTGCGGGCGCAAACTGTCGCGAAAATGGTCGAAGTGATGCGATTCGCGATAGAAAAAGGTGTGGTTGGTGGTCAGCGCGCAAATCGCCTTCTGCCGCTCTTCGCCCACTTCGCGGATGCGCAGCACATAGGCGCCAAAGGTTGCGCAGCCCGAATCGCGCACCAGCGGGGCCAATCGCGAATAGACCAGCATCGCCTTGCCTTCGGGCAACACGATCCCCGCCTCGCGATAGGCGATGTCGCTGATCGCGCGAAAGTCTTCGGCGCCATAGACGTCGGGGCTGATGCCCGGCAGCGAATCGGCAAAGGCGGTGGCGATGTTCATGCGGCCTCGAACAGGCCGCTATCGGCCAGACTGTGCGCGACCAGACCATCGACATCGACAATCAGCGCGACCCGTCCGTCGCCCAGGATGGTTGCCCCCGCGACGCCCTCGACCGAGCGATAATGTGTGTCGAGGCTCTTGATCACGACCTGGCGCTGGTCGACGATCGCATCGACCAGCAATGCGGCGCGCCCGGCGCCTTCGGTTTCGACCACGATCAGCACGCCGTGTTCCGGGCGTTCGACCGCGCCCGAAGCACCCACCGCTTCATAGAGCGGCAGCACCGGGATGAACCGGCCGCGCACGTTGATCATCGAACGGTGAGCCCCCAGCCCCTGCACTTCGCGCGGATCGGGGCGCAAGCTTTCGACCACATTGGCCAGCGGCACGACCAGCGTCTGGTCCCCGACATTGACCACCATCCCGTCGGAGATCGCCAGTGTCAGCGGCAGTGTCAGGGTGAACGTGGTGCCGCTGCCGGGCTCGGATTCGATGGTGATGCGCCCGCCCAGATCTTTCACGTTCTGGCGCACCACATCCATGCCGACGCCGCGCCCCGACACATTGGTGATCGTTTGTGCGGTCGAAAAGCCGGGGGCAAAGATCAACAGGTCGATCTCTTCCTTCGACAATGTGGCATCGGGCGCGACCAGGCCCTTTTCGATGGCCTTGGACAGCACACGTTCGCGATCGATGCCGCGCCCGTCGTCGCCGATGCGGATCAGGATGCGGCCCGATTTGTGTTCGGCCGACAGCTTCAACGTGCCTTCGGCGGGTTTTCCGGCGGCGATCCGGGCTTCGGGCGTTTCGATGCCATGATCGACCGCGTTGCGAATCAGGTGGGTCAAAGGTTCGCCCAGCCGCTCGATCACGGTCTTGTCCAGTTCGGTGCTTTCGCCCGACACTTCCAGCCGCACGTGCTTGCCTGTGCTGGTGGTCAGTTCGCGCAAGATCCGCGGCACCCGGCTGAACACCGATCCGATCGGCTGGGCGCGGATCGCCATCGCCGATTCCTGGATATCGCGTGTCAGCCCTTCGAGCAGCGCCAGCTCTTCGGTCACCGCCAGACCATCACCGGTCAACCGTTGCGCCATCATCGCCTGGGCAATCACCAGTTCGCCCACCGCGTCGATCAGCTTGTCGAGCTTGCCCAGTTCGATGCGGATCGACTGGCCCATCGCCGGCGGTGCCGGGGGCGGCGGCGGGGCGGCGGGCACCGCTGCATGTGCGGCCGCCGGGGTGCTTTCGGCAGTGGCGGCGGGCGCTACAGCCACCGGGGCGGCGGGGGCGGCAGGCGGCGTGGCCACTGGTGCGGCGGCGGGCGCGGCAGCCAACCGCGCCGGAGGCATGGCCGCGTCGTCGCCAAAGGCCAGGCCACATTCGTCGCCAAGGAAATCGAAAATCTCTCTGACCGCCGCTTCGTTCACATCGGCGGGCAGCGCAAAGCTCCAGCCGAGATAGCCGATACCGGCATCGATCGTGTCGAGCGGCGGCACCAGGGTGACATCGCAGGTGGCGCAAGTCCCGCCCAGGTCGATGATTTCGCGCAGCATCAGCAGCGGCTCGCTGCCATTGCGCATGGCGTCGGCGTGCGGACGCACTTTGACGGTCCAGGTCTTGTCGCCATCGGCGTCCGCGCTGCCCTGGCCGATGGCGCCGGTGATATCGTCGAGCATGGCGGCGAAATCGAAATCGCTCAGCTCGGGCGCGTCGTCGTCATCGACCACGACCGGCGCGGCACTGGCCTGGGCCGGCTGGGGCGCTGCGGCGGGCGGGGGTGGCGCAGCGCCTGCATTGGCCGCCATGGAGGCGGTCATTTCAGCCTGCAGCGCGGCATCGTCGGGGGTTTCGCCCAGTCCGCGCGCGGCCGCGACATGGTCGCTCAGCGTGTCGAGCGCGCGCAGCAGCAGGTCGATCAGCGTTTCGGTGATCGGCACGGTGCCGTCGCGGACATCCGACAACAGCGTTTCGAACGTATGGGTATAACCTTGCAGCGCGATATAGCCGAACGCCCCGGCGCCGCCCTTGATCGAATGGACCCCGCGAAACACCGCGTTGACGGTGTCGTCGTCCTGGGTTCCTTCCTTGCATGCGGCCAGCCCCTGTTCGGCGGCGGCGAGTGATTCTTCGCATTCGGCGAAGAAGATGGCCTGGATTTCTTCGGCGTTCATGCGCGCGTCCCTTGCGAGCCGACCAGCGGTGCATCGTCAAACAGTTCTGCCTCAAGCCCCAGGCGCCGCGCGGTGTCGCGCAGCACGGGCGACGCGTCGATCACCGCGCCTTCGCCGGTGCGTCGCGCGCTGACCAGGATCTGCAGCATGACCTGGCCGATCTGGCTACAGGCCCGCGCGTCGATGGCCAGCGGTCCGGCCCCGAGCGCAGCGATCATCTCCGGCAACAGCGCTTCGGCCGCGGCCCGGTCGCATCGGGGGGGCAGACTGATCGTGGACATGGCAGCGGGCATCCTTGGCTATTCAGTCTGCGTCTATTCAGTCGACGTCTATTCAGTCGGCGTCTGATCGGTCGGGCCGGGCTGGTGCCACGGGTCCGATGGCATGGCTTAGACGCCAAGCGGCAAAGGTCGGCTTGCCATGCGCTTAGGGTGAGATACCTACCCTCCGCCTCAGGATTTGCTGGCGGCTTGTGGGTTAACCCTTTGCGAACGAGGCGTCGCGGCAAGCGCGGCGCGGTTCAACCAAGGTATGGGTCCCATGCACGAAGCACGCGTTCTGGTTGTCGACGATTCTGCGGCGATGCGCGCTCTGTTTTCTGACATTCTGGACCAGGCAAAGAACGTTACCGTCGTCGGGACTGCGCGCAGCGCCGACGATGCCCGCGAACAGATCGCCGAACTCAAACCCAACGTCATCACGCTCGATGTGGAAATGCCCGGCATGAGCGGGATCGAATTCCTTGAGGAAATCATGGAAAACGATCCGCTGCCGGTGGTCATGCTGTCATCGCTGACCCAGGCGGGCACCGAAACCTCGCTGCGTGCGTTCGAACTGGGCGCGGTCGAATGTTTTCCCAAACCGCTCAAGGCGACGCCCGAACAGTTTTCCAAATCGGTCGGCAAACTGGGCAAGATCGTGCTGGCCGCCGCCAATTCCAACGTCCGCGACCG
>Ga0302187_10004972_pt1 | contig 10554 bp, 19 predicted proteins | sample II_Bog_E1_3_FD_202120 | JGI IMG/M metagenome (GOLD analysis project Ga0302187, IMG submission 202120) | Peat permafrost microbial communities from Stordalen Mire near Abisko, Sweden - II_Bog_E1_3 | ecosystem: Environmental > Terrestrial > Soil > Wetlands > Peat | place: Sweden: Abisko...
GAATTGGGAGGAATTCAGTCATGAAGACCCCGGCGTTGGCGCGTGTGACATTGACTTTGGAAATTCCGATCAGTTCGACTTGGGGCGACAAATGCGAAGTCGGCCAGGTGCGCCAGCAGGCGACCGAGGAAGCCCTCGGTAAGATCGCACGCTTCGCGGAGAAAAATCAGTTCCGCGCCAAAGTCATCGGAACACCGAAAGTCACGATGATCCTTGTCGACCCCGAGGGCGCGCCATGAACGGGCCGCCCCGCGCCCGTCGCGAAGACATCGTCTACACCCCCGAAGGCAAGATCGACCTCGCCGCCACGATGCGGGGAGAGTGGCAATCTCAACTCGCCCAGCAGACCGCAAAGTGGGAGCACAGCCAGCGCCCGCTGACCTGCGAACTCTGCGGCTTACCCGAGCGCGCCGACGTCGTGCGGCGCGAGGCGTTCCCGATCTGTCGATTCTGCTCGACGGAAGGCTGGCGCACCGCCCGCCGCCTGCGCCTGCCGACCTTCGGGTTCGCCGACCTCGAAACCGACGCCCTCGTCGACGACCTGTCCATCGTCGTCGGCCTGCTGTGGAGCGAAGCCCGTGCCCAAACGACCGCCTGAAACGCTCGGCCAGCGTCTCGATCTCAACCAGATACTCAAGGGCCTGGCGGGCGACCTCAAGGCGCTGCGCGGCGGCGAGATCAGCGTGCAGCAAGCGCGCGTGCGCGCCGAACTCGCCCGCGAATTCCTGCGCGGCGTGCGCCTGCTCGTCGAGGCCGAGAAATTCATATCCGTCCGCGCACTGCCGGTCGGCGCGCGCGAGGGAGCCAAGCCGTGAACTGGATCGTGCACGAAAGCCACCAGACGCGCATCAGCGACAGCTCTCTCTATGACGAGGTCTGCAAGCTCTGCGGCGCGACCGACGGCCGCGGCGACGAACGGCTCAGGCATCCGTGCCCAGCAGCCCCGCAAGCCCCGAATGAATCCGGCGCGGCCTGCATGCCGCCCTTGCCCGATCGCTCCGAACTGTTCGAAGCGGCCCGCGCCGCAGCGGCGAAGGTCGCGGCTCTCCCGCCCGTCGAGCGCGCCCTGCTGCACGCCGACCAGCGCGCCTCGATGGCGCGCGGGCTGCTGTCCGAGGAATGCGATAGCCTAGCGGCCAACGCGGCGATCGACGCCGACCCTCTGTCTGTCCTCGCCGCAGAAGTGTGCCGCCTGCGCGGCGATGGCGCTGGCCCTCCCTTCCATTTCGATCGCTGGATCGACGGCGAACGGATGGCGGAAGATGTCGAGATCACACTCGCCCCAACTCTCGCAATGGCGATGGGAGCTGCAGTCAGACTTTGCCCGCGCCGAGCTGGCCAAGTCGCCGTGCTCGTCTACAGGCCTCGCGCGCTGTTGGCCGGCGAGGCCGAGCTGCGCGAGCAGATCGTCCAGCTCGGCCGGGACATCGTTGAAATCAGTGCCTCGGCCAAGGCAATCGAGCGCGAGCGCGACATGGCCTATGAGGACATGGCGGCCGTATCGAAGCGGTTCCTGGCCCTCGCTCAAAAAGCGGACGCCGATATCGCCGTTTGGCGGGCGGTCGTTTCGTTCCTCGCCGACGAGCGCATGCCGTGGGTCGAGGTCAAAAACGAAGCCGGCGTCGTCGTCGCCCGCGGCCGATGGGCGACGCCGGCGGAGATGCTGCGGCTGCAAGCCGTGTTTTCGAACACGGAACGCGAACGCGAACGCGACGCCGAGCACGAAGCGCGGCTCGCCGAACGTCGCGAGGCACAGCGCCTCGGCCTGAAATACCTGACCTCGGCCGAACTCAAGATTGCCGGCGAGCATTGTGATCAGCACGCGTTCCGCCGCGCGTTCGGCGCCGTCATGAAAGAACGCGCCGGGGGCCGGCACAACAGCCGGGGAAGCCCATCTATGACCGCGCCCCTCGGCCCTCGCCAGATTGATCTGCTGATCGCCTGCTGCTCGCCCGATCGCATCCTGTTGACGCCCGACGCGACCGCCGAGTCGCTCGTCAAGCGCGGCCTTCTGCGAAGGTCGCCAGGCGGCGACGCGGGGGATATTCGCCCCTCGGTAGCCATTTCGGCCGAGGGCTTGCGCGCCGTCGCCGATCTTATGGAGCGCGGCAAAATCGAACCCGCGCTCAAGCGCATGAAGCGCGACGTCGAGGCGCGCCGCGCGAAGGCCGCAAAGCGGAGAGCCCAGCCTTGACCGACCTTCCCATCCTCTTCTCCGCTCCGATGATCCGCGCGCTCGCCGCCGACCGCAAGACGCAGACGCGGCGGCTGCCGACGCGTCTGCGCGGCAAAGGCCAGATCACCGAACTCGGCCCGTCCGATACCAAGGGCTACGACTGGCGTTTCCGCGACAGGCGCCACCGCTGGCAGGAGGTAAGTCACGCTCGCCTATTGGAGCTGCTGCCGTGGCAGGTCGGCGATCGGCTTTGGGTGCGCGAGGCGTGGCGCACTGAATTGCGGAACGATGAAATTAAACCTTCTGACTTGAAGATCGGAGCGCCGGTTTATCGCGAGGCGGCCGACGTAGAAGCCGTGCCAGAATGTGCCGGTCGCCTGCGCGCCGGCTTTCACATGCCCCGCTGGGCCTCGCGCTTTACTCTGATCGTTGAGGAAGCCCGCGTTGAACGCTTGCAGGACATCAGCGAGGGAGATGTCAAAGCCGAAGGCCTCGTCTGCCTGTCGAAAGATCAAGGCCGCGTCTGGAAGTGGGGTCTGCCGGAAAGCGACGGTCTGCCGGGGGCGGGCGGATGGCAATGGCAGATGTGGCGCGTCGGCCACAAACCCGCCTATGCGCAATTGTGGGATCAGATCAACGGCCCCGACGCGTGGGCCGCAAACCCCATTGTCAGCGCCACCACCTTCCGCGCCATCAAAGTCAACATCGACAGCCCGGAGGCGCGCCCATGACCCGCGCCGCCATCCTCGCCCTTGCCGCTCTGGTCGGCGCACTGATTGCCGAGTTCCTCAACCCGTTTGATCACGCCATCACCCAAGCCGAGGTCGACGCCTTCCTAGCCGACAAGCGCATGCAGAAGCAGGTCGACGCGTTCCACATCTGGCGCGAGGAACACCCCGATCGACCGCGCACGCTTGCGTTCCCCGAGGTCGCGGTCGCCGACCCAACCATGTGGGATTTCGTCGAACGCACGGTTTTCGAAGGCCAGAAGCGGATCTGGGTCTGGTCGCCGGACTCGGTTTACGTGACGTCGAGTGGATACGCGACGCCGGCGGTGCGCGTCTACTCCTGTTTATCGTCGTCGGGGAGCTGGTCGAGTGTCGTCCCGACTCCCGGTTATCCTTCGCAAATCTTGCAGGTGGACCGCCCATGACCCGCGCCCATCTCTACGTCACCGATGCTGAGATCGCGGCGCGGCTCGGCGTCGAGTGCCGCTTCTGGCAAGAGATCGTCCGCCAGCTCGAAATGAAGGGCCTGCCGACGGCGAACCCTTTGTTCGGCGGCCGGCGCTATTGGCCGGCGGTTCAGACCTTTTTTGACCGCTACGAGCTCGACCGCCACAATGGCCTGATCGGCAAGGGCAAAGAGGAGCCGTTCCATGAACGACGAAAAGCCGCCGGACGATAGAGCCGCCGCCGACCTCTATGCGCCCGGCCGCAGGCGCATCCCGCGCCGCACGCGCGTCGACGTCTACTGGGTCGCCTCGCGCGCGGCGGTCAAGGCCGGGTTCCGGCCCGAGACGATTCGCCTCGACGATCCCGGCGCGGCGCAGCCGACGCCCGAGAGCGCCGCGCGCTGCCGCGCCTTGCAGGCCGAGATGACCTCCTATCTCGACGGCGTGCCGCGCGGCGAGAAATATCCGGTCGGATCGATCGCCTGGGTGATCGACATTTATCGCACCGATCCCGACAGCCCCTATCGCGGCCTTCGCCCGGCCACGCGCACGATGTACGACCAGGCGCTCGACATCGTGACGGCGACGACGACCGAGATCAAGCCCGACGCCGTCACCGCGGGCCAGGTGCGCCGCTGGCACCGCGAATGGACGCGCGCCGGCGCGAACCCGCGCCGCGGCTACGCCTGCATCCAGGTGCTCCGCCTCGCCATCAAGTTCGGCAAGGGCGAGCGGCTGCGCGGCTGCGCCGACCTGTCGAGCATCCTCACCGATACCGAATTCCCGGTCCCGCGCGCGCGGCGCGCGCGGATGAGCGAAGCGCAGGCCAAGGCGATCATCGCCAAGGCCAAGGAGATGGGCTTTGCCAGCATCACCCGCGCGGTGGCGCTGCAGTTCGGCTGCGCGCTCCGGCAGAAGGATGTGATCGGCGAGTGGATCGACGGCAAATGGTCGGCCGGGCTGATGTGGGGCGAGCACGTCAAGGAAGGCGGCGCGCTCGAAAAGCCGACCAGCAAGAGCAATTTCAAGGAAGTTGCGGAATTCGACCTGAAGCTGATCCCGATCGCCTGGTCGGAAATGCAGCCGCCGCCCGGCGTGGCGCGCATCGGCCCCGTCATCCTCGACGAAGACACCGGCCGCCCCTACCACCAGCGCAAGTTCGCCCGCCGCTTCCGCGAGATCGCCCGCGCCGCCGGCGTCCCCGACACCATCTACAATATGGACAGCCGCGCCGGCGCCGTCACCGACGCCTACAACAAGGGCGCGCAATCCACGGACGCGATGGATCTCGCCACCCACACCCAGCTCTCGACCAGCCGCCGCTACTCCCGCGACCGCCTCGCCGCCACCGGCCGCATTTCCGAGCTTCGGTTCGGCGTCAAACCCAAGCCCGACGAGCCCTGAAACACCCCAAGAACATCGCCGTCGAACACCCGTCTAACAGGCGTCTAACACGATCCCTCGACTAACGGACCCAGAACGATGCCTAAGATGTTGAAAACATTGTGGTGCGGACGGCGGGGGTCGAACCCGCACGGCCTTGTGGGCCGAGAGATTTTAAGTGTTTGACAAATGATTGGCGTCATTCGAGGTTGTTACGAATGAAGATGATTGTTCCCGCACTGGTTACTGCGCTTGCAATCGTCGGGACGCCGGCTTCAGCCGACACGGATCGCGCGCCGACCTTTCCGGCCGAGATGCACTCAGCGCCAGAGGAAAACCTCGAGGGCGTCGATGTCGCGATTCTCGACGACGCCGGCGAGACGATCGACATGGCGGCTTATGTGCTGACCGACGAGGCTGTCATCGCTTCGCTCGAGCAGGCACGCGAGCGCGGCGTCATCGTCAGGATCTGGCAGGATGGGGACGAGGCGCGGCAGACCGGCGCTTACGACATCGCCCGGCGGATCGACGCTGACCACCCCGGCCTTGAAATCCGCTATAAGGCGTCGGGCGGTCCGCTCATGCACCTGAAGGGCTATTGCGTCGACGGCCAGGTGTTCCGCACCGGCTCGGCGAACTTCTCACATAGCGGGCTGACGCAGCAGGATAATGACCTGCTGGTGTTCCACTCGCGCGAGGCCTGCGCGGTGTTCGAGGCGAAGTTCGCGACGATTTGGGGGGCGAAGTGACCGCGATTCCCGCCCTCACCCCATCCTCACCCCGCACAGGTCGTAGAACCTCCCCGCCCTCCGCCGCTCGCAATCGACGCTGATCTCGACAAGCCAGTCCGTCAGCTTGATATCGCCGCGCTCGCACCACAACCGGGCGACCGAATAAGACCCGCGCCGGCCGCACTTGTCGCAGGTCACGTCGATGCGTGTGTCGGCAATGTCGGCCAGGGTCAGGGATCCGCCGCGGGGCATGGCGGGGCTGTGCCACGGCGGCGCGTGGACGCCAAGCGCTCTCAGTTCGGCGAAACCGTCTCCGGTCTCAGCCTTCTGTCCTCGCGGTCCCGCACGTTCTCGGTCGCCTGCAAGGCCGAGACCTCGCGCTGCAACTGTTCCTCGACGTTGACGACCGTGTCGAGCTGCGCATCGTGGCGGATTTCCATATGGCCGAAATCCGTGCGCAGGGATGTCACCTTCTCGTCCAGCACGACGATCCCCTGCCCCGCTTCGACCAGCGTGTGGCCTATCCAGCCGAGCATGAGCAGCAGGGCCGGCGCGCCCAATAACCCGAGCGCCTTCATCACAAGATCGCCCAGCGCTGCTTTCGCCGCCGCGTCTTCCGTCTCACCCATGATTTCGCCCAGCCCTTGAGAGATCAAAGCGGACGCGCCCGCCAGGCGCGCCCGGCGGTTAGAGGGAAACGAGATCGGCGCTCAGCTGGTCGGCGGCGAAGCCGTTGGGCGCCTTGTTGCTCGCCTTGTCGATCATGTCGGGGGAGAACACGGCGTAGGCTTCCCCGCCGGCGGCCTGGGTCGCGTAAGCGGCCAGCGCGTGCCAGCTCATGTGGCCGGTCATCCCCCAGGTCGCGACGATCAGGCCGATGGAATCGTAGCCGAGCGCGGCGATGCAATGGCCGTTGGCCATATTGCCGCGGCCGCATTCCCACCATTTGAAGCCGCTCGCCTCGGGCGCGGGCGCAAGCCAGCCGTCGGGCAGCTCGATGCCGAGATAGAGGCCGCCGAAAAGCCAGATCGCCTGCTTGACCTGCTGAGGGCTAGCGGCGTCGACGCCGGCGTAGCCGCTGATCTTGCCGGATCCATCGGCGAAATAGCCGTGGCCGCGCCAGTAGTTGAGCACCGTGATTTCATCGCCGCCCTGGTCGGTCGACGGGTCGGCGGGATTGTAGCCGCAGGAGCGCGAGTAGAAGCCGATCGCATCGGCTTCCGTCGCCGCCGGCAGGCCCGCGCCGGCGTGCACGCGCAGCGAGTCGAGGATGTGCGCCGCGCCCGCGCTCGTGCAATCGCCGAGCCGATCGTTTGCGAGCACGTCGGACAGCGCCGGCACGCCCCGGGTGTAATCCACCGTCGCCGGCGGGGGCGGCAGCACGGCATGATCGAGATAGGCCGCGAGCCGCAGCCGCGGACGGACGCGCGGCCGCAGGCGGCCGAGTTTGAAGGGCATGGGGGCGAACTCCGCGCGCGGTTATCCCCTCCCCCGCTCTTGCGGGGGAGGGCCAGGGTGGGGGTGGGGCGACGAGGCGCTGGACGCCGCTTCAGGCCGTGAAATGCACCACGATCTTGCGGCCGTCGGGACGCGTAACCTTGACGGGCGCGTGCGCCCCCTTGGCCCGCGAGGCGCTCTTCGACGAGATGACCGCGTTGCAGATCACATGTGCGAGGCCGTCGGCGGTGGCGAGCACGGGACTCGTCGCATCGAACAGCGAGGCGACGTCGAGCGACATCGGCACGACGCCGCAGAGGGTCTTGGCCTCTGACTGCACGCTGGCGATGAACGACTGCGTCGCGGATACGACAGCATCAGCGTCGGGCGTGTCGCAGGCGGAGAGGGAGGAGGCGAGGCCGAGCGCGAGCGCGCCCGAAATGAAGGCGTGTTTCATTGAGGGAGTCCTTTGGGGTTACGAACACTCAGGGAGCGGGCCCCAACGAGAGGCCGGCGGTTTTGCTTTTCAGGCCTTCGGAGCGTCGGCCGGTGCAGCCACAGCCGGCGTCGCCGCCGCCTGCAGCTTGCCGATCTCACCGAGCACGATCGTCGCTGCGGCTTCCGGCGTGACGCCGATCGCCGCCGAGAGCGCGGGAACGCGCTGGATCACGTTGTTCGCCGCCGCGGCGATGCGCGGATCGTTGACGGTGAGAACAGCCGTCTTGAGCTGATCCGTCTCCATCGCCCACAGCGCGCCCGCCTCGGTCGACGCCGCACTCTTCCAGCGCGCGACCTGCGTCGCGTCCGAGGAGATGTGGAACCATTGATAGGCCTTGGCCGAGAGGATGGTGACAGCCAAGCCGACGAGCCCTTGCAGGAGCAGGCCGACGGCGGGCGACAGCCATGCGATGAACGGCCCGAGCAGGATGGCGTTCGGGTTTGTGGCGGGCGGGGCGGCGGTCGAGACAGCCCCGGGGCCCTGCTGCGCAAAGGCGTGGGTTGCGAACAGAATGAAGACGAGCAGCAGGAGCGCGACGACGAATAGCTCGCGCCAAATGAGCCCGCGAGGGCGAGGGAAAGGAACAGCATCGAACATGGGGAACCTCGGAGACGGCCGGAAAACGGGGCCGCGCGCGAAGCCGGGAGCGCGCGCGGGGTAAAGTTCAGGCCGGCCGTGGACCGCCGCAGCAGGCGAGCGCGAATCCGGTGAAATGACGGGCGAGCTCGCGCGCGGCCTGTTCGGCGTTCGCGCGCGCCTCGCGCCTAATCGCCTCGACGAGTTCCACGCCCGTCAGGCCGAGCGTGGGCGATGCGTGGTGATGACGCTTCGACATCAGGTTGCTCCTGGAAAGGCGCAGGACCCGCCGCGCGCGGGATTCGGGTTAGACCACAGGCTCGCACGACATGTAGCGCCCCTTCGGAATGTCAGGCAGATCAACCGTCTGCCCGCGAAGCGCGTGCGTGCAATCACCAAGGAATTCGATCCGCCCGGCGCGGATGAAACAATGGCAGACCGTTGACTTGATGTCGGGCTGATAGTGCTGGCCCATGTCCGGCGTGTTGATCTTCAAGTGAAGACTCGGCGAGAACGTCGGCTGTTGCGCGTTGCCGTCGAACGACCAGCGTGCGCCGCTTCCGTTCGGCTGAGTCACCGCAATCTCGTGCCCCGAATTGCACCCCGGACACCAATAGCCATAGTCCTCGCGCGGCCAGTATTTAGGGTCGAGTTTGACAAGCTTAGCCATAGCCCAGACCTTTCAGACGAACAGCCGATAAATCGCGACGGCGAAGCACGCGACCGCCGCAATGCCCGAGGCGATGAAGCCGTAGCCGGCCCAAGCGCCCCAGGCCGGCGGAACGCCGTCCGACATGGATGCAGCAAAGGTGCAGAAGAACAGCCATGCCGCGAGTATCGCGAGCGCGATTCAAATCAACCAGAACATGGTGGTTTCCTCAAAAATTGCCCGAAGACGTAACCTGGCGTGACAAACCCTGGCCGCGCTCACGCGCCCTCGATCGGCGGCGCGATGAAATTCCGCGGGCGGCCGCGAAACTCGGTGTTGGCTTCAGCCTGACGCTGAAATTGGAAGTCGACCGGCAAACCGGTCCTGGCGCTCAACCACTCGGAAATGCAAACGTTCAGGAATCTGAGGCGATGAGGAGCATCCTTGAACCATGCGTCAAAGACCTCATTCTCGAGCATCGTCCTGATATCGACGTCTCGCCAGTCTGGGCGCTCGACCGACGACCCAACATGGAAGATGCCATAGCCAAGCTCGCGGAAAGCGACCTCCGCGGCCCGGCAAGCATGCATCAGATCGTATTGTTGGGCGACCGTGAGGTAGTTGACGCGCGATTTCATCACGCCGCCCTCAGCGCCGCCCAAGTCTTGGGCCCAACGATCCCGTCCGCCGTCAGGCCGTGCGCCTTCTGGAAAGCGATGATCGCGGCCACGGTGACCGGCCCGTTGATCCCGTCCGCGGTCACGCCAAGCCGGTGCTGAATGTCCGCAAGCGAGCCTTCGGGGAAGGTTGAGGCGGTCGGGTGGGCGTGGACATCGCCCGGCTCATCGCGGGGCGCGCCGTCGTGCGAGGGCGTGGGCGTGACGGCCGGTGGCGCGACGATCTGATGCGGGCCTGGCGCGCCGTGCAGCGCCCACGGCGGCAGGTTCAGCGGATCGAGCGAGTCGTAGGCCGCCCTGACAAACCCTTCGAGCTTCTGCCACGTCGCATCGCCGATTCCGCAGATGTCCACATGGCCGCCGCCGGCCGCGCCGAGGCCGTGATGCATCTCGTAGCCGCGGCCCACGCCGCCGGGCGCATGCTGGCAAGGGATGCCGTAGGCGTGAAGCAACCACGCGACGCCCTTGGAGAGGCCCTGCAACGTGATGTCCGGAATGCCCTTGGCGACAAAGCCGGGAACCTCGATCGAGGGCCCGCGCGAATTGAACGCGCATTGCGCCCAGGCCTTGAACTGCAGCGGAACCATCTGCGTCCACTCGGAGCCGTCCTCGTTCATCGCAAGGTGCGCGCTGGCCCGCACCGAAGGCTGGCACAGATAGGCGACGGAAGGCGCGTAATAGCCCTCCATGTCGTGGAGGAAGACGACGTCGTGCGCGATCTCTTCCGCCGTGTAATTCGGGCTCGGGACCTGTTTGACGGTCCCCATATCGAGGGTCATGATTTCTTCCGATGCTGTTGGAAATCGAGCAACCAGACGCCCGCGGTCGCGAGCGTCGCGCCGACGAGCTCGACGCCGATGAACTCGCCATCCGGACCGATGGAGCGAAATCCGGCGACGGCGACGAGAACGCCCGCGATGATGAGGGCGACGGCGAGCTTCCTCACGGCGACAAATGCTCGACGATGACCGTGAGGCCGTCACCGCCTTTTCCGCCTGCCCCCGGCGTTCCGCCGTTCTGCGCGTCTCCGCCGCCGCCGCCGCCGCCGCCCGGGAAGCCGCCTGCGCCGCCGGCAAAGCCCGCGCCGATCCCCGACGCGCCGCCCGCGCCGCCGGTGCCCAGGAGATGTTCGAAATCGCCGGTGAGCGGCGGCGAATAGCCAGGGGGTCCCACGCCTGCCCCCCCGGCGACGCCTGTATTCAGAGCGCCCGCGTTGCCCGAGCCGCCGCCGTTCATGACAGCGTTCGCGGCC
>Ga0302187_10004973_pt1 | contig 10551 bp, 7 predicted proteins | sample II_Bog_E1_3_FD_202120 | JGI IMG/M metagenome (GOLD analysis project Ga0302187, IMG submission 202120) | Peat permafrost microbial communities from Stordalen Mire near Abisko, Sweden - II_Bog_E1_3 | ecosystem: Environmental > Terrestrial > Soil > Wetlands > Peat | place: Sweden: Abisko, Stordalen...
CCGCGATCCGGCTGTAGCGCGACCAGCGTTTTCCCCAACCGCAGGAAACGGAACACGAAGGCGCCATCTCGCACGGAAAGATCGGTTTCGGGATCGCCCCAGGCCGCCTTTACGCGGGAGCAAAAATCCGGCGGCAAGCCGTTGAAAAAGGCGCGATAGCACTCAAGCGACACCGTCGCCGCCAAGGGGCCGGATTGCAGTTTTTCGATCAGATCGGAGGGCGCTTCAATCGCGTCATAGCCTTCGGCCGCGAGACGCGAAAGAATTGCAGCCGTGCTTTGGCTGGTGTCGAGCCCCACCGCATAACCGGCGCGACCACCCTTCGCCGGATAATCTGACAGGATGAGCGCGAGTTTCTTGGACTTGTTTGCCTTGCGCCGCAGTCGAGCCCATCCAGCCGCCAGCGCCGCGACGAATCTTACACGCGAGTCCTCGGGTTCGTGCCGCGAGGGGGAAAACTCCAGCGACTCGTCCTTATCCTGCGCGCGTTTGAAGGAAATGGCGCGCGAGACGATGCGCCCGTCCACCTCCGGCAAGACGACATTCATGGCGAGATCGGCGGCGGAAAGGCCGCGCTGCGCGTCGCGCCATTGCTCGACGCCGGCGCCGGAAAAAATCACCTGAAGCACGGGCGCATCGGCGCCGTCGAGCACGCCGCCGCCGCCATCGAGACGCGCCGAAAAAGCCGTGGCGTTGAGGATCACATCCGGCTTTTCCGCCGCGATTTGTTCCGCCAGAGGCGCGCAGGCGGCGGCGTCCTTCAGGCTTGAAACATAGAAGCAGCGCACACGAAAATTTTCCCGCGCCAGCGCCGCCGCCAAAGCCGTGACCGGCGCATAATCGACGGCGAGATAGGCGCTGCGATAAAACAGAATGAAGGCCGTCGCGGCGCCCTGCACGGCAGGCAGACAGGCTGGCTTGAACAGGCCGAAGGCGGGAACAGATCGGGGCGGCGGCGCAGCGCCCGCGGAAAAAATCTTCGTCGAGATGAAATCGAGACAGGCCGCGATATTCTCCGGACCGCTTTCGCGGAAATAGGTCCAGATTTGCCTTAAATCCGCGATCGGCAGGGTCGAGGCGCGCTCCAGCCGCTCGTCTTCCATGCAATCGCCGGGAATGACGGCGAGTTGAAACCCATATTTCTGCGCAGCGTTGGCCAGTTCTTCGACGCCATAGCGCCAATAGTCGAGCCCGCCGAGCAGCCGCACCAAAACAAAGCGCGCGCGGGCGCAGACTTTTTCGATATGGAGATCGACCGAAAAGGGATGCCTCAACTGACCGAGCGCCGCCAGCCGCAGGCTGGGATGCCGCGTGGAATCATGCGCTTCGGCGAGCAGCGACAGGTCGCTGTCGGCGAAGGATAGGGCGACAATATCCGCAGGCGATTGTTCGAGATCGACGGCTTGCGCCGTCTCGTCGAAAGATCGCTGATCTGTGCGGACGAGGTGCATGAGTCAGGCCGTCAATGCCGCTTGGATCGCCGCGCGGTCAAAGCCTTTCTGGCCGATCACCACCAGCCGCCCCGCCCGCTCTTCGCCCGCCTGCCAAGGGCGATCGAAATGATGCGAGAAGCGCGCGCCGACGCCCTGCACCAGCAACCGCATCGGCTTGCCGGCCACTTCGACAAAGCCCTTCATGCGCAACACGTCATGGTCACGGGCCACGTTGGCGAGTTTTTCCGACAGGCTTGCTGCGTCCGCCGCCGGCTTGAGCGACACGATGAAAGTTTCGAAATCATCGTGGTCGTGCCCTTCCTCGGCGTCGTGATGCGAGGGGCGCGCGGCGAGATCGTCTTCGGCTGCGGCCGCGAGACCGAGCAGCACATTGATGTCCAGCTTGCCCTGACGCGTCGCGACGATTTTGACCGCGCGGGGAATTTGCGCCGCGATCTCCGCGCGGACATTCTCCAGCGCCGCCTCGGACAACAGATCGGCCTTGTTGAGCAGGATCAGATCGGCGCAGAGCAGTTGATCCTCGTAGACTTCCTCCAGCGGATTGTCGTGGTCGAGCGCCGCGTCCTGCGCGCGCTGGGCTTTGAGCTTTTCCTCGTCGTCGGCGAAACGGCCTTCCGCGACGGCGGCTGCGTCCACCACCGCGATCACCCCGTCCACCGTCAGCTTGGCGCGGATATCCGGCCAGTCGAAGGCCTTGACGAGGGGTTTTGGCAGCGCCAGGCCCGACGTCTCGATCAAAATATGATCGGGGCGCGGCTCGCGCGCCAGCAGGCCCTCGATGGCGGGCAGAAAATCGTCGGCCACGGTGCAGCACAGGCAGCCATTGGCCAGCTCGACAATATTGTCTTCGGGGCAGGACTCGGCGCCGCAGCTCCGCAAGATCTCGCCATCGACGCCGACATCGCCGAATTCATTGATGACCAGCGCGAGGCGGCGCCCCTGCGCATGGGTCAGCACATGACGGATGAGCGTCGTCTTGCCCGCACCAAGAAAGCCGGTGACGATGGTGACGGGTATTTTCGCGAGTCCGGCCATGCATGCGCTCCTGTGGCGGCGCGCGGCGAAACCTCCGCCATCCGGCAGGGAGAGTCCCCCTTGCCGGACCGTGACGAAGGCGCCCCGCCTGTCACGTGTCCTGGCCGACGGCAGGTCTCCTGGCTCATGGGTCGATCGCTTGCTGGCGATCTCCCGGCGCCGCCTTCCCGATCACGAGGACCAGTGGCTTGTTGGCGCCAAGCTTCCCATTCACAGTTGCGGGGGCAGCTGCGGTTCCGGACTTTACCAATCCGGCCGCATTCCCTTGGTACCCCTTGTCGCCAAGGGGACCGTCTGGCGGAGGTCTTGTTAGGCGCGGCGCGGCTTCGAGTCAAATCAGGTTTAAAAACAAGTAAGCTCTCCGCGATACGGTCGATCGCGGAGAGCTCGAAAGCTGAAAACGGCCGATCAGAAAGCGGCGGAGCGCACCACGACCTGGGTGCCAACGTGGACGCGGTTATAAAGGTCGATGGCGTCGATATCGCGCATACGGATGCAGCCGGAAGACACTTTCTGACCGATCTTGTCGGGCTCGTTGGTGCCATGGATGCGATACATCGTATCCTTGTTGCCCTGAAACAGGTAAAGCGCGCGCGCGCCGAGCGGATTATCGGGTCCGCCGGGCAGTCCGCCGGCGGCGGCGGTCGGCCTCAGATGAGGCCAGCGCTCGAGCATGTCGGCGGGGGGCATCCAGTGCGGCCATTCCGCCATCTTGCCGACGGTGGCCTCGCCGGACCAGCCAGCGGCTTCATTGCCCGTCGCCACGCCGTAGCGAATGGCTTTCTTGTTGGGCATCGAATAATATAGGAAGTTCTTGAAGGTATCGATGGTGATCGTGCCGGGAGCGGCGCCGGTCGGATCGTCGACGATGAAGCGGCCATATTCGCCGCCGACATCGCCTTTGGACACAAGGGACAGGAATTCCTTGTCCTTGGCGTTCAGCGTCGGATCGGGCGTGCCGGTCATGTTGCAGCCAGCCAGCGCAGCCGCCAGGAGAGCGATACAAGCTTTCGTCCGAAAATTCATCAATCCGCCCCGATTCATCGCGGCTGTTCCCGCGCTCAACTTCATTCCCTACTTAACATAAACCAACTCGCAGTCACGGCGGAGGGCCATGGTTATTGGTTATTAACGCTAGAATAGCATCTCATGTGGCGTTGACGCAACAGTGTCACGGATACTGCGCCGTCGCGACGGCGCCTGAAAGCTGTCCAATTCCCGCCATAAAGTCACAGACTTTGGTCGTAATTCCTAAACTCCGTTGGACAGGCGCGGGGAATGGCGCGATGCTTGGAGGGAAAAATCGCTAAGATGACCGTCGAAATATTCGACAGGTTGCGGGCGGGGGCGACGCTGTTTGCGGGTTTGAATTGAATACACTGCTGATTTCTCATCCTTCCGGGCTCGATCACGACAATGGACCCGGTCATCCCGAACGGCCGGATCGTGTGCGCGTCATCGAACGCGTTCTCGAACACGAAAAGTTCATGACGCTGATTCGCGGGCAGTCCGATCGGGGCACGCGCGAAATGGCCTTGCGCGTTCATCCCGAGTCCTACGTCCAGGCGCTGGAACAGACCTCGCCGCGCGACGGCTTCGCCCGTCTCGACAGCGACACCACCATGAGTCCCGGCACGCTGGAGGCGGCTTTCTACGCCATCGGCGGAGCCTGCCAGGCGGTGGACGAAGTCATGCGCCGCGACGTGGACAACGCCTTCGTCGCCATGCGTCCGCCCGGCCACCACGCCGAACGCGCGACGCCCATGGGCTTTTGCTTCTTCAACAACGCCGCCGTGGCCGCGCGTCACGCCATCGCCATGCACGGGGCGCAACGCGTTGCGATCATGGATTTCGATGTGCATCACGGCAATGGCACTCAGGACATTTGCTGGTCCGACAAGAACATCATGTATTGCTCGACGCATGAGATGCCGCTTTATCCGGGCACGGGTTCGACCGGCGAGCGTGGCGAATATAACAATATCGTCAATGCGCCGCTCAGCGCCGGCGATAACGGAGTCCAGTTCCGCGAGGCCATGGAGGTCGCGGTGCTGCCGAGGATCGAGGATTTCGGCCCCGATCTGGTCATCATTTCCGCCGGATTCGACGCCCACCGCCGCGATCCGCTCGCCAATCTCAATTTGGTCGAAGCCGATTTCGCCTGGGCGACGGGCAAACTCATGGATGTCGCCGATCTACGATGCGGCGGCCGCCTGGTCTCGCTGCTCGAAGGCGGCTACGACCTCGACGGACTGGCGCGTTCGGTCGCGGCGCATGTGCTGACGCTGATGGGCGCGGTATAGCGGCGAAAAGATGAACGGCGGCAGATCGAGGATCGCCGCCGTTTCATTACTTGGCTAATTTGGCCCTCAGTTGACCCCACTCATTTGGCGAGCGCGCGCAGGCTCCATCCCAGAGCGAAGATCGCGCTTCCCCGGAGGACAAGGTCGATGCCAACGAAAGTTCCGATGGCTACGAGGCCTGTGAAAGGCCAGCCCATCCAGAGCAGCAGGCCGAGCCCGAAGCTGACGCCCCCTTCGAAAATATAGAGCCAGATGTTTTCAAGATGCGCGGCAAGCGCAACGCCGACGGTCAGCAGACCGGACGCCATGAAGAAGAACGCGAGCACCATTGTTATGGCGACAGCGCTGTCCCTCGGCCGTATCAGCAACGTCAGTCCCAACATCAGGGCAAGCGCAGCCCATAACACGTGAACAAAGAACGCAACCCAATAGCCTGTGAAGGAGAAGGCGAAAAGCAGGACCGGCACGGAAGCCAAGACCAGCAAAAAACCGAGAAGGCGCACGTAAACTACCGTCGCCGTCCTTGCGCGCCAGATCGCAAGAAAGCCCAGGACCACGAGCGCCGCTCCGAGCGCCATCGGCCAGCCCCAATGGACCGTCAGGACCTCAGGCGCTTCGCCGACCAAAACATCGAATTGCTGTTGCATGGAAAATTCCTCGCCGTTGAAATAGAGGCCCACACTAGCATCGGGACTTCCGGCTGGACACCCCTGCTACGCTTTAGGCGCGGAATCCTTCAAGCCCTCAGGCGACGCGGCAGGGCCAGGACAGTCGCGCGATCGTCGCGCGCCGCGAACAACGTGTGAATTTCGCCGCCTTGCGCTTCATTTTCGCAGATCGCGGCTTCCACCGCCGCCAATCCGATCTCGCGGTAAAGTCGCGATTGCAGACCGCGCGCGTCCTGGCGGCGCGGCGGCGCCGACGGGTATATGATCTGCTGCTCGCTCATGACTTGTGCCCGCTTGAACGCAACCAACCCGGACCACCCCTCGTCAAGCTTGAGGACAGGTGGATTCCTTGGCCGCACTTTGCGCGCTTTTCGTAAAGTCGTGGTTAAGGCCGCAATGAGGCTCATGTCCTGAAAAAGGAGTTCAGCGGAAGCCGCGAAATCCGCCGAGCAGGTTTTCGAGCATTGCCGCGATCGCGACCGCGGTGCGATCCTCGTCGAAGGCGCAGATGATCTGGACGCCGCAGGGCAAGCCATGCCGGCCGAGGCCGGCCGGCGCCACGGCGGCGGGCAAATGGGCGAGCGAGGCCAGGCTCGCCCATTTCAGCAAGTCGTAATAGGGCAGGAATCCGCCATCGATTTCGAGGCGGCGGGCGAAAAGATCCGGCGAGACATCGTGTTCGATCGCCACGCAGGGCGCGGGCGGACACAGAATGGCGTCGTAATCTTCAAAAAAGGCGGCGAAGGCCCCGTTGATCGCGGCGCGGCGCTCCACCAGCCGCGAAAAAGTCGCGGCGTCGAGCTTGGCCGCGCGCGCCTGCAAGGCTTGATAGGATTTGTCGGCTGCGTCGAAGTTTTTGACTTTCGCCGCGAATTCGTCGCGGGTTTCCTTCGGCATGCCGGCGAAGCTCATGGCGAAACTGAGAAAGGCGTAGATTTCGAAAGCCTCTGCGAAATCGACCGCCGGCCGGGTCTCCTGAACCCGCGCGCCCGCGTCGCGGAAAGCCTGCGCCGCCCGTCTCACCGCCGCTTCGACGCTGGCGTCCACCGGCGCGGACTTAGGCTCGAGCCACAGCGCCAGCCGCAGGTCGCCGGGATTTTTCTTGCGCGGCTTGCGCAAAAAGGCCGGGCCGCGCGCATTGATTGGACCGGCGGCGACCGACAGTGCGAGGTCGAGATCGCCAGCCGAGCGCGCGATAGGTCCAGCGACCGCCATATCGGGCGGGTTTTTGAGGCGCATCGCCGGCAGCGGCGGAATATGGCCAAGCAGTGGGATCTGTCCCCAGCTGGGCTTGAGACCGAACAGGCCGCAGGCATGGGCTGGCCAACGGATCGAGCCGCCCTGGTCCGAGGCCAGGTCGAAGGCGCAGAAACCGGCGGCGACCGCCGCCGCCGCGCCGCCGGAAGAGCCGCCCGGCGAGCGCGCGGCGTCCCCTGGATGGCCGGTGACGCCATAGAGCGCGCTATAGGTCTGAAAATCGCCGGTCAGGCGAGGCACATTGCTCTTGGCGAGGATGATCGCGCCCGCCGCGCGGAGGCGCGCCACGGCGACGGCGTCATCTCCCGGGCAGTGGTCGACGAGTTCCATCGCGCCACAAGACGTCGTCAGGCCGGCGGTCTCGAAACTGTCCTTGATGGTGAGCGGCAGGCCTTCGAGCGGGCGCGCCTCGCCCCGCATCAGTCGGGCGTCGGACTCACAGGCCGCGTCGAGCGCCGACTCGTAATCATAGGCGGCGAGCGCATTGAGGACCGGATTGCGCAGCAAAATCCTGTCCCACACCGCCTCCAGCAGCTCGCGCGCCGAAAACTGCCGCTGCGTAAGGCCGTGCCGCCAGACTGAAGCCGAAGCTGCGAAAAAATCCTCGTCGAACCCGTTCGGCGGGCCCGCCTCGCTCAAGCCTCGACACCCTCGACGGCGCCTTCATCTTCAGCGCGGACGAGATCACGCAACTCCACCAGCAAATCCTCGAGCAGCGCCAGACGCTCCGGCGCGATGCGCCCAAAAGTCTGGCCAACGAAAGCCTTCTGGGCCTCGACGCCGCGCAGCGCCATTTCCCGCCCGTCCGGCGTCAGGTAAATGGCGTGCGAGCGGCGGTCCCCCGCCAGAGCGCGGCGTTCGACCAGACCATTGGCGACGAGGCGGTCGATCAAGCCTGAAATATTGCCCTTGGTGACATAGAGCCGTTCGGCGAGATCCTGCTGCGACAGGCCTTCGCGTTCGGTCAGGGTGGTCAGAACATCGCATTGCGGCACCGACAGGTCGAAGGCGCGCAAGCGATTGGCGACGGCCATGCGGCTGCGGGTGTGAAGGCGAATAAGGCGGAACCATACCCGCAGGGCGTCGTCATCGCTGGCCATTTGTCCTGCCCGTTATTTTTCTTTTAATCGTTCTAATTAACGCCAGAGCCGAAAGGCCGCAAGCCTGCTCCCAATCCTGCCCTTACGCCGCCGAAACGTGCTGGGTCGGCTGGGCCGGCGCGCCGCTCCATTCGGTATGGGCCGGGATGGATTCGCCTTTCATCACGATGGTCAGCGGGCCCAGGCGGGCGAAATCGCCGACATGGGAATCGTAAAGCACGGTCGAACCGGCGCCGACCGTGACGCCCGAGCCCAATTTCACCCGGCCGACTTTCATCACGCGATCTTCATAAAGATGGGTCTGCAACGCGCAGAGCGAATTGAGGTTGCAGAAATCGCCGACCTCGATGCAGTCGAATTCGGTGATGTCGGTCATGTCGAGCACGCAGCCCTTGCCGAATTTGGCGCCGAAGCCCCGCAGCATCCAGGGCAGGAAAGGCGTGCCGCGCAGATGTTCAAGCATGACCTTGCCGGCCATACCCCAATAAAGCACAGCCACGGCTTCGGTGCGCATCGCCCACCATGACCACATCGGCTTGGTCACAGGCTCATAGCGGCCCATGGTCGCCCATTTCACACCGATGCAAATGGCCGTCATCAGGGCCGCGATCATCGTCGATGAGGCGACGAACATCCAGAACACCGTGCCATAGGCGCCGTCCAGCATGGCCGGGCCGAACCATTCGATCGCCCAGGTGCCGAAGGTGATGAACAGCATGGTCGGCAGCGAAATATGCACGGCCTCAAACGCCGCGCGCGCAAATTTCTTCCAGCGCGGCGCCTCATAGGTCCAGGTCGAGCCGCCGCCGTCGAATTTCTGCCGCACCGGCAGCTTGATCGGTGGCGAGCCGAACCAGGTGTCGCCGGGCGAAAGCTGGTCATTGGCCGGCGGCTTGGACTTGATGCCGATCAGGGCGCCGTCAGGAATGATCGAGCCCGGCGGCAGCACGCCGTCGTTGCCGATGAACACGCGCGAGCCGGTCCTCAGCTTCTCCAGCCGCATCCAGCCGCGCCGAACCTCTTCGTCGCCGAGGATGACCTCGTCGGCGATGAAGCATTTATCGCCAATCTCGACCAGATCATAGCGTCCGGCGAGGTTGGTGGAGATTTCCGAATCCTTGCCGATCTTGGCGCCCATCAGGCGATACCAGGCGCGCATGTAGACGGTCGCATAGAGCGAGGACAGCGTCTCCAGCGTCACTTCGGTCGCCAGCGCCACCGCCCATTTGCGCAGGTAGAACCATGAGAAGACCGAATAGACGCCCTCGCGCACCCTCGGCAGCACCGTCCAGCGCACGACGACGATGAAGGCCACCGTCACCAGCACCATGACAAAGGCGGTCGGCCAGGCCATGATCGGAATGGCGGCCATGTAGAGCATGCGGCTGGTGGCGGCGAGGCCCATGTATTCGTCGATCCGGTCGAACACCCAGAAGGCCGGGAACAGGGGCAGCAGACCGACCGGCGGGATGGCCAGCAGCATCAAGGTATAGAGGAAAGTCTGCAGGCCCCGTTTGGCCGGACCGCATTCGGCGAAGGGACGCAGCGATTCCTTGTCGACTGAACCAACGCAGCGGCCGGGCGAGCCGTCCCAGATCGCCCAGGCGGCGACCCGTGTGTGCGGCGAGATGGCGGTGAGGTCGCGCAATTCCGCACCCTCTTCGAGGATGACATGGTCTTCGATGACGCAGGACGACCCGACGCAGCAATCCGGCCCGATCTCGATCGGACCGATGACCATCTCGGCCCCTTCGAAGGTCACGTTGGACAATTTGGCGCGGGAGCCGATGGTCGTGCCTGCGCCGATCGAGACGAGATCGACGGCGCCGATCTCCAGTTCGGAGATATTGGCGTCCTGCCCGACCTTCGCGCCGAGCGCCCGCAGATAGACCCCCATCAGCGGCGAGCCTTGCAACCACTTGATGTGGGTCAGGTTGAGCATGCGCTGCACCAGCCACACGCGGAAATAATAGAAGCCCCAGAGCGGATAGCGCCCCGGCTTGAACTTGCCGATCACCAGCCATTTGGTCGCTATCGCCAATATCACGGTAATGATGTTGACGATGACGTAGACGCCGAGCAGCGAGGAGATTTCCTGCCAGATACTGGCGTCCGTATCGGTCAGCAGCATGTAGGACACGAAAATGCCCAGCCATTGCGCCGTGGTGATCGCCAGCAGGAAAGGCAGGCAAATGGCTTGGGCGAGGCCGCAGAGGAAACGCCGCAACAGCGGCGGCGGCGTGAAGGACAGATCCTTCGGGCCGCCGGTCAGCGCCGCTTTTTCGTCCAGCAGGGCCGCGATGGCGCGCAAGGTCCGCGCCGAATACATGTCCTGCAGGGTGACGCCGGCCAGCGAGGGCGTCTGGCGCAGGATCGAGACGAAGCGCGCCGCCAGCAGCGAATGGCCTCCGAGATCCATGAAGAAGTCGGCCTCGAAAGGCAGGGCCTGCGGCGGCAGCACTTTTTTGGCCGCGTCGAGCAGGATCGCCTCGGTCGGCGTCCGCGGCTCCTCCTGCTCCTCCGACGAGGCGAACGTCGTCAACGTCTCTTTTTTCAGGACGTTGCGGTTGACCTTGCCCGAGGAGAGGCGCGGCAGGGTGTCGCGGATCTCATAGCGCGCGGGAACCATATAGGCCGGCAGCGTGGCGCGCAGGTCGGCGCGGATCGGTTTGGCATCGAGCGTGACGCTCTTTTCCGGCACCAGAAAGGCGACAAGCTGGTCGAGACCGTCGTC
>Ga0302187_10004989_pt1 | contig 10534 bp, 6 predicted proteins | sample II_Bog_E1_3_FD_202120 | JGI IMG/M metagenome (GOLD analysis project Ga0302187, IMG submission 202120) | Peat permafrost microbial communities from Stordalen Mire near Abisko, Sweden - II_Bog_E1_3 | ecosystem: Environmental > Terrestrial > Soil > Wetlands > Peat | place: Sweden: Abisko, Stordalen...
CGTGTTCGCCGTGCCAAGCCCCACCAGCGCGAGCAGCCCGACCATCGTCAGCGGCCCCATATAGGGCACGAAATTCAGCACGAAGGCGAGCCCGCCCCACATCACCGGCGCCGAAAAGCCGAAATAGCGCGCGCCTGCATAGACCAGGATACCGATCCCGGCGTTGATCTGCGCCACAGTCAGGATATAGCTGGCCACCCGGTCCTGCACATCGCGCATGACGCGGGCAATCCGCACCGACGAGGTGAAATTGGCGCGTTCGACCAGCAGGCGGCGGCGCATGCGGATGCGCGCCTCGATCATGAAAAAGGTCATCAGCCCGGTCAGCAGCACTTCGAGCGCGACGCTGGGCGTGGCGAGCGCCAGTTGTTCGATCACCGAAGGTTCGGCAATTGCCACCACGCGAGTCGGCTGGCCCGCCAGGGGGCCACCGATGTGATTGATCTGGCGGTTGAATTCGGTGATCCAGGCAAAGTTTTCGCGCAGTTGCGCAAAGTGTCGCGCAATCTCGCGCGCCATCGCGGGAACTTGGTCGACCATGTCGAACGCCGGTTGCAGGATCACTGCCAAGGCCACGATGATGATCCCGATCATCACCAGGATCGCCATGAACGAGGCCAGCATGTTGGGAATGCCGATCCGCGTCAGCCGGTCGGCCAGCGGCGACAGCACGATCGACAGCACCAGCGCGGTAACCGGCGGCTGCACGACGACCGCGCACTGGGTCAGAATGAAGGGCAAAGCCATGACCAGACCGGCCATCAGCAGCAACACGATCATCGATTGCAGGCGCACTTGCTGGCGGCGCAAAAGCTCGTCGCCATCGGTTGCGGCAGCGATGAAGGGGGGCATTTCATCGGGTTCGCTCATGCCGCGTGCTGTGCGCTTTTGCTGCGGCGCGATCAAGGGTGAGCGGTGGGGTAACCGGGCGACAAATTCGTATCTTTGCGATGCAAAACGGTTGCCGAAGGATTTGCGACCGCCTAGCGCTGCGCAGCGCCGTGGCAGAGGTGTTCAGACGACCTGCCGCAAGTCCGGATAGATGGGTGTTGCCACATGAAACTGGTGATGATTGGCTCGGGGTACGTAGGGCTGGTTTCGGGCGCGTGTTTTGCCGATTTCGGACACGAAGTGATCTGCGTCGACAAGGACGAGGCGAAGATTGCGGCTTTGCAGGCCGGGGTCATCCCGATCTATGAGCCCGGTCTCGATCATCTGGTGGCGAGCGGGGCAGGGGCTGGCCGGTTGAAATTCACCACCGACATCGGCGCAGCCGTGGCCGGGGCCGACGCGGTGTTCATCGCGGTGGGCACCCCCTCGCGGCGTGGCGATGGCCATGCCGACATGGTCTATGTCCATGCCGCCACACGCGAAATTGCCTCTGCGCTGACCGGGTTTACCGTAGTGGTCAACAAGTCGACGGTTCCCGTCGGCACTGGCGATGAAGTCGAACGCCTGATCCGCGAGGTCAACCCCGACGCTGACTACGCGGTGATCTCAAACCCCGAATTCCTGCGCGAAGGGGCGGCGATCGATGATTTCAAGCGGCCCGACCGGGTGGTCATCGGTGGCCATGACGAACGCGGCCTGGCCGTGATGCGCGAGATCTATCGCCCCTTGGCGCTGGGGCGTTCGCCGGTTATCGAAATGAGCCGACGCGGCGCCGAACTGACCAAATATGCAGGCAACGCGTTCCTGGCGACCAAGATCACCTTCATCAACGAAATTGCCGACTTGTGCGAAAAAGTCGGCGCCGACGTGCAGGAAGTGGCGCGCGGTATCGGGCTGGACAACCGCATCGGGTCGAAATTCCTGCATGCCGGGCCCGGCTATGGCGGATCGTGCTTTCCCAAGGACACGCTGGCCCTGCTCAAGACCGCCGATGATTACGATGCCCCCGTCCGCATCGTCGAAGCGGTGGTGGCGGTCAACGACCGGCGCAAGCGGGCCATGGGGCGCAAGGTGATCGACGCTGTGGGCGGCGATGTCCGCGGCAAGACGATCGCGGTGCTGGGGCTGGCGTTCAAGCCGAACACCGACGATATGCGCGACAGCCCGGCCATCGCGGTGATCCAGACCTTGCAGGATGCGGGCGCGATCATCCATGCCTTCGATCCCAAGAGCATGGATCAGGCACGGCTGGTGCTGCACGATGTTGCCTATTTCGATGACGCTTATGTTGCGATGACCGGGGCTGACGCCCTGGTGATCGCCACCGAATGGGATGAATTCCGTGCGCTCGACTTGCGCCGGGTCAAGGCCTTGCTGCGCGAACCGGTGCTGGTCGATCTGCGCAACATCTATCCGCGCGATGCGGTCGAGGCGATCGGGCTGGCCTATACCGCCGTCGGGCGCGCGCAATATCAACCGCCGGGCAGGGGCTGCAAGGCGGCGCTGACGATGGTGCCATCGGTGGCGTTGGCGATCACACGCAGCTCAGCCATGGGGCACGCGCTGGCGGTACGCCAGATTGCCCCGTTGACCAGTGGCACATGCTGGCCGTCGCAGGTGACGATGGCGCTGATCGCGGCCTGGGTCAGGCCCTGGCCGGGCCGCGCGACAAACCGGTATTGCCCCGCAGGCAGATAGATCTGCCGGGTGGCCACCGTTTCGTCGGCGCTGTCCTTGCCAGAGAACGCAAGCTGCGAGTCGATCACGTGAGCATGGTCGCCCAGTGTCCAGTCGAACGGCAGATGCACGGCCTTTCCGGTGGCGGTCGGCCAGGCCCAGGGATCGGCTTTGCCCAGCCAGGCGCGCCACAGCATGTCGGCGAGCGCCGGATTGGCGCCGGGGCCATAGACCAGCGGGGCCAGCAGCGCGGTCATGTCGTCGCCCGGCAGGGGCGCTCCATTGTCGCGCAAGGCAGCGATCAGGGCGACAGCGGTGCCCGAACCGGCGGGATCGGGATGCAGGCCGTCAAAGAACCGGTGGCGCCAGCGCGGCGGTTCGCGCAGCGCAGCCAGCGCCTGGGCAAAGGCTGCCGGGCGCGCCAGATCGGCCAGCAAGGTTTCGCGCATCGACCCCGGCGGCAACTGCAATTGCAACAGCGCGGCCAGTGCCGCGATCTCGCCCGCGGTATCGCCCCTGGCATGCGCGCGATCGAACCTGGCCTGCAACAGCCATGGGTCACGGCGCGACAACAGCCAGGCATGGTCCAGCCACGCACTGCCAGCGTCTTGCGGCCCGAGCGTCCGCGCGATTGCGGCAAAGCCGGGCTCGTCGAGCACGGTGCCCTGGTTGGCGATGCGGGCCACATCGACCACGCGCGCGGTCGGTGCGCCGGCCATTGCCAGTTGCCAGGCCCGCATCGCCGCCGGGCGTGCCTGTGCAAACGGTAACCGCGCAGCATATTGTGGTTGCTGCGCCAGCAGGGCGATGGTCGATACTTGCGAGGAAAAGATCTGGACCGCCGCACCCAGGGCAAGTGCGGCGACCGCCAGACGGCGGACCAGCGATACTCGCGGCGTACGGCTGTGGCGCGTGTGTGCCGGATCAGGCGCGGTGGCCATGGCGTCCTCCTGACCTGGGGCTGCGTCGTTCGGCGGGCCGGGACAACAAGGCCAGACAGGCGGCAAAACAGGCCGACAGTGCCACCGTCCGCAAGGGATAGTCAAAACTCGAATGGACCAGCAACAGTGCCACGACAGTGCCTGCGGCCTGCCGCAGCGGATCGGCTCTGCTGCGATCCGCCCCGGCGCGCCAGGCTGGTGCCCACCGCATCGCCAGCCAGACCAGAAACCCTGCGGCCAGCACGATCCCGGCAAGCCCGGCTTCGAGGGTGAATTCCAGCCAGTCGTTGTGCGCGTGGTTGAGATAGAGCGGGGCGAGCTGGTCGGTCGGCTCATCCACTTCGAACGCGCGCCGAAAGGCGCCGAAACCCGTGCCCCACGGGGCATAGCGGGCGATCATGCGGATCACCACCGGCCAGAAGATATAGCGTTCGTCGTCATCGGTATAGGATCGTGACAGCACCAGCCCGAGCGCCCCGCCGGGTTGTAGCCGTGCCAGCACGATGCCGCCCAGCGCCACCAGCACGACAGCGGCGAGTGTGCCCAGCACGATCAGGCGCGTCTTGCGCGGGTCGCCCCCTGCGCGCCCGTTGTAGAAGATGACCAGCGCCGCCAGCACCGCAGGCACCAGCAATGCGCAACCGGCGCGCGACCCGGTCAGCAATGCGCCGATCGTGCCTGCCCCGGCCGTTACGCCAAACAGCCAGCCGCCCGGCGTCGGCTGGCGTTGATCGGCGGCGCGGTCCTGCCATTTCCGGTTCAATCCGGCGGCCAGCGGAATGGCGCAAGCCATCGCGATCGCCTGGTGGTTGCGGTTGGCAAACAGACCGGTGGGCAGCCCCGAATGCGCATTGGCGTAAAGGTGCCACTGGCCATAGTCTGCGGTCACTTGCGCAAGCGCGAGCGCCAGCGAACCGGCCAGAAAGGCCAGCCATGCCATGACCCACACTTCGGTAAAGCTGTCGGACAGGCGCATGCGCAGCCAGATGGCCGCCGCCGGGATCAGGAACACCGCCGCCGCAGCGGTTTCGTCGGGGTCGAGCGACCAGGGCCGCGCCAGCACATGACCGACCATCAGCCTGTCGCCCTGGGCAAACAGCGCACGTCCCGGCCAACCGCTCCACAGTGTGGCAGGCAGCGGCACGAGTTGCAGCGCGAACAGCACCACCAGTGCCAGCGCCAGCACGCCAAACAGCACATCCTGTGCCAGCAGTTTGCCGAACGGTGCGCGCAGCGCGGGAGCAATCAGCAGGCCAAGCCCGATCAACTCGGCCGCCATCTGCTCCGCCGGGGCCTGGGCGCTGCCGCCGCCGAGCGCCAGCATGACGACGATCGCGGCAATCAACGTCGTATGTCTGGCAAGCAGTGCGGAAAGCGGTTGATGACCTGGGGTGGGCCCGAAAGACGTGCTGTGGCGCTCTGTGACCATCGGTTTTGGGATCTCGCTGGCATGGCGGCAGGCAGGCTTCGTTTGTGCAGCACGGCTTAGTGGATGCGGACCAGCTTGCCAAGCGCCTTGCGCAGGCGGACGTCTCGAGGATTTCACCCGGTCGGCATGGCGCAAGTGTTGGCGGAAGTCAGGGCGCCGTGCAAATTGATTTCGCGATTTGCAGCATTTGCGGCGAACGCCATGAAGTTTGACGGTTTTGTATCGGTAGCCCTTTTGCGACATGCGGCCGAAGCCTCTTGAACGCTCAGGATATTGCCGTATTAGACGGTTATGGTGCAGTGCAGTAGGGGATTCATGGACATGCCGGCCAGCGTTGCATCGCCTGTTGTGTCCAGCGGCGCTGACGTCGCAGCAGCAACCTGTGCAGTTTCAGTAATTATAGTTAACTGGAACACGCGCGAAATGACGCTCGAGTGCTTGCGCTCGCTCTATGCCCAGACTCTCGACACCGATTTCGAAGTTCTGCTGGTCGACAATGGTTCGCATGACGGGTCGGCCGCCGCCATTGCCGAAGAATTTCCGCAAGTGCGGTTGTTTGCGGAAACCGTCAATCACGGGTTTGCCGTCGCCAACAACATGGCGATCGAGCATGCGCGCGGACGGCGGGTGTTGTTGCTCAACACCGATACGGTGGTGCTTGATCGGGCGGTGGACCGGCTGGTCGCTTTTGCCGAAACCCGCCCTGCGGCGCGGATCTGGGGCGGACGCACGTTGTTTGGCGATCTGTCGCTCAATTACACATCTTGCTGGCAACAGCAGACTTTGTGGAGCGTGACGTGTTTTGCGCTGGGATTGACCAAGCTGTTTTCCAACACCAATTTCTTCAATCCCGAAGGGATGACGGCGTGGAAACGCGACACGGTGCGCGAAGTCGATATCGTGACGGGCTGTTTCCTGCTGATCGACACCGACTTGTGGCGGCAGTTGAAGGGTTTTGACCCGATATTCTTCATGTACGGCGAAGAGGCGGATCTGTGCGGCCGGGCCCGCGTGCTGGGTGCGCGGCCGGTGATCACCCCCGATGCGGCGATCATCCATTACGGCAGGGGCAGCGCGACCAAGCGGTCGGATCAATCGGTGCGGCTGTTGCGCGCAAAAATCGGGTTGGCGCGACGCAATATGCGGCCGGCGACGGCGGAAGTGGTGCGCTGGCTCTATCTGGTGGCGGTCACCGTGCGGGCCGTGGGCTATGGTCTGCAGGCCCGTTTGACGGGTGGGCGTGGCGCGGCGGATGCCACCAATTGGGGTGAAACGCTGACCCGGCGGGGTGAATGGTTTGCGCGTGCCAGTCTGATCTTTTGACGCAAGCAGGGCGTCTGTTCACAAGGCAGGCGCCGACCAACGGGGAGGCACGCGGAGCGTGCCGTGGCACTGACGACGCAAAAGGACGGCCTTTGTGAAGATAGCGATTTTCGGTCTTGGTTATGTCGGCTTTACCGCCCTGTGCTGTATTGCGCAGGAAGGGCATCGGGTGGTCGGCATCGACGTCAATCCCGACAAAGTCGCCGCGATCCTGGCCGGCACGGCGCCGATCAAGGAACCGGGTGTCGATGCCATGCTGGTCAAGGGCCTGGCCGATGGTCTGATCCACGCAACGTCGAGCCCGGCGGGCGAACTCGACGATTGCGATCTGGCAATCGTCTGTGTGGGGACGCCGAGCGGGGCCGACGGCGGCCACGACATGCGCTATATCATCGACGTGACGCGCCAGATCGCCGGGGAATTGAAACCGGGTCGGGCGCAGCCGCTGACCGTGGCATTTCGTTCGACCATTCGCCCCGGCACGCTCGACGAACTGATCCACCCGATCTTCCGGTCACGGCTGGGCGATGCCACCGATGATCTGGTCGAACTGGTGTACAATCCCGAATTCCTGCGCGAAGCGACCGCGGTGCATGACTATTTCCATCCGCCCAAGATTGTTGTCGGCACCAGAGATGGTCAGCCCAGCGCGACCATGGATGCGCTCCACGCCAATCTCGACGCGCCGGTGTTCTATGTCGGCTTTCGCGAAAGCGAGATCACCAAGTTCGTCGACAACACCTGGCACGCGGTCAAAGTGGCCTATGCCAACGAAATCGGCCGGGTGTGCATGGCGCTGGGTATTTCGGCATCGAAAATGCACGAGATTTTCGTGTCCGATACCAAGCTGAACATCTCGTCCTATTACACCCGTCCGGGTGGCGCGTTTGGCGGATCGTGCCTGCCCAAGGATGTCCGCGCGTTGCAGCGGATTGCCGCCGACAGCGGCGCCAACACTTATCTGGTGGATTCGCTGTTGCGTTCGAACGAGGCGCACAAATACGCGATGTTCCGCGCGGCGATCGACGGCTTGGCGCCGGGGGCAAAAGTCCTGGTCGCCGGACTGGCGTTCAAGGCCAAGACCGACGACTTGCGCGAAAGCCCCAATGTCGATCTGGTGCGCATGATGCTGGCGGCGGGCTATGACGTGCTGGTCTATGATCCGGCGGTGGACGCGACGCAACTGGTCGGGGCCAATCTGGGTTATGTCTATACCCGCATTCCCCGGCTCGAAGCCTTGCTGATTTCCGCCGAGGCGGCCGAAGCGGGGGATTTCGACCGGATCATCCTGACCAATGCGACGGGTCGGGGTCTGCGCGTGCCGCCGGAAAAATGCCTCGACATCGCGACGATCAAGTAGCCCATGCACAATCCGGGGCACGCCGAAATGGGTCCAGACCTGCACGACGCCGCGAACACGCCTTTGGGTGGTGAACTCGACGGTCGCAAGATTCTGATCATCGTCGAAAATCTTCCTGTGCCGTTCGATCGACGGGTGTGGCAGGAAGCGACCACCTTGCAACAGGCGGGGGCGACAGTCTCGGTGATCTGCCCGATGGGCAAGGGCTATGACCAGCGCTACGAACAGATCAGTGGCGTCCACATCTATCGCCACCCCCTGCCGCCCGAAGGCAACGGGGCGCTCAGCTATGCAATGGAATATTCCGCCGCGCTGTTCTGGCAGACCGTGCTGAGCTGGAAAATCCTGTTCCGCCATGGTTTTGACGTGATCCAGGGATGCAATCCGCCGGATCTCGTGTTTCTGGTGGCCTGGCCGTTCAAGCTGTTGGGCAAGCGGTACATTTTCGATCACCACGATATCAATCCGGAACTCTACATCGCCAAGTTCAACCGGCAGGACATATTCTGGCGGCTGATGGTGCTGCTCGAACGGTGGAATTTCGCCTCGGCCAATGTGGTGATCTCGACCAACGACAGTTACCGCAACATTGCCCACACCCGTGGCCGCAAGCGCGAGGACGATACGTTTGTCGTGCGGTCGGGCCCGGATCTGACGCGGCTGCGGTTGGTGCCGCCCAATCCCGAGCGCAAGCGCGACCATCGCTATCTGGTTGGCTATGTCGGGGTGATGGGCGAACAGGAAGGCATCGACCTGCTGCTGGAATCGGCGGCGCACATCGTGTTCACGATGGGGCGCAGCGATGTTGCCTTTTGCCTGGTCGGCGGCGGGCCCAGCCTCGCTTCGCTGCGGCAGATGGCGCACGACAAGGGGCTGGATGCGCATGTCGAATTTACCGGACGTGCGCCCGACGATGTGCTGTTCGAAGTGCTGTCGACCGCCGATGTCTGCGTGAACCCCGACCGGGTCAATCCGATGAACGACCTGTCCACGATGAACAAAGTGCTGGAATACATGGCGTTCGGCAAGGCGCAGGTGCAATTCGATGTGCGCGAGGGGCGCCATTCGGCGGGTGAGGCCTCGCTCTATGCCAAGTGCAACGATCCGATCGATTTCGCCGAACGGATTGTCGAATTGCTGGGCGATCCCGACCGTTGTGCGCAGATGGGGCGGATCGGGCGGCAGCGTATTGAAAACGAACTGTCGTGGGAACATCAGCGTGCGCCATTGATGGCCGCCTATCGCCGGGCACTGCGTTTGTCGGCCTGATTCTGCCTGTTTTTGCGCCCATGCGATCGAACGCGATGGCCGTTTCGCCGCACATCGCGGCACACGATCACGGGCAATTGCGCTTGACAGGCTTTGTGTGGCTACGTATTTTGCAGTGCAGCACAAATTGCGTGCAGGGGCTCCAGTCGTTTAGTGTCTTTAAATTGCTGCGGCCGCATACTGTTGTGGGCGCGGGTCAGGGTAAAATTCAGCTAACGACCTTGGCGTTTGAGCGATTTGAACGCGGCGTAGTTCGAATATTTTAAAAGGCCTTTGACACGATATTCGGAGAGCTGCGTCGATGAGCGTGCTGAATTTGCTAACACCGCGCCTGGGATTGTATGAAGCGTGGGATCTGTTTTTTACCCTCGGCGCAATCGTGCTGGCGTTTGTCCTGCAGCGTTTCAAGAGCGGCGTGTTTCAGCACCTTGATGGCGCATTTGCGGCCTTCGAGAATCGCTGTTCGGCGATCGCCGCGCGCCCCTGGCTCAGCATTGTCATCATCGCGGTTGCCTCGATCGGGTTGCGGCTGGCTATCGCGCCCTGGCTGGGCACGCCCGACCCGGTTATTGCCGATGAATTCAGCCTGATCTTTCAGGCCGATACGATGTTCCATGGGCACCTTGCCAATCCGGGCACCGTCACGCCCAATTTCGAGGCGGTCTATGTGCTGCTTCGGCCCACGTTCTCCTCGATGTATCCGGTGTTGCGTTCGTTTCCCCTGCTGGTCGGCCTGCTGTTGGGCGTTGGCGTGTGGGGTGGTGTGCTGCTGTCGGTCTGTGCGCTGGCGATCGCGGTGCACTGGATGGTGCGGCAATGGGTGAATGACCGGGTTGCCCTGCTCGTGGCCGCGATCGTGATCCTGCGCTTTGGTCTGTTCAGCCTGTGGGTCAATTCCTATTTCGGCAGTGCGTTCACCGGTCTTGGCGGGGTGTTGCTGCTTGGCGGTTATCGTTCGGTCATGACGCGCTCGGCCTTGTCGGGGGGGATCGCGATCGGGGTCGGGGTGCTGATCCTGATGACCACCCGTCCTTATGAGGCGCTCTTCTTTGCTGCACCGATCCTGCTGGCGCTGGCCATCCATTTCGTGGTTGCAACGGGCCCGGTGCGCAAGGCGCTGGTGGCGCCTGCGCTTGCCGCAGTGGTGTTCATCGGCCTCGGGCTTGGCATCACGCTCGCCTCGAACAGTGCTGTCACGCATGACGCAAAGGTGTTCCCCTATAACCTCTATCGCCAGACCAGTTCGCTGGCGCCGGCGTGGTTGATCAACAAGCCGGTGCCGATCGTGGGGCCGGGGCCGCGTTACGCCATTGCGCAGCATTTTCTCGACTATGAATACAGGAACTACCACGATAACCGCCAGCGCCTGCTGTCATCGGAAGCGTACAGGTTTCGCAATTACTGGAATTTCTATGTCGGCTTTGCGCTGACGATCCCGTTCCTGCTGGGTCTGGTCGCACTCCGTCGGAACTATGCCGTGCTGGCCTCGATCGTCGTGTTGGGGCTGGCTCTTTCGATCGAGACCTGGACCTTTTCGCACTATGCTGCACCAGGCTTCGGTTTCTTCATGCTGGCAATCGCGGCAGGTTTTGACGCGATGCGCAAGCGTCCCGCACAAAGCGGGGTGCCCTGGACCTGGTTGAG